>Ga0196965_1001271_pt1 | contig 10137 bp, 7 predicted proteins | sample S1_20metaG_FD_148668 | JGI IMG/M metagenome (GOLD analysis project Ga0196965, IMG submission 148668) | Soil microbial communities from Anza Borrego desert, Southern California, United States - S1_20 | ecosystem: Environmental > Terrestrial > Soil > Desert | place: USA: California | collected... | reverse complement strand
GGGCCACATCGTGGCCGAGCTGGCGCGCCATCTTCCCGAAACATTCAAGGAACAGCGATTGCACTGACCGAGTCGGATTCTTTTCTGTTGCGTAGGAGGTTTCGAATGAGCGAACACGTCTACAAACTGATCGAACTGGTCGGCTCATCCACGGTGAGTATCGAAGACGCCATTCAGAATGCGGTAAACCGCGCGGCCAAAACAGTCCGGAACATGCGCTGGTTTCAGGTTTTGGAAACCCGTGGCCATATCGACAATGGCCAGGTAGCTCATTATCAGGTGACCTTGAAAATTGGCTTCACCCTGGACGATGGCCAGTCAGACGCCGCCGAATAGCCTGAGCTGAAACCATCGCCGCGCTCTGGATAGCGCGGCGGTGTTTTATTTTAGGTGTGCCACAGCGCAAACAAAGGCAGTCGGTGGCGGCACCATAATGGCATTTGACAAACTGGACAGGCCTTGGTATACTCTGCGCATTGTCACTGATGAACATCAGTTGTTCATCCCAACAACCTAGATAAAACTTCCGCCGAGGAGACATTCCTCGCGGTTGTTTGTGTCTGTGGAAGACTTTTTGACAATCCGGTGATAGTATGTTATACTCCCACCCGTTGTCAGCAGTGACACATTGATGTGCAAACATCACAACAACCAGGGTTCAATCTCCCGCTCGGTGCACACCTGGCACCCGCGGGTTTTTTATCCCCTGGCGCACCTTTCCAACTGATGGGTGCTGCGAGAACGCAGCAGATGCTTGAGGCTGGTGACGGTCGTTGACCGCACCACCATTTAGCGCCACCCCGCGGGGCCTCGTACCCGGGGAGCCGACAGACATACCCTGTCTGTCTTCGTCGGCGAGTTTGATCCTGGCTCAGGACGAACGCTGGCGGCGTGCCTAATGCATGCAAGTCGCACGGGGTCTTCGGACCCAGTGGCGCACGGCTGAGGAGCACGTGGCTGACCTACCCCGGCGTGGGGGATAACGGGCCGAAAGGCTCGCTAATCCCGCATACGATCACACTTCCGTGTGAGGAAAGCTTCGGCGCGCTGGGCGGGGGCCGCGTCCCATTAGGTTGTTGGTGTGGTAATGGCGCACCAAGCCGATGATGGGTTCCGGGTCTGAGAGGACGACCCGGCAGACTGGGACTGAGACACGGCCCAGACTCCTACGGGGGGCAGCAGCAAGGAATTTTCGGCAATGGGCGCAAGCCTGACCGAGCAACGCCGCGTGGAGGATGACGGCTTTCGGGTTGTAAACTCCTTTTGGGTGGGACGATAATGACGGTACCACCCGAATCAGACCCGGCTAACTACGTGCCAGCAGCCGCGGTAATACGTAGGGGTCGAGCGTTGTCCGGACTTACTGGGCGTAAAGCGTGGGTAGGTGGTCGGTGATGTGCCGTGTGAAAGCGCCGCGCTTCTCGCGGCGAGGTCGCGGTAGACACACCGACTGGAGGCACGGAGGGGGGCGTAGAATTCCCGGTGTAGTGGTGAAATGCGTAGATATCGGGAGGAATACCAGTGGCGCAAGCGGCGCCCTGGCCGTGACCTGACACTGAGCCACGACGGCGTGGGGAGCAAACGGGATTAGATACCCCGGTAGTCCACGCAGTAAACGATGCATACCCGGTGTTGGGGTGGCGTCAAGCCATCTCAGTGCCTGAGCTTACGCGATGAGTATGCCGCCTGGGGACTACGAGCGCAAGCTTAAAACTCAAAGGAATTGACGGGGGCCCGCACAAGCAGCGGAGCGTGTGGTTTAATTCGACGCAACGCGCAGAACCTTACCTGGTCTTGACATGTACCTGCATCCGGCGGAAACGTCGGCGCCTTCGAGGGTGGTACACCGGTGCTGCATGGCTGTCGTCAGCTCGTGTCGTGAGATGTTGGGTTAAGTCCCGCAACGAGCGCAACCCCTGATGTGTGTTACTTGTGTCACACATGACTGCCGTGGTCAACCACGGAGGAAGGCGGGGATGACGTCAAGTCCGCATGGCCCTTACGACCAGGGCGACACACACGCTACAATGGCCGGACGAATGCGTTGCTTCGTGGTAACACGTGGCGAATCGCCAATGCCGGTCTCAGTTCAGATTGGGGGCTGCAACTCGCCCCCATGAAGGCGGAGTTGCTAGTAATCGCCGGTCAGCCATACGGCGGTGAATCTGTACCCGGGCCTTGTACACACCGCCCGTCACGTCATGGGAGTGGGGAAGACCTGAAGTCCGTGGGCTAACCCGCAAGGGGGGCAGCGGCCGAGGGTCGGCTTCGCGACTGGGACGAAGTCGTAACAAGGTAGCCGTACCGGAAGGTGTGGCTGGATCACCTCCTTTCTAGGGACGCCTGGTGCCTCCCGTTGCTTGTTGTGTTGTGCTCGCCGCACCCATCAGATGGCAAGGTCATCTGAGACTTTGTACCTTACCAACTTCGTGAATATCTGGTTCTTATTGTTTTGCATCTGCGTTGGATGCGCGATCCTCACACGAGGACGCTCCGGGCGCGCGCTGCCGAGGCGCGACGACCGGCAATCACAGACAACGCCTGCGATGGATGCCTCGGCGTGACAGACCGATGAAGGACGGGGACTACCGCCGAAACGGGCAGGCGAGCCGGAGTCAGGCTGCGACCCTGCCATCTCCGAATGGGGCAACCCCACGCGCTTTGTCGCGCGTGACCCACGCTTGAATCCATAGAGCGTGTGGAGGGCACCGGGGGAACTGAAACATCTCACGTACCCCGAGGAACAGAAACTATTCCCGTAGTAGCGGCGAGCGAACCGGGACCAGCCTAAACCAGGCGCGTGCCAAGCTGCACAGCGTTGCGCGTCTGGGGTTGCGAGACCACCAGGGTGGGTGTGCGACCACCAGCAAAGTTACCAAGGTCCGACGTAGCCGAACGTGCTTGGAACACACGGCCAGAGCGGGTGACAGCCCCGTAGGCGACACGTCCGGACCCTTTGGGTGGGATCTCAAGTACGACGGGACACGCGACATCCCGTCGGAAGCCGGGCCGACCACGGTCCAAGGCTCAATATCTGTCACGACCGATAGCGCAGAGTACCGTGAGGGAACGGTGAAAAGCACCCTGGCGAAGGGAGTGAAATAGACCCTGAAATCGCAGGCGGACCAACCGTCGAAGGCGCAAGCTGACGGCGTGCCTTTTGGAGTATGAACCGACGAGTTACCCGGCGTGGCACGGTTAAGCGAGCAACACGCGGAGCCATAGCGACAGCGAGTCTGAAGAGGGCGTTCGTCGCGTCGGGTAGACCCGAAACCAGGTGAGCAACCCATGGTCAGACTGAAGCGGCCGTAACAGGCCGTGGAGGGTCGAACTGGTGTCCGTTACAAAGGGCTCGGATGAACTGTGGGTAGCGGAGAAATTCCAATCGAACTTGGAGATAGCTGGTTCTCCCCGAAATGTATTGAGGTACAGCCGTGGACTATGTGCCCAGCGGGGGTAGAGCGCTGTTGGCGTGCGGGGGGCGCGAGCCTTACCAAGCGCTGGCAAACTGCGAATACCGCTGGACAGCACCACGAGTGAGACGGTGGGTGCGAACATTCATCGTCAAAAGGGCAACAACCCAGACCTGCCGCTAAGGTCCCGAAGTCATCGCTCAGTGGGCAAGGGCGTGGGTAGACGTAGACAACCAGGAGGTTGGCTTAGAAGCAGCCACCCTTGAAAGAGTGCGTAACAGCTCACTGGTTTAGTCCGCCTGCATCGACAATCCACCGGGGCTAAGCGATGCACCGAAGCGCAGGATGTGGTCTTCGGACCACGTGGTAGGGGAGCGTTGTGGCGGCAGTGAAGCGGGGGCGGAAGCCCAACCCGTGGAGCGACCACAAGTGCGAATGTCGGTATGAGTAACGATAAGGGGGGCGCGAACCCCCCCCACCGCAAGCCTAAGGGTTCCGCCGCACGGGCACTCCGCGGCGGGGTAGTCGGGCCTAAGCCGAGGGCGCGAGCCGTAGGTGATGGACACGCCGTTGATAATCGGCGACCAGCCATAGAACGTTTGCACACGACTGGGATCCTGAGGGGGACCTGGAGCCGGGAGACGAGCCCGGTTCACGCTGGTAGGGAGGCGACATAGGCAAATCCGTGTCGCTGTTGACCGAGAAGCAAGTACGACTGGCACCCTTCGGGGCGCTGGAAGTCCAGGACACCTGCGCAGGCACGAAAGGCCTGGGCGTGGAGAACTATGGCTGCCCGTACCGTACACCGACACAGGTGGGCTGGTTGAGGAAACCAAGGTGGACGAGCGAACCCCGGTTAAGGAACTCGGCTAGAATGACCCCGTAACTTCGGGATAAGGGGTGCTTCCTGGTGTGAGACCCCTCGCGGGTGCAGCATCACGGGAAGCCGCAGAGGATAGGCCCAGGCGACTGTTTACCAAAAACACCGGTCCGTGCGAACGCGAAACAGCGGACGTATACGGGCTGACACCTGCCCAGTGCTGGAAGGTTAAGGGGAGGCGTGCAAGCGCCGAACCGAAGCCCCAGTAAACGGCGGCCGTAACTATAACGGTCCTAAGGTAGCGAAATTCCTTGTCGGGTAAGTTCCGACCCGCACGAAAGGTAGAACGATCTGGGCGCTGTCTCAACCGGGGGCTCGGTGAAATTGCAAGGGCCGTGAAGATGCGGCCTCCCCGCAGCAGGACAAAAAGACCCCGTGGAGCTTGACTACAGCTTGCCATCGGCGCGTGTGCTGCGCTGCGTAGGATAGGTGGGAGCCGGAGAAGCCGCCCTTGCGGGGGTGGTGGAGGCAACGGTGAAATACCACTCTGCGCTGCATATGCGCCTCACCCAGTGCCGTGAATCCGGGCTGGGGACGGTGGCTGGTGGGTAGTTTGACTGGGGCGGTCGCCTCCCAAAAAGTAACGGAGGCGCCCAAGGGTTGGTTCAGGCCGGATGGCAACCGGCTGGGGCGTGCAAGCGCAGAAACCAGCTTGACTGCAAGGCAAACAGGCCGCGCAGGGACGAAAGTCGGGGCTAGTGATCCCACGTGCCTGAGTGGAAAGGCCGTGGCGTAACGGATAAAAGCTACCCCGGGGATAACAGGCTGATCCCGCCCAAGAGTTCACATCGACGGCGGGGTTTGGCACCTCGATGTCGGCTCGTCGCATCCTGGGGCTGGAGTCGGTCCCAAGGGTTGGGCTGTTCGCCCATGAAAGCGGCACGCGAGCTGGGTTCAGAACGTCGTGAGACAGTTCGGTCTCTATCCGCTGTGGGCGTGGGATGATTGCGTGGGGCTGGCCCTAGTACGAGAGGACCGGGCTGGACGGACCGCTGGTGGATCAGTTGTGGGGCGACCTGCAAAGCTGAGTAGCTACGTCCGGGACGGAGAACCGCTGACAGCATCTAAGTGGGAAACCGGCCACAAGATAAGTCATCCAGGCCAAGTAAAATTGGTGAAAGGCACCCGGGAGACGACCGGGATGAGCGGCTGGCGGTGGAGGCGGGGTGACCCGTAGAGCCGACCAGAGCGCAGAGCCAAGCGATTGTCGGTCGCCGCGCGTCGGCGGCAGCAACTAAGTTTTTGAACCAACGCTTGCATAGAGAATAAGCAATATAGATTATCGGTGCTTAGCGCGTGTCGAGGTGGTGGTGATCCACGCTGCTCCATCCCGAACCAGGCCGTGAAAGCCACACACACCGAGGGTACTGCGGCACTCGCCGTGGGAGCGTAGGGGGATGCGCGCTATCCAAATGAAAAGGCCAGCAAGTAATTGCTGGCCTTTTTGTATTTTAGCTCGATTGACGATTTTGCCTGACGCTTGTAGGTGTAAATCGAAATCAGCGGGGGTTGGCGGTTTGGCTTCCACCGAGTGAGTTTCCGGGGATTCCTGACTGCTCTACGGATATTGCCGGCGCTGCTCACAGGATCCCGGACAAAGATCTTTACTGCCTTAACTCGTGTCCGGTAGTTCGCTGGTGGTTTCCCCAGATGCGAGATATACAAAAAGGCCACTCACATGCGTGAGTGGCCTTCGCGGTTGCATCGCTGAACTAGCGAACTAGTCCTTTTGCGATGCTACAATGACTACTATCATTCATTAGCATCACCTCCTTTGTCCCTGTGCAGTGTCATCAAAACCGTTGCACACCATGAGTATAGCACTGCCCATAGGGCGTGTCAAGGTGTTGGAGTTCCTCCTAGAGACTGATCAATATTGGACGAAGGCGATAGCACATCGGTGGTGCTGATCAGGGAAGGGATGATCAGCGGCTGGCCTATGTAAATAACATTTGCATCGCTGATCTGATTCGTTACGGTAATTGCTTCGATTGAGGTATTGAAAGCCAGCGCAATCGATTCAAGCGTATCGCCTTCGCGGACGAGGTACAGACCGGGCGGCTGGGCGGTGGGCTGGAGGGCGGCATTGAAAGCCGCTTTCGTCGCTTCAATATTGATGGTGGGCGCTGGCGTGATATTGATAATTGGCGCTGGCGTTGGCCTTTGCGCCACCGTGGTGCCACATGCGCTTAAGATCACGCCGATGCATCCTATGCTAAGAAGACGGCGGTAGTGCATAGATTCTCCTCGTGAGATAGTGCTAGGCTTGTTCAAGTCGCAGAATGCTGATATCTTCGGCTGGGTTTTCACGGTTCCGCTTGCGACCGGTAAAGAAGAGATAGCCATACATGAGGGCGCCGCTTGCGATTGCGACAAAAATTTTGAACCATATCGGCAGGAAGCTGGGAGAGATAAACCCTTCGATCAGGCCGGCCAGAATCAGAAACATAATAATCGCGCCGGATAGGATGAAGGCGCGCCGGGCGGCGGCGACCAGCGCCGCCCGGCGGGATAGCAGGCCCGGCCGCAGGATAGCCCAGGCAAGTTGCAGGCCAGCGCCGCCAGCCATGAAAATAATGCTCAGCTCGACAACGCCATGGGCGATGACAAAGCCCCACAAGTTATCGTCGAAGCCCAGGTTTTGGGCCGCCCCTGAAAGCACGCCAAGCATAAGGCCGTTGCGATACAGCGCGTAGATGCTGAGAATCCCGACGGAAAGCCCGCCGATAAAGGCCTGGAATGAAACATAGATGTTATTGGTCAAGATGACCGTGGCGCCGCTGGCGTTATCTTCATTGAGATCGCGCCACCACTCGTGGTTAACGCGCATATCGGCGACCGCGCCTTCGAGGCCGGGCATGAGCGCCAGGCCCTGATTGGGATCGCGGGCGGCGATCACCCAGCCGACCGCCGCCGGGATGGCGAAGAAAAGGAAGGCGGCCAGGGTAAACAGAAAGGTTTCGCGGAAGGTCCGGGGCAACAGATCGAGGAAGTAGACGCGCATCTTGCCCACGGCGGAGGAACGTTCGCGATAGATCGCATTGTGGCCCTGGGCGACCAGATCGTTCAGATATACGGTGACCGGATGGCCGGGGTAATCGCGGCGCGCCTGGGCCAGATCGGAGGTCGCCTGGCGGTAAAGGCGGCCAAGCTCCTGCAAATCGTTGGCTTGCAGGGCCACGATATTGCTTTGGGCCGCCCGGATGAGCTGGGTGAGGCGCTCCCAATGGGTGTGCTTGGCAGTGATAAAATCTTCTGCTACCATACGATCTAATCTCCTAACCGCAGTGAGTGGAGGGTTTTATGATTGATAACCGCTACAACGATCGCTATATCGTTGATACGCCAGAAAATATTGAGTTTGGCTACGATGTCGCCGGCATTGGCGTGCGTTTTCTGGCCGCGCTGATCGATCATGGAATTTTTGTCGCGATCATGTATGTTGTGTTTCGCCTGCTGGACGACGCCAATGCGAGCATGGCGGCATATCGCATTTTTGCGACCACCGCAAGCCTGTTGATGTGCGCGTATTATATCGCCTTTGAACGCTTCTGGAATGGGCAAACGCCGGGCAAGCGTATTTTTGGCCTGCGCGTGGTCCAGGATGCCGGGCGGCCGGTTACCCTGCTTTCGTCGGTGATCCGCAACCTGATCCGGCTGATCGACTTTTTCCCGGTGCTATACGGCCTGGCCATCGTATCGATGTTTATGGACCAGCGCACCCGGCGCATGGGCGACCTGGCCGCCGGAACACTGGTGGTGCGCGACCGCCAGCGGGTGACGCTGCAAAGCCTGATGGCCGGCATGCGCACCGGCCGGGTCGCCAGCGCGCTGGCCAGCAACGGCAACGCCGTGCTGCCCAATATCGAGGCCCTGCGCCCCAACGATATGGCGCTGGTCCAGGATTTCTTGCTGCGCCGGGCCAGCCTGCCGCTGGATCGGCGGTCGCGGATCGCCGGCCAGCTGGCCTACGCCTTGTTTGGGCGGCTAGGCTACAGCGTGCCCGGCGATCCAGAGCTGTTTTTGCAGCAAGTCAATGATCAATCTGTGCTGGTTCAAGGCCAAGCTCTGACCGGGCAACGCTGAGGGCGCGCCGCATCAGGTCGGGGGCGGCGGCGGGCAGGCCGTGATAGCAAGGCAGCCGCCGAAACCAGGCGCCTTGCTTCCGGGCGAAGCGGTGGGTGTTAAACTTTAGCTCGGTGATGCACGCCGCGGCAGTCGATCGACCCTCCCAGAGCGCCTGAAACTCGCGGTAGCCGAGGCTGGACATAGCCGGCAGCGACCAGGAATAGCCCCGCCGGATCAGATCGAACACCTCTTTGATCAACCCCATCTGAATCATGAGATCAATCCGCTGATCGATGCGGGCGTATAGCTCGGCGCGCGGCCGCTCCAGCTCGATGGTGAGCAGGCGGTAGGGCGGCGGCGTGCGGGTCTGTAGGCGGCTGATCGGCTGGCCGGTGACGCGGAAGACCTCCAGGGCGCGGATCACGCGGCGGACGTTGGCGGCGTCGATGCCGGCGGCGGCCTCGGGATCGACCTCGGCGAGGCGCCGGTGCAGGGCAGGCGCGCCATCGCGCTCGGCCTCGGCCCGCAAGCTGGCGCGCAACTCCTCCTGGGGCGCGACCTGGGGAATCTGCCAGCCCTCCAGCACGGCCGCCAGATACTGCCCGGTGCCGCCGACTAGCAGCGGGATGTTGCCGCGCCCGATCACGTCGGCGATGGCGGCGGCGGCGGCGGCCTGGTACATCGCCAGGGAAAAATCATCGTCGGGGTCGGCGATATCGATCAGGTGATGGGGCGCGCGGGCCAGCTCGGCCGGGGTCGGCTTGGCGGTGCCGATGGTCATGCCGCGGTAGATCTGGCGCGAGTCGGCCGAAATGATCTCGCCGCCGAGGGCGCGGGCCAGATCGAGCGAGAAGGCGGTTTTGCCGACGGCGGTGGCGCCGACCAGCGCGATCAGCGGTGGAAGTTCAGTCTGCATTGCGGCATGATAGCCGGCCGGGCAGGGGTGTCAAGCGCGCTTGCCGGTTTTGGTGTACAGTGTAGAACAATCGAAACATCAGGATCATAGACCACCGTGCGGAGCATGGATCTGTGGTCGCTGGACGGAGGAACTTTGATGAGCGACCAGGAAACCAACTCGCCAGAGTCACGCGATGCGAGCTTGGATCAGAAAACCGGCGGCTTCGCCGGGCAGGCCGGCTACGACAATGAGTTTGCTGAAGGCGGCTACCGCGATCAAGGCACCGCCGAGGGCGGCGATGTCGAAGACCGGGCCGGTTCGTACGAGGATGGGTACCGCTCGCCCGACCGCGACACCGCGCTTGACGCCCAGCCGCCCCGCGACCCGGTTGGCGACGGCGAACCTTCGAACAACTACACCGAGGGCCGCGAGATCGATCGGGACGGCGACATCGTGGTGGAGGAATAAGCGTGCAACTCTACGACTCACTCCGCCAGCGCCCGGTCCCAATCGAGCCGATCAACGATGCCGTGCGCATGTACGTGTGCGGCGTGACTCCCTACGACACGACGCACATGGGCCACGCCCGCACCTACGTGGTCTTCGACACGATCCGCCGGGTGCTGGAGTGGCAGGGCTACCCGGTGCTGTATGTGCAGAACGTCACCGATATCGATGACGATGTGCTGCGTAAAAGCGCCCAGCTGGGGATGGCCTGGGATGAGCTGGGCCGCCGCGAGACCGAGCGCTACCTGCGCGATATGGACGCGCTGAACGTGGCCTCGCCCCATCACTACGTCAAAGCCACCGACGCCATCGCCGGGATCATCGAGATCAGCCAGGGTCTGGTCGAGAAAGGGCTGGCCTACGCCAACAAC
>Ga0196965_1001270_pt1 | contig 10140 bp, 1 predicted proteins | sample S1_20metaG_FD_148668 | JGI IMG/M metagenome (GOLD analysis project Ga0196965, IMG submission 148668) | Soil microbial communities from Anza Borrego desert, Southern California, United States - S1_20 | ecosystem: Environmental > Terrestrial > Soil > Desert | place: USA: California | collected... | reverse complement strand
CCCTCGCCTGCGCTGTGCAGGCCACATCTATCCGCATTTTTGTACCTGGCACACCGACTGATGACGATCCTAACCCGCCCGATATCGAGAAGAAAAAGGTTTCCATTACGATTGGTGGACTGGCTAATCCTGGCAATATGGCCGCCGGCGATGTATTTCGCTCAGGGGTCGTAGAAGTCCGAAATAGTACGACAGGCCAGTCCGAGGCTGGAACGATGGTGCCAAATGGCAGCGCATTCGTCTACCAGACAGAACTAGTTGATCCGGAAGATGAACTCAGCTTTTCTGCAGATATGTATCGTCAGAGTGACGGTCGTGTAGGCTTCGCGCCGCAATCCTGGTATCTCGATGGCAGTGAGTATCAGGTGCCTGCGGGCTACGGTTCTTTTACATTGTCTGGCTGCAGTGGTGTATCGCTGCCTCCAGGCAGTGGCGGCTCGGGTGGCGTCTATACCCCTCCCGCCGATACCATTCCACCGGTTATTGGCAATCCTGGCCTCTTCCAGAATGGCACCGGCGGCGTTACTGTTTGGGTTGAAGTGACCGACAATGTTGCTGTTGCCACAGTGTCGCTCAACATTGATGGTACCAATTATCCTATGCTTCCGCTCGGCAACAATATGTATGCGGCGGCAGCCTTTGGCCTGTCTGTAGGCACCCATGAATTCTTCATTGTGGCCAAAGATACTGCGCCAGCACCTGGTCCCAATGTTGCCCGCAAACCGGCAGAGGGTGTTTTTACATTCAAGATTGAAAAAAGCGGCTACTATGGCTATGTACCCTGGCAGGGCTACAGCCCTGACCCAGTGAATACTAATCTTGGCAACTATGTGTATCAGTATACTGATCTCAAGTTGGAAGTGCCTGGGTCTGACCTTATCGTGGAGCGTTTCTACAACGGGCAAAGCTCATTTGTCGGATTGTTTGGTCAAGGCTGGACCACAACATTTGATATGCACGTCACGGCGGTGGACAATCTCCTGATGGCTGGTGCTCAGGTCCGCTATGCTGATGGCCGGACAGTCAACTTTATGGCGGAGGGAAACGGTTTCAAGCGCGGTGAATGGGTGTTCGATACGCTGGCTCGCGAAGGCGACGGCTACCTGTTAACCCGCACCGATAACACACGCTTCCATTTCAGTGCCGAAGGGCGTCTTGTGCGGATCGATGACCTGAGCGGTAACGCCCATACCCTCACCTGGAATGGAGATCAGCTTGATCAGGTTTCCACCTCAAGCGGCCATAGCGTCACCTTTACCAGCTCTGGCTCCCTGGTGAGTCGCATTGATGCTCCGGCTGCCGTTAGCCTGGAGTATATGTATGAGGGTGATAAATTAGCTTCGGTGAAAGATGGTACCGGCGCGACGGTGAGTTATCGCTATGATTCCAACAATGGCATTGTGGGGCTTCAAACGCCCCAGGGCCATGATTTCCTGGCTGAGCAGACGTTCGATGATCAAGGTCGTGTGCTTTTCCAGCGTGTTGGCGATAATTTCATCAACCGTTTTACCTATGATGATGAGCAGCGGACCTCAACTATTGAGGATACCTATGGCAACATTATTACCTATCGCTATGATGACAAGGATCGGCTGGTTGAGCAAATTGACCCCCTGGGCCACAGCGAAAAATTTGAATACAATGCTGATAATCAGCGTACGAAGTACATTGATCGAAATGGAAATGCTACCAGCTATGAATACAATGCCAATGGCGATGTGATCGCCGTCACTGACCCACTTGGTCAGCGCACAATCAGCACCTATGACAACGCGCATCACTTGCTGTCACAGACCGATCCGTTAGGGCGAGTGACATCCTACGAGTATGATGCTCAGGGCAGGCAGACCGCTACTATCAATGCGCTTGGCGAGCGAGTTGAAATGCGCTACAACCAACAAGGACAAGTTGTAGAACAGATCAGCGCCCGTGGCTTTAGTATGTACTCAAGCTATGATTCGCAGGGGAATCTTACCGAAGTTCGTGATGCGCTCGGCAACACGACCAAATATGAGTATGACGGGCTTGGGCGTCGAGTAAAGTCTGTTGATCCCCTGGGGCGCACAACGGTCTCGACGTATGATGCGAACGGCAATCTGCTAACTGAGACCGATCCTCTTGGCCATGTCACGCAATACACCTATGATCTAAACAACAACCGTAGTACTGAAACCGATGCCAATGGGCACACGACCACCTATCAATACAATCACCTGGATACCCATGTGGCAACGATCGCGCCTGATGCCGGGACGACCACTACCGTCTATGATGATCTTAACCATCGGATTGCCGAAACGGATGCGTTGAGCAACACAACCCGCTGGGGACTTGATGCTGGCTATCGCGTGATCAGCGAGACTAATGCACTTGGCTACACTACGATCTATGGCTACGATCCACAGGGTAATGTGACAAGCGTCACGGATCCAAGAGGGTTTATCACCACTTATGAGTACGATGCGCTCAATCGTCTTGTAAGGATAGTGGATGCGCTTGGTGGCGCTACGCTATACAGCTATGACGCAGTGGGGAATCGAATTGGCGAAATCAAACCGAATGGCGCTGTCACCACATATGCCTTCGACGAGCTTAATCGGGAAATCGCGACTATTGACGCTCTGGGCTTTGTCACCAGTGCCACGTTTGATCCTGATGGCAATCGCATCAACTCTGTTGATGCAGTTGGGGCGGTGGCAAGCTTCGAGTATGATGCGCTCAATCGCCTAGTCAAGCAAACTGATGCCTTGGGTCACAGCACGTTGTACACCTATGATGCTGTAGGCAACCAGACGAGTACAACCGACGCGCTTGGCTTCTCGACGCGTTCATTCTACGACGAGGCTAATCGCCTGATCAAGCAAACCGACGCTCTGGGCAACAGCACGCAATACGCCTACGATGCGGTGGGCAACCAGATCAGCGCAACGGATGCGTTAGGCCACACAACCCAGTTCGCCTATGATGCGGCCAATCGTCGCACGAGCCAGATCGATGCGTTGGGTGGACGCGAGGTGACAGTTTATACCTTGACTGGATGGCAGAGTAGCGTTACAAATGCCAAAGGTCATGTAACTCGTTACACCTATGATCCACTGGGTCGTGTCGTAGCTGTCACTGATGCGTTGGGCTTTGTTACAAGTTCAGCGTACGACGCTGGCGGAAATAGTATCGCCAAGACAAATCAGAACGGGCATACTAGCGTTGCCGGATACGATGCGCTCAACCGCGTTGTTATGCAAACTAATCCCCTGGGTTTCGCTACCCACTTTGAATATGATGCGGTTGGCAATCTCTTGAAGAAAACCGATGCGCTGGGATTCTCGACAATCTATGATTATGATCTTCTGGGCCAGCGCATAGGGGAAACAAATGCCCTTGGCTACAGTACCGAATATGCCTATAACCCTAAGGGATGGATTATTCGTACGACATCTGCCGATGGTGGTGTCGTATCGAAGGAGTACGATGCTCTTGGCAAGATTGTCCATGAGACTGACGCCCTGGGCTTTGTGCGCAGCTTTGTATATGATGCAGTAGGGAACAAAATTAGCTCTACTGATGCCAATGGCTTCGTGACATCCATTGAGTACGATGGCCTTCGGCGTCAGATAAAACTACGTGATGATATTGGTGTCGTAAGGCAGAATATCTATGACGCAGTTGGGAATCTTATTGGGATTTCTGATGGTAATGGCCATCTGACTAGCTTCACTTTCGATGCCCTCCACCGCCAGACGCATGTGATCGATGCTACTGGAGACACAACCATATCTGTCTTTGATGCAGTCGGAAACATTGTGAAGTTGATCGATGGAAATGGACATCCCACTGTCTACGACTACGATGCCCGCAGCCAGCGGATTGCTCAGACCGATCCACTCAGCCATACTACCCGCACAGAATATGATGGTGTTGGACAGCCTGTTCGCGTGGTCGATGCTCTAGGCATCGCAACACTGAATCAATATGATCCCGCTGGGCAACTGACGGCGGTTATCCTCAACTATCGCCCAGGTATGCAGCCCACTCCTAGCATAAATGTGACGACACGCTATGAATATGATGCAGTTGGAAATAGTATTCGCACCACAGACCCAAATGGCAATAGCGTGACATTCACTTCCGATGGTCTCGGCCAGTTGGTCGCAGAACGTGATCCGCTCGGCCATCTAACACAATACCGTTTTGATGCTGTTGGGCGCCAGATCGAACGGTTGGATCCAAATGGCACCACCGTCGTTTCAGCATATGATCTAAACGGGCGTCTCGTCCGCACGATCTATCCCGATGGGCGGATGGTGGCACGAACCTACGATGGCAATGGCAACATGTTGGTTGTTACTGCGAATAGCGGCCTGATTGATCGCAGCTACGATACCCGTAACCGGTTGGTGAGCGAAACTACAGCCCAGGGCACGGTTAAGTACACATACGACGGTGCAAACAATCGTTTGAGTATGCGCTACCCGGATGGCCGGACGCTCAATTGGGTCTACTTTGATGATAATCAACTCCAGACGGTCGTCAATCCCGATGGAGCAGTTACATCTTACGAGCGTGATGGAGTTGACCAGGTTCTGCTTCAAACCAATGGCAATAACACGCGTACAGCCAATCAATTTGACGCAGCCAATAATCTCCTCTCAACCACGACGAAACAGCTTGGCCAGGGCAACAAACTTATCGCCAGCGTGGCCTATCGCTATAACGAGGTCAAGCAGCGCACCGAGGCAGCCTGGCGCTACCGCACTGGCAACCCCAAAGATGTGACGGAGTTCTACACGTACGACGCGCTACGGCGCCTTATCGGCACTCGTGACAGCGATGGTGCCCAAAGCTCCTATGCGTATGACGCCGCTGACAATCGTCTTCGCTGGCAGAGCAACGACGACCCACGCACGCTGCGCCCTAACGATCGATTGGATCTCGTCTACTCCTACAATGCTGCTAATGAGTTGGTGCGTGTTGCTGACCAACTTTCCAAGATGGTGACAACGTATCGCTATGATGCCAATGGTAATCGGCTGGAGCAGCTGGCGGGTCGCAACGGACGCACATTTGTCTATGACGAGGAACATCGACTCACTCTCGTCCAGGATTTTACTGTTGCCGGTGGCAAGCGCGTAAGCCATGAGGTCGCGGCTATGCTGTACGACGGCGATGGGCGACGAATCGCCAGATCCGAGGATCACAAGGCCGGCGGCGGTGGCATTCAGACTACCACCTATGCCTATGACAGTCTTAATCCGATTGCGACCTATGAGACCTGGCATCCGCACCACGCTAATCTCTATCGCACTGACTCCGATCATATTTTGGCTATGGACAGCTACACATCAGCCGACAGCGGCAAGGTCCACTGGTTCGCCCAGGATGCGCTTGGCAGCACCATGGCGCTGTCAAAATTTGATGGTCAGGGTGAGCACCACTATCGTTACGATGTCTTCGGTAGCCTCAAACCCGAGAACTCTGGCAACTTCGGCCCCCACAACCCATTTATGTTCACCGGCCAGGAGTACGACGGATTCATCGGACTCTATCATTTCCACGCCCGCGCCTACGATCCGGCTACCGGAACCTGGCTCACCCGCGATCCCTACCGCGGCACGCCCGATGATCCGCAGAGCCTCCACCGCTATGGCTACGTCAAGGGTAACCCCACCAATCTTGTGGATGCGTATGGCTATGCAGCCCAGAGTGGAACATATGGGAAGGCATTATGGCTCGGTCTCAACTTCCTGATTGATTTCACACAAAAATACGGAACTCCGATCGAAGAGGGGTGTTGTGGCCCTGATGCAACTGATTGGTTTACCAACGAATTGAACACTAATAAGGATCACCCTACCATTAAAACATTACGCGACTACAATTGGATAAAATATGTCCCAGGTGTAAATCTAGGATTTATTGGTGCCGCCTTGGTAGATTTCAGATCCTTAGTCAAAGGAGGGGGACCTTGGGATTACAAGGCTGAATCCCGTCCTCTTGGAAAATTCAACTTTGAGAAGGGCCATCCCCCTGATTCTTCAACCTGTCCTTCTGGGAATTGCCCTAGGTCGATCACAATGTGTGGAATGTGTGTTAATTATGATGTTCCTGGAAATATCAATTACGGATACACAGGAGCGGCTGCAGGTTATCGGGATTGGCTGCTCCATTTTGGAGGAGATTATGCCCAAGAAGGTGGCACCGATCCTCCGGAGGATGTGGCCGCTATTGATATAGGGATTGAAATGTGGGATAAAGGCACATCACTCTGTACTCTGCTACAAAGTCGGAGCGCAGAATTGAACATGGGGCCTGAAAATTGTAAGGCGTGCAATACATCATTCAATTAGATAAGGAGCATATTTCCTAATCTATTAGGCTCGTAGGTGGAACTTGAGTCATCCAGGCTTTTGGGAAAGACTCAGTATTGGCGGGCGATGTATTAGCCACGATAGGCTGATCACCGCCCGCCGTCGTTAGTCAATGTTGGTGTCTACAAATTCCTGCCTGGGTGTCGCTGGTCCCTGGCGCAATCCAAGTCTCGAAGATGCCGATGCCTGAGGTCTGGGCAGCCATGAACTTTGGGAAGATAGAGTGCTCGTCCCAGTTCCTATCCCGATCTCGCGGACAGCGCAGCAGCAATGACCCAGGAACTTGAGCTTGGGTCACAAGCCATAATCCTATATATCGCCACATTCACGCTCCTGTTGATACTTGAGGGAGACCCTGACTTTGGGGTCCATCATAGATTCCGGAAAGTCTTGCAGAACAAAGCGCTGGCTTTCAGGAGACAACGCAAAGATGTACTCAAATCTAGTTTGGTGCATCTTGATCACCAATGGTGAAATGGCAGAGTCTCTGATACATCTACAAGAAAGCGGGTATGAACATTGCCCGAGCTAATAGAGTAGTTGTCAAAGACAAATTCCGCTAAAAGCACTTTACTTTAGCCCTGCCAATAATCACTGCTGGCAACTCTCCGCTTATATAATCACCACCTGGGCGGCCAGCCCGCGGCCAGCCACCTCGGGATGGTACATCTCCTCAACCCATGGACCCGGCACGCCGAATGCGCCCGCGCTGGTGGTGCGGAGCAGATAGGTGAGCGTATACGCGCCTGGCGGCAGATGCTCGGCGAACAGTTCCAGGCGATTATCGTAGATATGGCGGACCGGCCAGCGCCACCCATCGATGCCCTGGTTAGCCAGGCGGCTGCTCGTCGCCAGCGCGGCGTTGAGGATTTCGCAGCCGGCCGGAATGGGATCGACCAGCGCCACGTGGTAGCGGGCCTCGGTGGCGACCACGGTGAGCGTCACCTCGACCAGCGTGCCCACAGCGAACTGCCACGAACCATCCGGCTGCTGCATGACGTCGCGCGCCCGCTCGGCGCCCGCGTAGCGCCGCTCAAGCGCGAAGCCATTGCGCAGCGCCGGCAGATCGACGCCGGCCACGGCGGCCTGGAGCGCCACGCGATAGTGCAGCCGGCCGCTGCCCTGCCGGGAAAGCGTCAGCTGCATCGCACCGTTGCGGCCGACCAAGTGAGCCATGGGAAGCTGAGTCTGCGTTTGCTGACCGGGCTGGCCGCTGAAGCGATGCTCGGCCAGCGGCTGGCCGTCCAGGCTGAACCGCGCCACGCCGGCCGGCGGCTCCCGGTCGACGTGGGCGCTGTAGCGCTCCAGGGCCAGGACGGCGAAGGCGTTCTCCTGGGTCGTCGCCCAGCGGCCATTCTGGCGGCCGGCGAGCAGCCCGCGGGCCAGGGGCGCCACCGCTGCGTTCTCCGGCTGGTCGGCGAGGAGGGCGAACAGCGCCAGGGCATCGACGCGACGCTCCGAGAACAGCAGGATCTGGCCGAGATCGCGGTAGCCGGTGCGGACGTGGGCCTCGCCCGCGCTGAGATGCAGGAGGTTGATCAGGTGCTGGCGCAGGGTGTCGCGCCACGGCGAGGGCTGGTCGGCCAGGGTCGCCAGTAGCCAGGCCGCCGCCTCGGCGGGCAGGGCGCGCAGCTCGATCGCGCCAAGCAGCGCCGCGATGCGCGCCGCCTGGGGCTGGCCCAGCCGCTGGAGCACATATGCGGCATAGGCCAGCACAGTCAGCCGCACCGTCGGTTGATCAGCGCGCAACGTCTGCTCAAGCTGGTTCAGGTAGGTTGCGGCCCGCTGGATCGCCTCAGCCAACGCTGGGTCGGCCTCGGCGCGGCTGAGCGCGTGGGCGATATGCACCGAGACATAGGGCCAGGATGCTTCCGCCCCCGACCACAGCCCCCAGCCGCCATCCTCGCGCTGGGCGGCGATCAGGGAGGTGAGATCGTCTGCTCCCGGCTCGCGCAGCCGCGCGTCCGCTGGCAGACCGGCCGGGAGTGCTGACGATCGCTTCTGGACGATCGCCAGCGCCAGCAGCCGCGAGGCCCGCTGCTCGGCGCAGCCATAGGGGTAGTCAATCAGATACGCTAGAGCGTCGGTCATCTGCTGCGTCCCGCTGGTGGCCAGCGTGATCTCCAGGCCGCCCACATCGGGCAGCGCAGCCGGCGGAACCTGGACCACCTCACGGATCGGCGCATCGGCCAGCTCGCCGTAGGCGACGCTGGTCTCGCTGGCGGCCGGCTGCTGCACCGGCACGGTCAGGCTGAGCGCATCGGACAGATCGCCGGCGCTGGCGATGAGCTGGATCGTCGCCAGCCCTGGATTTGGCGCCGCCACGTCCAGCAGGCACTCGGCCCGGGCCAGCGGCGGGATGCGCACTCCATAGCCGTGCGCGCCGATCAGGTCGAGCTGTGTCACATGTGCGGCCAGCGCCACAGCGAGCGGCCGGTCGGTGCGGTTATGGACCAGCACGGTCAGGTGGCAGCGGTCGCCAGGACGCAGAAAACGGGGCGCGGCCAGGCCGAGCATCAGCGGCAGGCCGACGGTGAAGGTCGCCTGGGCGTGGCCGATCCGCTCGGCGCCATGGACCGCGACGGCCATAATCCGGTAGCGGGTAAGAGTATCCGGGAGCGTGAAGGCGACGCTGGCCCGCCCCGATTCGTCTGTGATCACGCTCGGCGCAAAGCAGGCCAGCGGGCTGAGGTCCAGCCGCAGGCCGGGAGGGGTGATCAGCGGCGGAGTATCCCAGCCCCCACCAAGGCCCCTCATATTGGAGCCGAGCAGCTCGTCTCTCGCATCGCGCCGGTTGGGGTTCCACGCGGGGGCGTCCGGCCGGTAGCGGTGCTGGCTGGTGGCGTGGGCGCTGCCATACAGGTCGGGATACGGATACCAGACAGCGATTGGATCAGGCATCTGATAGGCGCTAAGGTCCAGCACCGCTTCGTCGACCACAAAGACCGCGATCTCGCTCCCGGCCAGCGGTTGGCCGGCGGCGTTCCGGACCGCGAAGTCAATCCGCATCGGATCGCCGGGCCGGGCGTGATCGCGGACGGGCTGAGCATCCAGGATCAGCCGCTGGCCCGGCCGGTCAATCGCCAGGCGGGCGCTCGACGTGGCGGTGATATCGGACCTTCGGGCTGCATCGCTGGGATTCAGATCGATCAGCGTGGCCTGCACCTGGGCGTTGGGCGCGGTCTCCGGAGGCATCCTCACCGCCACCTCGCGGGCCGAGCCGTCGATAGCGATGACCTCTATCCGCGGTTGACCGGCCCCATGCAGGCTCACAATTCCGCGCGACGGCCCGAACGGCGGCGCGATCGTGACCGTGGCGATCGCGCCGGGCTGATAGGACGCGCGATCCATGCTCAGCTTCAGAGTTGGCAAAGCGGGCATGGTACGAGAACGGGAGCGTTCTTCCGGCGCCAGGCGTGGCAAGGACACATACCCCTCGCTCCGGTTGAGCCGACCCTGGTGATCCATAACCCAGGCGCGCACGCGGTACTGCCCCGGATCAGGTGCCGTCCACGCCCATTCCACCGGATCGACCTCCGAGGTCAGCGCGACATAGATCGGGTGACTGTCAGGCATGGGATCGTGCATCCGGCTCACCGCGCGGATCTCGACGAGCACCGTCGAGCCTGCCACCGGCTGGCCTTCAAGGTCGATCACCAGGATTTCGCCCCGGATGGTGTTGGCGTCTTCTGCGGGCAGATCATCGTACCCCAGGCGCAGGCCGGCGTAGAGTCGGGCGGGATGCACCACCACCGTGGTGCTGGCCGACCAGGCC
>Ga0196965_1001269_pt1 | contig 10145 bp, 10 predicted proteins | sample S1_20metaG_FD_148668 | JGI IMG/M metagenome (GOLD analysis project Ga0196965, IMG submission 148668) | Soil microbial communities from Anza Borrego desert, Southern California, United States - S1_20 | ecosystem: Environmental > Terrestrial > Soil > Desert | place: USA: California | collected... | reverse complement strand
TCCAACGGCAAGCCTCGCATCGCCCTGATCGTCGGCGGCCTCGGCCTCAACGCCGTCACCACCCGCGCCGCCATCGAACGCCTGCCGGCCGAGGTCACCCTCAGCTTCGTGCCCTACGCCGAGGGCCTGCAGGGCTGGATCGACCTGGCCCGCGCCCAGGGCCACGAGGTGATGCTGGAAATGCCGATGGAGCCTACCGGCTATCCGAACAACGACCCCGGCCCCTACACCCTGCTGGCCAACGCCGAACCGGCCGACATCCAGGCCAGGATGAACTGGCTGCTCAGCCGGGCGACCGGCTATTTCGGCGTCACCAACTATCTCGGCGACCGCTTCATCACCTCGGACGAGGGCGTGGCCGCCTTCATGGCCGTGCTGCGTCAGCGCGGCGTCGCCTTCCTCGACGACGGCTCCATGAACCGCCGCCCGGGCGCCTGGGCGCGCGCCAGCGCCAACCGCATCATCGACCAGCAGCAGTCGCCCACCGCCATCCTCGGCCAGCTCAACGCGCTGGAGGCCCTCGCCAAGGCCCGCGGCTCGGCCCTCGGCACGGGCTTCAGCTACCCGGTCACGGTCGAGGCCGCGGCCCGCTGGACCGCCGGCCTCGACGACCGCGGCCTCCAGCTGGCCCCCGCCAGCGCGCTGGCGAGCCGGCCGGGACGGTAGGGATCAGGCTAGGGGCCAGGGACTAGGGACTAGGGTCTAGGGTCTAGGGAAAATCGAAGGCGATCGACCGGCCCCCTTCCTTCACTAGCCCCTAGCCCCTAGACCCTAGCCCCCATGAGCGACCCCCTCGCCCAATACCGCCCCAACGTCGGCGTGGTCCTGTTCCATCCGGACGGCCGGGTCTGGTACGGCCGCCGCGCCGGCACGGCGGGCCCGCATACCTGGCAGTTCCCGCAGGGCGGCGTCGACGACGGCGAGGACTATGAAGCCGCCGCCCGCCGCGAACTCGCCGAGGAGACCGGCGTCGTCTCCGCCGAGCTTCTGTCGAAGACCGAGGAATGGATCGCCTACGCCTTCCCGGCCGGCTACGGCGGAACCAAGCAGGCCCGCGGCTTCGCCGGCCAGAAGCAGAAATGGTTCGCCTTCCGCTTCACCGGCGACGAGTCCGAGATCGACCTCGAGACCCACGGCGACATCGAGTTCGACGCCTGGCGCTGGGGCCGCCTCGACGAAGCCCCCGACCTGATCGTTCCCTTCAAGCGCAAGGCCTACGAACAGGTGGTGGCGGCGTTCGCGCCGCTGGTGGTCTAGGGGTGGTTAGTGGCTGGTGGTTAGTGATTGCAGCTTCACCGGCGACGGGAGGGCGGCGCCGACCGCGCCATCGCACAGCCGCCAGCCAAACACTGACCACTAGCCACTAGCCACTATCACCCTACGCCGCGCACCCCTCCGGCTTCACCACCCGCTTCGTCGACGCCGGATATTTCGCCATCAGCCGCGCGGGCCGGATCGGCCGCGAGACGAAGCCGCCGCCGCAGTTCGGGCAGACGCCCTTCAACACCCCCTCCACACACGTCGCGCAGAATGTACATTCAAAGGTGCAGATGCGCGCCTCGGCGCTGTCGAACGGCAGGTCGCGGTCGCAGCACTCGCAGTTGGGTCGAAGCTCGAGCATGGCGGGTCCGGTGAGTGGCTAGTGACTAGTGGTTAGTGACCACAGCTTCACCGCCAGCGGAAGGGCGGCGCCCTCCGCGCCATCGCGCAGCCGTTGGCCAGCCACCAACCACTAACCACTAACCACTAACCACGTTCAGTGCGCCTCACCGCCTGGCGCCAGCCGGAACAGCACCAGCCCCGCCAGCACCAGCAACGCCGCCGCCACCCGCAGCGGACTCAGATGCTCGCCCAGCAGCACCACCCCGACGATGAAGGCCCCGACCGCCCCGATGCCCGTCCACACCACATAGGCGGTGCCCATCGGCAGCGACTTCATCGCCAGCGACAACAGGCCGAAGCTCACGGCCATGAACCCCAGCGTCGCCACGCTCGGCCACAGGCGGGTGAAGCCCGCGGACTGTTTCATGAAATACGCCCAGACGATTTCCAGCAGTCCGGCGATGATCAGATACGTCCAGGCCATGGTCGCGGCCCTCCTCTCAAAGGGCCGGGCCGTCCCGGACTTCGTCCCGCCTGATGCTGGATCGGCGCGGGAGCGAGGACGTGGCCTCGTCTTGCAGGGGCTATCTAGGACCTGCGGCCGGAGGGTCAAGGTCTGCGCCGCGCAGCGTCAGCACCACAATCTCGGGCGGGGCGCGGAAACGCACCGGCAGGATCGAAACGCCGACACCGCCGGTGACGAACAGCTTGCGCCCACCTTCATCGTAGAGACCGCACGCCCACCGCTCCGACATGCGCGAGGCGTGCACCAGACGGCCGAAGACCGGCAGATTGACCTGCCCGCAGTGGGTATGGCCCGCGAGCGTCAGCGCCACCCCTTGCGGCACCTCCAGGAATGGGTCGGGCCAGTGGGTCAGGACGATGACCGGCGCGGCGTCGGTGACCTGCCGCAGGGTCGCCCCGACCAGCGGCGGCTCGCGCGGAGACTCGATATCCGCCAGCCCCGCGATCCAGAACGCGCCCGCCGGCCGGGCAACCCGGGTCGCCCCGTTGTCCAGAACCCGCACCCCGGCCCGCGTCAACGCAGCCGCTATGGCCACATCGTCGTACCAGGAATCGTGATTGCCCAGCACGCCATGGACCCCCAGCGGAGCGGACAGGCCGCCGAACGCCTCGACCCCCTTCAGGATTTCGGACTGCTCAGGTCGCGCCCTGACGGCCGCAGGCTCGTGCCCGCCGGCGTAGTCACCCAGCAGCACCACGACATCGGGCCGCTCGGCGTTCATGCGGGCGACCAGCCGTCCCACGCGCGCGACGTCGGTGTGCGGTGCGGCGACGTGGGTGTCGGAAATGACGCCGATGCGCAGCGGCGGCCCGGTCCAGTCGGCGCTCTCGACCGTTACGTGGCGCACCGTCAGCGTGGCGGGCTCTGCCAGAAAAGCCCAGACCCCGAGCACCCAGCCGACAAGCACCGTCAGCGCCAGGGCCCACCCAAGAAAAATCCGGCGGCCGCGAAGCAGCCGCCGGACCAGCAAGAAGGTGACTATCGGACCGGCGACAGCGCCGATCCAGGCGAGGACCAGAACGGCGCCCAGCCCCGCCACCGCTGCGGCCTCAGCCCGCCGCCACTTCCGAGGCCTGTTCGGCCAGGATGGTCAGGCCGGCCGGGGTGACGTCAGCGAAGCCGCCGTGGACCTCGAACTGGCGGCGCGAACCCCCGTCGATGACCGTCACCACGCCTTCGCGCAGGGCGGTCATGAACGGCGCGTGGTCGGCCAGGACGCCGAAGTCGCCCTCGACGCCGGGCGCGTCGACCTGGTCGACGAGGCCGGCGAAGACCTCGCGCTCGGGCGACACCAGCGAGAAGCTGAGCTTGCCGGCCATGCTTACGCCGCCTCGGCCAGCTTCTGGGCCTTCTCGACGGCTTCCTCGATGGCGCCGACCATGTAGAAGGCGGCTTCCGGCAGGTGGTCGTATTCACCGGCGACGATGCCCTTGAACGAGCGGATGGTGTCTTCCAGCGAGACGAACTTGCCCGGGGCGTTGGTGAACTGCTCGGCCACAAAGAACGGCTGCGACAGGAAGCGCTGGATCTTGCGGGCGCGCGAGACGACCAGCTTGTCCTCTTCCGACAGCTCGTCCATGCCCAGGATGGCGATGATGTCCTTCAGCGCCTTGTACTGCTGCAGCACTTCCTGAACCGAACGGGCGACCTGGTAGTGCTCGTCGCCGATGACCAGCGGGTCCATGATCCGCGAGGTCGAGTCCAGCGGGTCCACGGCCGGGAAGATGGCCTGGGCGGCGATGTCGCGGCTCAGCACGGTGGTGGCGTCAAGGTGGGCGAACGAAGCGGCGGGCGCCGGGTCGGTCAGGTCGTCGGCGGGCACGTAGATGGCCTGCACCGAGGTGATCGAGCCCTTCTTGGTCGAGGTGATGCGCTCCTGCAGGTTGCCCATCTCGGTGGCCAGCGTCGGCTGATAGCCCACGGCCGAGGGAATGCGGCCCAGCAGCGCCGACACTTCCGAACCGGCTTGCGTGAAGCGGAAGATGTTGTCGACGAACAGCAGAACGTCCTTGCCTTCCTCGTCGCGGAAATACTCGGCTTGGGCGAGACCCGTCAGGGCGACGCGGGCGCGGGCGCCGGGGGGCTCGTTCATCTGGCCGTAGACCAGGGCGCACTTCGAGCCTTCGGTCGAGCCGTTGTTCTTGGTCGGGTCAACGTTGACGTTGGACTCGATCATCTCGTGATACAGGTCGTTGCCCTCGCGGGTGCGTTCACCCACGCCGGCCAGAACCGAATAACCGCCGTAGGCCTTGGCGATGTTGTTGATCAGCTCCTGCATGGTCACGGTCTTGCCCACGCCGGCGCCGCCGAACAGGCCGATCTTGCCGCCCTTGGTGTAGGGGCACATCAGGTCGATGACCTTGATTCCGGTGACGAGGATTTCCGACGAGGTCGACTGCTCCTCGAAGCTCGGGGCCTCGCGGTGGATCGGGCGGTACATGGTGGTCTTGATCGGGCCCTGCTCGTCGATCGGCGCGCCGACGACGTTCATGATGCGGCCCAGCGTGCCCGGGCCCACCGGCGCCAGGATCGAGGCGCCCGTGTCGGTCACCGGCTGGCCGCGCGTCAGGCCTTCCGAGGTGTCCATGGCGATGGTGCGGACCATGTTCTCGCCGAGGTGCTGGGCGACTTCCAGCACCAGGGTGAAGGGCTGGCCGGTCTTCTGGTCGACGTTCTGCGTCTCCAGGGCGTTCAGGATCGCCGGCAGCTGACCCTCGAACTCGACGTCGACGACGGCGCCGATGACCTGGGCGATCCGGCCCGTGCCGGCGCCGGCCGTGACGACGGCGTTGCCGGTCGGGGCGGCCTTCGGAGACTTGGGCGCCGCGGGCTTGCGGGCGGCGGTTTTCTTGGGGGCGGCGGTGTCGGTCATCGGTTCGTTCCGTTCGGAAGGTCGTGTCTGTGCAAGGGTCGGATCAGAGCGCTTCGGCGCCGGCGATGATCTCGATCAGTTCGGTGGTGATCTGGGCCTGGCGCTTGCGGTTGTACTGCAGGGTCAGGCTGTTGATCAGGTCGCCCGCGTTGCGCGTGGCGTTGTCCATGGCGCCCATCTGGGCTCCGAAGAAGCTGGCCTGGTTCTCATACAGGGCGGCCAGCACCTGGGTGGTGATGTTGCGCGGCAGCAGGGTCTCGAGGATTTCCTCTTCCGAGGGCTCGTATTCGTAGGTCGCGCCGTTCAGGTCGATCGGGGCGGCGTCGCCATCGACGACCGCCGGGATCAGCTGTTTCGGCGTCGGCACCTGCGAGATGACCGACTGGAAGCGGCTGTAGAACAGCGTCACCACATCAGCGTTGCCGGCCTCGAACTCCTCGGCGATCAGGGCCGCGATCGGCTCCGCCGCCGGCAGGCCGATGACCTTGTGGTCGGACATCTCGAACGTCCTGACCAGCCGGTCGCCGTACAGGCGGCTCAGGCCGTCGCGGACCTTGCGGCCGACGGCGATGATCCGCACGTCCTTGCCGTTGGCGATCAGCTCCTTGATGCGCTCGCGCGCAGCGCGGATGACGTTGGTGTTGAAACCGCCCGCCAGACCCTTGTCGCCGGTGGCGACCACGATCAGGTGCTTCTGGTCCGACCCCGTGCCGGCCAGCAGCTTCGGCGCCCCGTCGCCCGAGACGCCGGCCGCCAGATTGGCGATGACCGCCGCCATCTTCTTCGCATAGGGGCGGGCGCTCTCGGCCTGGTCCTGGGCGCGCTTCAGCTTGGCCGCGGCGACCATGTTCAGGGCCTTCGTGATCTTCTGCGTGGACTTCACGCTTCCGATCCGATTGCGCATTTCCTTGAGGCTGGCCATCCGGCGCTACTCTCTCGCTATCCGGTCAGGGCTCAGGCGAACGTCTTGAGGAAGGCGTCCAGCACCGACTTCAGCTCGGCTTCCAGCTCCGGCGTCAGGTCCTTCTTGGCGCGGATGCCGTCCAGCAGCGAGGCGTTCGACGACTTGATACGGGCCAGCAGCTCGCTCTCGAAGCGGCCGATGTCGCCCACCGCGATGCCGTCCAGATAGCCGCGGGTGCCGGCGTAGACCGAGACGACCTGCTCTTCCATGGTCAGCGGCGAGTATTGCGGCTGCTTCAGGAGTTCCGTCAGGCGGGCGCCGCGGGCCAGCAGCTTCTGGGTCGAGGCGTCGAGGTCCGAACCGAACTTCGCGAACGCCGCCATTTCCCGATACTGGGCCAGCTCGCCCTTGATCGAGCCGGCGACCTTCTTCATCGCCTTGGTCTGGGCCGAGGAGCCCACGCGCGACACCGAGATGCCGACGTTCACGGCCGGGCGGATGCCCTGGTAGAACAGGTCGGACTCGAGGAAGATCTGGCCGTCGGTGATCGAGATCACGTTCGTGGGGATGTAGGCCGACACGTCGTTGGCCTGGGTCTCGATCAGCGGAAGGGCGGTCATCGAGCCCGAGCCGTAGTCGCTGTTCAGCTTGGCCGAACGCTCCAGCAGGCGGCTGTGCAGGTAGAAGACGTCGCCCGGATAGGCTTCACGGCCCGGCGGACGGCGCAGCAGCAGCGACATCTGGCGATAGGCGACCGCCTGCTTCGACAGATCGTCATAGACGATCAGGGCGTGCATGCCGTTGTCGCGGAAGAACTCGCCCATGGCCGTGCCCGAGAACGGGGCCAGGAACTGCAGCGGGGCCGGCTCCGAGGCCGTGGCGGCGACGACGATGGTGTAGTCCAGGGCGCCGCGCTCCTCGAGCGTCTTGACGATCTGGGCCACGGTCGAGCGCTTCTGGCCGATGGCGACGTAGATGCAGTACAGCTTCTCGCCTTCCGACGCCGCGGCGGCGTTGGTGCTCTTCTGGTTCAGGATGGTGTCGACGGCCACGGCGGTCTTGCCGACCTGACGGTCGCCGATGATCAGCTCGCGCTGGCCGCGGCCGACGGGGATCAGGGTGTCGATCGCCTTCAGGCCGGTCTGCATCGGCTCATGCACCGACTTGCGCGGGATGATGCCCGGGGCCTTGACGTCGACCCGGCGGCGCTCGGTGAACTGGATCGGGCCCTTGCCGTCGATCGGCTCGCCCAGCGGGTTGACGACCCGGCCCAGCAGGCCCTTGCCGACCGGCACGTCCACGATCTCGCCGAGGCGGCGGACTTCATCGCCCTCGGCGATGGCGGCGTCGGCGCCGAAGATCACCGCCCCGACGTTGTCACGCTCGAGGTTCAGGGCCATGCCCTTCACGCCGGCCTTGGGGAATTCGATCATCTCGCCGGCCTGGACGTTGTCCAGACCGTGGATGCGCGCGATGCCGTCGCCGACCGACAGCACCTGGCCGACGTCCGAGACGTCCGCTTCCACGCCGAAATTGGCGATCTGCGACTTGAGAATGGCCGAGATTTCGGCGGCGCGGATGTCCATGACAGGCTCTCTGTTATCGTCTTGTCAGCGCGACCCCGTCGGAGCCGCGAATGTTGGGGTCAGGCCCGCTTGAGGGCGAACTTCATCTGGTCGAGCTTGGTCTTCAGCGAGGCGTCGAACAGTTTCGACCCCACCTTGACCTTGAGTCCGCCCAGGATCGACGGATCGACGCGGGCGGTCATTTCCGGGTCCTTGCCCAGCGAGGCGCGCAGGGCGGACTGGATGGACTTCATCTGGGCGGCGCTCAGCGGCTGGGCCGAGACGACCTCGGCGGCGACCACGCCCGTCTTCTTCGCATACAGCTTGTCGAAGCCGGCGATCACGCCCGGCAGATCGCGCGCCCGGCCGTTCTGGCCCAGCAGCCCGAGGAAGTTGCGGGTCACGCCGTTGAACTTCGCCGCGTCGGCGATGGCGACCAGGCCCTTCTGCTGGTCCTCGGCGGCGATCACCGGCGAGGTGGCCAGACGGCGCAGGTCGGCGCTGTCGTTCCACGCGGCGCGCAGCGACTTCAGATCGGCGCGCACGGCCTCCAGCGCGCCCGTCTCGTCAGCGAGGTCGAACAGCGCCTGTGCATAGCGCTCGCCGACTTCCGTCGTCCTGTAATCGTCAGCCACTGTATGGTCCGCGCGGGTTAGCGTTCGGGTTGTCGACCGGCGGCGGAGTGCGCGCCGGTCAAAGGCCTGAAATGCTTGAAGAAAGCACGCCGCAGAAACGTCTTGCGACGCACCCTCCGGCTCAGCCGGGCGCCTGATAGCACCCTAACCCCCCGACCGCAACCGAGGCGGTCCGCCGCAGCGTAACGCGAATTGACGTGGCGGGACGGGGGCCGGGGCGCGAAGATCGGCGCCATGACCCTTCCGCGCATCCTCCCCGCCCTCGCCGCCGCCGCCGCGCTGGCCGTCGCCCCCGCCGCCCTCGCCCACGACCCCGCCGCGTTCCGGGTGATGAGCTACAACATCCGCGTCGACGTGCCCTCCGACAATCCGACCTGGAGCGAGCGGCGCCCGCACATGGCCGACCAGATCGCCTTCCTCGACCCCGACCTGCTCGGCGTGCAGGAGGCCCATTCCGCCATGGTCGGCTGGCTCGCCGATCAGCTGCCGGCCTATGACCGCTACGGCGTCGGCCGCGACGACGGCGGTCCGGTCGGCGAAACCACCACCCTGTTCTGGAAGCGCGACCGCTATGAGCGGGTGCAGGCCGAGACCTTCTGGTGCTCGCCGACGCCGGCGGTTCCGTCAAAGGGCTGGGACGCCGCCTATCCGCGCACCATCACCCGGGTGTTGTTGCGCGACCGCCGCGACGGTCGGCTGCTGGACGTGCGCAACACCCATTTCGACCACGTCGGCGTCGTCGCCCGCGAACAGTGCGCCGAACTGGTCTCCGGTCTGGCCCCGTTCTCGGTTCACGCCGCCGCCGCCGACATCGTGCTGATGGGCGACTTCAACACCGGCCCCGGCACGCCGCCCTACGAGCGCATCATCGCCTCCGGCCTGCGCGACGCCCGCGCCCTCAGCCCGGTCGACTTCGGCCCCGCCGGCACCTTCAACGCCTTCGACATCGCCAACGACAACCAGGGCGTGGCCATCGACCACGTCTTCGTCGGCGCCGGTCTGGCGGTCGAGCGCTTCGGCGTGCTGACCCACTCCTTCGGCGGCCGGGTCATTTCGGACCATTTCCCGGTGGTCGCCGACCTGGTTCCGGTCGAGCGCTGAACCCGCGCCCTGCGATCCCGTCGCTCAGTGGGCGGCGCGCTTGCGGGGAATGAAATGCAGGATCGCCACGACCGCGCCGCCGACCACGAGGCCTACGACCGCCGAGGCGGCGGCGGTCGCCACCCATCCGGTCACGGGCCCGACCAGCGGCACCCCTCCGGCGGCCTGTCCCAGCCCCTCGATCAGCCCCGGCAGGGGCCCGAAATGGTACTCATGCAGACCGTGGACGAGGATTCCGCCGCCGACCCACAGCATCGCCGCCGTCCCGATCGTCGCCAGTCCGCCCAGCACCATCGGCATGGCGTGGACCAGGCCGCGGCCCAGCGCCCGGGCCGAGGCCGAGCGGCGCTCGGCCAGATGCAGGCCGATATCGTCCATCTTCACGATCAGGGCCACGGCGCCATAGACCGCCACGGTGATCAGCAGGCCGACCAGGGCCAGCGCCGCCGCCTGGGTCGCCAGCGGGCGCTCGGCCAGGTCGGCCAGGGCGATGGCGGTGATCTCGGCCGACAGGATCAGGTCCGTGCGGATCGCCGACCCGACCATCTTCTTTTCCTGCTCCTCGGATGACAGCGCCAGCTCGTCGGGCGCCTTCTCGCCCTGCCCATGTCCCGCCAGATTGCCCCACAGCTTCTCGGCCGCCTCGAAACACAGATAGGCCCCGCCGGCCATCAGCAGCGGCGTCAGCGCCCAGGGCGCGAAGGCGCTGATCAGCAGCGCGCCGGGCAGAAGGATCAGGAATTTGTTCTTCAACGAGCCGACGGCGATCTTGCGGATGATCGGCAGCTCGCGGGCGGGGGAAAAACCCATCGCGTAGCCCGGCGTCACCGCGGCGTCGTCGACCACGACCCCGGCGGCCTTCATGCTGGCGCGGCCGGCGGCGGCGGACACGTCGTCGACGGAGGCCGCCGCCATCTTGGCGATGGTGGCGACGTCGTCG
>Ga0196965_1001268_pt1 | contig 10153 bp, 10 predicted proteins | sample S1_20metaG_FD_148668 | JGI IMG/M metagenome (GOLD analysis project Ga0196965, IMG submission 148668) | Soil microbial communities from Anza Borrego desert, Southern California, United States - S1_20 | ecosystem: Environmental > Terrestrial > Soil > Desert | place: USA: California | collected... | reverse complement strand
GGCGGCAAGAAAACTAATGTAAGAAAATGTGAAAAGCGCGATGTTTTCAGCTGGAAAGAATTTGGTTCATTCCAAAATAGGGGCAGCTTTTTCACTATAGGCCGCACGTTGGAAATCAGCCAAACTGAAGGGCTTTCGATGAACTGCTGGTACCATCGTTAGATAGCCCATACGTTAATGGCCGGGAACAGCAACATCAGAAACTCCCTTTTTGAAGTGCGCTGAATCGCCTTTATAAAAAGTTCTTCCCATTTTAGATGTTGAACAATAGGAATGTGAGTTGTCAGGGAGGCAGCATGTTCACAGTCGCGGTTAGCTTTCGCCACTGTGAACAAAGGCCTCTTTAATTAGTCGTCTATTTTATATACCGCGCCGGAGTTGGCGCTGCCGCTACTGGTCAGCACGTATACCTCGCCGTCATTATCCTGCCCGAAGCCCAGCACGAACATGTTCAGCTCGTTGTCATCCAGGTTGTTAAAGGATATTTTTTCATAATCCCAGGTATCCCCGGAACGGTCGGCCGCGAAGATAGCGCCATTCATTGCATCGCTGTCTTGCGTCAGTACACCGAAAATGTATTTGCCGTCCAGTGATGGTACTTCATCGTCCTGGTAAACATATCCGCCAATGGATACGTTGCCCAGGCCGTCGCTGAAACTTTTCGAATTTTTGAATTCGATCACCGGATCGATAAGGGCGTTGCCCAGGTCATCTTCCGTTGGACAATCACCGGGCGGAACATCCGGGTTAGCGGTAGAAAAGCAATGCGCGCCCTCTTTGACGTTCCATCCATAATTACCACCTTTCTCCACGAGATCAATCTCTTCATAAAGTTCCTGACCGGCATCCGCCAGGATGATATTGTTGTCGGGGCCGAAACAAAATCGATATGGATTCCGCAGTCCATAAGCAAAGATTTCATCCAGACCATCTGTGTCTACGAACGGATTGTCAGCAGGAATTGCGTAACCCTCCGTAGGTGATACATCGATCCGAAGGATGCTGCCCAGCAAGTTCTGTGTGATGTCCTGACCATTGCCGCCTTCGTTCGCTTCATACCAATCGTCAACATGGCCTTCATCCACGTCGTCACCGCCACCACCATCGCCTGTTGAGATGTAAAGGTATCCATCACTTCCGAAAGCGATCATGCCGGCGTTATGGTTGGGTTGCGGGTGATCCATGGCAAGAATAATTCGTTCTGAAGCAATGTCACCCTGATCCGCATTTCCGGACACGTGGTATTCGGCAACATAGTTGGTGTGATCCCAGCCTTCCGGACCTTCCTCCCGCAGCGGTCCGCTATAAAAAACAAAGAGTCTGCCGTTGCTGGCATAATCCGGGTGGAACGCAAGCCCCAGCAAGCCGCGTTCATCCTGTGCGCCTTGCCGCGCAACAAGCTTGCTTTGGATATCGAGGAATGGCGTGGTTAGTCGTTCATCGTCTTTGATGACGTAAATCTGGCCGGGCTGATCCACAACGAATAACCGGTCAGTGTTATCGGGTGATTCAACAAGCACCAGGGGCGAGACCAATCCGTCAGTTACAAGATTCAGCGAGATATTCTCATCCTGACCATCATCACCGTCATCATCATCGCATGCACCGGACAAGGCCAGCAGCGCGCCCATCGTTAAAATAGTAAGGTATTTCATGTTGTTAAAAATTAAGTGAAAAACGTCCATGATTCGCAGTGGGCAGGTCGTGCAACAGGCTATTAACGAAGGGAACGATTCACCGCTGTGTCATGATTATAACGGCCCTGTGCACGCGGTGCCATTTGTATCATTGAAAAATTTTATTCCATTATGTCTTGGGGAAGAATATGGTTGTTTAACAGGCAATTGTTTACGACGAACGGGCAATTGACCATTTATTCCCACAAACATTTTTGAATTAGCGACCCCGTTGCATCAAGTCTAAGCGATATGCACGCTAAAACCTTGAATCACCTGCTGCCGGGTGCCTGATATATACTCGGCTATTGCTGGTCCTTCCGGTGCTTTACAACTTTGGCTTCGATGTGAAAAACGATTTCTTCTCCAATATTTTTTGTGAGATCACCGGCCCGTTCGAGATTCCTGGTGATGGAAAATAGGTTCAGCAGAATTTTTGCATCCCCGGGGTAGTCTTTCATCAGCTCGGCGGTGGTCTTCATCGCTTTTTTATTGTAGTCGTTCAGAAATTCGTCGCGCTTGGTGGTTTTTCGTGCGAGCTTCGTATCGCTTTCGCGAAGCGCTTCACCCATGTCTTTCAACATGGAAATCAGGACATCGAGCATGGCCTCCAGCTTGAATGTCCCCAGCCATTCTCTGGGATAATCGTTCTTGTTGTTGATCAGAAATTTTGCCAGGCTTTTCGCATTGTCGCCGATGCGTTCCAGGTCGTTGGTGATTTTCAGGGTAGCCAGCACCAACCGCAGATCGGTTGCCACCGGTGTAAACAGGGCGAGTATATTTTCACAATCACGATCGATGGCCAGTTCCTGGACATTTACTTTTTTCTCATCTTCGAGTACTTCGGCCGCGAGTGACAAGTCATTCTTCCGAATGGCATCTTTGCACTTTACCATCTGATTGCGTACCAGCGAGAGCATGTCAAGCAGGTTATCTTTCAGGGCTTGTAATTCCGGTTCTATTGCTGGCATGACTTAAAATGTATCGGTTGGGTAATCGTGAATCAAGTTAATGAATCCAACAGTCAGGTTATCCAAACCTGCCCGTGATGTAATTTTCCGTTTGTTTATGTCGCGGATTGGTGAACAACTCGGATGTCTTTTCATACTCTACAAGATCGCCAAGATAAAAGAACGCCGTGCGGTCACTAACCCGCGCCGCCTGCTGCATATTGTGTGTGACGATGACGATTGTATATTTTTCTTTCAACTCGCTGATGAGTTCCTCAATTTTTGCCGTGGATATGGGATCAAGGGCGGAGGCCGGCTCATCCATGAGAATGATTGTCGGTTTCACCGCCAGCGTTCGGGCAATACAGAGACGTTGCTGCTGTCCCCCGGAAAGCGAGAGCGCAGGCTTGTTGAGAATATCCTTCACTTCGCCCCACAGGGCGGATTGTTTCAGAGACTTCTCCACGGTCTCCTCGATTTCTTTTTTGTTGGTGATGCCGTGGATTTTAAGGCCGTATGCAACATTTTCAAAAATTGATTTTGGAAAAGGGTTCGGTTTCTGGAACACCATTCCTACCTGGCGTCGCAGTTCCTCAACGCGGACCTTTTTATCATAGATCTCTTTGCCATCAATGTATACTTTTCCTTTTTTCCGGAAACTCTCGATGTAGTCATTCATTCGGTTCAATGTGCGCAAAAATGTCGACTTGCCACATCCCGACGGGCCGATGAAAGCCGTTACCGTATTCTCCTTGATCGATAGCGTAATGTCTTTCAACACATGATTGTCACCATAGTAAACGTTCACATTTTTTGCCTCGATGTGTTTCATGTTCTTGGTTTTACTACCAACTTATTTTTTTCTGCCACTTGTTTCTCAGGTAAACGGCAACACCGTTCATGACAAAAGTGAGGATCAGCAATATGACGATCGCGGCCGCGCCATTCACCAGGAAGGCCGGTTGCGGCCGGGATACCCAGTTGAAAATCTGGATCGGCAATACAGTGAATTCATCCATGGGGTGCTGCGCGACGAAAGGAACGTAGGCCAATGCACCGATCACAATGAGTGGCGCCGTTTCGCCTACGGCACGTGACAGCGCCAGAATGATACCTGTTAAAATACCGCCGGAAGCAGCGGGAAGTATCTGGTACCATATGGTCTGCCATTTTGTAGCACCCATTCCGTACGATGCCTCCCGTAAGGAGTTCGGAACTGCCTTCAGCGCCTCACGCGTCGCAACGATAATAATCGGCAGGATCAACAATGCCAGTGTAAACGCACCGGCCAGCAGGCTGCCACCAAATTGCAGGGTGCGTACAAATATTTCAAGGCCAAGCAGCCCATAAATAACAGAAGGAACGCCGGCAAGATTTGCGATATTCAGTTCGACAATGTAAGCGAAGCGGTTTTTCTTTCCATACTCCTGCAGGTAAATGCCAGCGGCCACGCCAAGCGGGATGGAAATAATGGCCGTGAGTCCAAGGATCCATGCTGTTCCAGTCCAGGCCGTTAATATGCCCGCTTTTTCAGCACGACGAGAGGGGAGATTAGTCAGGAAGTCCCAGTCGATGCGCTGCAGACCATCCATCAGGATATTCGCGATGAAAATGACGAGCATGACCAGACCGAAAAATGTGCAGCAAATCCCGACGTATTTGAACGCCTTGTCGAACAACCGGTTAAGATCGTTGTTACTCATACTTCTCCTGGTATTTTTTCTTGATCCAAAAACTCACATTATTCAGCAGGAAGGTGAAGACGAACAAGGTAGCACCGGCCGCAAAAATGGTTTTGTATTCCATTGTCCCATGCTGTACATCGCCCATGCTGACCTGAACGATGTAAGCGGTTATCGTCTCGACGGCGTCGCGCGGATCCAGCGTGAGGGTGGGTTGCTGACCGGCTGCAATGGCGACAACCATCGTCTCACCAATAGCCCGTGCGATAGCCAGGATCACGGATACCAGAATGCCGGATGAAGCTGCAGGGACAACTACTTTAAAAGAAGTCTGAAACGTAGTTGCACCCATACCGTACGAAGCTTCCCGCAGTGATTTCGGAACTGCATACAGGGCATCCTCGCTCAAGGAAGACACAACCGGTATGATCATTATGCCCATTACGAGGCCTGCTGACAACGCGTTGAACGTACCCAGGCCGGGAATAAAGGTCTGCAGAAATGGTGTGACCACGGTTAACGCGAAAAACCCGTATACAACGGTCGGGACAGCTGCCAGTATTTCAAGCGCCGGCTTAACCGTCCTTCGGAAGTCTTTATCCGCATACTCGCTCAGGTACACGGCAATGATAATACCGAGGGGCAGCGCGGTGAGTATGGCAATGAGTGTTGTGAGCAACGTTCCGGAGAGCAACGGCAGAATGCCGTAACGTTTTTGCGCAAAAAGCGGCGTCCATTCTGTGTCGAACAGAAAAGCGGAAAGCGGAATTTCTGAAAAGAATCCCCATGACTCCGACACAAGTACCCAGATGATCCCGATCGTCGTAAGGATGGTGACCATGCCGCTAAGCGCCAGTATCTTTTCAATTATCTTTTCGCCTGGCCTTTTCACGATGCTTGGTGAAGATACTTTTCACTGATTTCAAATTCCTTTTTGCCATCCTGGCGTCTCATCACCGCGGCACCGTAAACTTTTCAAAAGCCGCCTGTTGCGCCTGGTATTCTTCGGAGGACAACGGAATGTACCCGACATCAGGAACGAGCACTTCAGCATTATTCAAATAAAACTGAACAAACGACCTGACTTCTTCTCTACTGGCGGCTTTGTCGCTCACATAAAGGTACACGGCGCGCGCCAGCGGTGAATAGGTACCATCCTTAATGGTTTCAACAGAAGGAAGGACAGGCCCTTTTCCATTATCAACGGGAACGAGCTTTAGCTGCTCCCTGTTCTCTTCATAGTACGCAAGACCAAAGAAAGCCAGTCCATTTTTATCGCCGGCCACACCCTGAACCAGAACGTTGTCATCTTCGCTGGCTGTAAAGTCGCCTCTGCTGGCACCACTTTGTCCGACGACAGCTTCCGTGAAATAATCGTACGTTCCGGACGCAACGCCAGGACCGTACAAATGAAATTCATCCGCGGGCCACTCCGGCCGGATCTGATTCCATCGCGTGACCTTGCCTTGCGCCGAAGGTTCCCATATTTTTTTGAGCTCTTCAACGGTAAGTTTATCGGCCCATGTATTTTCTTTGTTCACAACGATCGCCAGTCCGTCAAAGGCAACCTTCAACGCAATGTGTTGGATCGCACCTTCATTGCACACCGCAGCTTCCTGGGCTTTGATGGGTCTTGAGGCATTGTTGATATCGATCTCGCCACGGCAAAATTTCTTGAAGCCACCACCGGTTCCCGATACGCCAACCGTTATCCTTACATCCGGCTGTTCCAGTCTGAATTCCTCAGCGGCTGCCTCTGTGATGGGGTACACTGTACTGGATCCATCGATCCGGATCTCGCCCTGAACCTTCGTTGATCCTTCGGAAGCGCTTTTTGAACCGCATGCTGACAATAATCCCGTCGCCACAACAAACCCTGCCACTATTCTGAAATTCATATCCGGATGTAGTTTATGTTTCCGGCAAAGGTATTGTGCAGGCAAGTATCCGGCGTATTCTCAATGTTAAGTTTATGTTAACTTATTTATGTTTATGTTAAGTTAAATGATGGTGATGTAATTGTTAATCTTTAATGATTTCTTTTGCGCTCAGGAAATCTAACGCACACCCATGTTAATTTTTAAGCGCCTGATTATTTCGTGTCTTGCATTCAGCCTTGTTCACGTTACATCTTTTGCCCAGGATAATAAAACCGACACTATCCCGGCTGCACAGCAAAGAACACCCTGGTATAAAAAGATCAATATCCGCGGATACGCGCAGCTGCGGTATAACAAGTTGCTGGAGACAAACCCGGAATTAAAATGCGAGCAATGTGACAAATCGTGGGGTGGTGAAAACGGGTTTTTCTTTCGCCGTATCCGCATCATACTCTACGGGCAGGTTCACGAAAGAGTATACTTTTATATCCAGCCCGATTTCGCAAGCTCGCCAGGATCAGGCGCCCTGAATTTTGGACAGATCCGGGATGCCTATTTTGATGTCGGACTGGATAAGGCAAACACCTTTCGGATACGCATAGGACAAAGTAAAGTGCCGTTCGGATTTGAAAACCTTCAGTCCAGCCAGAATCGCCTGCCACTGGACCGCAATGATGCGTTGAACAGCGCTGTTGCCAATGAGCGGGACCTTGGAATGTTTTTTTATTGGGCCCCTTCGAAAATCAGGGAAAGATTTTCGTACCTGGTGAGTTCTGGGTTGAAGGGTTCTGGAGACTATGGTATTGTTGGATTCGGTCTGTACAACGGTCAAACTGCTAACCGCAACGACGAGAACGGCGACCCGCATGTTGTGGCCAGGATCAGTTATCCTTTGCAGCTGGGCCGGAAGCAGATCATCGAACCCGGCCTCCAGGCATTCCGTGGTAAATCGGTTGTATCAGCTGTAACCGCTGGCGTTGCAGGCAAGGAAAGCTTTGAATATCTCGACCAACGTGCAGCCGCATCAATCGTGGTGTATCCACAGCCTTTTGGATTCTCTGCCGAGTATAATGTTGGTACCGGGCCGGAGTATAATCCGACGACGAACACGATTGAACAACGCAATCTTAAAGGCGGTTATGCAATGGCGTCTTATTTCCTGGATATAAAAGACCAGGTTCTTATTCCCTTTGTTCGCTATCAGTATTACAACGGTGGAAAAAAGCATGAACCGGATGCGCGCAGCTATCATGTAAAGGAACTGGAAATTGGTGCCGAATGGCAGCTGTTTAAAAACTTTGAAATGGTGGCGATGTATACGATCTCAGAAAGGCGTTTCGAAGATGGTGGCAAACCCGACAATTTCCAGAAAGGAAGACTGTTGCGGCTTCAGTTTCAGCTCAACTTTTAATGCCGATAAGTACACTACTTCGCTTCATGAAGCAATGCTTCGAGATTCAGCGGCAAAGTATGCATGGTTATGCGGCCCTCTGCATCGAGCGGCCATTGATCCCGGGGACGGTCCCAGTACAATTCAACACCATTCAGATCGGGATCATTCAGATACAATGCTTCGGAAACGCCGTGATCCGATGCGCCCGTAAGCGGATAGTCTGCTTCCCTTAAACGCTTCAGGGCAATACCGAGATCGCGTCGCGTGGGGTACAGGATCGCCGTGTGGTAAAGCCCTGCCGACTTTATGGGTGCCGGCGGGGCACCTTTGCTATGCCAGGTGTTCAACCCGATGTGGTGATGATATCCGCCGGCCGAAATGAACGCCGCGTTTTCACCATACATCAGCATGAGCTCAAATCCCAACAGACCGCAATAAAAATCAAGCGACCGTTGGAGATCTGACACTTTCAAATGTACATGGCCGATCCGGGTGCCGTCGGGAATATTATAGTTTTCCATAAGCGTGATGATACAGTGAAGATAAGCATCCTCTTCGCGGCTGCCATCATTTTATCCCGATAACCAACAATTTCGGAAAATCAGTACCTTTAATGGTATCTCTATTCCTTTAATACTGGCTTCATGGCAACACCGATCCCTTCTTCCGGTACCCGGCAAAAACAAAGCCTTTTCGGCGCCATACTTACGACAGGTTTGCTCGTAGGAACGTTGGACATCGTCACGGCGATGATCGTTTACAACGTGGGTCCTGCGCAAATATTTCCTTTCATCACCAGCGGCGCTTTCGGAAATGAAGCATTCTCAGGTAGTTTCATAATGATTTTTTGGGGCATCGTGTTTCACTATTTTATAGCGTTCGCGTGGACGGTCGTATTTTTCCTGATGGTGCCGAAGGTTGCTATATTGAGAAAACGAGCTGTTTTGAACGGCCTGCTCTATGGAATCGTCATCTGGCTGGTTATGAACATGATCATCCTGCCGTTGAGCCGGCTCTCCCAGGCGCCGTTGAATTTCAAAGCGGCTGTCATCGGTGCAGCTATACTCATGGTAATGGTGGGATTACCCATCGCGATGCTGGCGCAGCGTTACTACCGGGGCAAACGATAATCAATGGCGCACTTTTTTATCCCGAACGCTCCATTAATATTGTTGTATGCAGAACAGACTTTTGTTTTCGGGCGCCCATGATCGATGATGTTTTAAAAGCCTTTGGGATAGCACCTGCCGGAGAAAGTGCCGAGCCACTGAAAAGCGGCCTGATCAATCATACGTGGAAGATCGCGGCTGGAGGCAAGCAGTTCATTCTTCAGCGCGTGAACGACAAGGTGTTCACTAACCCGGAACTGTTGGCCGCCAATCTCAGCATGTTAAGTGAACACCTCAAAACCGTGGCGCCGTCATATTTATTTGTCACGCCGCTAGAAACCGTCGATGGTAAGATAATGTATCGCCATCCGCAAGAGGGGTTTTTCCGGATGTTCCCATTCATTGCCGGATCGCATACCATTGACGTTGCAGCATCTCCCGGGCAGGCTTTTGAAGCAGCTTTCCAATTTGGAAAATTCACAAAAACGCTGTCAGGCTTTGACGCGGGGCGGCTTCATGCCACCATTCCGGATTTTCATAATCTCGAACTTCGTTATGCTCATTTTGAAACCGCCGTTGAAAGCGGTGACCCGGTCCGCGTCCGTGAGGCAGCCGATGTGATTGCGGCAGTCCGTCGTCACCGCGGCATCGTGGAAACTTTCGCTGATATCCGGAAGAATGATGCGATCCGGAAGCGGGTGACACATCATGATACAAAGATCAGCAATGTGCTGTTCAATGCTGCCGGAAAAGGAATCTGCGTGATCGATCTCGATACGGTGATGCCTGGTTACTTCATCAGTGACGTCGGCGATATGTTGCGAACCTACCTGTCACCCGCCAACGAAGAAGCCGTGGATTTTCAGTCCGTCGTGGTGCGGGAAGATTTTTTTCGCGCGGTAGTTGCGGGCTATGCATCCGCTATGCAGGCTGAACTCAGCCAGGAAGAACGGCGGATCTTTTTATATGCCGGATTTTTTTTAACCTACATGCAGGCCATTCGTTTTCTTACCGACTTTTGCAACGGTGATGTTTATTATGGGCAGCGTTACGAGGGGCATAATCTTGTAAGGGCCAAAAACCAGATGTGCCTATTGCGGGAACTGGAAGCAAAAAAAAGCGACCTTGAAATTATTGTATCGCGTGAGTTCGGTTCGAAGCGATAGGTGTACCGTCAGATCTTAAAGAAAATCCCTTTCTTGTAAAGAAACCAACAGAGCCACCACTCCAATGCAAAAATCACCAGTGAAGTAATGATACCCATGACGACAGGCGGTGCGTGGGCCAGGCTCATTAATCCATTCGTGATCGCACCAATGAACCCGTTGAACCATCGCCCTGCCACAATTTCGATGAAGAGGTAGATGAATAAGGAGTTCATTCCTACGACGGTAAAAAACGGCGTATACTTTTTGTTTTGCATGATGTCGATCCACCAGTAAAATAGAGCGAGGGCAAGCAGG
>Ga0196965_1001267_pt1 | contig 10159 bp, 10 predicted proteins | sample S1_20metaG_FD_148668 | JGI IMG/M metagenome (GOLD analysis project Ga0196965, IMG submission 148668) | Soil microbial communities from Anza Borrego desert, Southern California, United States - S1_20 | ecosystem: Environmental > Terrestrial > Soil > Desert | place: USA: California | collected... | reverse complement strand
CAAGGGCGAGCTGAGGGCCGTGGTCTGCACCTCGACGCTGGACCTTGGCATCGACTGGGGCGACGTCGACCTCGTCATCCAGCTGGCGGCGCCGAAGGGGGCGAGCCGCATGGTGCAGCGGATCGGGCGGGCCAACCACCGGCTGGACGAGCCCTCCCGCGCCCTGCTGGTGCCGGCCAACCGCTTCGAGATGCTTGAGTGCCAGGCTGCCCGCGAGGCGATCTACGAGAACGCGCTGGACGGCGATCCGCCGCGTGTGGGGGCGCTCGACGTGCTGGCCCAGCACGTCATGGGCTGCGCGTGTTCGGAGCCGTTCGATCTCGTCGATCTGTACGAGGAGGTGCGGACCTCCGCGCCCTATCGCGAGCTGTCGTGGGAAGACTTCGAGACCGTCGTCGATTTCGTCTCCACCGGCGGCTACGCGCTGAAGACCTACGATCGCTTCCGGCGGATCGTGAAGGGACGCGACGGCCTGTGGAAGGTGCGCAACGCCCAGACCGCCATGCGCCACCGGCTGAACGTCGGCGCCATCGTCTCTCCGGAGATGCTGAGCGTTCGGCTGCAGAAGGGCTCGCGCGCCGGGCGCAAGATCGGCGAGGTCGAGGAGGGCTACCTCGAGCAGCTGAACGCCGGCGACACCTTCGTCTTTGCCGGCCAGGTCTGGCGCTTCCACGGCGTCACCGGCATGGACGCCCTCGTCACCCCCGCGCCCAACGACGATCCGAAGATGCCGAGCTGGGGCGGCTCGAAGTTCGCCCTCTCCACCTACCTCGCCAAGCGGGTGCGGCGGATGATGTACGACGAGGCCTCCTGGCCGGCCCTGCCCGGCGACGTGCGTGAATGGCTGGAGGTGCAGCGAGACAAGTCCCTGCTGCCGGCCGAGGACGAGATGCTGCTGGAGACCTTTCCGCGCGGGCGGCGCCACTTCATGATCTGCTACCCCTTCGAGGGGCGCCTGGCGCACACCACGCTCGCCATGCTGCTGACGCGGCGGCTGGAGCGGGCGGGGGTGGGGCCGCTGGGGTTCGTCTGCAACGACTATGCGCTGGCCGTCTGGGCGCTGCATCCGCTGGGCGGCCTTGATTTCGACCAGCTCTTTCACGAGGACATGCTCGGCGACGACCTCGAAGCCTGGCTGGACGAAAGCTTCATGATGAAGCGCGCCTTCAAGGGCAGCGCCCTCATCGCGGGCCTGATCGAGCGGCGTCATCCGGGCGAGCAGAAGTCAGGCCGCCAGATCACCTTTTCCACCGACCTCATCTACGACGTGCTGCGCCGCCATCAACCCGACCACCTGCTGCTCCGCTGCGCCCGGGCCGACGCCGCCACCGGCATGATCGATGTCGCGCGCGTGGGGCAGATGCTCTCGCGCATCCGGGGCCGCATCCGGCATTCGGCGGTCGACCACGTCACGCCGTTTTCGGTGCCGATCATGCTGGAGATCGGCAAGGAGCGGGTCTCGGGCGAGGCCAGCGAGATGATCCTCACCGAAGTCGCCGACGAGCTGATCGCCGAGGCGCTGTCGTGAAGAAGGTGATGCACGACTTTGCCTTGAGCCCCTGCGGCGGGCTGGCGATGACGGTGAACGGCGCGGAGGTCCTGATGCGCTGCTCGGGGGCGGCGTGGGTCGCGGCCGGGCGCACGCTGATCGTCGCCGACCTGCACTTCGAGAAGGGCAGCGCCTACGCCGCGCGGGGCCAGATGCTGCCGCCCTACGACACGCGCGAGACGCTGGGGCGGCTGGAGGCGGAGGTCGAGGCGACCGCGCCCGACGTGCTCGTCTTCCTCGGCGACAGCTTCCACGACCGCAAGGGCGAGAGCCGGCTCGATCCGCAGGACAACGAGCGCATCGCGGGCCTGGCGGCCGGGCGGACGCTGGTTTGGGTCGTCGGCAACCACGACGCCGACGGCCCCAAGGCCCTGCCGGGGGAGACGGTGGACGAACTGGCCCTCGGCTCGCTGACCCTGCGCCACGAGCCGCAGGAGGGCGCCCAGCCCGGCGAGATGGCCGGCCACCTGCATCCGGCGGCGAAGGTGAAGGGGCGGGGCCGCATGGTGCGCCGCCGCTGCTTCGTCACCGATGGCGGCCGAATGGTGCTGCCGGCGTTCGGCGCCTACGCCGGCGGGCTCAACATCCGCGACAAGGCGTTCGGCGGGCTGTTCTCAAGCCGGCCGCTAGCCGGCGCGCTGGGCGCGGGGCGCGTGCACCCCATCGGCTGGAGCTCGCTGGCGCCCGACTAGCGCTTCAGCTCCATCTCGCCGCCGGCGCCCTTGATGTAGAGGCCGCCGTCGACCTGCATCTCGACGGTGTTGGCGCGCGTGAAGGTTTCCTCCAGCGCCCGCTCCCACATGGTGGCGTTGCGCTCGCAGCTTGCCTCCACCGGCTCAGCCTTGGTCGCTTCGAAGCGCTGCTCGGTCATCACGTAGGTCCAGGCATAGCGCTTGCACGACATCGACGCGTCGACGCGGTCGGCGGTGATGGTGACCTTGGTCGGGCTTTCCGGCGGATAGGTCCCGAGCGTCGCCAGCCGCCACTCGCCCTGCATGAAGGAGGTGTCCACCCGGGCCGGCGGCTTCTCGGGCCCCTGCGCCGGGGGCACGGGGCCCCAGATGCTGGTTTCCCGCGGCTGCTCCTCGCAGGCCGCCAGCGTCAGCGCCGCGAGCGCCACGATCCAGATCTTCGTCATGTCCCCTCCAGCGTCCCCCGCTGCCTTACGTTCCGAAAAGCACAGACCGCGAGCGCGGTAAACCAGCGCCCGCCTACATCGACAGCGCCTGCTCCAGCGCAAAGGCCAGCGGGAGGGCGGCGCCGGCGGTGAGCAGGGTGCGCAGCCTGGGCCGCCATTCGGGGCCCTCGTGGTCGTTCACGTCCCAGATCCACTGCAGCAGGAAGGCGAGCAGAAAGCCGCTGATCTGCCAGACGACGTCGAAGTTGGCCGCGCCGAGCAGCAGGGCGAAGGCGAAGAAGGGCGCCAGCATCGAGGCGGCGATGCTGCGCCAGCGCGGGATGCGCCTTGCGAACTCCAGCCCGCAGCGGATGCCGCCGAGGTAGGAAAGCAGCGCGGTGCAGTAGCCGAGCAGCGCCAGCAGGCCCGCGCCGCGCATGTTCAACGGCCCGTAGCAGTAGAACCAGGCGGCGATGAACAGCGGCACGATCGACAGGACGCCGAAGAGCCAGATCGTCGGAGGCGCCGGCGCGCGTGCTCTCATCCCCTAGCTCCTGCGAAACGCCCTGGAGGCGGCCCACCCCGCGGCGAGCGCGATGATCGCCGAAACCAGACCATAGAGCCACGGGCGCTGATGGGCAAAAACGTAAAGCATGCGCTCGAAGCCGACCTTCTCGACCGTCAGGGTGCGCTCACGCATCGAGACCGGCTGGCCGTCCTGGAAGAGGATGATGCGGGCCTGGTAGGTCCCGATCGGCGCCTGCGTCGGCAGGGCGATCTCGGCGCGGAAGAGGTCGCGGTCGACGAAGGTGACGGCGGTGGAGTCGGCGGCGTAGAGGCCGGCCTTCTGCTTGAGCCGCACCACCGCGCGGCGCCAGTCGAGGTAGTCGGCGCCAAGGCTGCTGACGACCATGTCGCGCACGCCATAGCGCGTCTCGATGCGGCGCTCGGCCGGCGCGGCGATGGCGAGGTGGTCGAGGCCGGCGCCGAGGCGGCGCAGGTGGCCGAAGCGGGCGATGTCCTGCAGCGGGCGCGTCGAGGCGGCCATGTAGAAGCCGGGCGCGCCCTCGAAGACCACCGGGCGGCTGTTGAGCCACATGCCGGCGATGCGGCTCTTGCGGGCAAGGCGGATGGGCTGCTCGGGCCCGCGGACGATGACGACGACGTCGCTCGGCCGGTTGGCCGGGTCGAACACCGCCCCATAGACGATGATCCGCGCGCCCTGAAAGCCGGAGGTGACCTGGACTTCGGTCTCGGTGAGGGCGGCGGCGACCGCCGGCGGGGGGGCTTCGATCATCGCCATCAGTCGAACCCGCTCATCAGGACGAAGGGGTCCTCGGGCGTGACGAAGAGGCCAAGGCCCATGCGCAGGCCGACCAGCAGGACGATGACGGCCAGCAGCGCGCGCAGCTCCTCGGCGCGGAAGCGGGCCGAAGCTCGCGCGCCGAGCTGGGCGCCGATGACACCGCCCGCGAGCAGCATGACCGCCAGCACGATGTCGACCGTCTGGTTGCGGCCGGCCTGCAGGATCAGGGTGACGGTGGTGGTGATGACGATCTGGAAGAGGCTGGTGCCCACCACCATCCTGGCCGGCATGCGCAGGATGTAGACCATGGCCGGCACCAGGATGAAGCCGCCGCCCACGCCCATGATGGCCGACAGGATGCCGATGAAGAAGCCGAGCACGATGGGCGGTATGACGCTGATGTAGAGCCGCGAGCGCGGGAACTTCATCTTCAGCGGCAGGGCGTAGAGCCACATGGGCCGGCGCTCGCCCCTCGGCTTTGGCGGATCGCCCCGGCGGCGGCGAAGGATGGCCCCCAGCGACTCGGTCAGCATCAGCGCCCCGATCACCCCAAGAAAGACGAGGTAGGACAGCGAGACGACGAGGTCGGCCTGGCCGAGCAGGCGGAGGATGCGGAAGATCTCGACGCCGACGAAGGCGCCGACCACCCCGCCGCTGGCGAGGATGCCGCCCATGCGGAAGTCGACCTCGCGGCGGCGGCTGTAGGCGCTGACCGAGGAGACGGAGGAGGCGGCGACGTGGCCGGACTCGCTGGCCACCGCCACCGTCGGCGGGATGCCGAGGAAGACCAGCACCGGCGTCATCAGGAAGCCGCCGCCGATGCCGAAGAGCCCCGAGATGAACCCCACCAGCGCGCCGAGCCCGATGAGCAGCGGCGCGTTCACCGACACCTCGGCTATGGGCAGGTAGAAGTCCAACCGGTCCTAACCTCCGCTCATCCCGGCGAAAGCCGGGACCCAAGCTGAATAGCAGGGTAGTCTGCTGCGCTAGTGAGGCGAAAGCCCCGCTTGGGTCCCGGCTTTCGCCGGGATGAGCGGTTAGCGGGATGCCTCCGCCGCGGCCCGCGCCTCGGGGCTCAGCAGGGCTCTCACCCGCTCTACGCTCGCTTTCGCTTCGGCGTCGCCCGCGCGGGCGGCGATCAGGTACCAGCGGTAGGCGGCGGCGGTGTCGCGGGGGACGCCGTAGCCTTCCTCATACAGGCGGCCGAGGTTGTACTGGCTGTCGGTGACGCCCTTCTCGGCCGCCTGCCTGAACCACAGCGCCGCGGCGCGCGGGTCCTTCGCGCCGCCGACGCCCTGGAAGTAGTAGAGGGCGAGGTTGTGCATGGCCTTGGCCTCGCCGCCCCGCGCCGCCTGCTCTGTCCAGCGGCGAGCCTCGGTGTCGTCCTTCCTGACGCCCTGGCCGCTCTCATAGAGGCGGGCGAGGTGGAATTGGGCGGCGGGGTGGCCAAGGCTCGCCGCCTGGCGCAGCTGCTCGACGGCGCCCGGCTCGCGCGCCTCGAGGCGTCTCACCGCATCGGCATAAAGCCCGGCGGCGTCGGGTTTCACGGCCGCCTTCTCGCCGCCCTCCGAGGCCAGCGCCACGGCCGCGCGCGCCGTCGCCGGCTCGCCGGGCACGCTCACGGGGGAGGTCGGCGGCTCGGCGACGCCCAGTCGGTAGCTCGCCACGCCGGCGCCCAGCGCGGCAGCCGCGCCGGTGACGAACAGCGCCGTCTGCAAGGTCGTCGAGCCGCCGCCCTTCCTCGGCTTCTTCTTGGGGGTGAAGAGGGAGAAGCCCTCGTTCCTGGCGGGCTTGGGCTCGAGGCTCGCCCTCGCCCTCGCCTGCTCGATCACCTCGCGGGTCGAGCCCTGCGGCTCGGCGAAGGTCGGCTCCTCAATCAGTGGCGCGGGGGCGGGACGCGGGGCGGCCGGGGTGCGGGCGGCGGCGAAGCTGGCGTCGATCTGGGCGCGCATCTCCTCCAGCAGGCGGGCGGTGCGCTCATCGGCCTGGCGGAAGCGCTCGGTCACGTCCTCGGCGGCGCGCTCCTGGCGCTGGTGGATGCGCTCGGCGACGCGGCCGATCTGCTCGGCGACGTCCTCGACGGCGATGGCGCCGCGGCGCTCGGCGTTGGCGATGCGCTCGGCCAGCCGCTCGCTGATGCGGGCGACCTCGTGGCCGAGCTTTTCCATGGCGCCCGCCTGCGTCAGGTCGGCCTTGGCGAGGCGCTCGTCGACGTTCCGCGAAAGGGCGGCAAGTTCCGCGCGAACCGCCTCCAGCGCCTGCGCGAGCGCCGCGTCATCGGCGCCGCCCCCCTGCCCTTCGACGCGCTGCAGGCGCTCGTCGAGCTTGAGGAAGCAGAGGCCGAGGTCGCGGACGGCGGCGTGGACGCGGGCCTCGCCGTCGTAGACGTGGCCGGCCAGCCTGCTGACCGTCTGCTCCAGCGAGTGGATGGCGTCGGAGGAGCCGTAGCCCTCGCCGCTCTGCTCCATCCGGCGCAGGCGCTCGGCCAGGCGCATCTGGTCGTGGCGCAGCTCTTCGGCCAGGCCCTCGAATCTAGCGGCGACGGCGATCTGCTCACGCTCGCCGCGCTCCAGGCGCCCGAGCAGGCCGCGCACCGAAGGCTCCAGCGGGATCGGCTCGGCGGCGGGGCGCTCGCCCTCCTGCTCCACGATCATGCGGTTCAGCCACTCGCCCAGCGTCAGGCCCTCGCGGCGGGCGAGCTCCTTGGCGACCTCGCGGGCCTTGGGGTCGATCCCCTTCACGCTCCAGGGCGCAGGCGCGGTCATTGGGCCGAATCGTCTCCGGGCGGGCTGGTTCGAACCCTGACGGTAGCAGCGAGCGGTGGTGTGTAAACGCGAGGAGCCCACAACATCTTGGGGTAACCGCGATCTCCTGTGGAAAAGCCGCCGGGCGGGTGGCAAAGGCGCGGGCATGACCTTCCAGGTGACCCTTGCGCTGCTTGTCCTGCTGGTGGCCCTCACCGCCTTCTGCGGCTGGCGGGGCTCGCTGCCCTCGCAGCCAGCCAAGGGCGTGCGGATGATCCCCTGGCGGCCGCTGATGGTCGCCTGCGCGGCCCTGGCGCTGCTGATGCTGGTCCACCTCGTGAACCTCCTAGGAGTCCCGACGGGTCGCTGATTCGAACGCTTGTTTGACACTCGGTCGCGGCGCTAAGGTGCTCCCAAGCAAGAGAGACAAGGGAGCGACGGTCATGGCCGATTTCGGCGGCGCTGATCTGGAGGCCTTCCGCGCCGAGACGCGGGCCTGGCTCGAAGCCAACTACCCGCCCTCGCTCAAGGAGCCGATGGCTTCCGAGGACGACGCGCCCTGGGGCGGCCGCAAGACCAGCTACTCCAACCCCGACATCGCGCTCTGGACCAAGCGCATGGGCGAGAAGGGCTGGACCGCGCCGACCTGGCCCAAGGAGTACGGCGGCGGCGGGCTTTCCAAGGAAGAGGCCAAGGTCCTCGACCAGGAGCTCAAGCGCCTCGGCGCCCGTCCGGCGCTGATGTCGTTCGGCATCTGGATGCTGGGCCCGGTGCTGCTGGAGTACGCGACCGAGGAGCAGAAGAAGAAGTTCATCCCGCCGATCGTTCGCGGCGAGATCCGCTGGTGCCAGGGCTACTCCGAGCCGGGCGCGGGCTCCGACCTCGCGGGCCTGCAGACTAAGTGCGAGGACAAGGGCGACCACTACCTGATCAACGGCCAGAAGGTGTGGACCAGCTATGCCGACCAGGCCGACTGGATCTTCTGCCTGGTGCGCACCGACACCTCCAAGAAGCACGAGGGCATCAGCTTCGTCCTTTTCGACATGGAGAGCCCCGGCGTCGAGGCCCGGGCGATCAAGCTCATCAGCGGCTCCTCGCCCTTCTGCGAGACCTTCTTCGATGACGTGAAGGTCCCCAAGGACCAGCTGGTCGGCAAGCTCAACGGCGGCTGGGAGATCGCCAAGCGCCTGCTCCAGTACGAGCGCCAGAACATCTCCTCCGGCGGCTTCGGGGGCCTGGGCGGCGCCTCGATGCGCGAGCCCTCCGAGATCGCCAGGCGCTATGTCGGCGTCGACGAGAAGGGCCGCATCGCCGATCCGGGGCTGCGCGACCGCATCGCCAAGCACGACATGGATGCGCGCGCCTTCATGTTCACCATCCGCCGGGCTCAGGCCGAGGCGAAAGCCGGCTCGGGGCCAAGCGCCACGACCTCGATCATCAAATACTTCGCCGCCACCCTGAACCAGGAGCGCTGCGAGCTGCAGGTCGAAGCCATGGGGCTGCAGGGGCTCGGCTGGGAGGGCGAAGGCTTCTCCAAGGGCGAGCTGGGCGCGATGCGCGGCATGCTCCGCTCCAAGGGCAACTCCATCGAGGGCGGCACCAGCGAGATCAACCTCAACGTCGTCGCCAAGCGCGTCCTGGGCCTGCTGGACCACCAGTGATGGCCGCGCCGAAGCTCGAGTTCTGGTACGAATTCGCCTCGACCTACTCCTATCCGGCGGCGCTGCTCATCGAGGAGCGGGCGGCGCAGGCGGGGGTGGAGGTTGTGTGGCGCCCGTTCCTGCTGGGGCCGATCTTCGGCGAGCAAGGCTGGACAGACAGCCCGTTCAATATCTACCCCGCCAAGGGCCGCTACATGTGGCGCGACCTCGAACGCATCTGCGAGGCGGGCGCCATTCCGTTCGTGCGGCCGAGCGCCTTCCCGAGGAACGGCCTGCTCGCGGCCCGCGTCGCCACCGCCGCGCTGGACGAGGGCTGGACGCCGACCTTCAGCAAGCTGGTCTACCAGGCCAACTTCGCGCGGGACGAGGACATCTCCGACCGCGAGGTGCTGGCGCCGCTGATCCTCGCCGCCGGCGGCGATCCGCAGGCGGCCTTCGAGATGGCGGCGTCCGAGGCCGTGAAGGCGCGGCTGCGCGGCCACGTCGACCTTGCCCGCCAGCGGGGGATCTTCGGCGCCCCCAGCTTCGTCGCCGAGGACGGCGAGCTGTTCTGGGGCTGCGACCGCATCAACGAGGCCCTCGACTGGGCCATCAAACACACGACGACGAGGGAGCTCGCCTGAAATGGCCGTCCTGACCGAAGAACAGACGATGCTGCGCGACGCGGCCAAGGACTGGGCGCGGGAGTCCTCGCCGGTCGCCGAGCTGCGCAGGCTGCGCGACGCCGGCGCGGGCCAGAGCTTCGATCCCGCCAAATGGGCCGAGATGGGCCAGATGGGCTGGGCCGGGGTCATCATTCCCGAGGAGTACGGCGGCTCCAACTTCGGCTACCAGTCGCTGGCGCTGGTGCTGGAGGAGACGGGGCGCACCCTGACCGCCTCGCCGCTGGTGTCCACCGCCCTGACGGCCGCCACGGCCCTGATGCTCGGCGGGTCGGGGGCGCAGAAGGAGGCGTGGCTGACGAAGATCGCCGCCGGCGAGATCGTCGCCGCGCTGGCGGTCGACGAGGGCCCGCACCACCACCCCGAGAAGACAGCGCTGAAGGCGGAGAGCGGCAGGCTGACGGGCAAGAAGACCTTCGTCATCGACGGCGATGCGGCGGACCTCTTGATCGTGGCGGCCCGTTCTTCCGGCCAGCCGGGCGAGACGGACGGGATCAGCCTGTATCTGGTGCGAGGCGATGCGGCCGGCGTGACCCGCAAGCATCTGCACCTCGTCGACAGCCGCGGCGCCGCCGAGATCACCTTCGAGGGCGCCGAGGGCGAGCTGCTCGGGGAGGAGGGCAAGGGCTGGGACGTGCTGGAGCAGACCCTCGACCGCGCCCGCGTGGGCCTCGCCGCCGAGATGCTGGGCCTGGCCAGCGAGGCCTTCGACATCACCCTGGAGTACCTGAAGACCCGCACCCAGTTCGGCCAGGTCATCGGAACCTTCCAGGCCCTCCAGCACCGCGCGGCCAAGATGTTCACCGACATCGAGACCACCCGCTCGTGCGTGGAGATGGCGCTGGAGATGATCGACCAGGGCGCCAGCGACGTGAAGCAGCTCGCCTCCATCGCCAAGGCCAAGGCGTCCGACCTCGTCCACCTCGTTTCCAACGAGATGGTCCAGATGCACGGCGGCATCGGCATGACCGACGCCCACGACGCCGGCTTCTACCTCAAGCGCGCCCGCGCCTGCGAAGCCGCCTTCGGCAACCAGGCCTACCACCGCGACCGCTACGCGCGGTTGCAGGGGTACTGAGGCGGGGCGGCCCGCGCCACTGACGCTCGGGCCTCGAAGAAC
>Ga0196965_1001266_pt1 | contig 10161 bp, 6 predicted proteins | sample S1_20metaG_FD_148668 | JGI IMG/M metagenome (GOLD analysis project Ga0196965, IMG submission 148668) | Soil microbial communities from Anza Borrego desert, Southern California, United States - S1_20 | ecosystem: Environmental > Terrestrial > Soil > Desert | place: USA: California | collected... | reverse complement strand
CGGCGAGGTTTGTGCAATCATTTCAGAAGAAGAAGCGGACCTGATCCCCACACATAATTTAAATGCCAAATATGTGGTAGCCATTGACCCTTTGGATGGATCTTCAAATATTGATGTGAATGTTTCGATCGGTACGATCTTTTCAATTTACAGAAGGGTAACACCTATTGGCACGCATCCGACTTATGAAGATGTACTTCAAAAAGGGACGAGCCAGGTAGCCAGCGGATATATCTTATATGGTCCTTCCAGTATTCTGGTTTACACCACGGGCAAAGGAGTAAATGGATTTACTTATGATCCTTCCCTTGGAGAGTTTTTTCTTTCCCATCCGAATATCAAAACGAAATACGATGGGAGTATCTATTCTTGTAATGAAGGCAATATGGATGAATTTCCTGCTTCAATCCAAACTTATTTATCCAAATGCAGAAAGGAAAAGCTTACGGCGAGATACATAGGTTCGCTTGTAGCAGACTTCCACAGAAACCTTATGAAGGGTGGTATCTATTTGTATCCTTCTACCAATTCGAACCTTCAGGGAAAATTACGGCTCCTTTATGAGTGCTTCCCATTGGCATTTCTTATCGAACAAGCCGGCGGCAAAGCTTCTGACGGGCAAACAAGGATTCTTGATATTATACCTGAAAACATCCATCAGCGGTCTCCCTTATATATCGGATCGATAAAAATGGTGGAGGACCTCGAATTGATTTATAATGATATTAAAAATATAGCCTGATATGTCTGCCTTTTCAAAAATTGAAATTTTAAATAAGATCCTTGACCATCCGGTTGTTCCTGTTTTTTACAACAGCAACTTAGACATTACCAAACGGATAGTTGAAAGCTGCTATAACGGTGGTATCAGAGCTTTTGAATTCACAAACAGGGGAAGCGAAGCTTTTACTGTTTTCTCTGACCTGTCAAAATTCGTAAAATCTGACTTCCCCGACCTTTCTTTAGGTATCGGGACAATTTTCACATCTTCACAAGCAAAACTATTTTATGAAGCGGGTGCTGATTTTATTGTTCAACCGGTAACCAGTAAAGAGGTTGGAGAATTTTGCCAGGAAAATAAAACATTGTGGGCTCCTGGTGCAGGAACTGTAAATGAGGTTTACAACGCCACTAAATTGGGGGCAGATGTAGTCAAGCTTTTTCCGGGAAATTCACTGGGACCAGATTTTGTAAAGTCTCTCAAAGGGCCAATGCCGGGAGTAAAATTAATGGTAACAGGCGGAGTCGATCCTACTGTAGAGAGTATTTCAAAATGGTTTTCAGCAGGAGTAAACGCTGTGGGGATTGGATCCCAGCTATTTCCAAAAGAGTATCTTGAAAGGGGGGAATTCGCGAAGCTTTCGGAGAAGATAGCCCAATTAATGCTTTCAATAAAACCAGGACAATCAACCGTACCTTGATTGAAATTCATTACATTTTAACATAAGTATTATTACAACTATTTAAATAATTCTAAATAACCTTTAAACACTTACAGACATCTTAATGGAACAACCAAAAAGAGGAAATTACAGGTGGATAATAGTAGCATTGCTATTTTTCGCCACCACCATCAATTATTTGGACCGACAAGTTATCGGGTTATTAAAACCCACACTTGAAAAAGAATTTAGCTGGTCAGAGACAGATTATAGTAACATCGTGATGGCTTTTACTGCCGCTTATGCGATAGGATTGCTGATTTTCGGAAGATTTATTGATAAAATAGGCACCAAGCTGGGCTATACTGTTTCCCTTATAGTTTGGAGTATTGCCGCTATGTTTCATGCAGTGGCGAAAAGCACTTTTGGCTTTGGAGTGGCGCGAGCTGCTTTGGGATTAGGAGAAGCGGGGAATTTTCCGGCGGCAATAAAGGCCGTAGCAGAGTGGTTTCCTAAAAAAGAAAGGGCGCTTGCCACAGGGATTTTTAATTCCGGAGCAAATGTAGGCGCAGTAGTGGCTCCTTTATTGGTTTCCTGGATCCTTTTACACTATGGCTGGCAGGAAGCTTTCTGGATCACCGGTGCGATAGGCTTTATCTGGCTGATCTTCTGGTTTATTTTCTATGAAATTCCATCCAAACAAAAAAGGCTTTCTTCCGAGGAGTATGCTTACATTCATAGTGATGACGAAGATGAACCTGGGATAACAGATACAAAACCTGTAAGCTGGGCAAAACTCTTTTCCATAAGACAAACATGGGCTTTCATTTTCGGAAAATTGCTCACCGACCCTGTTTGGTGGTTTTTCCTTTTCTGGCTTCCCTCCTACCTTCATTCTTCCTATAATGTGGACATTAAAAATGAGCCTTTGCCCCTTGCGGTGATTTATTTCGCTACTACTTTTGGTAGTATTGGAGGAGGTTATTTATCATCTTACCTGATTAAATCCGGTTGGCCGGTATTTAAAGCAAGAAAGACTTCAATGCTCTTTTTTGCCATTATAGTGGTACCGATCATCAGCGTTCGTTTTATATCTGATATATGGGTTGCTGTTGCTTTGCTTAGTCTTGCCGCTGCTGCGCATCAGGCGTGGAGCGCTAATATATTCACTACCGCTTCCGATATGTTCCCTAAAAAGGCAGTTAGTTCCGTAGTGGGTATAGGAGGAATGGCAGGCGCTGTGGGAGGAATCCTTTTTCCACTTCTTATTGGAAATTTATTAGAGTACTACAAGAACCTTGGCAACATTACGGCGGGTTATAATATTCTGTTTTTAATGTGTGGATCTGCATATGTGCTTGCATGGCTGATCATGCATTTTCTTGTACCGAAAATGAAGCGTGTAGACATTTAAAAGTGTCTTTGATAATCAACTATAGTTTAAGTACCCTGAGAAGAAGGATTTTCTTGAGAAATCTTCTTCCTGGGTACTGAATTACTGGTCAAAATAGAGTTCTTTTTCTAATCAGTCTTAAATTGTTGTCTATGATAAAGTCATTAAAAAAAATCTTTAGTCTTTTAGCCATTACCCTTATGTTCAGTAACTCAGGTTTTGCCCAATCTGCGACAGAAAAAGAAGTTGCATCTGAAGTTGAAAAGTTGAAAAATCTTTTGGTTAACCCTGATAAGAAAAAGCTTCAGAAAATCTCTGCGAATGAACTTTCTTATGGTCATTCAAGCGGAAAAATAGAATCAAAGGAACAATTTATTGAAAGCCTGGTTTCCGGTCAGTCCAATTTTGTTGACATTACATTATCCGACCAGACAATAAATGTAATAGACAATACTGCTGTTGTCAGGCATAAACTTTTTGCCAACACCAACGACCCTGGAAAAGGACCTTCCACCGTAAACCTATCCATCCTTCTGGTTTGGGCAAAGCAAAACGGTGAATGGAAACTTCTGGCACGTCAGGCAGTCAAGATATAGTTTTATCAATTCGACACTCTTCGTGGTCAATTAGATTAATTTATAAGTGTTATTAAAATTTCACCATGGTGTTTTGCATTAAGAGGGTGTTCAAAAAGTCTTCCCGAATTTATTTCAGAATCTTTAAGTCCTTATTAAAGGAAGCTTAAGGTGATGAAGAAAATCCAACAAGACGGAAAACATACTTTTGGACAGCCTCTTCTCTAATCTTACCAACAGAGGCTAAAGGTACCAATCAATGCCCTCGTACCTCTGGCCTTATTTTTAACCGCTTAGCACAATAAAATCTTCTATACCGGAATAGCCAAACGGAAGAAAAAATTAAAAAGAATACAAAGTATATAAGAAGGAAGTTCTTGACGTTATCCTGTTTCATTTTTTAATAGAATAGAAGCAGGTGATCTACATTTAAAATACAAGAAATTTATTTCATGATATTTTTATAGGCGTTCTCAAAGGTATATTTTTCCAAACGATCAAAAATAGATTCGATTTTCGGAGATCATTTTGTATACAATTTTAATTTCTCCTGCGTAACTCTATTAGAATAAATGATGGTTTGTAGTGCCGTTTCCTTTTTTACTTTAACTGGTTTAAATTTTACTTTTTTACTTTTATTTTCGAAATGCAAAAGTGTTTTCTTTTTAATCTCTTCTTTTTTGCCATTACCTATGTTTCGTATTCACAATCACCCGCTCAAAAAGGCGCTATCAAGGGAGTTGTCCTTGATTCAGCGTCAAATAAACCTATAGAATTTGTCACAGTGGTAATTATGGAAGAAGGCAAACCTATAAAGACTTCTGCTACTTCTGCTAACGGTTCTTTTAAAATTGATGGTTTGCCAATTAGTCAATACAGCGTTGTACTAACCTACGTCGGATACAAAAACAAAACAATCGATTTGCCCGAATTCCCGGAATCCACTTTTCTTATTGACTTGGGGAGCACTCTGATTGCATCCTCAGACAATGTATTGAGTGAAGTGGAAATAACTGCTGTACGCCCGATAATAAAAAATGAAGTGGATAAAATAACTTATGATGTAGAAGCGGATCCTGAAAGTAAAACAATGACGGCCCTTGATATCTTAAGGAAAGTGCCGCTTATCACTGTAGATGCTGACGATAATATTTTATTAAAAGGAAGCGGAGGCTTTAAAGTACTCGTAAATGGAAAGTCCTCTTCGCTATTTGTAAGAGACCCAAAGGAAGTTTTTAAAAGTATGCCGGCCAGCTCAATAAAAAATATTGAAGTGATCACAACACCTCCGGCCAAATACGACGCGGAAGGTGTAGGTGGAATCATCAACATAATAACAAACAGGGAAAATCCGGGAGGATATAATGGTTCTGTGAGCATAGGAGCAAGTAGTCCCTTAGGAATCAATGGCAATGCATATTTAACCGCTAAGATTAAAAAATTCGGCTTTTCAGGTTATTACAACAATAGCCTTTTTACTTCTCCCGCCAACAGCAGTAATTTTTTTCGCGAAAATTTTGCTCTGGACAACAGTAAACTCAATCAGATAGGAACTAGTAAATATGAAGGAAGGTGGGAAAATTTGGGTGGGGAAGTTAGTTTCGAGATTGATTCACTCAACCTGTTAACGGCCAATTATAGTCTTTATTCCAGCAAAGGCAAGAATGACTTAAGGCAAAATGTGGAATATCTTGATGGCGAAAATACAATTGTTCAATCTTATGATCGTATAAATGATTCTGAATTTAAATGGTATGGAAGCGACCTGGGGCTAGACTATCAGAAGACCTTTAAAAGGAACAAGGACCAAATACTTACCTTTTCTTATAAGTATAACTTAGGGGGAAATAGTAATTTTTCTGATTTCGATATAGAACCCATCCTAAACTACGAACAAATAACAAGTCTGACGAGCAATGAAGGGAAATCCAACGAACATACAGCCCAGGTTGATTATGTCCATCCCTTTAAAAACTTCACCTTTGAGGCCGGACTTAAATCAATTTTGAGACTAAATAAAAGCGATTTCTACTACAAAAATTATAATCCGGAAACGGAGTCTTATGAAATTGATGAATCTCAAAGTAACATTTTTGAATATCATCAGGACGTTTACTCCGGATATGGATCCGTCAATTTTAAAAAGGGAAAATGGGGTTTTAAAGGAGGCATGAGGGTCGAAGAAACAAAAATTAATGCAGACTTTAAATCGTCCGACACTACAGCTCTTCAGGATTATTTCAACTTTATTCCTTCTGTCACTATTTCCCGCAGTCTCAATGACATGAGTTCCCTAAAGCTGTCTTACAATCAAAGACTACAAAGGCCGGGTTTATGGTTTTTAAATCCGTATACAAACCGCACCGACCCAAAAAATATTTACTATGGAAACCCCGGCTTAAAACCATCTGTAACCAACGCTATCGACTTAAGTTACAGTACATTTATAAAAGGTTCTTCAATCAATACCTCCCTTTATTACAATTTTACGGATAATTCTATCCAGTCCTTTACGATTGTAGAAGACAGTATTTCAAAAACCACTTACAGAAATATTGGTAAAAATAAAACCTTGGGTCTTTCTATTAACTCGAATATTGTCTTCTCCAAAAAGCTCACCTTAAACCTGAATGGTAATGCCAATTATGTTGATTTTTCCAGCAGCATTAACGGCAGAAAAATAACTAACAGCGGCATCACAGGATCACTCAACAGCTACGTCAGTTATAACTGGGGAAAAGGATGGAGAGTAGGCGCTAACTTTGGAGTAGGATTACCACACGTAGGTTTACAAGGGAAGTCAAATGCCTACTACTATAACAATATTTCAATCAATAAAAAACTTTTTAAAGACAAATTAAACTTAAGCGCTTCCGTAAATAATCCTTTTGAAAAAACCAGGGTTTGGAGAAACGAAACTACTGACGTTAACTTCTATCAAAAGCAAGAATCGTGGTATCAGGTAAGACGCTTCAATTTCTCTGTAAATTATAAGTTTGGAAAGTTAAAGGAGGGGATCGCCAGGAAAAAAAGAGGAATTCAAAATGATGATGTAAAAGGTAGGGAGAGTAGTGGTGGAGGTGGAATAAATTAATGCCCATGTTCTTTTTTCCCCATATTCATTATGGAAGGATTAATTCTCAGGTAAACTTCTGCTGAAAGGGGATTTTTTCCATAAATAGAATACAGGTCATTAGGATTTTTAAAGAAGGTGCCCTGTGTGCCTAGTGTAAAATTGATATTCCAATGCCTCACAAGCGTATAGTTGAACCCGACAGTATATGCCTGAATGTTAAAGGTCTTATCTTCTTCTAGCGTTATATCCAGTTCCTCTGAAGACTTTTGTACCCATTCATGTCTTCCATAAATTGCCCATTTGTTCAACTGCACGGCAGGTTCAAAACTTATAGAGTGTTCCTGATGATTATGTCCGCTATTGTTATATCCCCAAATTAACGACGTCGAAAAATTATAATTTTTCTTTATCAATGGGAACAAGGGGAAATTATATAGAATAGAGGCAGTAGTTCTTTTTACGTTATCTCCCAAACCTTCGGGGTTTTTCAAAAAACCTTGTGAAGCCTGAAAAGCTAAATTAGAATTAGGATTAATCGAGAACATAAAGGAATAAGAATCGAATCTTGGCTTGTCAAACCCGTACCTTTCTTCGTCAGGTTCGCGGCCCGTAAAGCTTGATCCTTCTATTTTCAATGATTTATACCTGAATCCTATGGTGGCCACGCCAAAAGTAATGTGGGTAGCATCCTGCCAGTGGTGACCCAACAAGGCATCCGGATTATTAAGTGCAGAAACCCTGTGCATAAAGGCTACGGGACCTAAGGCAGGTTCTCCCGGATAGCCCAAATAGAAAAACAAATCCATATTGGAATCGAACCTGTGAGAATAACCGACAGATAGCTCTGAAAACAAGTCATGTGGATGTTGCCTGTCAACCAATTTTTTCCCTTTATAAGTTTCACCCGACTGGAAGAGCAGGGGATAACCGCTTCCACCCGCAATCAATGGATCCAGAGACATCATTATGCTAAACCTGAAAAGACCCCGTTCTCCTACTCTTCTTTGTCCCATCCCCATAAGCCAGTTAGGAGCATCAATTTTCTCGTCCCCTCTTGAGCCTTTTTCTGTTATATCCTGTTTGTTATACCGGATAAATAAATTCCCATGAAACATGTAAACCCACTTTTTGTGCGAAAGCATATAACCATACATGGGAGAAGAGTCTGGCAGCCAACCCGTACCTGAACCATTCCGGCTCATGGGAAGCGTAAGTGAAAAGGCATGGGACATGGGAAGGACATACCCTCTGGCAGAATCTTCCTCATTTTGGTCGGATTCTGCTTGCGATTTATGATGCTGCTCGTGCTGTGCTTTTGCCAAATGCACAGACGATAGAAAAAACATGACAAGTAAAACTTTGTTAACCATACCAATCAACTCCCGCCAGTTAAGTGCAGGATTCAATTGTAATTACTGGTTTTGGGGTAATAAGTTTGCTTTATTGACATTTATAAATGACGAATACGAATGACAGGTGAAGAATAAAAAAATAGCAGAATCTGAATTTTCAGAATTTATGACTAAATAGAAAAAAGAATTCACTTCGGAGATTAAAAGAGTTTGTATAAACCTTTGAAACCTGTTAGATTAAAGACAGTTCCTAAAAATCCTGACCTAAAGAAATCCAAAAAATTCCGGCTTCAGAAGAACCCTAAAATCCCAGTTTTTCCTTTACTTTTCCCAATACGTTTCGGGCAATTTCGCCGGCTTTCTTTTCGCCCTCTATCAGCTTTTTTTCCAATTCCCCGGGATTATTGATATAAAAATCGAAGGTCTTTCTTTGCTCAGAGAACTTATCCAACAAGACTTCAAAAAGAGCAGTTTTAGCATGTCCATACCCATAACCACCTTTTAAAAAATTTTTTCTCATTTCGTCCACCTGAGAAGGTTCGGCTACAAGGGCATACAACTTATAAATAGTGGAAGCATCAGGGTCTTTCGGCTCTTCCAGGGCCTTGCTGTCTGTTTGGATCGACATAACCACCTTTTTTAATGCCTTTTCAGGAAGGAAAATATCAATGGTATTGTTATAGGACTTACTCATTTTTTGTCCATCTACTCCTGGAATAATCATTACCTCTTCACTAATCCTCGCTTCGGGAAGCACAAAAGTTTCTCCATAAGAATGATTAAAAGCGCTGGCGATATCCCTTGTAATTTCCACATGTTGAAGCTGATCTTTGCCTACGGGAACAAAGTTAGCATCGTACAACAAAATATCAGCCGCCATTAGCACGGGATAAGTAAACAGTCCCGCATTTACGTCAGACAGTCTGTTGGATTTATCCTTAAAACTATGGGCATTGGCCAGCATCGGAAATGGTGTAAAACAATTCAAAAACCACATCAATTCACATACTTCGCCGACTTTTGACTGTCTGTAAAAAAGATTCTTTTCCGTATCAAAACCAAAAGACAACCACGCAGCCGCCACAGCCCTTACGTTATCTTCTCTTTCCCGGGCATTTTTTATTGTAGTAAGAGAATGTAAATCGGCAATAAAAAAGAAGGATTCATTGTTTATATCCTTAGAAAGTTCAACAGCAGGTTTTATAGCGCCTAATATATTTCCTAAATGAGGTTTCCCTGAACTTTGAATGCCGGTAAGTATTCTTGCCATATTGAATAAGATTCCTAAAGTTGATTAATTATAACTCAAAGATTACATATATAAGTTAATTTTTATATCAAAACCCTGATCAATTGTTTCTTTTAGCCAATTAATAATTATTTTTGTACACTTTTTAAAATCATTTCAACCTTAATAATAAAATAAATCACTATGAAAAAACTTTTTTTCTCAACAGGGATTTTCCTACTGATCAATGCGATGGCATTTGCACAGGGAGGTAAAATAACTTTTGAAAAAACCATTCATGATTTTGGAGTAATCAAAGAAGAAGGCGGACCGGTAAGTGTTGAATTTAAATTTACCAACACAGGAACAGAACCTTTGATCGTTTCCAATGTACAGCCCTCCTGTGGATGTACTACGCCAGGCTGGACCAAAGAACCAGTGGCATCAGGCCAATCCGGTGTAATTAAAGCTGAATATAACCCACGTAACAGACCCGGTACATTTACTAAAACCCTTAATGTAACCTCCAACGGAGAGCCAAAAACTTTTACCTTAACTATAAAAGGTACTGTTACTCCAAAACCAAAAACCATTAAAGACGAGCTTCCCGATAGTATCGGAAACATAAGGTTACAATCACGATACCTCAACTTAGGAAAAGTGACGACGGAAAAGCCTTTCACTAAGGAATTTGCACTTTATAACAGCGGAACAAAACCCATTACTTTCAAAGATGAGAAAACAGTTCCTGCCCACATCAAGGTTTCAATAGAACCAAAGACCATACAGCCTAAGGAAAGAGCGATAATGATGATAACTTATGATGCAAAGGCAAAAAATGATTATGGCTTCATCACAGATCCATTGGTAATAAATACAAATGAGGAGGTAAATGGCACGAAAAGCCTTCATGTGTCAGCGCAAATCGAAGAATATTTCCCTCCAATGACGCCATCCGAACTGGAAAAAGCGCCAAAAATAACTTTTGAAAAAACCGAATATGATTTTGGTGTTGTCAAACCTGGCATCTCCGTTTCTACGGATTTTAAATTCACCAACACCGGAAAATCTGATCTTATCATCAGAAAAACCAAAGCAAATTGTGGATGCACAGCTTCAGAACCGGATAAAAAGGTATTAAAACCAGGGGAAAGC
>Ga0196965_1001265_pt1 | contig 10165 bp, 4 predicted proteins | sample S1_20metaG_FD_148668 | JGI IMG/M metagenome (GOLD analysis project Ga0196965, IMG submission 148668) | Soil microbial communities from Anza Borrego desert, Southern California, United States - S1_20 | ecosystem: Environmental > Terrestrial > Soil > Desert | place: USA: California | collected... | reverse complement strand
GCTGTACGGCACGGACCCCGGGTGGAGGTACTCGGACATGAACGGCTTTGGCCCGTTCATCGGTCCCTTCGTGTGGTTCAAGCTCTACTGGGCGGCGTGGGCGCTGCTGCTCGGCGTGGTGGCGGCGCTGCTCCGGGTGCGGGGGCGGGAGCCGGGCGTGCGACGCCGGCTGCGCGGCGCACGCGACCGGTTCACCGGCCCCGTGGTCCGCACGGCCGGCGTGGCGGTGGCGCTGATCCTGGGGCTCGGCGGCTTCATCTTCTACAACACCAACGTGCTGAACGAGTACCTCAACGCTTCCGACATCGTGGAGCGGCGCGCCGAGTACGAGCGACGTTACGGACAGTACGCGGGTATCCCGCAACCCCGGCTGACGGCAACCAACCTGCACATCGAGATCTATCCTGAGCGGCGGGCTGTGGACATCCGCGGCACGTATCACCTCGTGAACCGCAGCGCGGCAGCAATCGAGTCCGTCCATGTGGCTACCGTCTCGGACGTGGAGACCAAAGCAGTAGCCTTCGACCGAACGGTCGCGCTCGTGCTCGCCGACGAGGAGCTAGGCCACCGTATCTACGCGCTGGAGATGCCGCTCCGGCCCGGCGACTCGCTGCGGCTCGACTTTCAGGTGCACGTCGAGCCACATGGCTTCCGCGAGAGCGGAGTCGACGCCTCGGTGGTGGCGAACGGCACCTACTTCACTAACGGCTGGCTGCCCGCCATCGGCTACCAGAAAAGTCGCGAGATCACGAGCGCCAGCGACCGGCGGGAGCACGCGCTCGCCCCACGCCCCCTGATCCCCTCTCTCTACGATGTCGAAGCGCGGAAGGATCGGGGCGGGGGGATCGCCTTCGAAGCGGTGGTAGGTACCCACGAGAAGCAAGTCGCCGTTGCGCCGGGGGCGTTGCGCCGGACATGGACGGAAGGGGGACGCCGTTACTTCCACTATTCGACCGACGAGCCGATTGGGAGCGAGTGGGGCTTCTTCTCCGCCAACTACGCGGTGCATGAAGCACGTTGGAGTGATCCCGCAGGGTCGGGGCAGAACGTCGTGATTCGTATCTTCCATCACCCGGGGCACACGGCGCACCTTGACCGCATGGTTCGGAGCATCCAGGCCTCTCTGGACTACTACACCAGGCAGTTCGGTTCCTACCGGCATAGCCATATCAGCGTCGTCGAGCGTCCCGGGGAGGGCACGGGGATTCACGCCGATGCCAGCATGCTCACATACGCGGAGGGGTTCTCCCTCTGGCATCCGAAGGACGAACCGGGGAGCCTCGATTTCCCGTTCGCGGTAGTGGCGCACGAGATGGCTCACCAGTGGACAGTCCCGTATGCGAACGTCGAGGGAGCCCCGGTGATGTCCGAGAGTCTCGCCTGGTATTACGCGATGAAGGCGGTGGAGAACGCCAGAGGGGTCGAGCAGCTACGGCTTCTTCTGAGCTACATGCGGCAGCCGCATCCAATCGCGCCGATCCGCCGAGGTGAACCGTTGCTCCGGGGGCTCGACCCATACCTCAGCTACCGCAAGGGACCCTTTGCGCTGTACGCGTTGAGCGAGTACATCGGCGAGGAGCAGGTGAACGGGGCGTTGCGTCGCCTGCTGGAGAAGCACCGACCGGCAGAGGCTCCCCTTGCGACGACGCTCGATCTGTATCGTGAGTTACAGGCGATGACGCCGGACTCGCTGCAATACCTGCTGCACGATCTGTTCGAGGTGAACACCTTCTGGGAACTTGAGACCGAGCGAGCCACGACGAAGCAGACCGGAGAAGGCATCTGGCAGGTGACGCTCCACCTACGTGCGCGCAAAGTGGTGGCCGATAGCGCGGGCGTCGAGACCGAGGTGCCGATGGACGAGTGGGTGGAGATTGGAGTATTCGCCCCCGCCGAAGAGGGCAGAGCGGAGTCGAGCGCGCCGCTCTACGTAAGGATGCATCGCATCCGCTCCGGCGAGCAGACAATCACGGTGACAGTGCCGCGCAAGCCCGCCCGCGCCGGCATCGACCCGCACTACCTGCTGATCAATCTGGAGACGGACAACAATGTCGAGACGATAACGGTTGAGAGTTGAGGCACATAACAAGCGCGCGCACGCGGACGTGCCATCAATGCATGACCACGCTCATCTCTCAAGCCCTCCTGCCGACTAAGTTACAGATATTATCGGACTCTTGGTATCGCATTAATATCTCTATACCTACAGAGATCATGCAGGGGTGTGAAATCTTTAAGCCTTACTCTTTTTATTCTTTTATTAGTTGTCCAGCCGCTATTCTTTTAACGCCTGATGTTAATACTTTCGCCCTCCCGCACGTTTATGTCTTTGCAGCTGTATCTATCGCAGGGTCGGCCAGCACTGACTACAGACATCTAACAGGAGCTTATCGAGATATGATTAAACCCCCTCGTACATCTTTGACCTCTAGATTTTTACTTTGCGCGCTGTCGTTCGTTTTTCTGCTCGGCTCGCCCGCGCTGGCGCAAAACAATTTGCCGCCGGTGATTGACCGTGAAATATTGTTCGGCAACCCGGAGATCGCCAGAGCGCAGATTTCTCCCGACGGCAAGTTTATCGCCTTCCTCAAGCCCCATCAGGACACGTTGAACATTTGGGTCAAACGCGCGGATGAGCCGTTTGCCAACGCGCGCCTGCTGACCAATGAGCCTAGACGCCCGGTCAGAAATTTCTTTTGGAGTCGTGACGGCAAGTTTATTTTGTTCGTTAACGATCAAGGGGGCGACGAGAATTTCAACCTCTACGCCGTCAACCCCAACGAGCAACCGCCGAGCGGAGCGGAAGTCCCCGTCGCGCGAAATCTCACCAATTCAGAGAAGGTCAGAACCCTGCTTTACAACGTGCCGCGCGCCGAGCCGGATGCGGTCTACATCGGCATAAATGACCGCGACCCGGCCTGGCACGACCTTTACAAAGTCAAAATCTCTACCGGAGAGCGCACCCTCGTTCGCCAGAACACGGAACGGCTGACGGACTGGCTATTCGACAATAAAGACCAGTTGCGTCTCGCCACGCGCTCGACCAGAAGCGGCGATAAGGAAATCCTCAGAGTGGACGCCGAAGGCAAGTTCACGAAAGTCTATTCGTGCAGCGTCTTCGAGACTTGCGGCCTGGCTCGCTTCAACAAAGACAATCGCCGCGTCTACATGATTTCCAATAAAGGCGCAGGCGTGGACCTGGCGAGGCTCGTCTTGTTCGACCCCCAAACAGGCACAGAGGAAGTCGTCGAATCCGATCCCATGCGCCGTGTGGACTTGGAGGGCGCAGCCTTCTCGGACATGACCGGCGAGCTGCTCTTCACGGGCTACACTGACGACCGCCAGCGGCTCTATATCAAGGACAAGGCTTTCGCGGAAGATTACAAGTTTTTGCAGAAGAAGTTGCCGAACCGGGAAATCAGCTTTGACTCGTCCACCACTGACGAGATGACCTGGCTCATTTCGGCTACCAGCGACACGGAGCCGGGGGAGAAGTATCTCTTTGACCGCAAGTCGAAGAAGTTGGAATTGCAATACCGTATCCGCGAAAAGCTGCCGCGCGCATATCTCACCGAACAAAAACCGGTTCGCTACAAATCTTCCGACGGGCTGGAGATTCCCGCTTACCTCGCGCTGCCGAAAGGACTTGCCCCGAAGAATCTTCCGACCATTATCCTGCCACACGGAGGGCCCTGGTCGCGCGACCGTTGGGGTTACGACTCCATGTCGCAGTTCTTAACGAACCGTGGCTACGCCGTGCTCAGTCCGAACTTTCGCGGCTCGACGGGCTACGGCAAGAAGTTTCTGGACGCCGGTAACGGGCAGTGGGGCGACAAGATGCAGGACGACCTGACATGGGGCGCGAAGTATCTGATTAGTCAGGGCATCAGTGATCCCAAGCGCATCGCCATCATGGGAGCTTCTTACGGCGGCTATGCGACGCTGGCGGGCGTCACCTCCACGCCAGACCTCTACGCGGCGGCGGTGGCGATTGTCGCCCCGTCCAACCTGATTACACTGCTCGAAGCCATCCCGGCTTACTGGGAGGCCGAGCGCATCAGGTTCCACAAGCGAATGGGTGACCCGACCACTGCGGAAGGGAAAGCGCAGCTCATACGGCAGTCGCCGCTGACGCACGCCGGTAAGATTAAGACCCCGCTGCTCGTCGTGCAGGGAGCGAACGACCCGCGTGTGAATAAACGCGAAGCCGACCAGATCGTGATCGCCTTGCGCGACAGGGGATTCCCGGTCGAGTACGTCGTCGCACCCGACGAGGGTCATGGCTTCGCGCGCCCCGTCAACAGGATGGCGATGCTGGCATTGACCGAGAAGTTTTTGGCTAAATATCTGGGCGGACGCTATCAGGAATCCCTCACGCCCGACGTAGCCAAACGTTTGCAGGAGATAACGGTTGACCCCAAGACCGTCAAATTAGCCGCCAACCCCACCGGCAAATAACTGCCTTCCGCCAAGTCGAAGCAGGTGGCTGATCGGATAATCTCCCCGGTCAGCCACCTCATCGCAAGACGAAGAGATACTGCCATCAGGTAGTAAGTTGAGGCGCGTGCAGTATCTCAATATTCGTTACCTTCAACGCTCTGCAATGATTTATGCAGCCCTGCCAAATAAGATAACGCCCACGCCTGAAACTTGACTTACAAATGCGCCGAGCAGTAAAAGTTCCTGACTTTTTAGTTACCCCCGCACACTCGGCGTATAAGCATGAGCATCTCGTCTAAACTCTCTGCGCTCTTGGTTCTGACACTGCTGCTTTCGTCAGTTCCGGCGTGCAAGCGACTGCGTTCACCACAGTCGCTCGAAGCCGTAGATCAGATTGACAGGCGTGAGAACGTGCCGATGACACAACCCGCCGTGGCGCGCGATCTGGCTCAGATACGCGAGCGCGGCACGCTGGTCGTCCTCGCGCCATACAACTCCACCACCTACTTCATCTATCGCGGCGAGCCGCTCGGCTACGAGTACGAGTTGCTGCAAGCGTTCGCACGCGACATGGGCGTCGCGCTAAAGATGATCGTGGTGACGGATCGAAAGAGCCTGCTGCCCCTGCTGAACAGCGGCGAGGGCGACCTCGTCGCCTCGCGCCTCGTCCCCACGGCTGAAAACGAAGCGCACGCCGCCTTCACGCGCGCACTCTATCGCACCGAACCCGCGCTTGTGCAACAAGAGTCTTCGCCCGACGCGGCAGGCAGCGGGACGGAGAAGGCGTTGGAGCCCGGCCCCGCCAACCCGCTCCCCGAAGTGGACATACAGGCGCGGCTCATCAGTCAGCCAGCGCAACTCAGGGGCGAGACCGTGCATCTGCCGGAAAGGTCTGCCTACCGGCGCACCCTCGTCGAACTGGCCGATGAAGTTTCGGGCGACATCCATGTGATCGAGACGAGCGGGGAGATGCAGGATGAGGCGCTGGCGCAGAAGGTGGCGCGCGGCGAAGTCGAGTTCACCGTCATGCAGTCGAACCTCGCCGAACTCAAAGAGGCGGAGTTTAAAAATTTGCGCGTGCGCCCGGTCGTCGGACGCACGCACAGCGTCGCGTGGGCTGTCCGGCGGAACTCGCCCGAACTGCTCGGCGCGCTCAACGAGTGGATCGAAGACAAGCAACACAAGAACAACTCGCTCTTCGACCGGCTCTACAAAAAATATTTCGTCGACCGCCGCTCGCACGTCGAGCGCGTTGCGAGTGAGTATCTGACCTCCTCGACCGGCAGGCTCTGCCCGTATGACGAAATACTCAAGCGGCACGCGGCGACGGTGGGCTGGGACTGGCGGCTGCTGGCTGCACAGACTTATCAAGAGTCGAGATTTAAGCCGGACGCGCGCTCGTGGGCGGGTGCGACCGGCCTGCTCCAACTCATGCCGCCGACCGCGCGTGAGTTCGGCGTGCGCAACCCGCTAGACCCGGAGGATAACGTACAGGGGGCGTGTAAATTTCTGAAGTGGCTGACAGACTACTGGACGGAGCGCATCCCCGACGACGGCGAGCGTCTGAAGTTCATTCTTGCCTCATACAACACGGGCGCGGGGCACGTCGAAGACGCGCAGCGTCTGACCGAAAAGTACGGCGGCGACCCGAAGAAGTGGGACGACGTTTCTTACTGGCTCTTGCAGAAGTCCACACAGCAATACTCGACCGACCCGGTGGTCAAGTTCGGCTTTTGCCGGGGCTTGGAGCCGGTCAATTACGTCAGCCACATCCTCGAACGGTTCGAGCACTACAAACAGTATCTCGTGGCGCGTCGCGCGAGGACAAAGTTGCGACGAGGTGGCCAGGGCACTCAAGCAGGCGATCCGGCTGAACCTGAACAACGCCGCAGCACACCACAATTGGGGCTTGGTTCACCTGCGCTCGGAGGCTCTGTTGCAGGAATTACCTGTGAGCTATAGTCCATTCTTCAGTTCGGCCAACCTTCTCCGGTAATCGGGCGACGCCTGATCATTAATGATTTCCAGTTGTGTCTCTTGACACGAAGGGCTAAAGGGATATGATGGCGGCGGCATCGGAGCGCGTCCTCTCGTGCGCTTACCGCCGCGCTTCGTCCTCAACTCAAGCCCGGCGTCCGTCTCTCACGAGAGCGGAGACACACGATGAGCTTGCTGAAAAGCCTCGTCCCACTTCCGCTGAAGCAAAAGATCAAGACTGTCCACGAAGCCCTCCAGCGAAAACGTCTGTTCGGTTCACTCGCCCCGCTCGTCCCCCCGGTCGCACTCATGTACGACGGCCCGCCCGGTCTAGTAGAGTTCAAAGCCAACGGCGAAGAGTTCCTTACGATCTACCGCGAACGATGCAAGCTCCGTCCCGACGAACGGATGCTCGACATCGGCTGCGGCACGGGGCGCAAGACCGTGCCCCTGACCCGGTATCTCGACAGGAATGCAAGATACGAAGGCGTGGACATCGCGGAGCGCGGCGTCGAGTGGTGTCGTGCGCGGATCACGCCTCGCTTCCCGAACTTCCGCTTTCAACAGATAGACGTTTACAACAAACTGTATAACCCACAGGGGACACACAGTGCGGCGAGGTATCGCTTTCCTTTTCCCGACTCGTCTTTCAGCTTCATCGTACTCGGCTCGGTCTTCACCCATATGCTGCCCGACGACTTGGAGAACTACCTGCGGGAAGTCTCGCGCATGCTGGAGCCGGGCGGGCGGTGCATGATCTCCTACTTCCTGCTAAACGAGGAATCTTTACGCCACACCGCAATGGGCAAAGGCGCTCTCGATTTCAAGTACGAGTTCGACGGGTATCGCGCCGTCTCGACGGACGTGCCGGAAGAGGCGATTGCGTTCGAAGAGGCTTGGGTGATTGGTCTCTATGAAAAGTTGGGATTGAGGATATTGCATCTCGATTATGGTTCGTGGTGCGGGCGCGACCATTACCTGAGTTATCAGGATTTAGTATTAGCCGTGAAAGAGTAGGGCGCGGCGGCTTATCTCCAGCGTTAGGCGTCGGCATTCACGGGTTATCACGTTCCCGCTCCATATGGAGGTGGAAGCGGTAGCCGCCTGTCTCAGCAACACGACCGCCGGTCGTCACTTGAAGTCATCCCATCCATAGTAAAGCTGTTAGTTCCGTTAAATATTTTCACATGAGGCGGCTTTACGGTTTATGCTTCGTTTTGTCCTCTTGCGGAGAATGGATGTCCGGGCAACCCCATCATCAACTTACCCGCCCGAGGCTAGCAAAAGGAGGCGAAGTTATGAGAGACACGACAGTGACGGCACCGGGCGCTTCGGACTACAAATGAAGCAGGAGGCAGGCCGCCCACCCGAACGAACGCTGCTCGACGCCGAGCGACGCGAACTGCTCGCCCGCCTCGAAGACTGGCTGGAGATGCCGATGCTCGTGCTCGGCTTCCTCTGGCTCGCGCTGCTCATTCTGGAGTTCACGCGCGGCCTCTCGCCACCGCTCGAAGTTGCCGGGACGATTATCTGGGTCGTCTTCATTCTGGACTTCACGCTAAAACTTGCGCTTGCCCCTGACAAGTCCGACTACCTGAAAGCAAACTGGCTGACTGCGCTCGCGCTCGCCGTTCCGGCGTTGCGCGTCTTTCGTGTCTTCCGCGTCGTGCGCGTCTTGCGCGCGGCACGCGCCGTGCGCGGGTTGCGGTTGTTCCGCGTCGTCAGTTCTCTCAACCGTGGCATGCGCGCGCTCGGCGCGACGATGCGTCGTCGTGGCTTCGGATACGTCGTCGCTCTGACAGTCATCGTCGCCCTGTCGGGAGCCGCCGGCATGTACGCTTTCGAGAATGAACTGCCTGAAGGGCAAGGCTTCGAGTCTTATGGCGAGGCGTTGTGGTGGACAGCGATGGTGATGACGACGATGGGTTCGGATTACTTCCCGAGGACAACCGAGGGGCGTGTGCTCTGCTTCGCATTAGCCGTCTACGCCTTCGCAGTCTTCGGCTACGTGACGGCGACGCTCGCCACCTTCTTCGTGGGAAGAGACGCGGCGAACGCGGAGGCAGAGGTGGCCGGCGCCAGCCAGATAGAGAGATTGGAGGCGGAGATTGCCGCGCTGCGCGAAGAGTTGCGTGCCTTCGCGCGTGGTGAAAAGTAAAGAGTCGTGAGGACGCCGGGACAGGCAGAAGGGAGAAGAGGTTCGCGCGGCAAAGATTATTGTCGAGCGCGAAAGTTCTTCGCGCGCCTTCCGCTATGCGGCAAGCGTCGGCACTGCGCGGGCGCGGGCGGCATCAGAGCCGGGCGACGCGACGCTCCAATTCCGCAGCGATCTGCGCGGCCTCGACGCCAGCATCAAATGTAACGGGTTCACCGAACACGACTGCGACTTGACCGGGCGATGCGAAGTACTGCCGTCGTCGTTTGAGTTCGTACAGGCCGTGCAACTTCACCGGCACGACGGGCACTCCCAGTTCCTGAGCCAACACCCCGATGCCCGTCCTGAACGGACTCATCCGCATCTGGCCGCGGGCGGCGCGTTCGCCTTCCGGGAAGACGAGCACGCTCTCGCCACGTTCGACGCACGCGCCCGCGTAAGCGAAACTGCGGCGAAAGCCGCTCCGCTTGGGAAGCGGAAAGACGTAGAAAAAAGTTGTGACTAACGCGTACTGCACGAGCAGTCGCAGGCGGGTGAAGAAACCTGTGCCTTCAGGTGGCCGGAGCCAGCCGCGCAAGCGTTCGCCTTCCATCGCAATCGCTAAGCGGCGGCGCAGGTGTGCAGGCAAAGCCGCGAGAATCAGCGCATGGTCGGCGAGGGTGACGTGATTGGCGACGAACAGTGCTGGGCCTGTCAGTTCGTCGAGACGTTCAGACCCTTCGACGCGCATCCGGCTCATGACACGCGTGATCGGCAGAACCACTGTGTAGAAGAGAAGCCCGCGCAGCCATCTCAGCGGAGTTGTGCGCGTCCAGCGGGGGTAGGGGTATGGCGCGACGTGCCGCGCCTCTTCCGGCAACTCACCACGCACCAGCTTCTCTAGATCGCCGACGGTCGTCGCCGCGGTGAAAGCAGTTTCATCGATCTCTATCTGGTAGCGGTCTTCGAGCGCGCTCAACAATTCGACGCGCCCTAGCGAATCGAGTTTCAAATCCGTCGTTAAATTCGCCGCAGGGTCGAGGCGCACCGGCTCGCTGCCGCTCAGGCGGGCGGCTTCCGCAACGATGAAGGAGTGTGACGCGAGATCGGAGCCACGTTCGCCCGGCTGTTCGTCACGCGCTCCGCCTTGCGCGTTTTCGCCCTGCGCGTTCATCTTTTCCAAGACGGTCGCCGCGACTTCGCGTTTGAGCACTTTGTGTGTGGAGGTGTGGGGGAAATCAGGCTCCGACCAGACGAACCAGCGGCGTATGCGCTGATGCTCGGCGAGGGTGCGGTTAACGCGCTCGATCACAGTCTCAGCGTGCGCTCGTTCGTCGCGCAGTATGAGAACGGCGAGCGGCTCGGAACCCTGCGTTCCCTCCCAGGCGATGACGCAACTAGCGATTACTTCGGGCTGGCGATTCAACGCGGTCTCAATGTCCTCGGGGTAAACATTCAGCCCCGCCGCCGTGACAATGACATCTTTTTTTCGCCCCTTAAAGAAGAGGTTGCCAGCGGCATCCATCTCGCCGATGTCGCCCGTGCGTAACCACCCGCCGTCGTGCCCTTCGATGTCGCCGCGCGCCGACCAGTAGCCCGGCGAGACGCTCGCGC
>Ga0196965_1001264_pt1 | contig 10165 bp, 4 predicted proteins | sample S1_20metaG_FD_148668 | JGI IMG/M metagenome (GOLD analysis project Ga0196965, IMG submission 148668) | Soil microbial communities from Anza Borrego desert, Southern California, United States - S1_20 | ecosystem: Environmental > Terrestrial > Soil > Desert | place: USA: California | collected... | reverse complement strand
GATTACATGTGGTTGAGGTGAATGAAACTGTACCCATGCCTTAGAATTAAAAGTAAGGAACTTAGTAGCACTATTGTTATCAGTTAGTTTATCAATTCCTTCATTTGGCGGAGAATCATTGTATTGAGATGATAAAGTACCACCAAGGTCCGTAATGTCTGATCCCGATGTCAGGTTTACCACTGCTGCAAGCTCAGTGCTGTTGTTTGCGATATTCAGAAGTTGTCCGGCACCAGCATTTCTGATTGTATAGTAGCCATTTCCAATATAATCGAACTTAAAATGCTGTGTGGCGCTGCTGTCTGATTCTGTTTGCACAATATTGGTACCCATAGTTGTACTTCCGTTTTCTGTATCCATCACCAGGTTGGTCAACTTATTTCGCAGAACATAAGTACCGGCCATATCGTCAACCCCCTTCCTGCGTACAACCAGTGAAGTAACCTTATTGTCAAACTTTACAGTCTTTAAACAAGCTATATCATTTTTTATTATCGTGGAATTACCATGAAGTTTGTCGCCTGCATATAATTCAACAACATATCCTTCTTCCACTTTTAATGAAGACAATATATCTTCTTCTAATCCCATTGCCTGTAGATCAGCACGGTTATAATTGCCTACCTCCAATCCTACTGCTGTACCAGCAAATTCGCAGTCAGAATAAAGGAGAGCTACGCCGAACAGGCAAGGTTGCAAGCCTGTTGTTCCACCTACACATACATCGCATTTATCCCGGTAGGCACTTCCACCTTGTACTCCAGCACAATCATACCCCTCTGAATAGGGAGATAAACCGTAAACATCCACCTGAACATGACGCTGACGATACCAGTACTTATCAACAAAAGACCAGGAAGAAAAGAACAACGGTAAAAATGCATTGGAAGAATAAGAAATGGAGTAGTTTCCATTTTTCAACTGTTTCTGGAAATTAGGCAAATATGCCCAATACCTCCAGTCGTCCGGCCTTGAATAGACAACTATCGGATTGGTCCAGGGTCCCTGAGGTGTTTGAGAAAATTCTAGCTTAATATCTCTTGAAAAAACTCCAAGTCCTGAAACAAGCGCATAGCTGTTGTCCTCCAGTTTGATAACATCCTCTGCCTGGTCGCGGCCACTTCTTGTAGGAACGGCAGCTGACGGATCCTCTACCCAGGTTGAGCCATTCCAGAATTCCCACATCTCGTCTCCGATATAATTTCCAACTGGAGTCCGGGCTACAAATGTTCCTCCATTCTTTTTGAACAGATATATGGTATCATTTTCTACAAACGACGTTTCGTAACCAAAAGCAAAAGAGGCTTGCTCTTTAATGTCAACCAATTGCAGTTCGGGGTATGATACTGATGCCAGATAACTTTTACCAGTATCGTGCAAACCACCGGTTTCGTCAAGCTCTACCAGGTAAACTTTGATCTGGTTGCTCTCCATTACCATATCACCTACCCAATAAAAGTTTTTCTGTTGATTACCGTCCAGTATTTCCTGTATTGTTTCAAAAAAAGCAGCCTGACCATTATTATTTTTGTCCGTGGCGCCCAAATCCGTGAGATTTCCGCTGACATCTTCCACTACTGCGGCATTTCTTACAAAACGGCCGACACGAACCAGATCATTCCGTGTTGTATCATTCACATCCCCATCGTTTGCACTGATAAACGAATCATTGAAAACCCATAGAGTTCTTCCATCAGGTAGTTCATAAGCTATGTCGTTGTCTCCGGCCAGCCATGTCGCGCCGGATGTTGAGCGCTTGTTGTTCCATACATAAGTATTGTAAACGTCCATGTCATTGTGGTGCGTCTGATCCAATACTTCCACCCCATCAATGTAATAGGACCTTCCTTCGGTTTGTGGATAAAAGCTAATGGTAAGTTCTTTATCGTTTGTTTTAAAGGGTAGGTGAAAAGTGGTGTAACCTTGCCGCAAGAAGAATAAAACTTCATGTTTATGTCCGCTTTCTCCGGTTATAGTGACAATAAGCTGAGCAAAATCAGGTGTTGCATCGATAGGATTACCTTCATATCTAAACTCCTTGCTTTCATGAGCCCAAAAACGTAAAACATAAATTGAATCACTACCAACTTTAGCAGTGGTAGTTGACTTTACAGCATATTTGTCGTTAAGGCGATTTTGGAGGTTAACTTCCAGTTCAGCATTGCCATCTTTGGCGGTACCCCGATTGAGCTTTGTAGTAGCTGAAGCTTCAGGTTTGACAGTGTGTGTCCAGTTGATGTTAAGGCCATATTCAAGGCTTCCGTTAAAAACATATTCTTGTTCCTGTGCTTGCGAAGCTTTAGTCGCAAACCCAAGAAAACACATAAGTAAAAAGAGTCGAATTTTATGCATAAGGTTTTAGGGTTTTATTATTTGACAACTAATTTAGTAAATCGTTTTAGCAAAGCAAAAAAAATATTTTATCAATGAACCTAGATCAGCACGCCTAGATTAAATACCTACATTTCCCTATCGAGCCTTTAGAAGATGGAGTAGCAACATTATTCCGAATCAATAACTTGATACCTGTAATTTGCGTGATCGTCACTTCCCGAACTTTTGACTATCACCTAGGCTTATCAAGAGAATTAAACAATTTCTTGTTAGGACTATTACTCATATTCATTTTGATATGAATTCCTTTTAACAATTCAGTCAGTTTAATAGAATTTACATTTCGCATTTTTCCATCTACTTCTATCGAATTAATATAAACATTCTCCTGAGTGTTGTTTTCTGCCTCGATAACTAGATCCTTTCCATTTTGAGTTTTGATTTCTATTTTATTGAATATCGGACTTCCTATCTGAAAAGACGGATTAATATCAGTGAGACCTTTTACATCAAATAACCCCATCGAAGCCATTACATACCAGGCTCCCAACTGACCCTGATCCTCATCTTGTCCATATCCATAGCCATGTATTTCTCCAGTACCATAAAACTCATCACAAATTCTCCTCACCCATTTTTGTGTCAGCCAGGGCTGGTTTGAATAATTAAATAGCCATGGAATATGAAGATTAGGTTGATTACCTTGGTTATAGAGATAAGTAAGCCCGGCAAAAGCATCTATATCTGCTCCTCCGAATTTTGTTTTTTCGGATACGGTAAATATTGAATCCAATCGATGAACAAATTCATCTTCGCCCATAAGATTGATAAGACCTTTAGGATCATGAGGAACATAAAATGTATACTGATAGGCATTTCCTTCCTGGAAGCCAATCCATGGCGCTAAAGGATCAAATTCTTTAAGGAATTCTCCATTTGGCATTCTGGGCCTAATAAAATTGACGGAGCTGTCATACAGTTTTTTCCAATTTTGCGAAAGTGCCATAAGTTCATGATATTCCTTTTCCTTGCCCAAAGCCTTGGCAAATTGGGCCACCGCATAACTGCTATAGCAGTATTCAAGCGTATGGGAAACTGAAAATCCGGATCCTTCCGGAGTAGTATTCCATCCGGGAATGTAATCCACGTAACCCTTTTTAACAAAACCTTCCAGATCCATTTTCCCAGCACCTTCTATTCGGTTCTTATACTCGACTTCATTTTTATAAGCCGCCTGAAAAGCTTCTTCTATGTCATAATTTTTGATACCGCTTTGATATGCAGAGGCGATGATTAAACTTACAAAGTTGGTTCCTACTCCGGAAACAAATTTCGAATTGGCGATACCGTCGCCTAGCCATCCTGCATTTTTGTAAACCAATAAGTGTGTCTGCACAAAATCATTGTAATACTCAGGCCACGCAATTGCCCAAAGCTGTGTCAAATTCCAGAAAGCACCCCAGACAGCGTCAGTATTGTAAAATTGAAATTTTGGCTTACCATTTTCATCTAAAGGTATTTGCCCCACAGACCCATCATTTTCCGGAAAACTTCCATTTACATCACTAGCTAGGCCTCTTCCTAATAAAGCATGATATAGCCCTGTATAAAATTTAGTTTTATTTTCTTCCGATGATCCTGAAACTTTTATTTTTCCAAGCTCTTTTGCCCAAACCTGCTGAGCCAAAGCTTTTGCCTCATCGAAATTTAAGTTTTCGGCTTCTTCTTTAAGATTTAATCTTGCGTTTTCTATTGATGTATAAGAAAACCCTGATTTGAATTCTACCGTCTCTCCTTCCCTGGTATTAAACTTCAAATACAATCCGGCTCCTTTACCATTAATTTCAGACTGATCAGCAAACTTGTCTGAACCTTTAAAAGTGCCGATTTCTTGCGGAGTTTTGTTTATTTTGCCGGAAAAGAACATTTTTACTACTCCTCCTGGCTGGTATTTTTTTACATATTCAGGATAGGTTACTACCCATCCTTCAACTATGCCATTACCCAGGTACTTTACACTTGCATCTTTTACTTCACCACTTTCTCCAAGCTTGTTTCCGATGTCAAAAATCATATAGGAACTGTCGGATTTAGGAAAAGTATATCTTTGAAATCCTACCCGCGGAGTGGCGGTTAGTTCGGCTTTAATTCCATAATCTTTAAGAACAACGCTGTAATAACCAGGCGAAGCATGTTCTTCTTTCTTATCAAACCTTGAACGATACCCTTCATCAGGGTTTTCAAGAGTTCCTGGAATTGTTTTTAAATCTCCCGTCATCGCCGCCATTAGAAAGCCGCCTACTTGAAATTCATGTAAACAGGCAAAACCTTCAATACTGTTATGCCTCGAGTCATAACCTACGGCTTCCCATCCTTGTTTATTTCCATAACTCCCATTCGTAGAAGGGCCCAGCTTTGCCATGCCAAAAGGAACTGCACCGGGGGTATAAAAAAACCACCTGCTATGTGCTGTTCCTATATTAGGATCCACATATTCTAAAATGGAAAAATCTTCTTTTTCTTCTACTGGTTTTTCCGACGACTTACAGGAACATAGCGTCAGAATAATTAATGTAATGTAACTCAGTTTATACATCATTTAGGATTAAAGCTTTTTAAAGTTAAACAGGGAGTATAATCAGTAAGCAACGTAAAAATTATCTTTAAAAAATCTTCGTTACGAAGCTGAACGTCTTTAGGGAATACATATTCTGCTGATTGACTTCATTTGTCACCGATATTTTTAGTTTGTTTAAGTCTGGTTATATTCTTTACTAGTTTGCTAAGTATAATATGCACTTCCAATACACTATCTATTCACCATCCAGGGAGAATCTATGGAGTACTTATCTTTAATTTCCTTCAAAAATAGTTTTTTTGACGGTATGAGGTATGTTATTTTTTATTTAAGCATCTTAAACATTTATTAATAAATGACTTAAAGATTAATAAATTCGGGAAGACCTTTTGGACATCCTCCTATTTAATGTTTTCACTTTATTTAAAACCAAAAATTAAGGGAAATATAAAGGTCACGATAATTGTCCATAGGCAGTAAACGGGCAGGTAAAAGGCCATGGCTTTTCCGACTTCGTTCAGTTCAGATTTCTTAGAAAGTGCCCTATAGAGTTGCACGGTTACAATTAAAAGGTTTATCAAAATCAAAATGTTTCCGCCCAAAACTGCGGCCCTGTTTGGCGTGATTCCCCATTCTGAAATCCGAAACAAGATAGCGGACAAAGCGATGCCATTAACAACTATGGTGACAGCCGATAGTAGAAAAAGAATCCAGATTTCCGTCCGACTTTTAGTTGTCTTAGATGTTTCGGCAACGGAAAAGAAAATGATGGCCATAACACCTATTAATAACCCGTTAAAAATCAATAGAAACTCCCGATCGTTATAAGGATCCTTGCCTGAATAAACTATTGCTACGAGATAAATTACCAACATTACCAATACCAGCGGACTGAATATTTTAGCGATGACCGGTGAAACTTTACCTACTAAGTGCGGATTCGTCTTGATAAGATAAGTGCCTAGAATTGGTGCAGCGGGAAGCCCGAAAACTACAATATTTTCAAAATAAAACTTTTCAATGTTTAAACCAATCAAATGAAAAAGACCAATGGTTACGCCTGTCATAATTCCTCCAGCTATTACAATGAGCGTGGTAATGACTATCAGGTCGCCGTTATACCTTAAATAGCTCAGCCTCTTGTCAATATTATTTCTCATTTCACCAACAAACGCAAAACCCAATATTGACCATAGAAATAACAGTAAATGAATGCACGATAAAATCAGGGTATCGCTTTTCTCAACGTCGGGAAGGGAATTGATAAAAATTAAGCCGATGAAGGTTGTGCCCGCAATAAAGGCAATTTTACCGGTTGATAGTTTGTGCTTCCAGGCAAAGTAAGCCATTAATGCCGGAAAAATGATAAAACCGATGTTTCTTGGATAGAAGAAATCTTCGCTAATAGATAAAAATACCGGCAGTTTTGCGATCGTGCCTGCTACACACGACGCAATTATAACAAATAGTAATTCCCGGGTTGTACCCCAGTTGATGTCATCACTTTCGTAGTTCAGTCTTTCATTCCAGAAATCAGCGAGAGTGTTTCCTTTAAGCTCCGGATACAATGCGTTGAACTCACGTTTGAAAGAAACCTTGTTAGACCGGTACATCTTTTCGAGTTGCCTTTGGTCATATCGGTGGGTGAGGATTTCGTTTTTCATGTGTATATAATTTATTTTTTATCGTCAGTTCTAGTTCTTTGTATAACTTGAAAAAGTTATTTATTGTTAAAAGTACTTTGTTTTTCAAAGTAAAGAAAAAAAAATATAAATGCACAAATTATTTGTCTTTATAAGTAAAAAAAATGGCGGTGAAACACATGCTTTTGGTTCCCTCAGGAAATAGTGCTATGGCAGTTAAAATTATGGACAATGTATAACGACAACTATTAATATTGATTCAAAGAATGTCCTAATAGTCCCTCAGATAAAATTTAATTGTATAAGAAGGTAAAAAAAGTAGTTCACAAAAATTCCATCTTGAGAATATTAATGAGAAATCTATTTATATTTTATCTGCTGATTTTAATGTATAATCCTTTATCAGCACAACCATCAAAAACTTTTACCAATCCGCTTCTTAAAGATGGCGCTGATCCATGGACGATATTCAGGGACGGATATTATTACTATATACACACTGAGCGGGAAAAATTGTCGATCCGAAAAACGAAAGATCTCGCTGAACTAAGTACTGCTCAAGTCAAAACCATCTGGATGCCGCCTTCTACGGGTCCTAACTCCGCGTTGATCTGGGCTCCCGAATTACATTTTCTTGATGGGAAATGGTATGTGTATTATACAGCAACCGATAAAAATAACAGCAGTGACCTCAACAGGTTTGTCTTTGTACTCGAAAATTCTTCCTCTGACCCAATGAAAGGCGAGTGGGTAGACAAAGGAAGATTAAACACCAAGTATAGTGGACTGGATGGCTCTGTTTTTGAACACGGTGGAAAGCGGTATTTTCTCTATTCTGGTTATGTCGGTCCTCAAAGTAATTTATTTATTTGTGGGATGTCTAATCCATGGACTTTAACAGAGGAGCAGGTGCAAATCGCATCTCCAACCAAGTACTGGGAAAAATTCGGAAACAGGGAAATATTGGAAGGCCCGCAGTTTTTGCAGGGAAAAAAGGGAAATCTACTTATTGTATATTCAGCGAGCGCCTGCTGGGCAGATGAATATGCATTAGGAATGCTTGAAGCTGACGGGAACAGCAACCTGATGGATGCCGGTTCCTGGAAAAAACATGAGCATCCGGTGTTTAAACAATCGCCGGCTAACGGAGTCTACGCTCCCGGTCATAACTCTTTTTTTAAATCCCCGGACGGAACGGAAGACTGGATTCTATACCATGCTACTTCTGCTCCAAACCAACAATGCAGGAACAGATCTCCCAGAATGCAACGGTTTACCTGGAAATCAGACGGAACGCCTGATTTCGGCGAACCGGCAAAGGCAGGGGTACTTATTCCGGCGCCTTCTGATTCCAAATAATCGGACCAAAAGATGCAGCAGAAGGAATTTATTTTTCAACCAATAGTGACTCTCGATGCATTTAATTGTATTCTTATTAAAGTTAATTCGAAATGATGTCTGAGAGTCTTTCTAAGTTTTCCAATCCTTTCAAAGTGAAAATTCAAATAATTACAAGTTTACTATTTGCCGTAATGATCATTGCCTGTAAAAATGAACAAAAGGAGTCGGAAGGGACTTCTCAAGCAGATTCAGTAGCCGCATCTGCCAGTCTTATTCCCGTCAGAAGTAATTTTCAGGATACAATCGACGGCAAGCCCACAGATCTTTATGTTTTGAAAAACAAAAACAACCTTCAACTGGCGATTACGAATTACGGCGGACGTTTCGTGAGTCTGTTGGTACCCGACAAAAATGGGAAATTGGTGGATGTCATAGTTGGATTTAAAAGTGTACAGGATTATGTGAATTCCACTGAACCTTATTTCGGTGCAACAATCGGACGAGTAGGGAACCGCGTTGCAAAGGGAAAGTTTAAGCTGGATGGAAAAGAGTATACTTTGGCGACAAACAACGGCCAGAACACTCTGCACGGTGGCGACAAGGGATTTCAGGATGTAGTATGGGATGCCAGACAAGTCAGTGATCAGGTGTTGGAGTTGAATTATTTGTCAAAAGATATGGAAGAGGGTTTTCCCGGTAATCTCGACGTTAAAGTAACTTACACACTGACGGACAGCAATGAAGTTAAAATGGAATACGTTGCCACTACAGACAAAAAGACGATAGTTAATTTGACCAATCATGCTTTTTTTAATTTGAATGGCGAAGGTAGCGGGTCTATTTTAAATCATCTTCTTTATATCAATGCCAATCAATATACACCTGTAGACTCTACCCTCATTCCTTTTGGTAAACACGAACCTGTTAAAGGAACACCTTTTGACTTTACAGAACCAACCGCCATTGGTGCAAGAATTAATGATCGGAATACTGAGCTTAAGAATCAGAATATTCAGCTTAAAAATGGACTTGGGTACGATCATAATTTTGTGTTAAATAAAACAGGGAAAGATGACATGACACTTGCGGCGACCGTTACTGGCGACAAAAGTGGAATAATTATGGAAGTATGGACGGAAGAACCGGGACTTCAATTCTACAGTGGGAATTTTATGCAAAGTCAGAATACCTTTAAGAGCGGTGTAAAAGACGATCTTAGAACTGCCTTTTGTCTGGAAACCCAACACTTTCCTGATTCACCAAATCAGCCTGGGTTCCCTTCTATTGTTCTTGATAAGGGCCAGGAGTATCAAACCACGTCGGTTTACAAATTTTCGGTGAAATAAAAAATGTGGCTGGTGCAGCAATTGTGTGCATGCACGAAAAGTGCGTGCCGGAAAATAATTTATTAAAAGAATGCAAACGATAACTTCAGCAGAAACTCAAAAGACAAGAGCGGTTTTAGAAATCACCGATACATTTAATAAACTTTATAAAACCTCCCCTTTGGTAGTAAGGTCACCCGGACGGGTAAATATAATTGGCGAGCATACGGATTATAACCAGGGTTTTGTATTACCAGCCGCTATCGACAAAGCCTCTTATGTAGCGATCGGGAAGAGGGATGATAATGAAATCCATCTTTATTCCTGTGAATTTGAAGAAAATTTTAAAACTTCCCTGTCTGCACTTTCACCCACCACTGTCGGCTGGCCAAATTACGTTTTAGGGGTTGTTGATCAGCTTCTTAATCTCGGATTTCCTGTCTCCGGTTTTAATCTCGTTGTTGCCGGCGATATTCCCATAGGTGCAGGACTTTCTTCATCTGCGGCACTTGAATGTGCCACTGCTTATGCCATGAACCAGCTATTTAACTTTAAACTGTCAAGGAATCTGCTTGCCGGGATTGCTCAAAAAGCGGAACATTCTTATGCAGGGGTAATGTGTGGCATAATGGATCAGTTTGCGAGCCTTTTCGGAAAGAAGAATCATGTAATTAAGCTGGATTGCAGATCTATGGAATTTGAATATTTTCCCTTGGACATGACCGGTATTAAGATTGTTTTATTTAATACCAACGTCAAACATTCCCTCTCTTCCTCTGAATATAATGTACGGCGCCAACAATGTGAACAAGGCGTGGAATGGGTGCAGGAATATGAACCGGAGATCAGAAGCTTAAGAGATTGTACCCTTGAAATGCTGGATAAAAACGTTGCGTCCAAAGATGAGCTGATTTATAGAAGATGTAAATATGTTGTCGAGGAAA
>Ga0196965_1001263_pt1 | contig 10167 bp, 11 predicted proteins | sample S1_20metaG_FD_148668 | JGI IMG/M metagenome (GOLD analysis project Ga0196965, IMG submission 148668) | Soil microbial communities from Anza Borrego desert, Southern California, United States - S1_20 | ecosystem: Environmental > Terrestrial > Soil > Desert | place: USA: California | collected... | reverse complement strand
ATGAAAAGCAATAAAGTCGTCAAGACTACAATCAGTTAAGTTACCTGCTATATCTGAATTTAGCTTATCTAGTTTTGAGATAAACTCTATTTGGTTATTCTCATAATAATCTGCATTGTATGGATCAATTTTGATAAGATTATCTAATATTACGGTGGATATGTTTTTTACTATGATTGGATCAAGCCATATATGAGGATCGGGTGCAGTTTCTGTCTTTTCTATGGAAAGAGATCTGCTTAGGTCTACTGGATTAGCGCCTTGAATTCTTTCAATCCACCTCTCGAATCCTGCTCCATTTATAAAAATAATATCTGAATTTTGTAATTCTATTATTTGTTTCGGAGTTGGCTCAAAATCATGGGGCTCAATTCCTGCTGGAACTATGGTTGATGCGTCTACCATATCCTTACCTATTTTATTGACAAAGTCGTAAATTGGATAAAATGAAGTAAAAACTTTGGGTTTATTTTGATCAGTATTAGTTGAAATTTTTTCCTGACTTTCTAAAGTTTCATTTACTGTTGTTGAATTGACAGCAAGAGGAAAGCTAGAAAAGAACTTCAAACTTGTTGCATTGACCTTGGTAGGTAAATCGATAGATAACACAATAGTTATCATTACTATGCTAGTCCAAAATAGAATCATAATATTATTGGCCACGAGATTACAAGCTTATTAACAATATATAAGCTTTATATTAATAATTGTTATGCTCTGTCATAAAGGTTAATAATATGATGATATGATAAAATATAACTGTCATGAAACAATCTTTCAAAACTAAAACAAATAAGATGAACAGAGGTACACGCCAGCGAAATATTCTTGTCGTTTTGGAAACTTTTTGTACACAAATGGGAAAAGACCAAAATCTGTGCTGACTACTTATGCAAATAACTCAGTCTTCCAATCAAATAGTCAAACACTTGGAGGATAAAAAATGATAGAATATAATTTTAAAGGATATAATAGTCAGTATAATCAACCAGTTGTATTTGCAAAAGCGGTATTATTTTTATCTTTATCTTTAGGCGTGATAGTAACAGTACCAAATGAGACTCTATATTTTGTGAACGCTCAACAACAAAATATTACAAAAACAGGGATTTTTAACCATACACAAACTGACACAGCAGGCAGTCCAGACTGGATAAATACGGGTAATTGGTCTTTAACAGAGTCTCCAACCGTAGTGTTCACTTTTGATGCAGTTATAGATATGGTCAAACCAGATGAATCGGAAGCTCATAAACATACGGCCAGTGATCTAGTAATCTCATATGCCCCAATCAATCAAACTAATTCGACTATCGTAAGAGGAACAACTACAGTTACGCTGAATGATGATGGATTATTTGCTTCTAAAGTGCCTACAACCATTACATTGAATGATAAGAATATTTCAGTCTATTTTGATCCATCAAAAATTGGGACTCACTTTGGAAATCAATCGATAACAGGTTCTGTAACATGATATATGCATATACATATACATATACCTGTGAACAAAGTCATATTAACAATTTTATAAAATCCGTTTAGTCTGACTTTTTTCTTAATTAAATGTATCTATATTCTCGTAATTTTTGATACTATAAATAGATGACAATATGAATAAATCCTTCTATAAAAGAATTGAATTTTCTTGTAAAGATACTTATGCGTCCGGTCTGATTATATGATCGGCATGTTATATTAGATTTGTAGCAGAACCTTATTTCCACAAGGGACTTAATCCCCACGCACCTAGGCTGTTACTAAGGATTGTACTAAATTATCAGAATATATGCACTAGTTTGCATAATTAGGTCAAAGTTTCACTATGGTATCGAATGTTATTGAACCCTATCTTCGGATCAAACTAAGATTCGGATATTTATATATATCATCTATGGTTGAGTAGCTCATATATTAAGTGGTAAATAATCCGACATATTTTTATTTGTCGAATTGGATCTAAATTAGCTTAGTGTGAGATAGTATGAATTCTTATTATAATGATAATGTGGACGCTGGATACGTCAAATTTACCGATAATGAAATAGTAAAAACAGAGCATATAAGCAAAAATATCTTATTGATTTGGATAAAAACGGCAAGCCAGTAGGAGTAGAGGTAGTCGGTATGAAGAATCATGTCAGACATACTGCCGTGGGTAAATAGATAGATAGATAGATAGAGAATACCTTATCTGATTTAAAATCTGACAGATTCAAAGAATTTGCCATTGATGAATATATTATAGAATTAAAGAATAAATTTGGAAAGGTTGAGTAAACTGGATAGAAGATAATTTACTTTTATTGATTGCTCTCTAAACTAATAAATGTACTTTGATATATAAAGAAGGAATATCCTCAAAATTTATTTTAAACGCATATCTACCTACAAAATAGAAAGTTGAATGAATAAAAGAACTAATATTTTTCAAGTATCGTCACATACTGCTAATTTTAACTATAAGAAAACTATCATAGCATTAGAACCCAACTACCATAGAGAACTTAATTCCCATCGATGAGAACTTCTACTAATAAAAAACCAATCTCTAAATCTTAGTGTTATAGGTAGCTACTTGTTTAAATGATTTCTAGAAATGTTTTTACCACTTTGCTAAACTTTTCAGGATACTGATACATCCATCCATGTCCTGCATCTTTTACTTGCACAAGTGATACCAAAGGAATCTTTTCAATCATTGATAATGCAGCTTTTGGAGTAGTGATTATATCGTCTGTTCCCATCAATACTAACGTAGGTTGAGTTATCACTGATGACGAATTATACATTCCATTCCAACCAATTATTGCTTGTGCTTGCTTCTGAGTAGTCTCCATAGATACAGTGCTTTTAAGCAATGGAAATTGATTTATGTACTCTGAATTTTTTGACAACCATGATTGAGGAAAAAAGAAAGAAAGTATTTGTTTAGCTTGTTCTTGAGGAGTGCCTGAAACTCCGCCCAAAGTCTGCATTAACTCTGCGCTTGAAGGAATAGCTTTGTCACCACCAGGACCTGCACCATATAAAATTAAACTACTAACTTTATTTGGATGTAAAAGTGCTAACTCTTCTGCAATATAGGAACCCATAGACCAGCCAAAAACATGAGCTTTATCGATTCCAAGTACATCTAACAACCCTGAGGCATCGTGTGCGAGTTGGTTGATTGTATAGTCTTTAGTTCCATTAGACGAGTTTCCTGTGCCCCTGTTATTGTAGACTATAACTTTGTAGTTAGATTTCACTAGCTCATGAAGTATAGTCGGAGGCCACATATCCATAGTTACTCGCAATCCAGGAACAAAAAGAAGCGGAACGGTGTCCTTAGCCTCGTTATTACTAGTGTTTTTATTTTCAAAAACTATGTATTCTACTTCTATATCTCCTGCCATGGCTTTTTGTGTTGGAAAATTCTCAATACATTCTCTTGCATCTATTTCATTAGGCACAGACAACACCTTCAAAAAAATGTATGAAATACCCAGATATTATTAATTATTTTAATGTAATTTACAAATTCTTCTAAAAGTAATACTTTATTGTTGATTTTATCAATTATTTTATTCAATGTGTTTGTATGTCAATGTAAGTATAATAATATTATTAGAAAATATCGCGTCCTTTAAAAAGAATTTATACACCATGTATTTTAGGCATAAAATAGAGTCATACTTAAAATCGAGTCAAGATAGCCAATCAGATTCAATTTTTATAATTCTCATAAAGTGATGGTAGAACCTTTTTACCAAAAGGAACTTAATTCTTACGCCCCAAAACAAATGATATCTAATATGGTAATAATATATGACATAGTAAGGGAGTTGATTCGTGTAGATGAGAAATCAACTATTGACTACATTTCTCTCGGCCTACTGAATTCTCCAAACACTATTGATCCAGGTGTAATGATTTTCATAGATTCCTTATACAGTTCATTAGCCCTTTTATCGCCTTCCATGGCCTTCATAACTTCTTCTACATGCTTGGCATCTCTATAGGATAGTATTTCTAAATTTACATCTTCGTCATCATTAGCAGAAATGATTTTTGATAGATTTACAAAACCTATCATGTTTTCCCTTGCATTCAATATATACACAAATTTTGACATTCCATGTTTTCTAAAAAAAGTCATCAGTTTCCTTGCCAATCTTTGCTAAATCATCACGATATTTCTTTGGGGCACAAATAAAAATAATTTGGATTAAACCGCCGAGATATCTCTTTGCAAAGTTGTCTGAATTACTCATGTAAATCGATTTGATACGATATTATAAAAATAACAAAGGGATCAAGAGTATACTATTACTATATTGTCATAATAATGAGTTGGTTTCAACAATGTTTATTGATTTAATCGATGTTATTTTTATTGAAAGCCTCATACGAAGGAGAAACAAGTATGATATTTGATTATGGCGTCATCCATAAATAGTAAATGATCGAATAATTTTTGAATATCAATGAAAGTTTGCCATTTCCTTTTGGTTTCGTAAAGTAGGTCATAAATTCTATTCAATCTTGAACCGTATCCCCACGGATGCTGTTCTCTACCTCTCTGAACTATTTTTTGGCTCATCTTTGGTATGTTGCAATTATTAAATTCTAGTATGGTTAATACCTTTTTCTATGCCGCGAGTCTTATTTCAACCAGATTCAATAGATGGTTATAAATTTATCCCTTTCCATAAGACATGCATTTAGGACTACTCAATACCCTACTGGAGAGATTCTTGATGATTTTGGAATGTCATACCTTTGTTCATAATCTCCAAACACTATTATTTTCGTATCAGTCATTTCCATCATAAACCCTACGAAGTTCTCATCCAATAAACTAACTTTTCTGTTAAATAAGGAATTAGGATATATATCCAAAGCAGTTTCATTAGCTTTGTCCATGACTTTTGATTCCCGATTTGAATTTTTACATAGTAGAATATCATTTCTGTTTAAATGATATTTTTTTTTAAATCTAAATGTATTATCTAGTATCAACTACCTTTTTGAGCTTTTAATACAAAAATGTCTTATATTTTTTTTATCACAAATGATTCGTTACTTTATCTTCTATCTCTTTGGCTGCTATAGCCTCATTATCAATTTAAAAATGACGCATTTATTGTTACGCTTCTAACCTCTGAAAGCCTCTTTCTTAATGTCATTATATTGATATTTGCAGCTGAAGCAATTCTTGCTTGTGATATTCTTTGTCTATGCTTTCTACATGTTATATAAAGAATAGCTGCAGCAATTGATAGTGAATTTTTACCTACGAACACATTTTCGTTTTGTATTGCTAATAGCATATCGATGGACTCTCTTGCAGTTCTCTCGCTAATATTGGCTTCACCGGCTATCTTTCGAATGAAAATAGTAGGCTTGAATTGAACGGAAGTAATTTTTAATTCTCTCATTAGTAATCTATAACATCTTGAAGCAAAGATCTCTTCTGCTTCTACTACTTGTGAAATTTCTGACAAGGTACGTGGAATACTGGAATTTTTACATACTAGATAAACACATGCTACTATCATTTCTTTAATAGATCTACCTTTAATCAGTCCCTTCTCAAGAGCTTTCTTATAGTGCAAAAGTGCCTCTTCGATACAAAAAGATGTTAGTGACAATTTATCTTTGATTCTATTTAGCAAATCTATTACTATTTTTAAATTCCTATTTTTATTTGAACAGCTAACGACTTTAGTAATGAATTCAATTTTGTTATGTTCCTTTCTATTAGAAAATCTTTTTGAACTGGTTGCATCATAATCTCCTATGGATGTTGACATTCCTCTATCATTTAAAATCAATGAATGAGGCATTACACTGTTCATACCATTTGTTTGTTTATATGGATTGGTATCTAATTCAGTGTCATATAGTTTATCCTGAACAACCATTCCACATGTCTTGCAAACCTTTTCACCATTCATATAGTCATATATAACTGAATGTTGATGTGGTAGAATCTGGTATTGTAAATCACTTAAATTATTAACAGTTAAAATATTATACATCATTAGTATCAGTTTGGACGATATATTAACCCCTTGTTTACATAAGATTACAAATAACTACATTTGTAGTTACTCGTATAATCATAACACTGATTTATTAGTTAGTTTGATTAAACTGGTTAAGATTTTGAAGCTAGATTTCCTAGTTAATTAGAATCTGACTATGATTGATAAATATTCCGATTATCAAATCCACAGGTTCAGTTAAACATACTTAATTTAGATCAAAGCATATTTTCGATTAATAGTAATCGAACCCTACGAAAGCAAGGAATTCAATCCCAACGCGACCAAACTAAATGATACCATGTCTGGATACTCCTGGAGATACAGCTGTTTGGACTTTGGAACGTGCTACTTCTATGGATTGATACCATGGATCAGTAGTTAGTATTTGGCCTTGCTGGTTTACCTGCTGTGCATAAACTGTCATTCTTCTGGTAGGCATAGATGTCAAAGGGAGCAACCCTATAACAGAGATTATCCCAATAGACAATAGTTTGGGTAGAGATTTTATTCTCTGCATTATTTAATTTTGACTCCTACAGATGACTTTGGTTACAAATCCTCGTGCATTCATAATTTGATCACCTTCTTTATCTATTTCTAATTCTGTAATTTATTTTTTACTTTGTTATTTTTTAATATCAAGATGTTAGAAAAAAATATATTTGTAATAATGAATACATTGTGTCAAGGTGATATGAATGTTTGACTATTGGGATGGAGATAGAAATGTAATTCCAAGAAGAAATTCATTCAGAAACTTTTTTGATGAGATGGATAGAGAGTTTGCACAAGCTGAAGAAATGATGAGTAGGGTCTTTAATACTGCACGAGGTATAAGTCCTACTACTGTGGATGCATTTAGACAAGGATCAACATTTCCATATTATTATGGATACCAAATAACAGTGGGTCCAGACGGGAAGCCTCATGTAAGGGAGTTTGGAAATGTTAAACCAGGAGCTCGAGGACTTGTTGAACAGTCAAGTGTAAGACAACCGCTAGTTGATACAGTAGTTGATGAAAAGAACAACTCTCTAGTCATTACTGCGGAGATGCCTGGATTATCCAAAGAAAATATCAAAGTGAATACCGCAGAAAATCTCATAACCATACATGGAGAAAAAGATGAAAAAAAGTACCATACAGAAATACCTTTGAATATAGAAATAGATGATTCTTCTACAAAGGCCAGTTACTCTAATGGTATACTAGAGTTGAGATTAAAATTAAAGAAACAGACAAAACCAAATGGAAAAGAGATCAAAATAGAGTAAGATAAGGTGAGGGCATAATAGCTTCTCAATGTTTTTTGTAAAAGAACGATTGGTTAAGGTGATAATAAAATATGGTTAATCTAAATGATAATAATAACAATAATCAAAATCCAAAAATATCGCTAAAAATTGCTGAAACTGATCCAAAATTTGTAGGAAAGGGAATGGCTCTTGTGGATCCAGAAGTAATGGAAGAGATGCACTTAAAGCCTGGAGATGTAATCGAGGTTATAAGCAAAAAAAATAAAAGAACTTATGTCTTGCTTTGGTCAAGTCCACCGTCTGATTATGGAAAAGGTCTCATAAGAGTAGACGGTTATACGCGAAATAACCTGGGTGAGGGAATTGATGACCGTATAACCATTAGAAAAGTTGAAAATATAGAAAAATCAGAGCAAATTATAATTTCTCCAACAGAAGAACTAAACATCGTAGGTCTGGAAGAACACCTGCCGGAGTTATTAGACGGAAGGGTAGTAACTAGGGGTGATGTAATTCCCATAAATATAATGGGAAGAAAGATAGGCTTTGTAATTAACAGTATTAGTCCTATTAACAAGGTCACCATGGTAGATTCTCACTTAACTGAATTTATCATTAGCTCCATTTCGAAAGAGACTTCAAAAGGAGTAATGCCTAGAATAACATATGAGGATATAGGAGGCCTCAAAAATGAAGTACAAAAAGTTAGAGAAATGATAGAGCTTCCTTTAAGACATCCTGAAATATTTGAAAGAATAGGAATAGAAGCACCTAAGGGTGTTCTTTTATATGGACCGCCAGGAACTGGAAAAACACTGTTAGCAAAAGCCGTTGCCAATGAGACAAATGCAAACTTTTATTCTATTGGTGGACCAGAAATTATGAGCAAATTCTATGGTGAGTCTGAAGAACGCTTAAGGGAGATATTTAAACAGGCTGAAGAAAATGCTCCTTCTATCATATTCATAGATGAAATAGATTCAATTGCACCAAAAAGAGAAGAAGTTTCTGGTGATGTAGAAAAAAGAATTGTGTCTCAGTTATTGACTATGATGGATGGATTGATGGGTAGAGGAAAGGTTGTAGTAATTGGAGCTACAAATAGACCTAATGCTATTGACCCTGCTTTAAGAAGACCTGGAAGATTTGACAGAGAAATTGAAATTGGAATACCAGACAAAGACGGAAGATTGGATATTCTTCAAATACATAGTAGAGGAATGCCTTTAGCAGATAATATTAACCTTGAACAATTTGCCAACGTGACTCATGGATTTGTTGGAGCTGATTTGGAATCTTTATCAAAAGAATCTGCCATGAGATCACTTCGTAGGGAACTACCTAAAATAAACATGGAACAATCAAAAATACCAATAGAAGTTCTAAACAAAATAAAAATAACTAATAATGACTTTGAAGATGCCTTAAAGGATATACAACCTTCTGCGTTAAGAGAGATTCAGATTCAAAAACCTAATGTATCTTGGGAAGACATTGGGGGATTATCAGAAGTCAAAGAGGAATTGTCACAGGTAGTGGAGTGGCCACTCAAATATCCTGAATTATTTGCAGAAGGCGATGTTAAACCACCAAAAGGTCTCTTGTTATACGGCCCACCAGGTACTGGTAAAACTCTGATAGCAAAGGCAGTTGCGACTACGTCAGAATCTAATTTCATTAGCATCAAGGGTCCTGAATTATTATCTAAATGGGTTGGAGAATCAGAAAAGGGAGTAAGAGAAGTATTTAGAAAAGCAAGACAAGCATCTCCATGTATTATATTCTTTGATGAAATAGATTCAATAGCCCCAAGAAGAAACACCGGATCAGGATCAGATACCAACGTTACTGAAAGAATGGTCTCTCAGCTATTGACGGAAATAGATGGTCTTGAGGATTTGAAAGGAGTCGTAATAATCGGAGCAACAAATAGACCTGATATAATAGATGAAGCTTTGCTACGTCCAGGGCGATTTGATAGAATTATAGAAGTTCCTCTCCCTGATAAGAACGGTAGGCGTCATATATTGTCAATACATACAAAGAAAAAGCCTTTGGATTCTACGTGTGATCTTGACAAAATTACAGACTTGACAGAAGGATATACTGGTGCAGATTTAGAAGCATTGGTCAATGCTGCCGCTATAGTATCTATTAAAGAACACATAAATTTGATACAAAAGGCAGATGGCACGAGCGGATCTTCTCAAGTTAACAATGGTCATAACATTAAAAAAACAACAAACAATATTACTTCAAAGCCTGCGAAATTGAGGATAGGTATGTGTCATTTCGAAGATGCACTGAAAAAGATAAAGAGAAGGGAGACAATACCTGCTGTTATCAAGTGATCTCTGTCAGTTCGACTATTGATTTTACTTTTTTTATTATTATTTATGTTTATTATATTAGAAAAATAGATATCGAGTTAAAAAGTATCGATTTCATTATATGTATTATATTTAAAACATAGTAACCGATCTATTATGCTATTAGTTTTTCATTTTTTCTAAAGCTTATGTTTGTCAAGTGTAAATTGGTGTACCCCTATAATAACTAAAAAACAATTATAGTATAACTCTAATACCAATGGGAACTTAATACCTACGCGCCCAAACTGATTGATACTTTGTTTTGATAATGATATTATGACACCGGGAACAACCTTAAGTTTGATTCTTTTTGTCATGATGGTATGGATATCATTGTTTTAAATGTTTACTTGTAATTCTCATATAGTAAAATAGAAATTTGATAATTTGCACTGGATTATCAATAGTGGAATCAAGTGCCAATATTAGATTCGACCTTGAACCCTATACCCACATGTCCAGTTAAACAAAATCAGACAATCAGTGGATCAACTATACCTAATT
>Ga0196965_1001262_pt1 | contig 10167 bp, 7 predicted proteins | sample S1_20metaG_FD_148668 | JGI IMG/M metagenome (GOLD analysis project Ga0196965, IMG submission 148668) | Soil microbial communities from Anza Borrego desert, Southern California, United States - S1_20 | ecosystem: Environmental > Terrestrial > Soil > Desert | place: USA: California | collected... | reverse complement strand
TACATGGGAAAAAGAGATGAAATGACATTAGAAGTAGTAGAAAAACAGCAAAATAAAAGACTGGTAACAAGACAGACAGAAGGTCCATTTCAGAGTTGGGAAAGTATACAAGAATTCCAAAGCTTTAATGGTGCTAAGGCTTCTTTATTCTTTTCGCTTGTTATATTATTCATTGATGTTATAGAGATTGTTACTAAAACCATTCTTATTCAAATACTTTAAAAATATCTATTTTACCGATTTGATATTAGAAGTAATTGGAGATTGTTCTTCTATTCATAATTTTATTGTATATGTATGTTTTAGTTATTTTTAGGCAATATGTATTGAATAAATTTAATTTTAAATATTGACATACGATTGTCCTTTAACATTAAAATATAGTGTCAGGACCGCGACTGGTGGGTTTAGTAATAGATATATTACGAATCTAAAATTTTTTATCAAACTTAATAATACAATCCTTAAGAATGGATTTATAGAAGTTAAATTCGCCGATGTAATTCAAAAACCAATAGTGTTCAGCGATTTAGACTGCAAATAAATCCTCTCCCTTGATGATTCTAGGTTCCTTTAATAAAAAATTAGCAAGAAACAAAAATAGAAGATATGGATGGTTCTATGAATCATGTAACTAAGAAAAAAGGTACAATTAAAAATACAAAATAGTCCAAAATCCTTTCGTCAGTTGGTAGATGAGTCAAAAAGAGACTTTTTAAAGGGACTTGTTGTGCTATTGTGAATAAATAACAATAAATAGCAATATATAGCAGTTACATATATTATCCATGAGGATAAGTGCTAATTGGGCGGTTTACATTTTAATCGTATAGATAATGATAAAGATACTCACGATTCCTTCAAATCGAGACATTGTAGTCTCACGAATGACAATGAACAAATAACATTCATCAATTATACTCAGCAATATTGTGTAGGCATCATCGATATTGTTAATTCGACTAACGAAACTTCAAAGCTATCTAATCCAAATAAACTGAGAAAATATTATTCTCTTTTTCTAAATACGATCTCTTCTGTAATTAACAATTGTAATGGAAAGGTTATCAAAACTATCGGGGACAGCCTGTTTTTTTATTTTCCAAATACTTGTGTTGGAACCAATGAACTGGCTTTTCATGATGTGTTTGAATGTGGAATCAGGATGCTTTCATCTAGTAACATAATAGATAGTAAATTATATGAGAACGATTTATCGCCTATTAATTATAGAATCTCTATGGATTATGGGGAGGTGGAGGTAGCAATGTCTGACAATACTAATGAAGTTGACTTGTTTGGATCAGTTGTAAATAGATGCGCAAAAACGAATAATGTTGTAGCTTCAAAAGAATGGTGGATTGGAGAAACATTGTATAACAAAGTTAGAAAATCTGAATTCATCAACAATTACACCATAAATATGGTAAATCTTCCTGCTAATGACATTAATACCATCAATTGGGGTAAAAATTTTGGTTATCTGTATTCTGTATGTATACTTGACGAAATTCAAAGAGCAAAATCTATAATTGAGTACAGGAAAGCACAAGATACAATAAATAAAAACAATATGGCCAAATCTAAAGATAAGGCCTCAATTAATATTTTACTAATAGACGATGATGAAGATATTCTTTACACTTTTCAAAACCTTTTAAATAGACAAGACTATAAAGTTAATGCTTTTTCAGATTCAATTGAAGCTTTTAAAGATTTTAGCGAAAAAAGCCCTTATTTCTATGACTTGATCTTAATGGATATTCGTATGCCTGGAATAAATGGTATACAGTTATATCATAAACTTAGGGCAATAAATCCTCATGCTAAAATTTTGTTGATATCCGCATTGGACATTGTGTCTGAACTAGTAGAATCTATTCCTGGAATAAGTATGCGAGAGATAGTAAGAAAGCCAGTAGATGCAGAAAGTTTCGTACTAAAAGTAAAATCGACACTACATAATGGATTGCTATAAGTGAGTTCTGTTTATAATGAATCAAAAAAAGTATCTTCAATAATTACACTATGTTCTTTAGAGTATTAGTCAAATTTACGATCATACCTATAATACCTCTCTTAATATTAACTGTCATATCCTTTGATCCTTCTCTATGGATCGCTTCAGAAATCCATCATTTTTATATTGAATTATTTGCAGTTATATTAGTTTCAGCATTAGCTTTCTATTATATTCTCCGAGCTAGAGTTTTAAAAGACAATTTTAGCTTGTTTATTGGTATCGGATTTCTAATTAGTGGATTAATTGATATGTTGCATGTAATGGTATCAATAACATTAATAGAAAATATGGATTTCTTAAAGTATTTTATTCCTCAAACATGGTTTGCAGGAAGATTTTTCCTCAGTGCCATGCTCTTAATTGCGATAGTAAAATATTCTTCCTCAACAACAGATGAAACCCAAGATAATGACTCTCTCTATCTTGAAAAACGTTATGATGATGATCTGAATGTTAGGACTCTTGGAACCATTAAAAAAACTAAAGGTAAAATAATAGACAACTCTATCATATCTATAGTAGTTCTAGGTGTATTGGCATCTAGCATTGCTTTGAGCTCACTTTTTTTGGTTTTTCCTGCCTCGGTGTTAGATGATTATACTGTTCACAGGCCTTATGAGATCCCACCGCTGATTCTGTTTGTCCTGGCTTTGTTCTATTTCTATAAAAAACGACTCTATCTAAGAAAAGATGTTCTTTATAAAGGTATTATTACTTATCTTGTAATTGACATATTCGCTCAAATCATAATGTCTTTTTCTGCTTCTTCATTTGATACATCACATAATCTAGCTCACGTGATTAAAGATGCAGGATATTTTGTCAACATAATCGCATTGGTTTTATCTAGTATACAATATACCAAGAATTTGAAAAAAAGCAATGCACTTATCCGAAATCAATATGCAAAGGTCAAAGAAGCAGAAAAGATGAAAGACGAATTCATAAATATTTCTGCTCACGAATTGAGAACTCCGATACAACCAATTATCGGACTTTCAGGAATGCTTAATGAAGATTTTAGAAATAAAAAAGTTATTGAAATGAAAGATGTAGAAAAAGGTCTGTCTGTTATATATAGAAATGCAAAAAGATTACAAAAACTGACAGACGATATTTTAGATGTAACTAAGATTGAAAGTAACGAATTGAAACTCGAAATAGGTGAATTTGACCTGCTTAAAATTATCTCAAATACAATAAATGACTGTACAATAGAAATAGAAAAAAAACAAGAAAATATATTATTTGTTTGTAAAAATGAGTTTAACAATGAAATAAACAATTATGATAAATTAAAGATGCGGTCTAAAGAGCAACTAATTGTAAAAGGAGATAAAAATAGAATAACTCAAGTATTGTCAAATCTCATAAATAATGCAATAAAGTTTACAAGAAAGGGATCGATATGTGTATCAGTAGAAAGACAAATTAATGGCGAAGTCATTGTTAGCGTTATAGATACAGGAATAGGAATTGATCTGGAAATAATACCTTACCTTTTTAAAAAATTTGTTTCCAATTCATTTAGTGGAACTGGTTTAGGTTTGTATATATCAAAAAGTATAATAGAAGCCCATGGGGGAAAGATATGGGCAGAAAACAACAAGAATGGTAACGGTGCTACATTTAGTTTTAGTTTACCTTTTAAAAAATGATTTTATAAATTGTATCATGTTTCACGCTTTGCTCGACACTTGCTTTCATTCTTGTATTCTTAAATAGACTTTTTATATTAATTCACTATCTTTTTCCTTTGAGAATGATCTAACTGTTTCATTTTGAAGATCATTTTTACTTTTTATTATCAAACTATTTATTGATTGTTTTTACTTTCTTATATTTACAAAGCTACTTTTTCCTTCTAATTTCTCTGAATAATACATTTTTCATTTTTTCATTGAAATTACTTTGCTTTCCTAAATTTTCGGAAGGAGTAGTATGTGGGCTCATGTTCACTACATGTATTTTTATCTTGGGTCTTAGAAAGAAAGAAATATCAAATGGGCCCGGTGGGTTTAGTAATAGATATATTACGAGTCTAAATTTTCAACTTAGTTATTCCATATTTGAGAGAGTTGTAGATACGGACTGTGGGATTCGCGGCAAAAATGAATGGAACGTAACCATTTGTTAGATTATATTAAAATAACTTCTGAAACATCAAATAAAAAATGGATATATTGAAGTATTGGAGTTACCTCACTATGACGCTTCCTGTCATCCAGGGGTGGAATATACACAGATAGTTATAGGTGCCTGGTTGTTCAAATGTTGCAGTGAACTGGTTAATTGGAGGCCATGTCGGTGGGGTCAATCCTGCTGGAGTTATTGTTCCTGAGTTGACGTACTTTTCTGTGGCATTAATATTATAGTGGGCGTTTGGGGGAAGACTTTCAACATTTCCTTCAGTGCCTATAACGTATGGATTAAATGCCCTATCGTTTAATCCGATGACAAGTTTTGTGCCATCTGGCCCTTGGGGAACAATGGTTGGAGCGCTGTTAGCGTTTGTAGGAACCGGTTTTAATTCAGAAGAATTGTCAACTGCAAATGGGGCAAATAACTCCGCATAGGTATCGTTTGACATAATAAATGTCACAGTATGGGGCTCTGGTACCTCAGTAGGGTTGGTCCAAGTTACACTTTCACCCGCATTGACTTCAACGATCTGAGGGAAAAAGGCGTTAAGCGACATTGAAGCATTTCCTCTACCTGCATCTACATTTATGGGAGATCCAGTGGCGTTTGTTTGTGATGTTGCATTGACCTTGAGGTCTTCACCTGTAGCGTAAAAACCTAGTAGGAATGTAAAGGCGGTCACAAAAACACATGAGATTGATATATAATTTGCCATTCTGCTTCAGATGATCTAAAGATATTATTAACTTTTCAACATCATCCTTAGATTTTAACGCATATGCAAAATTTTGATATGGAGTCGCCTCTTCTAACCACAAGTTACAATAGGTGTAATCCAAATTAAGTATATTAGTATGTATTTCTAAGGGGGTTCGGTGGTATGTGAAACAAATTTGACTCATTGTTGTCATCGGGCTGTATAATAATAAAGATACTAAAAATGTGGAATTATGAGGATATGGATACTACAAATCCCTTATTTGGGTTCGATAATATCCAGACCCTTCTCATCTTCATGCTCAATGGCTATTCTGGGGGATTAAGCTCCGTATGGTATGCGGGTCCGGCATCTTCTCAACTATATTAGAATGCCATAACATAGTTAAAAATAACATTTGTAAATGAGATTTAATGTTTCTTAATATAACTACTTGCCTAAGAAAGATTTGAGATTGGAAAGTAAAAGTATTCAGTTATTTTTTATGAATGGACTCTCAATATCAGAATCTAAACAATAATAACAATAGGCTAAAGTACTATCATTAGCGATTTTTGTTATAATTGTTCTGATAATAATCCACAATATCTATAACTAGATTCGTAAATTCCTCTTTGTTCATTCTGTCTAGACTGTCAATTCTTTCTTTTAAAAATTCTTTTAATTGGTCCTCATTATAATATTTATTATTACCGTTGATATCATTGCCATATTTGCCTACTATATTCGGTCTTCTATTAGATCCCCTTTGATCGTCTGATTTATTTTTTGTTTTTACTTTCAGGGTTGGTTTGATAATTTTCGAAGCTATAGTAGAGAGAAATCCAAAGAAAGTCAATATTCCTGCAAACAGTAAGATCGTAGCAACAATTCTTCCTTCGGTAGTTGCGGGGTAGACTTCACCAAATCCTACTGTAGTCATTGTAGTAATCGTCAGCCAAAAAGCATCCTCCATGTTTCCAATTGTCGGTTCATCTACGATTAAATCTACGACATAAAAAGAAATACTTCCAAGTACAACAGCACAAATTGGAAAAAATAACAGATAGAAAAAGCTTTTATCTGTTATATTAAAGAACATACATAAATTACTATGACATCTAATTTAACCAATGATACTTTCTATACATACAACTATGAAAATTCAAACTAATATATGAATCGTAATTTGATAATATAAAACGGTTAATGAGTTTCGGCAAGGTTTGTATTTTCGAAAACATGAATCAAAATCACTAGAGAATTGTACTATATTATTTAGCTTAAAATTAGATATGTTATCGACATAAGGGATGGCACTGTGGGATTAAGTTCCGTATGGTATAATGGTTCGGATATAACAAACTTTTTGTAGTTTTATATCTTGTGTTATGGCTATTTTGTCGATATGCCAAAATTCCTATTCCAACCTGACCCAATCGATGGATATGAATTTAATCCAGTTCTTATAGATATTCATTTGGGAATAATAAAGATCCCTACAGAAGAGATCATGGAAGACGGTGCGATAAACAATACAGAATGTGTAGTTGTAGGAACAGACAGAATGGAAGTATTAGATAGATTACAAACAGTGTTTGCTAGAGAATTTGAAAGATACGGTAAACTCAAAGAGTCAGACATTCGACCTATGGATTATGTCACTAAGCAAGCATGGAAAAGGATCAGAAAACACATCAAGAATACTCAGGATAGAACTTGATAATTATTAATTCAATTTCGGCTTACCCGTTCTAAACCTACGAAAATTAATATCATACTATTTTTCACCTACAAGGGTTTAGTAATAGAAATATTATGCATTGAATAGGAGAGGACATTATCATTGTTCCTCTGTTGCTTAAAGTTCTGGAGACAGGACAAAGAGACAAGTATGCTTCTATATGCTTAATAAGATAAGAATTGCTACTTTCTTTAAATAATATTCATATTTGATCTACATTATATTGCAAGTAGGGATTGACAGTTTTGCAGCATTTCACGATAATAGCAAAGAATTTGTAAGTTCATCTGAACGCTTGCGACGACTCGTAGAACAAATCGAATTTGCAGATCAAATGGGATTAGATGTATTTGGAGTTGGTGAACATCACCGTCAGGGTTTTCTTGATTCTGCACCGGCAGTGATCCTGGCGGCTGCAGCTACACGAACCAAACGTATACGTCTTACCAGCGCTGTTACGGTGTTAAGTGCAGCTGATCCGGTAAGAACTTTTCAGGAGTTTGCAACTTTAGATCTTTTGTCTCAGGGGAGGGCAGAGATGGTAGTTGGTCGTGGATCATTCATAGAAGCATTTCCATTGTTTGGGCTCCGATTAGATGACTATGACTCTCTTTTTTCAGAGAAACTTGAATTATTATTGAAGGTTCGCGATAATGAAAATGTCCACTGGTCAGGCAAGTATCGACCGGCTTTGACTGGTCAGGGAGTATATCCAAGACCCTTACAGAAACTTCTGCCGATATGGATAGGTGTTGGTGGAACTCCTGAATCCTTTGCAAGGGCTGGTTTACTTGGATTACCTCTAATGGTAGCAATCATCGGCGGCGAAACACGTAGTTTCAAACCATTAATAGACCTCTATAGAGAAGCAGGGAAAAGAGCCGGTCATCCGCCACATCAGCTGAAAGTAGGTATACATTCGCTTGGTTATGTAGCAGACACTACTCAAGACGCAGTCGATGACTTTTTTCCGGGATATGCATATAATATGAATGAAATTGGAAAGGAACGTGGCTGGCCTCCGATAACTCGTCTAGATTTTGAAGCCCAACTTGGACCTGATGGCGCGTTACTTGTAGGCAGTCCAGATGAAGTTACAGAAAAAATCATCAGACATAGTAAAGTACTTGGTGGTGTATCTCGAGTTACTTTTATGATGAATCCTGCATCGTTACCACACAAAAAGCTTATGCAATCTACTAAACTAATAGGTTCCCGGGTAGCTCCTATCTTACATAAATAGCCTAATACAAAAAATTGTTTCCCTTCTTGTTATTTCACATATTTTCAATACACAATAACCGATTTTATTATTATGGAGTATACCAAGACTATAATTTTATGGTATAATTCTTATTTAATCCAGATTTAATTAATGGTTATAAGTATAATACCATTCAATTGATTTTTTATTGAGGAATAATCACGGTCCAAACAAAAAAATATTTACGACAATGCTATTAACAATACCGATCTGAAATCGTAAGAAGAGACAGAAAGAAGTATGCGTTTACCAGAGAATTATAACGATAGGAAAACTCAGAGTCAGACATTCGACCTATGGATTATGAAACTAAACAAGCATGGTCAAGAGTTAGAAGGCATATTAAAAATAGGCCGCAAAAAAAATTATTTTATAATTATGAAAGGAATTTAACTCAACGAAAATGATTAGATAGTTTGTAACATACGATTTTGGATCCAAGGGGTTTAGTAATAGATATATTACGAGTCCGATTTGTCAAGTAGGTTACTTTAAACTGGTTATAATATTCTGTATTATTAATTAACATAGCTAATCGATCATCTAAAAAACAACTGCAAATATTTATGCGGAATCATGTTTAAGATATGATAAAATTTCTATTAGTTTATGCATAGGTTATCTCTTTGCTTCTTATCATTATATTTAACACGGGATCAATCGAATTCGTTATATTATATTATCATAGTTTCTAGAGTATGTGAAAAATAAGGTCGACGATATCGATGAAAATCGAAAACCTATCGCTCACAGCAGTTTCTTGCAAACGATAGGACATTTCTATCATGGGTTAGGACTAGTATTGCGTTGATAGGCCTTGGATTCATAATATCCAAATTTGGTTATTTTTTGACAGAATTTCGAATTATAATTTATCGATATTCAGTAGACTCGCCTGAATTAAATCCATACCAAATCCCATCTTCAATCGATCAATTATCTAATTGGATTGGAATCGCTACTATCTCTTTAGCGATTGTATTGATATTGTTTGCATTGAAGAACTATCTCATTACACACAAATCAATAAAGACACAAACCTACTTACCAAATCTTACATTAATTTATTTTACCACTGCAATAATTATACTTTTGAGCATATTTGTTTCTATATATCTATTACTTGTTTAGCTCAGGCTATCTCACAATTCATTAATTTTTCTGTAAAAGATCCATTTTTAAATACTATGAATTCGGATCGAAACGCATATGTCAACTTTCGATCCTTCACAGTTTAAGGAAGGTCAACGTCAAGGCTGGAATAATGTAGCAGATGGATGGCTATAGTGGTGGAATATAACCGAGACAGCAGGTAAAAGTCACACTAAACGGTTGATGGAACTTGCAGGGATAAAACAAGGTTCCAAAGTTCTCGATATAGCTACTGGTATAGGAGAACCATCTATTACAGCAGCACAACTAGTAGGAAAAAATGGACATGTGTTGGCTATAGATATATCTCCTAAAATGCTGACAGTTGCAAAACAGAGGACTATATTCATGGGTCTACAAGATGTGATGGATTTCAGGGAAGGAGACGCAGAAACAGCTGATTTGCCACCATCAACTTTTGACGCAGCACTTTGCAGGTTTGGCCTTATGTTTTTACCCTACGTCAAAGCAGGATTATCAAACATTCACGAGTCATTGGTAAATGATGGAAAAGTTGCTGCAGCGGTTTGGGCTTCTCCAGATAAGGTTCCGTTTATTTCACTACCTTTTAATGTATTGTTGAAGGAAACTAACAGCCCACCACCTCCACCAAATGCACCTGGTCCTTTCAGTCTATCTGATGAAAAATTACTAAAAGAATATTTTAACAGCTCGGGATTCAAAGATGTTACTATTGAAAGACATGATATGATCTTTAACTTCAAGTCAGCGGAAGAATTTACAAATTTTGTATGTGAAACGGCATCTCCAGTTCAGGAAATACTATCCAAGCAATCAGAAGAAAGAAGAGAAAAGTTACTGCAGGTTATAACCGAAACAGCGGCAAATAATTATACTGATAAAAATTCAGGTTCAATTAGACTAAGAAATGAAGCAATATGCATTGTAGGAACTAAATAATAATAGTTACCTAATAAGGTGGTTTAATAAGAAGAAATTAGTTAGAATAAAAAAATTTGTAGATCTGAATCGAACTATACGATTTAGGCTACTCTTTGCAGACACCAGGTTTTCCAGGGACTTCACCTGCTGTTCCACCCTTGCATCCTACCACAACAAGTTCATCTGCTTCAATATCTACTGAACTATCTCTCGGTGTGTTACTGGTTTCATCTTCTTTGCAG
>Ga0196965_1001261_pt1 | contig 10177 bp, 10 predicted proteins | sample S1_20metaG_FD_148668 | JGI IMG/M metagenome (GOLD analysis project Ga0196965, IMG submission 148668) | Soil microbial communities from Anza Borrego desert, Southern California, United States - S1_20 | ecosystem: Environmental > Terrestrial > Soil > Desert | place: USA: California | collected... | reverse complement strand
ATGAAAGTAGTCAAGAATAATTTTGTTCTTTTTAAGTTGAAAGAAAGGAAGTAGGAACGACATTTGTTAATTATAGTGGTTTTAGAAATAAAAGGTTTAAAAAAATAAGGTGAAGTGAAAATATGAGACAGCTAAAAATTACAAACTCAATTACCAATCGTGACAGTACAACTATCGAAAAATACTTCAATGAAGTATCCAAGGTAGAAATGATCACACCTGAAGAAGAAGTTGAACTAGCCAAAAGGATAAAGCAAGGAGATGAATTGGCTTTAGAGAAATTAGTTAAAGCAAATTTAAGGTTTGTAGTTTCGGTAGCTAAGCAATACCAACACACGAAAGTTCCTCTTAATGATCTTATCAATGAGGGAAATCTGGGTCTCATAAAAGCAGCAAAAATGTTTGACCATACAAAGGGATTTAAATTTATCTCTTATGCCGTATGGTGGATCAGGCAATCCATTATGGAAGCTTTGGCAAAACATTCAAGATTGGTAAGGGTTCCTGCCAACAAAATCGGAGATTTGTCAAAAATCCACCAGGCGGCCGCTAATATGGAGCAACGTTTTGAAAGGGAACCTACTCATGATGAACTTGCCGAGTATTTGGGCGTAAATGTTGATGATATTAAAAGTGCAAATGAAGCTTCTATCAAACAATCGTCTTTAGACGCTCCGTTTGAAGAAAATGAGGACAATTCATTATTAGATATAATGAAAAACCCTGATGCTTCCCAAGCTGACGAAAAACTGACCAGTTCTTCCTTAAAAGTTGAATTGGAAAGGTTGTTATCTACTTTATCCGAAAGAGAAAATCAGGTAATCCGCCAGGTATTCGGAATTGGATATGAGTATAGCCAGTCCCTTGAAGATATCGGGGAAAACCTTGGATTGACAAGAGAAAGAGTAAGACAAATTAAAGATGGTGCAATAAAGAAACTTAGATCCAAAGCCGGATTAGGTTTATTGCAACCTTATTTAGCATAAAATTTAATATGATGAATTGAACCCAGGCAATAAATGTCTGGGTTTTTTATTTTAGATAAGATCTATTTGGAACCAATAGATAAATTTGAAAGCACGGTTAACTTTATATAAATAATATCTTAAATGAAACCATCACGCGAAGCAACATCTCAGAAAAATAATGAGGATATTATTGCGGTTCTCATGAAAATATTCGGGATAACAGAGTGCCTTAAAATTAAATATTCTCTAATGAAACTGTTTTGACATTAAATGTATTATTACAAATAACAATTAAAAAATTTAAGCATGAGATTTAAACTATTTTTTATACCCCTCTTTTTTTTATTAAGTATAAATACCTCCTTTTCTTTTACTGATCCAGATCCTGAAAGCGAAGAAAAGAAGTTCCTAAATTGGTTTAACCGTGATCCCAAAAAAGATAAAGTTTATGGAATCAGCACGGAAAAAGCTTATGATAAAATCCTGAAAGGCAAGTCTTCAAAACCGGTTATCGTCGCCATAATCGATAGCGGAGTAGATATTGAGCATGAAGACATAAAAGATAAAATCTGGATTAACGAGAAAGAAATAGCAGGCAATGGAATAGATGATGATAAAAACGGATATGTAGACGACATTCATGGATGGAATTTTTTGGGCAACAGTAAAGGTGAAAATATAAAAGAGGAGACGTTGGAATTAACCCGTCTTTACAAAAAGTATGATAGTCTTTTTAAGGACCTTACTGAAGAAGAAATCAAGCCAGAAGAAACTGAACTGTATAACAAATATTTAAAAATAAAACAGGAATTTGAGCAGGAAACCCAGGAAGCTGAGCAAGAACTTCAGGCAATCACGAATTTTGAAAGAAATTTTAAAGTTGTAGACGATATTATAAAGGAGCTTCTTCAGAAAGAGACCTATACCTTGGAGGATGTTACCGCTATAAAACCCGAAACCAAGGAAATGGAGCAGGTAAAGAACTATGTGATGTCTTTGATGGAGAAAGGGTTCTCACATGAAACTTTAACAAAATACAAAGAACATTATGAGAATAAATTGATGTATCATTTAAACCCGGAATTTAATCCCCGGACCCTGATCGGTGATAACCCTGAAAATGTATTGGATTCATTATACGGAAACAACGACGTCAAAGGAGCTGCATCAGACCATGGCACGCACGTGGCAGGAATTATAGGCGCGGTAAGGGACAACAATTTGGGAATTAAAGGAGTGGCTGATAACGTTCAACTAATGGTGCTAAGGGCTGTACCTGATGGAGATGAAAGAGACAAAGACATAGCAAATGCGATTAAATATGCAGTCAATAATGGCGCTCAGATCATCAACATGAGTTTTGGGAAAAGTTATTCTCCTCAAAAACAAGCGGTGGATGAAGCATTAAAAAAAGCTGAAGCCAGAGGAGTACTTCTTGTGCATGCTGCAGGAAATGATGCCGTAAACATAGACACAGCTCAAAACTTTCCCAATAAGGAATACCTGGCTACAGGAAATGAAGCTAAAAACTGGCTTACGATAGGAGCTTCCTCAAATAAGGCAGATGAAGAATTGGTAGGTTCATTTTCAAATTTTGGAAGAGAATCTGTCGATGTATTTGCTCCCGGAGTAGATGTTTATTCCTTGAAACCGGAAAACGAATATGGCACCAATAGTGGAACAAGTATGGCTTGTCCTGTAGTATCGGGGGTAGCTGCTTTAATAATGTCTTATTACCCTACTTTGACCGCCCCTCAGGTGAAAGAAATAATTTTGCTATCATCTGTAAAACCGAAAAAACTAAAAGTTAATATTCCTTCCGAAGGTCAGGAAGAAGAAAAACAAAAAACAACACTTGATGCAATTTCAGTAACTGGTGGAGTAGTAAATGCCTATGAAGCTGTAAAACTTGCCGAAAAATATGCCAGAGGAAAGCAAAAGATCGTAAAATATTAATTAATTTATAATTATTCATCTAGAAGGAATTCTCTGTTAGGGAATTCCTTTTTTTATTATAATTTTAATGTTAATGATTTAAAATATTAAGTTCCTCCTATAAAACGTATTCTATGAATTCACCTTGGTTTAAACATTACCCGAAAGGAATACCATACGAAATTAATCCTGACCAATACATTTCCCTTTTAGAAGTATTTGAGGAGTGCTTTTCAAAATTTGCTGATCTTCCTGCCTTTGTGAATATGGATAAGACAATAACTTTTAAAGAGTTAGATGAATTGTCTAAGCGTTTTGCAAGTTATCTTCAAAATGTAGCTCAACTGAAGCAAGGAGAGAAAATAGCCATTCAGATGCCCAACCTTCTTCAATACCCGGTGGCATTGTTTGGTGCATTAAGGGCAGGATTGGTGGTTGTAAATACTAATCCGCTTTATACGCCTCGGGAAATGGAATACCAGTATAAAGATTCGGAAGCTACCGCTATTGTAATAGTAGCCAACTTTGCGAATAATCTGGAAACGATAATTGGCCAAACCAGGATTAAGACTATAATTGTTACAGAAATAGGGGATTTGTTAGGATTTAAGGGAATTATTGTAAATGCTGCGGTAAAATATTTAAAAAAGATGGTTCCTTCTTATATACTTCCCGCCCATTTAAAATTTAAAGATGTTTTAAAAGAAGGCGATCCTTCCAAATATAAAAAACCTTATTTGACAGGCACTGACCTTGCATTTCTTCAATATACAGGCGGAACCACTGGGGTGTCCAAAGGCGCGATGCTTACCCACAGAAATATGGTTGCCAATATGCTCCAAATGTCCGCATGGATGATTCCGAAATTAAAAGATAAAGAAGAAATTGTAATCACCCCCCTTCCTATGTATCATATTTTCTCTTTGACAGTAAATTGCCTGGGAATGTTGAAAATAGGGGCAAAAAATATATTAATTACCAATCCCAGGGATATGAAAGCTTTTATTAAAGAATTGAAAAAATATCCTTTTACTGTAATTACGGGGGTAAATACACTTTATAATGGTTTGATAAATCAGGAAGATTTCAAGAACCTCGATTTTAGTAAACTTAAAGTAGCAGTAGGCGGAGGAATGGCGGTTCAAAGAGTAGTTGCTGAAAAATGGGCCAAAATTACGGGCACTCCAATTGTGGAAGGTTATGGACTTACGGAAACCGCACCTGTGGTAAACTGCAATCCTATAGATGGCACGGAAAGATTGGGTTACATAGGAATTCCCGTACCAAGCACAGATGTCAAGATCATGGATGAAGGAGGCAATGAAGTGCCTGTGGGAACGCCCGGAGAAATATGTGTGAAGGGCCCACAGGTAATGCTGGGCTATTTTCAAAAAGAAGCAGAAACTAAAAATGTTTTTAAAGATGGATGGTTTAAGACCGGTGACATTGGAGAAATAAATGAAGATGGCTATTTCAGAATTGTGGACAGAATTAAGGATATGATCGTCGTTTCGGGTTTTAAAGTTTTTCCAAATGAAGTAGAGGATGTAATGGCAGCTCATCCGGGTGTATTAGAAGTAGCTGCAATTGGGATACCTGACGAAAAATCCACAGAAACGGTAAAACTTTTTGTGGTAAAAAAAGACCCCTCTTTAACGGAGGAGGACCTGAAAGAGTATGCTAAAAAGAACTTAACTTCTTATAAAAGACCAAAATATTATGAATTCAGAAAAGACTTACCCAAGTCCAACGTTGGAAAAATTATCCGACGGCAACTGAGAACACCGTAAGCTTTAAAATAAAAATGGGCTGTAAGAATGCCCTACAGCCCATTTTTGTCAAAAATTTTCTTCTTTATCGATAAATTTTCTTTCTGCTTGCTTTAATGGCTTTTGAAATATCATCTACCCTTTGCCCATCTATTTTCCCAACAATAAAAGCCCCTTTGATTCCCATTTTTTCAATATCTCTCTTAAAAGCATTGGCGGTATAATAATTCCTAAACTTACCCAAACTGTATTTATCCATCTTATCTACATTTTCCGATCTTAATTTGGCAAGCTGCGCCTTGTATTTTTCCAGGTTAAACTTTTCAAAAGCGCCAATCTGAACTTCAAAAAATACCCCATCTTGTTTTTCGGAATTTTCAGCTAAAATCATGTTGGAAGATGCCAGGCTATCGATAGTATATTTCATGTAAACCAAACTGTCTACCCTTATTTGCATGGCTTCATATTCATTGGCCATCTTTGGCCATTTACCAAACAAAGGCTTGTCAAACTCTGATAAGGCTATATATCCTATAGACAGCACGGTAGTAATAATAAATATAATTAGTAAAGTAGTGACCGTTCTTTTGCCTTCTCTTAGTCTATCGTTTTCTCTTTCAAATTCGATATAATGTTCTTCTGATTCCATTTCTATAAAAATAATTATAATTTTAATAATTTAAATACAAATAATAATTTTAAATTTTATTTTAAAAAATTAGAATTATTATTTTTCTTACATACTTATTTAAAAGAGGGTGGGAAACTGAAGAAATTAATAAGCCTTTATTCTAACGATTTTAAATAGTCTTCAGGGGTAAAGACTGCTATTTCTGAATGTTTATAATCTTGAATATTCCTGGTTATTATAGCTTTAACGGTACCTTCATTTTCTGCTGAAAAATATTGAACCCCATCTTCAAAATCATTGAAATTACTCATCAGGGCATTCTTTATAATCTTAGCGTTTACTTCCGAAATTTCTGTCAATTCGCTTAAACTCCTTAATACATTTATGGCTTCTTTATGCCCGATAAACTTCCTTGTGATATAATAAATATTATTATAACTTAAAGATGAAACTACGATTTTTATTTTTTCCTGTTCCGATAAGTTGAATAAAAGCGTTGAATCTTTTGAGTGAGGATCTCTATCTAACAAAAAATCAAGAATAACATCAGTGTCTAAGAAAATTTTATCCATTATATTTCTTCTTCAATTCTTCCTGAAGTACTTCCTTGTAGTCAAATGGCTCTTGAACACCCAAAATTCCTTTAAGTTTCTTTGTCTTGGGGGACAGCTTTGTTAATACAACTTCATGCGCTGTAATTAATTTAAAATAATTTTCAACAAGATCAGAAAGACTTCTTCCCTTTTCTGAAGCATACTTCTTGGCTTTCTCTATGATTTCCTTATCAAGTGTTAAAGTTAATTTAGTGCTCATACGGGTAAATTACAAATATTAAACACGTGTAAATTAATAAAAGTTTTGAAGATTAGAAATTGATTTCGGCAAACAATAATAACAACCCTATAAGTAAGTATAAGGATATTTTTACCTGTCAATTTCTCCCATTACTATATCAATAGACCCGAGAATAGCTATCAAATCCGAAAGCATACTTCCCCTGGATATCTCTGATATGACGGAAAGGTTTACATAAGTACCGGATCGGCACCGGCAACGATAAGGAATATCACTTCTACCATCTGCTTTAAAATAAAACCCAAGTTCTCCTTTGGGTGTTTCTCCTCTAAAATACAGCTCCTGAGCCTTCGGCCTTATTTTTTTAGGCACATGAGATTGTGGATCAAAATCCCTAGTCCTCTTCAAATCGGATTGGAGCCTTTTCAAGCATTGGTTTATGATTTTTATGGACTCATAACATTCCCTGACCCTGACATAGGTTCTGTCCCAGCAATCGCCTTTAGCACCCATTTCTCCTTTTCCTATGGGCACCTCAAACTCAAGCTCCGGATAGACGGAGTACCCATCTACTTTTCTTAAATCATATTTTAACCCTGATGCTCTTAAAAGCGGGCCTGTTACCCCATAGTTTATTGCCAAGTCCAAAGGCAGAGTTCCTACATTGGCAGTTCGTTGTATAAATATTTTATTTTCAAGGAGCAAACCCTCAATTTCACCGATTTTTGGTTCAAGGTAATCAATAAATTCTTGGCATTTTTCTTCAAATCCGACCGGTAAATCGTAAAAAAGTCCGCCTACCCAAATGTAGTTGTACAACATCCTGGCGCCGGATACCCACTCCAACATTCTCATGATATGCTCCCTATCCCTCATCAACCAAAGGAAGGGCGTAAAAGCGCCAATGTCTACTCCATAAGTACCAATGGCGACAAAATGAGAAGCAATTCTATTTAACTCACAAACCAACACCCTTATATATTCCACCCTTTTAGGAATCTCCTTGTCAATCCCCAACATCTTCTCTACGCCCATCACATAAACATGCTCACAGTTCATTGCAGCCAAATAATCTAGTCGGTCTACGTAAGGAATAATCTGATTGTAAGGAAGGTTTTCCGCATGTTTTTCAAAACAACGGTGGAGGTAACCAAGATGAGGGACTACATCGACCACAATTTCACCATCCGTTACCACCTCCAACCGCAAAACTCCATGAGTAGACGGGTGTTGCGGACCAAGATTGATCACCATCTCCTCTCTCTTCAAATTTGAACGCTTGTATTTATTAGGTTCAGATTTTTCATGGTTATCTGGTTGGTACTGGTATTGAATTTCTTTACCTCTTTTTTTCAGGTTTATTGAATTCTCTATATTGTGAGCCTCGATGGACATAGTTTTTAATGTGTGAATGTGAGAATGAGTGAATGAGAGAATAATAGCGCGTCTTCCTACTTTCAGCTTCCAGCTTCCAGCTTCCAACTTAGTATTCCACCTTAATCCCATGGTAATAATCAGGATTTTTATAGTCTTTTCTCAGAGGATGTCCCTCCCAGTCGGCAGGTAATAATATTCTCCTCATATCCGGGTGATTGGTAAAATTAATCCCTACCAAATCATATGTTTCCCTTTCCAGCCAATCGGCAGTTCGCCAAATCGAAGAAACAGAGGGTATTTCAGGAATAGATTCTCCTTCTACATTTCTTCGTAATTCTACTTTTATCATTAAATGATGATCGTAGGGAATAGAATATAAATTATAAATCACATCGATTGTGGCTCCGGTCGGTTCGTTATCCACTCCTGTAATTGAAGATAAAAAGTCAAAATAGGTCTTATCTGAAGAATATAAAAACTGTAAAACTTCAACAAGCCTTTCTTTAAAAATGATTAAAAAATTTTGGCCGGAAGGCGAGGCAGAAGGCATAACAGTAGCAATCCCAAACCTTTCTTCGATTAATTCTTTTAATTCGTTTAAAGTCATTTATAATTCAAAATAATTTTGGACCATTGTAAAGGTAATGCCTCCACAAGACATTTTCGAATATAAATTCTTATAGTTAACCAAATCTTCATTTTCAAACAGAAAGTTCGTTTCTTTGAACTTTTAATACTACAATGTTCAACCTGAATGATTTATTAAGACCTCATATCCGAAGCATGCAACCTTATGCTTCTGCCCGTGACGAGTACGAAGGAAACGAAGGGATTTTTCTGGATGCCAATGAAAATGCCTATGGATCTGTTACTTCCGAAGCTTACAATCGGTATCCTGATCCTCATCAAAAAGAACTAAAAAAGAGAATCTCAGAAATAAAAGGAGTACCTGCTGATCAAATATTTCTTGGCAATGGAAGTGATGAGCCGATTGATTTAATTTACAGGCTCTTTTGCAATCCTGGCAAGGACAACGCGATCATCATGCCGCCGACTTATGGTATGTATGAGGTAAGTGGCACGCTAAACGAAGTTGCACTCAAAAAGATATCCCTTACCCCTGATTTTCAAATCGAAACTAAAGCTGTAGTACAGGCAATCGATAAAAACACAAAAATAATTTGGTGCTGTACGCCTAACAATCCTACAGGGAACGATGTATCATCCGATTCGATCAAAGAAATTATTGAATCGTTTTCAGGAATAGTGGTGGTGGATGAGGCATATATTGATTTTACCGAACAAAAGAGCTTTACCGGATTATTAGAAAAATATCCAAACCTTATCGTGTTACAAACCTTTAGCAAAGCATGGGGATTGGCAGGATTAAGACTGGGGATGGCATTCGCTTCTAAAGAAATTATTAGGTTATTAAATAAGATCAAGGCGCCTTACAATATAAACGTTGTTACGCAGCAGCTTGTCCTGGAGGGATTGAAAAATATTTCTTGGAAAGAGGAAACTGTGAGAAAAGTATTGGATGACAAAAACGACCTTACAAAAAAGCTGACGAATTTATCCTCTGTAAAAAAGGTCTATCCTTCAAATTCAAACTTCATACTGGTTAAAATCGACAATGCCCGAAGTGTTTATAATAATTTAATTGAGAAAAAAATTATTGTAAGGGACAGATCCGGTGTAAAACTTTGCGAGGATTGCTTACGAATTTCAGTCGGAACGCCGGAAGAAAACACGAAACTGGTAAATGCCATCAGCAATATAAAAGCTTAACAAGAAGAAATTATTGATACTAATGAAGAAAGTACTTTTTATAGATCGTGACGGAACCATCATTATCGAACCTTTACCAGACAGGCAGATTGACTCTTTGGAAAAATTGGAATTTATTCCAAAGGCCATATCCAATCTTAGAAGAATTGCTGAAGAAACTGATTTTGAGCTCGTAATGGTTACTAACCAGGATGGATTGGGAACAAGCTCATTTCCTGAAGACACTTTCTGGCCGGCACATAATAAAATGCTTAAAACATTAAAAGGTGAAGGAGTAGAGTTTTCCGAAATTCATATTGACCCAAGTTTTGAACATGAAAACTCTCCAAACAGAAAGCCGGGAATAGGTATGCTTGGAAAGTATTTAAAGGGAACTTATGATTTAGCCAATTCTTATGTAATTGGGGATAGGGTTACGGACATTACCCTGGCAAAAAACTTAAATTGTAAAAGCATTTATATTTCTTCAGCGCATAATGAAGAAGCGGATCTTTGCACTGATGACTGGGATAGGGTTTATGAATTTCTGAGACTTCCTCAGAGAATCGCAGAAGTAACCAGAAAAACGAATGAAACAGACATCCACATAAAATTAAACCTTGATGGTACAGGAAAAACAGAGATTAAAACTGGATTAGGTTTTTTTGATCATATGTTGGATCAATTGGGAAAACATTCGGGGTCCGATTTAACGATAAAAGTAAAAGGAGATCTTGAAATTGACGAACATCATACCATTGAAGATACGGCGCTGGCTTTGGGTGAGGCTTTTACTAAAGCTCTGGGAGATAAAAGAGGGACCAACCGTTATGGATTTTTATTGCCAATGGATGATGCTTTGGCCCAATCGGCCATAGATTTTTCAGGAAGACCCTGGTTAGTATGGGAGGCTGAATTTAAAAGAGAAAAAA
>Ga0196965_1001260_pt1 | contig 10198 bp, 7 predicted proteins | sample S1_20metaG_FD_148668 | JGI IMG/M metagenome (GOLD analysis project Ga0196965, IMG submission 148668) | Soil microbial communities from Anza Borrego desert, Southern California, United States - S1_20 | ecosystem: Environmental > Terrestrial > Soil > Desert | place: USA: California | collected... | reverse complement strand
CTCCGCGCCCTCCTCGATCCGCTCCCGCGCACCCCTGGGGAGATCGCCGAGCTGAAGGACGATCTGCGGCGCATCGAGCTCTACGACGGTGCCCTCGTCTCCCGGGACGGGAGGAGCACGGCGGTCCTCGTGGGCGCCCCCGACGGCGTGGACCGGACCCCCTTCCATGGCGCCGTCCGGGAGACCGCGCAGAGCCACCAGGGAGGCGGAGACACCCTCGAGGTGGTCGGTGCGCCCGTGGCCGAGGCTCTGCTGGGAAGCCACATCCTGGCCGATCTGGGGGTGCCGCCGGCGCTGCTCGGGCAGGCCGCCGGAGACTACGAGAGCAATCGCCCGGGTTTGATGCCCCTCGTGCTGGCGATCATGGCCCTCGTCTTCCTGGCGGTCTTCCGGCACCCTCTGGCCGCGCTCTCCCCGGTAGTGATGATCGGAGCCTGCCTGGCGTTCACCTTCGGCGTGATGGGCTGGCTCGGGATCCCGGTGTATCTCACCACGGTGGTGCTGCCAGTGATCCTATCGGCCGTGGGGGTGGCCGATCAGATCCACATCTTTCTCCGCTACCGCGAATTGCGGCGGGAGAGACCCGATCTCACCCCCGCCGCCCTGGCGGGCGCCACCATGGACGAGATGGCCTCGCCGGTGGTCCAGATCTCCGTCACCACCATCGCCGGCTTCCTCTCGTTCGCGTTCTCGCCGCTGGCGCCGGTGCGGGCCTTCGGTGTGTTCGCGGCGGTGGGCAGCCTGGCGAGCCTGACGTGGTCTCTGATGGTGATCCCCGCGCTGCTGACGTTGGCGCACCCGTCTTTCGGGAAACGGGGGCAGGATCAGCGGCCGGCCGGCGCCACGTCGCGGCGAGGCTTCGCCGGTCTCGCCCGGGTCGCCACCCGCCGGCGAGCTGCCGTGCTGGCCGGAGCCCTCCTGAGCGCCCTGGTGGCCGGCGACGGTGTACGCCGTCTCCGGGTGCAGGACAGTTGGGTCGACGGCTTCGCTCCGGAGAGCCGCTTTGCCCAGGCCATGCGGCGGTTCGACCACGACTTCCTGGGCACCCACCTCCTCCAGATCACCGTCGAGGCCGATCCACTCACCTTCCAGGGAGAGATCGCCGGGAGCGCCGTGGACCACAAGAGGCTGGTCCTACCCGCCCGGCAGATGCCGGCGGGCGCCGACCCGGTCCGGCTGGCCGGGAGCCGGATCGAGGTGCGGCAGCTCCCGGCTCCAGACCGCCCGGCCCCTCTCGACTGGTCGGGCTCCGTCGAAAGCGCCCGCCGGCAGGGGGACCGGCTGGTCCTCGACCTCCCGCTGCGGGGCGGCTCACCGCGCTTCTGGCTGGAGCCCCGGCCGGACGAGCGGCTGCGCTACGCGGTGCATCTGGAGCCGCTCCTGGCACCCGCCGTCCTGCGCCGGGTCGGCGACCTCGAGGCGTTCCTCGCCGGCAGGCCCGGCGTGGGTGGCGTCCGCGGGCCTGCCGGCTATCTGGAGGCGACGGGCTTCATGAAGGCGCCCCACCGTCCCGATTCACGCGCTCTGCCCGACCGGACCGAGACGGCGCGCGCCCTCTGGTCGAGCTACGGCTTCGTGCGTGGTCCCGAGCGCCTGCGCCAGCTCGTCGATCCCGAGTACACCCGGGCCCTGGTCACCGTCTTCCTCAAAGCTCCCGACTACGCCGGCACCCGGCGGCTCATGGCGGAGGTGCGGGACTACGAGCGCCGGCACCTCGCGCCGCACGGCCTGCGCCTGGGCTTCGCCGGCGATGTCGCCGTGAGCCAGGCCCTGATCGGCGCGGTGGTGACGACGCAGGTCCGCTCGCTGGCGCTCTCCCTGGTGGGGATCTTCGCGGTGACGGCCCTCCTCGGACGGTCGCTCCGCCGCGGCCTCTATTGCGTGGTGCCGCCCACCTTCGCGATCCTCCTGAGCTTCGCCGCCATGGGTTGGCTGGGAATCCCCCTGGGAGTCGCCACCTCCATGTTCGCCGCCATGACGCTGGGGATCGGAGTGGATTACTCCATCCACCTCCTGGAGCGCCACCGCCGCGCCCGGGAGGAGGGCCTCGCCGGGGAGGCGGCGCTGACCGAGGCCCTGGCCGCCACCGGGCCGGCCATAGCGGTCGACACCCTGAGCGTCGGCCTGGGCTTCGCAGTGCTGCTCCTCTCCCAGGTGCCGGCCAACGCCCGGCTCGGAGGCATCGTGGCCCTGAGCCTGGTCATCTGCCTGGCCGCGACGCTGGTGGTGGTGCCGGCGCTGGTGGGGCGGCGGGGCGATCTACGGGCCCGTTCCGAGCCCCTCGAACCGCGCCGCCTCGACCAGCCGCGCGTCACAGGCGATGAAGAGGACCGGGAGGCGGAGCCGGTCGCGTAGCTCGAGGCAGGAGGAGAGTTGGAGAGCGTCCGCGGCGCGGAGCCGGTGACGGACGAGCAGGGTGACGCTCCGCGCCACCACTTCTCCCGTCACCTCCACGATCAGAAGGGACCCGAAATCCTGCCGAAGAGCGGTCAGGGCCCGATCCCTCTCGGACTCCGGGAACGCGCCTTCACGACAGCGCCGGGCGAGGGCGGACGCGACCTCGGCCTCGGAGAGGCGTAGCGCGGCACACATCCCGTCTTCAAAGAAGTTGCGGATGGCTCCGCTCTCCGGCTCCGCCACGTAGCGCTTCACCAGCGCGCTGGCATCGAAGTACAGGATCAGAAGCGATCCTCGCGGTCTTCCAGCACGGCCTCGCTGGCGCTCTTGCCCCGACTGATGATCGGCCTGAAAGCAGGCAGCGGCTCGTTCTCCCGGACCTCCCAGCTCACCACGCCCAGAGCATCCAGCTCGTACAGCCGGTCCTCCAGATCCCCATCATGCGGCTCATAGGGCCGCAACTCGGCGACGGGCCTGCCGCGGTCGGTCACGATCAAGGTCATACCCTCCTGGACTTGGCGGAGATAGGTGCCGAGTCGCGTCTTGAGCTCGCGAGAACCGATGCTCCGTTTCTCCATGTGGTCATTGTAACCACCAGCCTTGAGCGAAGCAAGAGCACCCTGGCACACCCCATGCTATCGTCTCCACGGGAGGCGGGGGGTCATGCTACGGCGCATTCTCAACAAAAAACAGGACGAGCTGCTGGCGGAGAACCGCCATCTGGTAGCCGAGCTCCAGAAGGCGCTCGCCCGGTTCGACGCCGCCGAGGAGGACCAGGCGACCCTCGAGCGGTCGGCGCGGCAGCTCGACGAGCTGTTCCTTCTCGTCGTGGCCGGCGAGTTCAACGCCGGCAAGAGCGCCTTCATCAACGCCCTGCTCGGCGACCGGATCCTCGAGGAGGGGGTCACCCCCACCACCAGCCGTGTCCATCTCATCAAGCACGGGCCCCAGGTCGGCAGCACCGTGGTCGAGTCCGCCCTGGACGTCGTGACCGCGCCGGTCGACCTGCTCCAGGACATCAACATCGTCGACACCCCGGGGACCAACGCCATCCATCGCGAGCACGAGGCGATCACCCGCGAGTTCGTGCCGCGCTCGGACATGGTCCTCTTCGTCACCTCCGCCGACCGCCCGTTCACCGAGAGCGAGCGCGCCTTCCTCCAGGGCATCCGCGAGTGGGGCAAGAAGGTCGTGGTGGTGGTCAACAAGATCGACATCCTGGAGACGCCGGAGGACTGGGAGCGCATCCGCGTCTTCATCGCCGACAACGCCAAGGCCCTCCTCGGCTTCACCCCCGACATCTTCCCGGTCGCCGCCAAGCCCGCCCTGCGCGGCAAGCAGAGCGGCGACAAGGAACTGCTCGCCAGCAGCCGCTTCGAGGCCCTCGAGCGCTACATCGTCGAGACCCTGGACGAGAAGGAGCGCGTCCGCCTCAAGCTGATGAACCCGCTCGGCGTCGCCGAGGCGCTGTCGCGCAAGTACCTCCAGATCACCGACCGGCGCCTCGAGCTGCTCAAGGAGGACTTCTCGGCCATCGAGGACATCGAGCGCCAGCTCACCGTCTACCGGGAGGACATGGGCCGGGAGTTCCGTTTCCGCCTGTCGGACGTGGACAAGGTCCTCCACGAGTTCGAGAACCGCGGCGTCGAGTTCTTCGACGAGACCATGCGCATCACCCGCGTCTTCGACCTGGTCAACAAGTCGAAGATGAAAGCGGACTTCGAGAGCAAGGTGGTGGGCGACGCGCCGCAGGTCATCGAGCGGCGGGTGTCCGAGGTCATCGACTGGATCGTCGCCTCGGACCTGCGCCAGTGGCAGGCAGTCATGGAGCACCTGGACAAGCGCCGCCACGCGCACGCCGACCGCATCGTCGGCAAGGTCGGCGGCAGCTTCGACTTCGACCGCAGCCGCCTGCTCGACAGCGTCGGCCGCGCTGCCCAGCGCTCGGTCGAGACCTATGACCGGGAGGCCGAGGCCAACCGCATGGCCGACTCGGTGCAGGTGGCGGTGGCCGGCACCGCCCTGGTCGAGGTGGGGGCCATCGGCCTCGGCGCCATCATCACCCATGTCGCGGTCACCGCCGCGGCCGACTTCACCGGCATCCTCGCCGCCAGCACCATCGCGGTCCTCGGCCTGTTCATCATCCCCAACCGCCGGCACGAGGCCAAGAAGGACCTGCGCGAGAAGATCGAAGCCATGCGCAAGGACCTGATGGGGGCGCTGACCGGCACGTTCGACCGCGAGATCGAGCAGAGCCTGCGGCGCATCGACGAGGCGATCGGCCCCTACACCCGCTTCGTGCGCGCCGAGCGCCAGCGCCTGGACGAGTTGCGCGGCGAGCTCCGGGGGGTGGACGAGGGGATCGCCCGCCTGCGCGCCCGGGTCGAATCGCTGTAAGCTCCTCCGGTTGCGGCCCGGCGTGCCGCGGAGGAGCGTCGAGACCTTGAGCGAAGAATCCGCCCCGACTCCGATCCCTCAGAAGCGGCCCGGCACCTTCCAGAGCATCGCCAGAGCCTTCACCTCCTGGCGCACCGCCTCGGTGACCCTCATGTCCTTCGCCTCGGGCATGCCCCTGGGGCTGGTCTGGCTCGCCATCCCCGACTGGATGCGCGACATTGGGGTCGATATCCGGGTGGTCGGCCTGTTCACCCTGGCGCAGGTGCCGTGGACCTTCAAGTTCCTCTGGTCGCCGCTGATGGACCGCTTCGTGCCCCCCCTCGGCCGGCGGCGGGGGTGGGCGATCATCGCGCAGATCGGGCTCTTCGTCTCGACCCTCGCCCTGGCCGGCGTCGGCAGCCACCCGGAGGCCCCCTGGGTGGTGGGGGCCATCGCCCTCGCCATCGCCTTCGCCGGGGCGACGCAGGACATCGCCATCGACGCCTACGCGGTGGACGTGCTGCGTCCCGAGGAGCAGTCGGTGGCGGTGGGCGCCAGGAACGCCCTCTGGCGGCTCGGCTACTACATCGCGGGCAGCATCTCGATCACCCTCGCGGGGACCTGGGGCTGGCCGGCGGTCAACGTATTCCTCGCCTGTCTCTATCTGCCGATGATCCTGGTGCTCCGGAAGTCGCCCGACCCGGGCTCGGTGGGCGCGCCGCCGCGGACGCTCAAGGAGGCGGTCTGGTTCCCGTTCCTCGGCTTCCTCGCCCGCCACCGCGCGCTCGAGATCCTCGCCTTCGTCCTCCTCTACAAGCTGGCGGACAACCTCGTCCAGTCGCTGCAGCGGCCGTTCCTCATCGACATGGGCTACAACGAGTTCGACCGCGGCGTCGCCTTGACCATCATCGGGCTCTTCGCCAACATCCTCGGCACCCTGATCGGCGGGCTGCTGACGGCGCCGCTCGGGCTTGGCCGGGCGCTCTGGATCTTCGGCTTCTTCCAGATCTTCTCGAACATCGGCTACGCCATCCTCGCCGGCGAGCCGGGGGTCAACCGGCCGATGATGTGGGGCGCCTTCGGCTTCGAAGCGCTGTGCAGCGGCCTCGGCAGCGGCGCCTTCTCGGTGATGCTCCTGCGCATGACTCAGAAGCGGTTCTCGGCCACCCAGTACGCCCTCTTCTCCAGCCTCTTCGGCCTGCCGCGCATCGTCTCGGGTCCCATCGCCGGCTTCACCGCTTATGCCATCGGCTGGGAGGACTTCTTCTGGTCGACGCTGGCGTTGGGCATCCCCGGCCTGATCATGCTGGCCCGGTTCGTCCCCTGGAGCGCGCGCGAGGTGACCTTCGCGGTGGAGCCGCCGAAGATCCGGCAGCCCCTGACCGGCGCGCAGCTCACGCTGCGCGGGCTCGCCGGCGCCGCCGTGGGGTTCGCCTCCGGCGCCCTGCTCCTCTCCTTCCTCGAGGCGTTGCGGGTGATGAAAGACAGCCCGGGGACGGCATTCGACATGTGGACGCCGCTCATCGCGATGGGCCGGCCGCAGGATCAGGGAGCCTGGATCGGCTTGGTGGGGCTCCTGGTCTTCGGCGCCTGCTGCGGCCTGTTCACCGCCGCGGTGGTGGCGGCGCGGCATGGCGCGGGCCAGGACCTTGCAATGGACTCTTCCGGCGACGTCTGACCGTCGCCCGGCGAAACCGTGGCGGCCCTCTCCTCGTAATAGAGGTGGGGGCCGGCGGCGCCGGCCCGAAAGGAGGAAGAAGCCGATGTCACTCCAACGTTCCCGCCAAAACCGGATGATCGCCGGCGTCTGTGGCGGCCTGGCCGACTGGCTGGGCTGGAGCCCGACGGTGGTCCGTATCGCCTACGTCCTGGTCTCGATCCTCTCCGCGGGCTTCCCGGGGATTCTCGTCTACCTGATCCTCTGGCTGGCGATGCCCAAGGCGCCCCGCGGCGGCTGGGCCACCGGGCAGGTCTAGGATCTCACGAGCCGGGGGAGGCACGCGCCTCCCCCATGCCTCTTCATTCCGCATACCCATTGCCGGAGTAGGACCGGGACGGTGACTGGCGATATGCTGGGCCCTCCTTCCGCCGGGAGGACCTCTCCATGGATCTGCCACGCCTCCTCGCCGTCGCCCGGGGTGACCAGCCCGCGGACCTGCTGCTGCGCAACGCGCGGCTGGTGAACGTCTTCTCGGGCGAGGTCTACCTCACGGAGATCGCCATCGCCGGCCCGCTGATCTCCGGGATCGGTGAGGGCTTGGCGGCGAGACGGGAGCTGGACCTGGACGGCGCCTTCGTCGCTCCAGGGCTCATCGACGCACACGTCCACATCGAAAGCTCTCTCGTTCCCCCCGCCGAGCTCTCCCGGGCGGTGGTCCCGCGCGGAGTCACCACCGTCATCACCGACCCGCACGAGATCGCCAACGTCATGGGGCTCGACGGCATCCGCTTCATGCTGCGGGACTCGGAGGGAATCGCGCTGGATGTGCGGGTCAACGCCCCGTCCTGCGTGCCGGCCACCCATCTGGAGACCTCGGGAGCGCATCTGGAGGCTGACGATCTGGCGCGCCTCCTCGGCGAGCCCCGGCTCCTGGGTCTCGCCGAGGTCATGAACTTCCCTGGAGTGATCGGCGGCGATCCCGGCATCCTCGCCAAGCTCCGCGCCTTCCAGGGGCGGCCGGTCGACGGCCACTGCCCCGGCGTCACCGGCAAGGGCCTCGACGCCTATGCCGCCGCCGGCATCCGCAACGACCACGAGTCGGTGACGGCGGAGGAGGCGCTGGAGAAGCTGCGGCGGGGGCTTGCCGTGTTCATCCGCGAGGCGAGCAACGCGCGGAACCTGCGGGCTCTCCTCCCCCTGGTCACTCCGGCAGCCGAGCGCCGGATCTGTCTCTGCACCGACGACCGCCAGCCAGGCGACCTCCTGGGAGAGGGTTCCATCGATCACATGGTGCGGGAGGCGATCGCCGGCGGCGTCGATCCGGTGACCGCCATCCGCCTCGCGACCCTCAACACGGCCGAGCACTACGGCCTCACCGACCGCGGCGCCGTGGCGCCGGGCCGCCTTGCCGACCTCATCGTCTTCCCGGACCTCCGCGCCCCCCGGGCCGAGCGGGTGTTCCGGGCGGGCGCGCTGGTGGCCAAGGAGGGCCGCCTCCTCGTGGAGCCCCCGCGCCGTTCCTATGACGACCTGCCGCGCACGGTGCACGTCGATTTGGGCCGGCTGGACTTCTCGATCCCGGCCCAGCCGGGACCGGCGCGGGTCATCGGCGTGGTGCCGGACCAGCTCATCACCGAGGATCTGCGGCTGGAGCCCGCCATCCGCGATGGCCTGGCCGATGCGGACCCGGAGCGCGACCTCCTGAAGATGGCGGTGGTGGAACGCCACCGCGGCACCGGTGCCACGGGCCTCGGCTTCGTCAAGGGTGTGGGCCTGCGGCGGGGCGCCATCGCCGGCACCGTGGCCCACGACCACCACAACCTGGTGGTGATCGGCGCCGACGACGCCTCGATGCGCACCGCCGCCCGCGCCGTGGTGGAGGCCGGCGGCGGCCAGGCCGTGGCTCTCGGCGGCGAAGTCCTCGCCCTCCTCCCCCTCCCCATCGCCGGCCTCATGTCCGGCCGCCCCATCGAAGAGGTCCGGGACCAGGCCGAAGCCCTGGTGTCCGCCGCCCGCGACCTCGGCTCCCACCTCCGCGAGCCCTTCATGGCCATGAGCTTCCTCGCCCTGGAGGTCATCCCCTCTCTCAAGCTCACGGACCAGGGGCTGGTGGACGTGGAGCGGTTCGAGGTGGTGCCGCTCTTCGCCGAGAGCTGACGCTCCCTCCGTGATCACTCGGCTCCGGCCATCCGGCCTTCCTGCCCCTTGTTTAGCGCTATTGCTTTAACTATTCTAAATGCGCTGTGTTGAATCCCTGCAAGCTCTTCACAAGGAGGTAGTCGGAATGCGCAGAGTCGGTTGTTGTCTCCTCGCCTTCGTCCTCTCCCCCCTCATGACGGCGACGGCCGCCTCAGCGGCCGGTCAACCGGTCGACCGGCCGGCCGCCAAAGTCGAGTCCCAGGACCGAGGGGCCCTCAGCGAACGCCTTCTTCACCGCATGGGCAAGAGCCTGGCGTCGGCATTGGAGGGAGAAGAGATGCGAGCGCGTCTCCACAAGATGCTGGGCGAAAGCCCCTATGTCGAGGGCCGGATCGCATTAAAGCGCCTGCTCGGTGAGGACAAGGGGCTGCGCTCCACGCTGATCGGCGGCAAGTCCGCCGAGGAATGGTCCACGACGTCCGCCGCCCTGCCGGAGCTCGAGCTGTACTTCCCGGCCAGGAAACACCGGAGCGAGTGGACCGGCGGGCCTGCCATCGACGTCGCGGTTGCCTTGGGAAATACCGGACGTTACCGCGTCTACTCACCGGACGGCTCCGTTCGCGACTTCGACGGCCGTGCGATGCCGGAGAGGCCCACGCTGCTCCTGGGACGCAGCGAGATCGACTACGACGACGTGGAGAGCGCCATGGTAGGGGGACGGAGGACGGGCCCCTTCCTGGAGCAACTGGCCAAGGAGCTCGCGCAAAGCCAGGGCTGCGACCCGGGCTCCGCGCAGGGCGATACCCCCTCCGATAAGACCGGTGACATCGCCTCGTTGTTCGAGAAGGGTGCCGACACGGCCTACGAAACAACCCTCACCCTCATCCGGATCAAGAACGACTACGAGCCCTGGATCCGGGGAAGCATGGAGATCGAGGTCTTCGGCAACGTCGATGGCAGCCATGGCGCCTGCACACGCATCACCGATGTGGATGAGGACCGGGACTACACCTACGCCCTCGGTGCCCGCCGGGTCGCCAACGCGGCCCCCACGGACCCCAGCACCGTCAACATCTCGATCTATGAGGACGACGACAGCGGCTGCTCCGTGCAGAGCGGCGACGACTACATCGGCGGGGCGAGCCAGTCGGCGGGGCAGTTGGGCAGCCGCCAGTACTACACGAATTTTGATCTCACCCTCCAGTCGCGGCTCAAGCCCGTCTGCGGCAACTTCGTGTGCGAGACCGGCGAGAGCGCCTTCTGCTGCGACTGCAGCTCCTGCGGCGACTTCCTGTGCAACACGGGTTGCGGCGAGAGCTACTCCTCCTGCTACTACGATTGCAGTTGCGGCGACTTCTACTGCGACTTCCACGAGGACTACTGGAGCTGCCCACAGGACTGCACCTGCGGCAACTTCTACTGCGACTTCGGGGAAGACTCCTTCAACTGTCCGCAGGACTGCCCCAACTAGCCTTTTCGAACGGCGATGAATCCAGGGACCGGAGCCGCGGCTCCGGTCCCTGCCGGCGCCATGCTAGGCTGATCGCTCATGAGCGTGGCCGCCTTCTCTCGACCCGGGACCGTCCACCCTCCCCTGCCGCCGTCCTCCCGCGCGGCCATGGACGC
>Ga0196965_1001259_pt1 | contig 10199 bp, 10 predicted proteins | sample S1_20metaG_FD_148668 | JGI IMG/M metagenome (GOLD analysis project Ga0196965, IMG submission 148668) | Soil microbial communities from Anza Borrego desert, Southern California, United States - S1_20 | ecosystem: Environmental > Terrestrial > Soil > Desert | place: USA: California | collected... | reverse complement strand
GCTCGGGTGGCGGTTTGCCCCACGGATACGGGATATCTCGCAGCAACGACTCTTCACGCCCAGCGATGACGGTGACTATGCGCCCCTCACCCCGATTAATCGCAGCGAACATCCGTGCTGAAACGTGGAAGCACCCATCCTCACCCTCCCACGTCACACGCTGCGTTCGTAGCGCTCACCATGGTACAATCATCACGTGGAGCGGGTTCCCCCGCAGGTTGCTGCCCAGCGCCGGCAACGGGTGGAGGATGAAGCGCATGGCAAACGGCGCCCCGTGTCAAAAGACGCTTAAGCACCTGGGCGATTGTAATCACGAATGTGCCGTGTGATCAGTTAAGTCTCCCCGAAGCGATGGTGGTGCTCAAAATCCGCTGGCAAATTGAACTCCTGTTTAAGATTTGGAAGAGCCATGGACGGGTGGATGCATGGCGCACCAAGAAGCCGGCGCGCATTTTGTGCGAGATCTACGCCAAGTTAATCGGCCTGGTGTTCCACCAATGGTTGGCGGTCGCCAGTACCTGGAGCAATCCCACGCGGAGCGTGATGAAAGCCGCCAAGATCGTGATGACCTATGCCGCAGAGTTGGCCAGTGCTCATGGCTGCCCAACCCAGTTTCTGCGTGTGCTGACAACCGTCGTACAGATGCTGCGCCGCTGGGCGAAGACCAACACGCGCAAGAAGGTTCCGACGACGGCGCAACGGCTGCTGGCATTAACAGCAGGTTCAAGCTAAGGTTGATGCACATGAGGCCAGCTGGAATAAACCCCTTCATGCCGCCGGAGCCTGCATCGACAGCCCGGACGCGTGTGAGCGACCCTGCCGGCACAACGATGCGCGGGCACTGGAGCATCGATGACGGGAGGAGTCCCAGGCGGCACCAGCGACCATGGCGTGTAAAGACGGCGTTTCTGGCACACATTCTGCACGCAGCGCGGCCAAGGAGGACCCATGAGCGTACCACTTGAGGACTATGCCATCATTGGCGATTGTGAGACCGTCGCGCTGGTGTCCCGCACCGGGTCCATCGACTGGGCCTGCTTTCCCCGCTTTGACTCACCGGCCTGTTTTGCCGCCCTGGTGGGGACGCCAGAGCATGGCCGGTGGCTCCTCGCCCCGTCGGGCGCCATCACCGCCGTGCGCCGGTGGTACCACGCGGGCACCCTTGTCCTCGAAACGGAGTACACGACCGCCACCGGCACGGTGGCGGTGCTTGACTGTATGCCGCCGCGGAGCGAGGCCCCCGACATCATTCGCATCGTTGAGGGACGCCAGGGGTCGGTCGATCTCCATATGGAGCTCACGATTCGTTTTGGCTATGGCGCCGTTGTGCCATGGGTCCGGAAAACCCATGATGGCCTGTGGGCGCTCGCCGGACCCGACAGTCTCTATTTGCATACGCCAGTGCCGCTCCACAGTGAAAATTTCCAGACCGTCGCTGACTTTACAGTGACGACGGGCGAACGGGTCCCGTTCACCCTCACCTGGCATCCGTCGCACAAGCCACCCCCGCGGGCGCCTGATCCGTTTGAGAGTCTGCACGATACGCAGGATTGGTGGCGGGCGTGGTCCGACCACTGTACCTATACAGGGCCATGGATTGCCGAGGTGAAGCGGTCTTTGATCACGCTCAAGGCTCTCACCTACGCCCCGACCGGCGGCATTGTCGCCGCCGCGACCACCTCCTTGCCGGAACAGCTTGGCGGAGTCCGCAACTGGGATTATCGGTACTGCTGGGTGCGCGATGCCACGTTTACCCTGTACGCGCTGATGACCGGCGGCTATATGGCGGAGGCGCGCGCCTGGCGCGAGTGGTTGGTGCGTGCTGTCGCCGGCAAGCCGGCCGAGATGCAAATCATGTATGGGCTCGCGGGCGAACGCCGGTTGCAGGAATACACGCTGGACTGGCTGCCGGGCTATGCCGGGTCAACGCCGGTCCGCGTCGGCAATGCCGCCTATGACCAGCATCAGCTCGATATTTATGGCGAGGTCATGGATGCCTTTCATCTGGCCCGCCATGCCGGACTCGAGCCCAATGAGAATGCCTGGCGGGTCCAGCGGGCTTTGATGGACTTCCTCGAGTCCAACTGGGATAAACCGGACGAAGGCATCTGGGAGGTGCGCGGCCCACGCCGCCACTTCACGCACTCGAAGGCCATGGCCTGGGTGGCCGTGGACCGGGGCATCAAAGCCCTGGAGTCAGCGCGCCTGGAGGGGCCGATTGATCGCTGGCGGGCGTTGCGGGCAACGATTCATGCGCAGGTTTGCCGTGAGGGATTCAATCCCGCCATGAATGCCTTTGTGCAATCGTATGGGTCAGATCAGCTGGATGCCAGTCTGTTGATGCTCCCCCTTGTCGGCTTTCTGCCGGTCCATGATCCGCGTATCCGCGGCACGGTGGCGGCTATCCAGCAGCACCTGGTCCATGAGGGATTCGTCTACCGCTATCACACCGCGTCGCAGGTTGATGGTCTCCCCGCTGGGGAAGGGACGTTCCTCGTATGTAGCTTCTGGTTAGCGGATAACCTGGCCTTGCAGGGTCGGACCACCGAAGCGCGGACGTTATTTGAGCGGCTCCTGGGTGTGTGTAATGATGTTGGGCTGCTGGCCGAGGAATATGATCCGGTCAGCAAACGGCTACTCGGCAACTTCCCGCAGGCGTTCTCGCATGTCGGCCTGATTAACACGGCACGGAACCTTTCCCACGCCGGTGGCCCCGCTGAGGATCGGCAGCAATCGACAGGAGACCCATCCATCCGGTAATCAGCCATTTGCCTGACGTTCGCCGCCACGATTGCTATCCTTGAGTCGTTTCAGGTGGGAGTACCGCGCACGGTGACCATCGTGCGCGGTAACCCTGCGCACCCTGTGCCGTACCGCATGGGAGCGCCCACACGTCGGTCGCTCCCATGCGTATCGTACGCATCAGGACTATAGGGTATTGAAAGGAAGCACTATGAAGCAGCGGCACGCCCAGATACTCGCTATCGGCCTCCCAACGGGGTTGGCCATCGGTGGCGCCATCGCCACCGGCGATGGACTGCGAACCTGGTATCCCGCGCTCCGGAAATCCAGACTGGTCATCCCGCTGTGGGCGTTTGCACCGGCGGCCCTGCTGTACTCGATCATCTGCGGACGCCTGCTCTATCGGCTGCTGCTGCTGGACCGGGATACGCCCGACCGCACCGCCGCCCTGCTGCTGCTTGGGAGCATGATGGGTGCGAATGAAGGCTGGAACTATCTCTTTTTGGGACGGCGCAGTGTGCGCGCCGGACTCTTTGGCATGATCGGCTACACTCTGCTGACCATCCGGCTGTATCGGCTGCTCCGGCGCCGTGATCCGCAGGCTGCCCACATCCTCCGGCCGTATGTTGGCTGGCTTGGCTATGACCTCGTGTACGCCTTTGAACTCTGGCGCTTAAATCGCGGCTGATACGATACGAACTCCCATGCTGCTAGCGCAGCGGAGAAAGAGCACCCTGATGACCACATGATCGCCCAGACGTCAGCCGGCCCGATCGAGCCAGCGGCGCAGCATGATTGGAACATAGGCATCAAGTTTATTCGCCCGTTTGCGCCGCGGCGCTGCGTGTGGTCCACCCGCAGCCACCCACCGCTCGACGGTCCGCTACGCCATGCCAAGCTGCTGCGCAATGGCAACTCGGCTCAGACCCTGGTGTCGGAGTGCACAGATCTGGGCGTAGCGATCCTCCCGAGCTGCCTGGCGCGCTTGGCGTGCCAGCTCGGACGCAGTCGGTTGGGTCAGACGCCAGTCATCTCTCTCCCTAGGTAGGGCGTCATGCCCATCCAGCGGTGGCGTATGCTGCTGTGCCTGCCGGATAGCGGTCCAACAGCGGCCCAAGACCATCTCCACACACTCCGTCACGTTCTTGAGCAAGTGAAAGCGGTCAGCGACCTGGCGCGCTTGGGGCGCAGCGTACCGAGCGGCCGCTGCGTAGTCCTGGCCCCGATCGCGGCTTAGGATCGTCACCTCGGGATGCTGGCTCAACCAGGCAGCAGCGTAGTCGACGGTCCGCTCAGGGAGCAGATCAAGCACACGATGGCTCGAGATCGACCAGGATCGTGCCATAGCGACGCCCACGCCGAAAGGCAAAATCGTCGATCCCGAGATGGGGGACACACCCGACCGTGGGGAGCGGGGTCGCACGGATACGGCGCAAGACAGTCGCAGGTGATGTCTGCCTCCCAAGCATTGGAGCGACCCGTGCGGTCGCTTCGCCGCTGCTGATACAGCCAAGCGCCACGATAGCCCGGCGGAGGCGGTCGGTCATGCGCGCCCACGGCTGGACGAGATCCGGCAGCCGTTCGGTGAAAATCCGACGGAGACACGTGCGCGTTGGGCACACAAACTTCCGCACCTGAAGGATCAAGCGGACCGGCTGGCCGACCGCCGGAAGGTCGGCGACGGTGCGCTGATAGCGGGCATGGACCCAGGCTGTAGGCAGCCTACAGCCTGGGCAACAGGCGGTTGGTGCACTGGTGCCCAGCGTGACGACGACCTGCGCGGCGATTCTGGTCACCGTTTCAAGCTGGATCCCGACCGGCAGTGGCAAAAAGGGCGATGTGGCCATAGGTAACACCCTCCGAGGACACGACTCGCGAGCCGTTGGGCGAATCCTACCACATCACCAAAAGCGAGGGAGACCCGAAAAAATCGTCAGCGCCCGCGTTGGCGGCCTTGAGGTAGGCCTGTTGGGTCCAGGTCGTCCCGGCGCGCACAAACACATACGCCGCGCCAGCATCGGGGGCGCTGTTATCGGCCGGATTGGTCCCGTTGCTGTCCTCGCCGTACGCACTCACCACGATGGTATCGCCAGCGATGGCCACACTGAAGCTGAAGAGGTCACTCGCTTCGGTGTTGGAGGCTTTGAGGTAGGCCTGCTGGGCCCACATGCTCCCCGTGCGCACAAACACGTAGGCCGCGCCCGCATTACTGAGGCTGTTGTCGTTCTGGTCGCCGTTGACCCCGGTTGCGCCGCTGTCCTCATTCAAGGCGCCGACCACGATGGTCGAGCCGTCGATCGCCACGTTTCGGCCGAACCAGTCTCCCTGGCTGCGGTTGGAGGCTTTCAGCTAGGCCTGCTGGGTCCAGGTCGTGCCCGTGCGCACAAACACATAGGCCGCGCCCGCATTATTGAGGCTGTTATCGTTCTGGTCGCCGACAAGCCCGCCGTCTTCGGAGGGCGCGCCGACCACAATGGTATTGCCCGAAATCGCAACAGCGTTTCCAAAACTATCAGACCGATCGGTATTGGAGGCTTTGAGGTAGGCCTGCTGGGTCCAGATGGTGCCGGAGCGCACAAAGACATACGCCGCGCCAGCCATGGAGGCGTCATCGTTGGACTGGTCGCCGTTGATCCCCGTCGCGGCGCTCGCCTCGCCGGGGGCGCCGACGACCAGCATATTGCCGGATAGGGCGATCGACCAGCCGAACGTATCGGTGTACCCGGGGTTAGAGGCTTTGAAGTAGGTTTCGGGCGTGACCGCGCCGCTGGCCGCTTCGGGCAGCAACGTGCGGATCGCGGCCCAATCGTGGTTGCTGAGCGGCGCCGCCGATCCTTCAGCGCCCCCTGGGCGGGGCGGGACGGCCTGGGTGGAAAGCGGGCCGAGGATCAGCAGCAATCCCAGGAGGAGCGACAGATAACGGCCTATCCGGCCATGGCGGATGGCGGGCAACGCGATACCACGGGACATACAGGTTCACCTCACAGAGTTCAAATGTTTAGCAACCTATGGTGTGATCAATATCTCAACGGCATTGCTTTCAGTCCCATCAAGAGTATCGATCACGTATCAGTTATGCGGGGCGAGCAAGGGTCGCCCTGGCTATACTCTTTCGCGTGGTCTATGTCCACCCAACAAATAACCACTCCTACATAATCACCATATGATCCGGATCAGGACCAACCATCAACAATCCCGATTCAATCAAACGGCCCACACTCGTGGAGAAAACAGGATGTGTGGGCCGGGTGTAAATCATCAGGAGGCTACTTTGGAACATCCCTGGAATGAACAATCTGGAGCCCTATCACACCTTGAAGACCTGATCGCGCAGGTCCTGCATATTCCTAAATCCACGGTCACTGATGATCTTGAATACCAATCCATCATGGAATGGGACTCACTGAGCCATATCAATCTGATGCTCGCCCTTGAGACAACCTATGGGATTTCGATTGATCCAGACACAATCACACACCTTAATTCGGTTGTGCGAATCCGCAGCCATATCCTACAGGCAGCGACTCAACAGTGGGCCGGGGCCAATGCTATTGCTGCGCAGCCAACCATGAGCCCATCTGACTCATCGACGGCCGCTGAGGGTGTCCATCGTGGCCTGACGGGAGTGATCTTCGATCGATCGCGGATTAGCCTGATCGACGGACAGGCTGGGAAACTCCTTTACCGTGGCTATAGCATCCACGATCTGGCGACCAGATCGACGTTCGAGGAAACTGCCTATCTGTTGCTCTTTGGACAGCTGCCGCTTCCTGGTGAGCTGGCAGATTTCAGTGCGCAGCTCAAAGCAGCGCGGGCGATACCCCTGCCGATTCTTGACCTGATTCAGCATATGCGCCACTGCCATCCGATGATGGTCTTGCGTACAGCCATCTCCATGCTTGCCGCATTCGATGAGGATCGTGACAGCACGGACCCGCGGGCGCTCCAACGACGCGGCATCCGTCTGATCGCCCAAACCCCGACGCTGGTCGCGGCGCACCAGGCGATTCGCACGGGGAAACAGCCGCCAGCACCGCACCCGACCCTGGGACACGCCGCCAATTTCCTGTATATGCTTCAGGGCGCAGTGCCTGATGAGCGTGCTGCCGCGATTGTCGATCGGGTGCTTATTCTTCATGCCGACCACAGCTCTAATGCGTCGGCGTTCGCGGCGCGGGTTGTCGCAGGAACCCGCGCCGATTTCTACGCGGCACTGACTGCAGCTGCGGCCGCATTTGCGGGACCGTTACATGGCGGGGCCCTTGAGCAGGTTATGACGATGCTTGAGGCCATAGGCGCGCCTGAGCGTGCCGCCGACTATGTCGCAGCGCTTCGCGCGCGCAATGAGCCGGTGATGGGCTTTGGGCATCGTGTCTATCAAACCGAGGACCCGCGGGCCCACCACTTACGCGAGGCCGCCCGTGCGCTCAGCCACGAATGCGGGGAGCCCCGATGGTATGCGATCCTCGAGGCGATTGTCGCAGCGATGCGTCCTTATATCGAAAAAGGCATCGATGTGAACGTGGATTTCTATGCCAGCGTTATCTATCATTTGCTCGGTCTCCCTGCTGATCTTTTTGTTCCAGCCTTTGTTGTTGGGCGAATGCCGGGCTGGATCGCCCAGATCCATGAGCAATATGCCAATAACATCCTGATTCGCCCGCTGCTTAAGTATGTGGGCGCGGAGGACCTGACCTATCAACCGCTTGGTCAGCGCGGGGTTTCCGCTACAACCGCCGAAGTCTGAACCAAGCTCTTTGAGGCGGCGCGGCCGCTGCCAGGTTATGCGCCCGTTCAGCATCACCATTAATACAGTCGCAGGCCGAGGTACGCCTGGCCCGACGTGAGGATAGATATGATACACCTGCATGACAACTCTCTAGCTCTGGAAATAATCCATGCTCCGGCCAATACCATACCAGAATACGCTGCCGCGAAAAATCGCGCCTGGGCGGCTGCCTCGGACCTTCGTGGGCTTGATCAGGTACTTCATGGCGGGTTTTTATACCATGCCCAGCGCGCCCCAGAGGCGCTCGCATTAACCGTCGGCGATCAGGCCTGGACCTATGCCAAACTCGCGGACACGGCCAGGCGCTGGGCGATGGCCTTACTCCGCCATCTGCCCCGCCCGCCCCAGCGTGTTGGCGTGTTTGCCTATCGCAGCACGGTATCGTATGCGGGGGTCCTTGCAAGCCTCTTCGCCGGTGCGGCGTTTGTTCCGCTCAATCGGCATTTTCCCATCGAGCGGACATGCGCGATGATCGACCAGGCAGATCTCGACGCCCTGATTATCGATCCCGGCTCGCTGGCTCAATTTCGTCAACTGGCAGGCCAGCTCCAACGGGTCCCGCCATGTATCCTGATTCCAGAAAATGATGCTGCCGATCTGCAGATGGATGACCCGTTCATCGCCGACCGGACCTATCTCCGGCAGTGCGATCCTCTCGAACGGCTGCCCGCGAGATCGGCCTCGGAGCACGCGTATTTGCTTTTCACATCGGGCAGCACGGGGCGGCCCAAGGGCGTGCCGATTTCGCACGCGAATGTTCTATCGTTTATCAAGACAAATCAGCAACGCTATCGGATCACGCCGGACGACCGCTTAACCCAGACCTTTGACCAGACCTTCGATCTTTCGGTGTTCGACCTGTTCATGGCCTGGAACCATGGGGCCACCGTCTGCTCCATGCCGGCGATTCAACTCTTAGCGCCGTTTCGGTTTCTGCGCGATCACGGAATCACCGTCTGGTTCTCCGTACCGTCCGTCGCGGCCTTGTTACGCAAACAGGGACTCCTCACGCCAGGCAGCCTGCCAAGGTTGCGGCTCAGCCTCTTTTGCGGCGAAGCCCTGCCGCGGAGTACCGCCGAGGCCTGGCAGGCCGCCGCCCCGCACTCGGTGATTGATAACCTGTATGGCCCGACTGAACTGACGATCGCCTGCGCGGTCTACCGATGGGACCCGAACTCCTCAGCGAACCAATGCGTGAATGAGACCGTTCCGATCGGTCGGCTCTACCCAGGGCTTAAGCAACTGATCGTCAATGACCAGTTTGAGCCGGTGAGGTTCGGTGAAGAGGGCGAACTCTGTGTGGCCGGGCCACAAACGTTCGAGGGGTATTGGCGCGACGAGGCGCAGACCCTTCAGCGCTGCTTCACGCTCCATGAAGCGGGTGGCCGAGACCTGACGTATTATCGGACCGGAGATCGCGTTCGGCAACTCCCTGACGGAAACCTCGTCTACCTTGGGCGCATGGATCAGCAGATTAAAGTTCAGGGGTATCGGATCGAACTTGGCGAAATCGAGGGCGCACTTTCACGCCTGCCGGGCGTGGTGGCGGCTGCCGCGGTTGGCTGGCCGCGGGACCACGGCAGCCCAACGGCGATCACCGCCTTTGTCGTCGGCCGTGACGTTGACCCCACCGCCCTCCTTGGCGGGTTGAAAGCCTGGCTGCCGGCCTATATGCTGCCCAAGCAGCTCTACGTGCTTGATGCCATGCCGCTCAATGCCAATGGCAAGATAGATCGGACCGAACTGGTGCGACGTCTGGCAGCTGATGAGATCCCGCAGAGGCCCCAATGAACGACACGCTGCAGGATCCGTTGGCGGTGTGTGACGTGCTGCGCGTTGACACCGAGGACTACACCATCTGGTCGCTGCCGCGATTGGCGGCGCGTTATCAGGTGAATCTGTCGTCCCTGCCCTATGTCGCGCGCTTGCTGCTTGAGTCGACTCTGCGCGCCCTCAGCGCCGGCCTGATCCGCGAGGAGGTCGTTGAGGCCGCCATGCGCGAGTTGTGCGAGGGGCAGTCGCGGACGGTCATCCCATATCTTCCGGGCCGTGTGCTGGTGCAAGATTTCACCGGCGTGCCGGTCCTGGTTGATCTGGCGGCCATGCGCGAGGCGATCGCGGAACTGGGCGGGAATCCAGCCCGAGTCAACCCGGTGGTTCCGACCGATGTGATCGTTGATCATTCAATCATTGCCGATGTGGCGGGGCGTCCCGACGCCCTGACCCTGAACACAACCCTGGAGTTCCAGCGGAACCACGAGCGCTATCGTCTTTTGCGCTGGGCCGAACAGGCCTTTCCAGGGGTCCGCGTGATGCCACCCGGGACCGGGATCGTGCACCAGATCAATCTCGAGCACCTGGCGTCCGTGGTGCAGGTGCAGCCCCGCTACGGACGCCAGATCGCGTTTCCGGACAGTGTCTGTGGCACCGATAGCCACACGACCATGATCAATGGGCTGGGGGTGCTCGGGTGGGGAGTGGGTGGCATCGAGGCCGAGGCCGCCATGCTCGGCCAACCGCTTATGCTGCTCTGCCCTTCGGTGGTCGGAGTCAGGCTGGTTGGTCAGCTTCGCCCAGGGGTTACCACCACCGATCTGGTCCTGACCATCACCGAACGCTTACGCCAAGAATGCGTGGTCGGGGCGTTCGTGGAGTTCTATGGCCCCGG
>Ga0196965_1001258_pt1 | contig 10211 bp, 7 predicted proteins | sample S1_20metaG_FD_148668 | JGI IMG/M metagenome (GOLD analysis project Ga0196965, IMG submission 148668) | Soil microbial communities from Anza Borrego desert, Southern California, United States - S1_20 | ecosystem: Environmental > Terrestrial > Soil > Desert | place: USA: California | collected... | reverse complement strand
GAAAGAACTTTTGATTCCGAAACAAACGCGGAAACCTCGGAAGTAATACCCAACGCCCCCGAAATACTTTCAAGCGCTGTTAACGATATCGGATAAGTCGAATCATAATATTGAACAACAAACGCGTGATTAATGAAATTGATTTTTATCTCACCTTTTGCGATGCACTCGTCGCGCTCGGCGCCAAGAAATGGAACAGCTATCTTCCCCTTGTATTCAGGTAAAAAGTGATTCCAGTCGATATCAAAGTAGTTGTAGTACGGTGATGAGGGGCCACGCTCAAACACATCCATCAGTCGTTCATTCCGATGATCAAACGCCATGTGATTTGGAACGATGTCCTGTACCCAAAGCATGTTTCTGCGTTTCAATTCTTTCGATAAATCACGCAATTCATCAAGTGTTCCAATTTCAGGGTCGATCATGTGCGGATCAAGCACATCGTATCCATGTGAACTTCCTGGTCGTGACTTCAGAATTGGTGCAGCATACACGGCGGAAATCCCAAGGTTGTCGAGGTAATCGAGAATATTCGTGAGATCCCTGAAGTTAAAATCCTTGTTGAGCTGAACGCGGTATGTTGATGAAGGAAGATCCATGCTATTTAATTTCCAGTAATAGTGCCGACTCAGGCTGAACAATGAGTTTACCGTTTTGAACTTCAACCGCGCCTGGCCCCCTCCACTTTTCCGAGGCAGAATCAACAAGGACGTTATACCGTCCAGGAGCTAAATAGTCAATCTGCGATTTTTCAAAATTGATGATCAGAAGCAGCGTACGCCCGCCGCCGCGTTTTTCCATGGTAACGGCCTTCCTGCCATTGAGAACATTCGCAGTAACGGTATCTCTCGCGAAATCCTGAAAAGCAGGGTGTTCTCGTTTAACCGCGATAATCTCCTTGTAGAAATTCAGTAAGGTTTGCTGTTCATTATTGTTGCCGTAATCCCATGAAAGGATACACGCGCGAAAGGTTTCTTCTGCTTGGGGATCGGGAACTTCGCCTTCCCAATTGAAGTACGAGAATTCAGCTTTCCTTCCTTTACGCACGGCCTCAACGAGATCTTTATCAGTATGTGAGATGAAATACTGAAAGGGATTTTTCTCGCCGTACTCCTCGCCCATAAATAACATCGGAACATGCGGAGAAAGAATGTACGCGGCCGCGGTCATCTTTAATCCTTCAAACGTAAGGTGATGGGTAATCCGATCACCAGGCATCCTGTTTCCTACCTGATCGTGATTTTGCGCGAAGACAACAAACTGATCGTAACTGTTGTCTTTCGGTGCAATGCCAAAATGCTTCTTGCGATGTTTTGAATACTGGCCTGTGTAGACATAAGAGTCACGTAAAGATCTTACAAGATGATCGACCGTTCCAAAGTCTTCATAGTATCCATCTACTTCTCCGGTAACAACCGAATGGAGAGCGTGATGATATTCATCTATCCATTGCCCATCCAGCGCATAGCCACCCTGTGGGTGTGGATTGATATACCGGGGATTATTGAGATCGAACTCAGCGACCAACACTTTCTTCCGACCGGATTTGGCTTCAAGTGCCTGAACTTTTTGCGACAGCTCATCAATAAAATGTTTCGCACTGAAATCCCAGATGGCGTGGACTGCATCGAGGCGGAGACCATCGATATGAAATTCATCCAGCCACATTAAAGCATTTTGCCAGAAATAATGTCGGACGCCATCACAGTATGCGTCGTCAAAGTTCAGGGCTTTTCCCCAGCCAGTTTTGTGTTTGTCGGTGAAATACGGAGCATACTCGCCCAGGTAGTTTCCTTCTGGTCCAAGGTGATTGTAAACAACATCAAGGATGATCGCGATCCCCTTCGCGTGTGCCGCATCGACCAGAGCCTTAAGTCCAGCCGGGCCGCCGTATGAATCCTGAACAGCAAATGGAAAAACGCCGTCGTATCCCCAGTTGCGGCTACCTGGAAACTGTGCAACAGGAAGAATCTCTATTGTATTGACACCGAGTTCATGCAGGTAATCAAGTCGTGAAATAACACCATTGAAATCCGATGTTGATGTAAAGGTGCCCACGTGAAGCTCGTAGATAATCATGTTTCCCAATTGGATTCCCTTCCATGCGTGATCGTTCCAGGTATAAACAGGATCAACTACCGAGGAGTGGCCGTGAACACCATCAGTCTGCAGCCGCGACGCCGGATCCGGCAATTTTTTTTCATCGTCAAGAACGTAAACGTACTTCGCGCCAGGATTCACATTACGCAAAGTTGCCGACCAAAATCCACGTTCGTCCATTTTAAGCGAATGCAGCTTCCCTTCAATCAGTAAATCAACCTTTCCGGGCGTAGGCGCCCAGACGGTGAATGTACATGCATGATTGTGGTAAAAAGCGCCTACCGTGGGATAAGAATAAGACATCAGAATTGCTTTAACGCACGAACAGTTAAAATCCTGTGCCTTTCGTCTGATGTTTGACCTTTAACAGTTTACCGGCATAAGTTTTTTGCCAGGTCGTCAATTAAATCGGTACAATTTGAGCACAACAACTTATCCTGGCGCCGCATATCCACTGGGTGCTACCTGGGATGGCAAAGGCGTTAACTTCGCCCTTTTTTCAGAGAATGCAACTGGTGTAGACCTCTGCTTTTTTTCGGCAGAAGATCCAACAAAAGAAACTGATCGCATTAAAATTTACGAACGCTCCCATCACATCTGGCATATATACTTGCCCGATTGCAAACCAGGGCAGCTTTATGGCTATCGCGTCCACGGACCCTATGAACCTGAGAATGGCCACCGGTTCAATCCAAACAAAGTGTTGATCGATCCGTATGCAAAAGCAATTGCCGGCACAATCGATTGGAGCGATGCTCTTTTCGGTTATAAGATTGGAGATAAGAAAGAGGATCTAAGCTTTAGTAAGCTCGACAGTGCTCCGTTCATTCCCAAATGTGTTGTGATCGATGACACGTTCGACTGGCAAGGTGTAAAACAACCGAAGATCCCCTATCACCGGACAATTGTTTACGAGATGCACGTAAAAGGTTTTACGATGCAACATCCGGATATACCGGAAAAGATCAAAGGTACGTACGCGGGCATCGCACATCCTGCAACTATTCAATATCTGAAAGAACTTGGCATTACGGCAATTGAGCTCATGCCGATCCATCACTTTGTCGCGGACCGGCATCTCAAAGAGAAAGACCTGACAAATTATTGGGGATATAACTCCATTGGCTATTTCGCTCCGGACATACGATATAGTAGTAATGGAGATATCGGACAACAGGTAACGGAATTCAAAACCATGGTGAGAGAACTTCACCGGGCCGGCATTGAAGTAATTCTTGATGTTGTCTACAACCACACAGCTGAGGGTAATCACCGGGGGCCAACGTTGTCGTTTAAAGGAATCGACAACAACGGGTATTACCGATTGACGGACGACAAACGATATTACATGGACTACACCGGAACCGGGAATACGTTAGCAACACATTTACCAAATGTTCTCCGTATGATGATGGACAGCCTGCGTTATTGGATAGAACACATGCATGTTGATGGATTTCGTTTTGACCTGGCGTCTTCATTAGCGCGAAGACTTCATGAAGTTGACCGGTTGAATTCGTTCTTTGATATTATCCATCAGGATCCGGTTATCTCACAGGTAAAAATGATTGCAGAGCCGTGGGATATCGGTGAGGGCGGATACCAGGTTGGAAACTTTCCACCCGGTTGGTCAGAGTGGAATGGCAAGTATAGAGATTGCGTGCGAGACTACTGGCGCGGTGCAGACAGCATGCTTGGCGAATTTGCACTTCGTTTTACGGGAAGTCCCGACCTTTACCAAAATGATTACCGCCGGCCAACGGCGAGCATAAACTTTATAACCGCGCACGATGGATTCACGCTTAACGACCTGGTGTCGTACAACGAGAAACATAATGAAGCAAATGGCGAGGACAACAAAGACGGCGAGAGTCATAATCGCTCATGGAACTGCGGTGTTGAAGGTCCCACCGATGACGCCGAAGTAATTGCACTACGCGACAAACTTAAAAGAAATTTTCTGACGACATTATTTTTGTCCCAGGGCGTGCCAATGATAGTAGCCGGGGACGAATTCGGCAGAACGCAAGGCGGAAATAATAATGCATATTGCCAGGATAACAAAGTGTCTTGGGTGAACTGGCAAAGCGTGGACACAAATCTTTTGGAGTATACACGTAAACTAATTGAGCTGACTAAAAATCATCCTGTGTTCTGTAGAAGAAAATGGTTTCAGGGCCAACCCATAAAAGGTGTTGGCATCGAAGACATTGCGTGGTTCCAACCTGACGGAACTGAAATGTCCGAAGAACACTGGAACAATTCCTTCGCCAAATCACTTGGCGTTTTCCTGAACGGAAAAAGTCTTCACTTTCTCGGACCGAAGGGTGAGCACGTAAAAGATGACAGTTTCTATGTGATTTTTAACGCACATTACGAGCCAATGGATTTCCGACTTCCTGATAGCAAGTATGGGAATCAATGGACGAAAATTCTTGACACAAGTGAAAGTAAAGTACAGGAATATGAAGATATTCATGAAGCAGGGAAAACAATAACGGTCGACGGCCGATCTATGGTACTGCTTCACCATCCACTTGACTAATGAAGAACCAAATAAAAAGTCCCGGAGACGCAAACGAAAGAAGTGCGGGAATTCTGCTTCACATCACATCGTTGCCTTCCAGATTTGGCGTTGGTGATATCGGTCCGGCTGCATTTGCATTTGCAGACTTTCTTGCAGAAGCGAAACAAAACTACTGGCAACTGCTGCCGCTAAGCCCTACCGGGAAAGCCCAACAATATTCGCCCTACAGCGCATCGTCGAGTATGGCCGGTAACACATTACTGATCAGTCCTGAATTACTCGCATTTGATGGGCTTCTTTCCATCACAGATCTGAAAAATTCAGAAATACGAAATACAGGAAAGTGCGACTACCGATATGCGGAGAAAATCAGAAAAAAACTTTTCCATAAAGCGTTCAAAAGCTTTCAGAAGCAATCTTCAGACATGGCGAAAGACTTCGAAGTATACAAAGAACGTGAAGCCATGTGGCTGACCGATTTTGCGTTATTCGAAGTGTTAAAAAACAAGAACGGCAGTAAACCATGGTACGAGTGGGACAAAGAAGAAATGCAACGCAAGCCCGCGGCGATGTCACGCGCTTCAAACAAATTCAGCGCAAAAATCGAACAGATCAAATGGCTTCAGTTCATCTTCGACAGACAATGGTCGAGCCTAAAAACATATTGCACCGAAAAAGAAATTTCACTCTTTGGAGATTTACCTTTTTATGTCAGTCATGATTCTGTTGACGTGTGGGCTAACAAGGATTTTTTTGCTGTCGACGAGAAAGGGAAGTTGAAGGGTGTTGCGGGCGTTCCTCCCGACTATTTCAATGCGGATGGACAATTGTGGGGAATGCCCGTTTTTGATTGGGACGCACTCGAAAAGCAAAATTTTAAATGGTGGATCGATCGCCTTCGAAAGAACATTGAATTGTTTGATATCGTAAGACTGGATCACTTCAGAGCTTTCGCCGACTACTGGGAAGTTCCCGCAAGTGAAAGGACTGCGAAAAACGGTTCATGGAAACGTGGTCCAGGTTCTCCATTTTTTAAATCTGTGCGCGACCAGCTCGGATACCTCCCATTTGTTGCCGAAGATCTTGGCGACATCAACGATGCGGTGCATAAGCTCCGACAGCAATTCAACTTCCCTGGTATGAAGATTCTTCAATTTGCATTTGGCGGCGACTTCCCAATGTCAGGATATCTCCCGCATAACTATACGAGCAATTTCGTTGCGTATACAGGAACGCATGATAACAACACAACAAAAGGTTGGTATCGAAAAGACCTGAGCAAGATCGAACGCAACAACATCAATGATTATCTTGGGAAGAAAGTAGACGCAACGAATGTCAGCCTGGAGCTTATCCGAATTGCTTATGGCTCAGTGGCACGATCAGTCATTGTACCCATGCAGGATGTGTTGAATTTGAATGAATCGGCGCGCATGAACACCCCGGCGTCTGTCAAAAACAATTGGTTATGGAGAATGAAGAGCAAAGAGATGCCGGAACAAGCCGGGCATGTGCTGCGAACATTATCGGAGTTATACGATAGAGCATAATCTGTTCGAGAAAGAACATGTTTTCGGAATTGTTATCAAACTGTAAAACGAATTCCCTTCGCATTCCCTCTGCTTGGAAGCGCACTGAACATTTGCATCACCACGACAAGAAAATAGAAAGCGCTACCAAGCGACAGTATCCAAAGTTCGATTACAGTGGATTGTTATATTTCGGGATCAGCTACACATTAAACGATTTCGATAACGCGGTGCCTAAGCCAAATGAATTATCCTGCCGTGTCTATTTGATGAGGTAGTCAGGAGACTCTGTTCTCCATTTCCGGCCCCGTACGTCACTTACAATCGTTCAGAGACGACGCTACGGGTCGTCATCGAATTTGTCTTCATGCCTTTCTTTATGTAAAGTTTCTACGATGTGAGCTAATCCCTAAGCGTAATTTTCGGAAAGCGTTGTTGCGAAACAGTCGACTATTACAGTCAGCAAGAAATAATAGAAGGCCGCATTTTCAGTGCGACCTTCTATTATACAAATACATCTAAACCAAATCTGAATTAAGCGTTCTCGTTAGTCCGGTTTGCCTTGTTCTTACGATTGGCTCCGCTAGCTTCTCCACCCTTCCTTCCGATCTGCGCCATATGCTCGCGATTGCGGCTTACAGCTTCTCCACCCTTCCTAGCAATTGCTTTTTGCTGCTCAGGATCCATTGAAGCGAATCCGCGATTCGCGGTTCTGCTAGTTGTGCCCTCTTTAGACTCCATACTCCCTCATTTATTTGTTGAACATAAATCTTTAGTTGTGCTTTAATAATCATAAAGTCATTGCTCTGATAAAAAATCCGGTGCCGCGTTGGTTACCTCTTTTAAACGCATAAAGTGTTGATAATGATAAACATCGATCGGTCAAATTGAGGACGAGATTCACCACTTATTTCCCAATTCTGAACACTGTTCTCACATGTTATAACGCCAAAAAGCTAAACGATATGCTGAGAGATCAGATAATCAAATGATTTTTTCGCCAAGTGAACAATGGAATCTTTTTTCCCCACCTTGAATGCATGATCCGCTCCATCAATCTCAACCAATGTGGCATTTGATAATGATGCACAAACACTTCGAATCAGATCCTGATAGGCTAGCGCATCTCTCGTGCTTTGTAAAAACAACATGGGAATATCAACATCCCGCAGATGGTCAGCACGTTCAACCCCAGGCTTATGCGCAGGATGCAAAGGGAAGCCATAAAAGATCAACGCACGAATAGACTCGATTTTTGTGCTGGCCATTAACTGGGAACTCATACGCCCACCGAAAGATTTACCGCCCAATATCACCGGCAAACCGTTATACAACGATTGTGTTTGTTCAATCACTGCTTGAATTGTACGATGCGCTACAGCGGGAACATCAGGCCGTTTCTTCCCCTTTTCCATATAGGCGAAATTGAATCGTACCGTATCAATACCAAACTGATTCAACTCCGACGACAATTGTTTCATAAACAGGTGATCCATACCAGCACCGGCACCGTGTGCTAACACCATAGCGCATTTCGGGTTTACCAACCTTGATATTTCCACCGTGATCTCGCCAATGTTTTGGCTGACCAAAATTTTTTTCCGCTCATTTTGTTCCATCAAACAATATACAAACGAATAATGAATGGTGCTTATGCGGGTGAACAAGAGACTAAAGGCAATATCCGTGTGTTTACCAATGAAAATTCTATCCATACCAATTGCACCAGCGAATTTCAATGCGAAGGCGATGATTTTTTATTTCGGATTCATGTGTAACTTTACTGCGTCAAATACGTATTAGGAAACGTAAACGTTTTTCTCAAAAGAAAAACCAACCAGAAACCTGAACTGGTATTTTTTAAGCATAGGAATTTTATTCTGTCGTAAGACAAAAGAATAGAATTTAAGATTTCAGAAACGGATTTACTTAAAATTGCATAACGCTAACCATGGGTTGGACAACATTATACATAACGGGAAAGGGAGACTTTAGGGAAGAAATCAGGGAAAAGCTGGAAGACAGCGACCTGGACGTGATGCCGGGATATACCGGCACATATTCACTGACGGATGAAACACACGACCTTTTTTGGGTTGACGACGAGATTAAACTTCGCGCGCTAAAAGAAGCAATCGGCAGCAAATTCATCTGGAAATACAGGCTGCAATTTTATTCCAGCCTCGAAGCTTTTACCGAATCACAAAATAAAAAGTCATCAGCAAACTTCTCAGAAGAAGAACTACACTTAATGGAGGAGATGAAAGCGGCTGTTCGCTAGTCTTTCTTCTTATTATCGCGGGCAAAGATACCGCCACCTCTTTTTTTGCCTTTGAACTTCGTCACCTTTGTCTTCTTCTTGATATTGAACAAGCGTTGAAGGAAGTTCGCGTCGGACTTTGATGGAGCACAATCCAGCCTATTTAGCAGGCGTTCAGAAAGCGGATCAAACTTCGCCTGCATCATCAGTCTTAATTCCTCATCCTTATTTGCGTTTTGAAAAAGCTTAGCGACAATGGGCAACGCCGTAGCTGCGCCCTGCCCAAGAGTCGTTGTCTTGAAATGCAAACGCGGGTCGTCTGATCCGACCCATGCACCAACCACAATTGCCGGTGAAATGGCGATAAACCATCCATCGACATTTGACTGGGTCGTGCCTGTCTTACCTGCAATATCATTGGAAAGTCCGTACACATGCCGCAAAGAAGAAGCTGTTCCGCCTGAAACAACGCTCTCCAACATGTGAATCATCATCTGCGCTGTTTCCTTCGAGATCGCTCTTTGAGGTTTTTCGCTTTCAAAACTATGAAGCACCTTTCCCCGACGATCAGTGATACTTAGTAGATATCGCGGTTCGTGATACATTCCACCGCTTGCGAACACACTATACGCGGCCACCATTTCTTTCACTGAAATGGATGGCGTGCCCAAGGCGATCGATGGCACTGCCGGCAACTCGCTTTCAATGCCCATCTTTCGCGCCACGTTGATAGCGTTTCTGATCCCGGTCTTTTCTATCAATTTTACTGATACCGTATTCACAGATTCGGACAACCCGCCTTCCATTGAATACTTTTTATCATAGGTATCATCATCCGTGTTTTCCGGCGCCCAGTCATCCATGTTAGTGTAAACAGTTTTTCGCGCCGAAATATAAGAGCATGGCCCAATCCCATTCTCCAAAGCAGCCGCATAGACGATCGGCTTAAAAGTCGATCCGATCTGCCGCTTTGTCGACTGCCTGACGTGATCAAACTTAAAATACTGATGATCAATCCCGCCTACCCACGCCAGAATATTGCCGCTATGGGGATCCATTGCCATGAGCCCCGTCTGCAAAAACCGGATGTGATGTTTAACTGAATCATAAATGCTCATTTTCACCTGGCGTTCACCTTCCCATGAAAATACTTTAGTGAGTTCAGGTTTCTTCAAACGCGCCATGATTTGACTTTCATTCAGCCCTTGTGCCTTCAGCGCCTTGAACTGCGGTAGTGTTTTAACTTTTTGACTCGCGATTTTATCGAGCTGGGATTTACTTAACTGCGCACTGAATTTCTCCTGCAACACTTTCATGTGTGCCATCACGGCACGCTCAGCTTGCTCCTGAACGCGCGCATCGATACTGGTATATATCTTCAACCCATCCTTATACAAATTATATGGGCTGCCGTCTGGCTTTCGATTCTCTTCACACCATTTAACCAATTCTTTTTTAATATGTGACCGGAAGTATGGAGCAAGTCCGGCGTTTTGTCCCTGACCACTTGTTGTGCTAAGCCTAATGCCAAGCGGTTTTGCTTGTAGTGACTCATTTTCAGCCTCGGAAATGAATCCATACTTCCGCGCCTGCGCAAGTACCACATTTCTACGCTGCAGTGAGCGTTCAGGGAATAGGCGCGGATTGTAATAATGGTTCGCTTTCAACATGCCCACCAGAACGGCTGACTGATCATAGCTCAGCCCGTTCACTGAAACAGAGAAGAATCGTTCAGCTGCGGTCTTAATGCCATACGTATTGTCAGCAAAGGGAACTGTATTCAAATACAGCACAA
>Ga0196965_1001257_pt1 | contig 10215 bp, 4 predicted proteins | sample S1_20metaG_FD_148668 | JGI IMG/M metagenome (GOLD analysis project Ga0196965, IMG submission 148668) | Soil microbial communities from Anza Borrego desert, Southern California, United States - S1_20 | ecosystem: Environmental > Terrestrial > Soil > Desert | place: USA: California | collected... | reverse complement strand
CACCTGCCGCGCCGCGGCTTGGTCTGGCTCGTCCTGGGCGCGGCGGTGCTGGCTGTGCTGGCGGTGTGGGCGCTGGCCGGGCCGCAGCTCGCCCGCCGCCAGCCGCTGTACGTGGCGGTGGCGCGGCCGGTGGTACGGCTCGGGGCGGGACGGGAGGAGACGGCGCTCGCGGCCGCCGGCGTGCAGGAGGCGCTGCTGCGCGGTCTGGTATCGTTGCGGGGCGTGGCGCCGCTCGAGCCCGGAGCCGGACCGCCGGACCCGGCCCCTCGCGAGAGCCAGGCGCGGGCGCTCGCCAGGTCGCTGGCGGCCGACGAGGTGCTGACCGCGACGCTCGACTGCCGGGCCTGGGTCTGCCGCGCCGGCCTGAGCCGGGTGCGGGGGGCGGATGGGAGCGTGCTCTGGACGGAGTCGCTGGATGTGCCGATCGAAAACTTCTCGCTGCTCGATTCGGCGCTCCGAGCCGCGCTGCGGCGAGCCTACCCGCGGCACGCGGCGCGGCCGGGCACCCCGGAGCTGGGGGCGCGGAGCGAGGACTTCGCCGCCTACCTGCGCCTCGCCGCGCGCCTGCGGGAAGAGGGGACCCCGTCCGACGGTCTGCTGGCGGCGGTCACCCGGCTGCGGCGCGGAGCGCCGCGGTTCCTGGAGGCCTACCTCCTCGAAGCGCAGGTGGCGAGCGCCCGGTTCTTCTCGTCGCGCGCGGAGCGGGACCTCGAACAGGCTCTGCGAGCGCTGCGGGAGGCCCGGCAGCTCGCGCCGGACGACCCCCGGCCGCTCCTGACCCAGGCCGACGTGGCGCTCCGCGCCGACCGGCTCGCAGACGCCGAGGCCGCGCTCCGCAGGGTGGAGCCGATGATGCCGGCCGACGTGCGGGTGCTGCGGCTGCGGGCCCTCCTGCTGGAGCGCCAGGGGCGGCCTGCCGAGGCGGCCTCCCTGTTGCGCTCGGTCGTCCGCCTGCGCCCCTCCCGTGAGCACCTGCTGATCCTCGCCAATCTGGAGCTTCGCCGGGGAGAGGCCGGCGCGGCGCGGAGCACGCTGGAGACGATGCTCCGCGGCTTCCCGGCGGACCGCGACGGGCAGAGCCTGCTCGCCCAGCTCGAGCTGCTGTCCGGCAGCCCGGCACGGGCGGCGGAGCTGTACGCCGATCTGGTGCGCCGCTCGCCGCGGCTGATGGACCTGTCGAACCTTGGCTATGCCTACCTTCTCATGGGACGCCACGCGGACGCGGCGGCGGCGTTCCGGCGGGCGGCGGCGCTCGCCCCGGACAGTGCCGCGGTGGCGCTCAACCTGGCGGACGCCGAGCTGCTCCTCGGCAGGCCGCGGCAGGCGGAGGCCCTCTATCTCCGGGTCCTGGAGCTGGCCGCCAGAGACCCGGCGCCCGGTTACTGGCACACCTTGACCATCCAGGCGCAGGCGCTGGCCCGCCTCGGCCGGCCGCGGGAGGCGGTGGCGGCGGTCCACGAGGCGCTCCAGGCGGCGCCGGACAACCCGCAGGCCCTGTACGAGGCGGCGCTCGTCTACGCCCTGATCGGGGAGACCGCGTCGGCGGAGGTCCACGCCGGGCGCGCGATCGCCGGCGGCGTGGAGCGCCGGTGGTTCGATTTCCCCTGGTTCGCCTCACTCCGCCTGGAGCCGGCGAGCGCCGCGCCCTGAGGCGCCGCTCAGGGGGGAGACGTCGGAGGGGTCGGCGGCATGTTGATGAGCGTCGGGTCGCCGCCGATGAACCGGTTGCCGTCCTGCACGACGACGTAGAAGTAGGTGTCGAGCTTCGCCAGGGCGGAGTTGACGACCTCCAGGATGCAGATCTTCCGGTTAACGCGCCGTACCCTACAAAACTCGGGCTGGGGGACCGGCTGGTCGCCCGTGGTCCACTGGATCGGATGGGTGGGGAAGGCGGCCGGTGTGTCATCCGGCTTCAGGGTGAGGCGGATCAATGCCATGGCCTTGTTGATCGTGACCTGATCGTTGCTGATGTCGCCTCCGGAGAAGGTGACGCTGTCCGGAGGGGTGAAGGTCACGGTGATGTCGATCACTTCGATCGCGGTCTCGAAGGACATGGCGCCTCTCCTTTCATGAGTCGTCCAGTCGTTGACGGTTTGCTCCAATCATCGCACGGTGTCGAGGCGGCTCCATACGTGTCGGCACCACCTTCCCCGTCTCCCGCGGCCGCTTTCCCGAAACCCGCTCCCCATCCCGCAGGCCCGCCACCCGCAACCGGGAGTGTCGAGCCAGTTGCCTGGAGAGCTCACCCGCCCCGGCTCGACACCAAACGTCTGCCATAGGTGTCGGCGCAAGCGGGGCAAGGTGTCGCCGTCGGGGGGTACGTGTCGAACCCCGCTTCGGTCGACACCTGTGCGCCACGGTTGGACACCAAATCCGCCAAATTGGTGTCAGCGGAAGCTGGGATGATGTCAGCGGAAGCGGGATAGGTGTCGGATGGACCGGAACAGATGTCGTACGCCGCGCTGGCGGGGAGGTGGCTCCCGGGTTGGGAGCCGCCGCTCTCTGCTTTGGTGTCGAAGAATCCGTCTTTGGTGTCGGCTGCCTGGGTAGTGGTGTCGGAAGAGGGCTAGTTCGACACCAGTGAGGCAGGTTTCGACACGAGCCAGGCCGGATAGGTGTCAGAGATCCCTTGTTTGGGGTCGAGAGAAGGTGGGGCTGCGCAGTGCGAACTTGCGTCGAAGGGAACCGGGGAGGGGTGGTGTCTGGGAGATTTGAGCCGGGCGGATAAAGAAGAAAGCTTGTATCCGCCCAGCCCTTGCGCTATAATGCTGCTCGTCGTTAGTCGTAGCTGTACTTTGCTGGCCCCGCGGGGATTCTCCCCATGGGAATCAGCACCAGCGGCCCCGGGTGAAGGTTCGGCCCCTTACACCCGGAGCCTAGGTGCACAAAGGAGATAGCACTCCATGCACACCCGTAACGATGGTACACCCACCCCTCCGTCCGAGCCTGTAGACCTCACCCAGGAGACGGAGGACACTCGGCGCAAGCTGTACGACGCCGCGGTGGCCACCCACTTCACCCCGACTCTTGAGGAGAAGGAGAAGGCGCAGGCGGACCCGGAGAGCTGGCAGCCGCCGGCCTACACCCCGGCCCAGGCGCGCCTGACGGTCCATCAGCTCTATGGACGCTGGTTCATCACCTGGCGTCTGTTGGAGGAGAAGGAAGGCGAAGTCCCGCCGCACCGTCTCTGGTCCGTCCTCCGCGTCGTCCAGGACCCCGAAACGGGAGCCCTGGACTACCACGAAGTCTGACGACCATCCACACCGCCGCCGGGGAGGCTCTCCCCGGCGGCTCTTCCCCGGATCTCCCGGAACCGCGGCCATCCTTCCAGAATCACCGTGATCCCCACCGGACCGTCCACCATCCTTCGGGGTACAGCCTTCATACCCGGAGAAACGGCGCCCTACCCGCGGGTACGGCCTTCCTACCCGAGGTAGCGGCGCCATACCCGCGGGTACAGCCTCCATGCCCCGGGTATGACGGCCATACCCGGAGGTACGGCCTTCATTCCTGGAGGGATGGCCTTGATACCCAGGGTACGGAGGTCACTTCCCGGGGTATGACGATCATCTCGCGGGGTATGACGGCTATTTCCATCCAGACAGCCGTCGCCCCACGGCACCCGCGCCCCGTTTCCCCATCCATCGTCACCGTCCGCAGGGGGAGGAGGTGCCTCCCCCCCTGGGCGGCCGGGCGGCAGGGAGTGGGGGAGGTGAAGGAGGGGGGTTTTCTTCTTTTTCCTTCCTCCCTCACCCCTCCGCCCTCCCGCCGTGTCCTATACAATGAGCGCGGGGCTCTCGAGCCCCGCCGCACCGCTCTTTGACAATTTAATCGCCCAGATCAGTACTGTGGGATTTTAAGCAAGCACCATGCCTGACAACAATCATGCCAGCCTCCTTTCGCCAATTTGGCACAGAGGTAACGGCGGAGGAAGGAAGTGCTTGAGAAGGAACGGTTTATGGACGGGAGAGGTGTGTCCCGGAGGTCGTTTTTGAGGCTGTCCGAAGGCCCGCAAGAGAGGGTAACGGCGGAAGGCCACTCAAGTCGCACAGTTGGAAGGGGTTGCAAAGGGTACTCTTACAACTGACCAGATCGGTAAGGTGGGATTGCGACTTCAGCGGGTGGATTACACCCAGCTGCTCGCCCCCACTGGTGCTTCCAACTGACCAGATCGGTAAGGTGGGATTGCGACTGACCAGATGTCCCCCGAGTAGGACGTCGCCTTATACCATCTTCCAACTGACCAGATCGGTAAGGTGGGATTGCGACGCTCCCGACGCAGATGGGGCAGTGGGTCCCGAACTCTTCCTTCCAACTGACCAGATCGGTAAGGTGGGATTGCGACCGAAGAGAAGAGCGATGGCGAGAATGAGGCCGTTGATGCTTCCAACTGACCAGATCGGTAAGGTGGGATTGCGACTCCCGGTGCTGGCGGTCTCTGGCGGTGTTGTATTCGGACCTTCCAACTGACCAGATCGGTAAGGTGGGATTGCGACTTTCTCTGCAGGCATCCCATGGGTCTTCCGCGGAAGCGGTCTTCCAACTGACCAGATCGGTAAGGTGGGATTGCGACTTCTCGCCGCGACTCGTCCAGTCGTTGCCGCCGCAGGTCTTCCAACTGACCAGATCGGTAAGCTGGGATTGCGACGATGACTACGAGTCTTAGTACTGGTAGGAATATGATAAAGAGTTCTTCCAGCTGACCAGATCGGTAAGGTGGGATTGCGACCATCCCTTGATACCCTTCATTCTAAGTTGTGTTTCTAGAGCATCTTCCAACTGACCAGGTCGGTGAGGTGGGATTGCGACTGTAGGATGCGTTCAAGAGGCGGACCGCCTCCCCAATCCTTCCAACTGACCAGATCGGTAAGGTGGGATTGCGACTGCTGAGAGAGGCCCAGCCAGGTTGACATCTTCTGGAACTTCCAACTGACCAGATAGGTAAGGTGGGATTGCGACTTTCTCCTGGGGCATCCAGGCCCCCGTCGGATGAAGCGCTTCCAAACTGACCAGATCGGTAGGTGGGATTGCGACGGGCAACCTTCATCCTAGCCACGAAGGAAGCTCCAGAAGGAGGTACCACCCGTTTGATCTTCAGAAAACCGTCAACCAAACGTTCTGAGGCGCGGATCCGCTGTTCGAGGGCGACTCCAAGGAGGGCTCTGCAAGCTCTGGGACTGCGACTGGGCTCGAGGCGAGGAGTTGGCGCAGGCTTTAAGAAGCAATTTCTGGGTAGATTGGGTCATCCAGGTACACCTCTCCCCATCAGAGAGGTGTTTCGCAAAGTAGGGCCGCAGCAGGTTTCAATCTGCTCGTCAGCCGACCGCCGCCAGATAGGGGACGGAGCCGACGAACGGCAACGCCGGGGGGAAGCTCCCTTCCGGAAACATGGCCGTCCGGTCTCCCGCTTTCAGCTTCTCCGCTGCGGACCGAAACGCTGCCACGAAACGACCGTACGCCTCGTAGAGCTCGCGGTAGGCCCTCTTGCTCCACGCGTGAAAGAGCGGAGCGGGCGACTTCTTGATCCGGTTCGGCCGGGTGTGGGGATGCTGGGCCCGAATAGCCTCCGGCCCCAACGGCTGCATTTCGGTCTTCTCGCGCTCCGCTTGGGCCTTCGACTCGATCCGGGCGATCACCGCGGCCACTCGCTCCCGGCGTTCCTCTGGTGGTAGATCTCTCCAGCAGGGAAGAGGGCCTAACGTGAGGATCTGCTCCTCAGCAAAGTCCTCTGGCTTGGGTAAGTCCTTGCGTTTTCTGGCCCTGTACTCCTTGGTGCGGTCATACCAGACGCCCACCAAAGGTTCCCCGGTCAGTAGGGCCTGGGCCGAATGGGCGCCGGGCCAATCCTGTGGTCTCTCGACCAGCCCTTCCTTGGTTCCGTTGGCCAGGACGTACTCGAGGCGGTCTTCCTGCACCAAAGGTTCTTCGCTGACGAGGATGGCCCGGTAGCGCCGGCCCCAGACCTTCTCGCTCCAGCCGGTCATCCGGTTGATCTCCTTGCCCATCTTAGAGTTGAAGCGGCACATGAAGCCGGCCATGGCCTTAGCGTCAGGCACCCAGAGCAGCATGTGATAGTGCGACGAGAGGAAGGAGAAGGCGATCACCTGGAGGAGCGGACACTTGTGTCGAGCCCGCGCCAGGGCGCCAATCGTGATCTCACGCAGACGGTTCTTGGGTGTGAGCAGGAGACGTCTCTGGATGGTCGTGCAGGTGACCTCGCCGAGGGCACCACCGGTCGGGATGAAGCGCAACGGGTTTGGCATACCCACACAAGACGTAAAGCGCCAGAAAAATCGCTCATATTTATGAATTCCACGAGTAGCTATGGCTCGATGTGGCCAAGGGGGAGTACTTGTTCGGTCAAAAGGGTGGCACTTGTTCAGGGCGGACGGGCGGGAGGAGCGGGGGAGGTGAAGGAGGGGGGTTTTCTTTTCTTCTTCTCCCTCACCCCTCCGCCCTCCCGCCGTGTCCTATACAATGAGCTACGGGCTCCTGGAGCCCGCCGCGCCGCTCTTTGACAATTTAATCGCCCAGATCAGTACTGTGGGATTTTAAGCAAGCGTCATGCCTGACAAGAATCATGCCAGCCTCGCTTCGCCATTTTGGCACAGAGGTAACGGCGGAGGAAGGAAGTGCTTGAGAAGGAAAGGGTTATGGACGGGAGACGTGTGTCTTTGAAGGCCGCCGGAGGCCACCGGAAGGCCCGAAAAACGGAGGTAACGGCGGGAGGCCACTTAAGTCGCGCAGTTGGAAGAGGTTGCAAAGGGTACTCTTCCAACTGACCAGATCGGTAAGGTGGGATTGCGACTTTCTCTCTTGGACCCCTCGACACAGAACATCGCGCCTTCCAACTGACCAGATCGGTAAGGTGGGATTGCGACTTTTCTTACTGCAGCGATGAATGACGATGTGGGTGCGTCCTTCCAACTGACCAGATCGGTAAGGTGGGATTGCGACATGACGAAGACTCCATTCGGATGCATCAGTAGCATCAAGCTTCCAACTGACCAGATCGGTAAGGTGGGATTGCGACGTTACCGTTCATTCCGTGCTCCTTTCAAGAGCGTGGTCTGCTTCCAACTGACCAGATCGGTAAGGTGGGATTGCGACCCGACTGGCGCCTTGTTCCAGTCCTTCACCAGCTTCTTGCCTTCCAACTGACCAGATCGGTAAGGTGGGATTGCGACTCCCCCCCTCCCAAGGTAAGCACGCACTGCTGGCCGACTTCCAACTGACCAGATCGGTAAGGTGGGATTGCGACGGCTCAAGCGCAGGATCAGCAACAAGAGTTACCTTTCTTCCCAACTCTTCCAACTGACCAGATCGGTAAGGTGGGATTGCGACTTTCTGTAGGTCCCGGGAAAGGATGTGACGGGAACGACATGCCTTCCAACTGACCAGATCGGTAAGGTGGGATTGCGACCGCGCGAATCCGCGCCGCAGCCGGATCTTCGGGAAGATATGCACTTCCAACTGACCAGATCGGTAAGGTGGGATTGCGACGCGTGCTACTCCTTCGCCTGTGGGAGCTGGAGCTTGAGCCCTCCCACCTGACCAGATCGGTAAGGTGGGATTGCGACTAGACCCTCTGCGGGAGCACCTGATACTCGATCGGCTCTTCCAAAGACTAGATCAGTAAGGTGGGATTGCGACTTGGTCGTTACCGCCGGCACCATGGTGTCTAACGACACCCTTCCAACTGACTGGATCGGTAAGGTGGGATTGCGACTTCTAGCACACCACACAGGTGTAGTCGCCGAGCCTACTTCCAACTGACCAGATCGATAAGGTGGGATTGCGACGGACACACTCGACGGCGAGACGATCACCGTCGAAGATGCGGTCCTTCCAACTGACCAGATCGGTAAGGTGGGATTGCGACTGGGACACCGGTGAAGCGAAGCTCGTACCTCTCAGGGCCTTCCTTCCAACTGACCAGATAGGTAAGGTGGGATTGCGACCTTCACCCACCTTCCTTCCGAGCACGAGACACCGATTGTGGGATTGCGACTCTCCTGCAGAGTAGTAGGATTCCGTTCATCCGAAGTGCGTGGGCTTCCAACTGACCAATCGATATGGTGGGATTGCGCTCCTCTCTGAGCTAGCGCTCAGGAACTATTTGTTTATTTTCCAACTGACCAGAACGACAAGGTGGGGATTGCGACATCTGCACGTTCACTTCGTAGTCCATGTCGTCCCAAGACTTCCAACTGACCAGATCGGTATGGTGGGATTGCGACCAGGGAATCCAGGCCGGACCGAACTCCAGATACTCCCAGCTTCCAACTGACCAGATCGGTAAGGTGGGATTGCGACTCCAAGGAGAAGACCGTGAAGTCGAGCGTCGACACCTCCTTCCTTCCAACTGACTAGATAGGTAAGGTGGGATTGCGACATGACCCAGAAGTAGAGAGGGTGGTTGAACGCCCAGTTGAAGCCCGCTTCCAACTGACCAAATCGATAAGGTGGGATTGCGACGGGCAGAGCGACAGACTTCGTCTCGCCCGCCCTGAGCGTCAGCCTTCTAACTGACCAGATCAGTAAGATGGGATTGCGACATGAAGTCGGCGTGGTCCCCGAAGTTGCGGGCGTACTTCTCTTCTAACTGACCAGATCGGTAAAGTGGGATTGCGACTACGTCAGGACATGGATCCTCCTCCCGTCATCGGGATCTTCCAACTGACCAAATCGGTAAGGTGGGATTGCGACGTCTTGCGCCAGTAGCAGCCGACGGACTTCCGTAGACTTCCAACTGACCAGATCGGTAAGGTGGGATTGCGACTGTGATGTCCGTGAGGCAGGGCTGTCGCTGCGTGTCTAGTTTCTTCCAACTGACCAGATCGGTAAGGTGGGATTGCGACATGCTGAGATCTACATCCGTTAGACCTGCAATGATGCGTTTCCAATTGACCAGATCGGTAGGGTGGGATTGCGACATCATGTACTGGATGGTCGCCATGGCCTTGCCGCCCTGCTTCTTTCCACTGGCCAGAGCGGTAGGTGGGATTGCGACACCCGTGAACAGCTCATCACGAAAGGATGGAAGTCCTAGGGACAGATCAGTAAGGTGGGATTGCGACGCCTCGACGCGGGCGTTCGCCAGCGGCTTTTCCGGGTAGATCTTCCAACTGACCAGATCGGGGATTGCGACTACGTGTCCGCGATCGTCTTCTCTCTTTGTAGTATTTCGAGACTTCCATCTGACCAGATCGGTAAGATGGGATTGCGACGGCTCCAACCAGCCCAAGGCCAAGAGGGCAGGCAGTCCTTCCAACTGACCAGATCGGTAAGGTGGGGTTGCGACTCGTACTCCATCGGAGCGATACGCTCTGTCAGAAAGTCAGCCTTCCAACTGACCAGATCGGTAAGGTGGGATTGCGACGTTTGATGGACCGGATCGTCGAACACGGCGACGTAGCAGCTGTCTCGTCTGCTTGAAATAGTCTTCCAACTGGCCAGATCGGTAAGGTGGGATTGCGACGACTGTGGAACACCCCCGGCCTCCTCTACGAAGCTCTGGTCTTCCAACTGGCCAGATCGATAAGGTGGGATTGCGACCAGAGGACGGAGGCGAGGACGTCCTCCAGCTTGAAGAGGGCTTCCAGCTGATCAGATCGGTAGGGTGGGATTGCGACGAACTCGCGCTCAGGCTTTCGCCAGGGTCATTGCTTGTGACCTGTCCAATTGACCAGATCGGTAAGGGTGGGATTGCGACTGACGGGTCTGATAGACGCCGTTGTCGATCTGGTCCTGCCTTCCAACTGACCAGATCGGTAAGGTGGGATTGCGACGCTGAAAGGCTAGCAACAGACTAAAGCCCTTGAGTACAATTCCTTCCAACTGACCAGATCGGTATGGTGGGATTGCGACACCACCTCTTCAACGAGGACCTCTTCGACCTGCATGATCGGTTCCTCTTCCAACTGACCAGATCGGTAAGGTGGGCTTGCGACTCCGGGTAATGCGGAATGGACGAGATGCAGTTGGTGACTTCCAACTGACCGGGTCGGTAAGGTGGGATTGCGACGTCTGCTCGTCGAAATACCTGTTGGCGTTCTTGATCGCCCACAGTCTTCCAACTGACAGATCGGTAAGGTGGGATTGCGACTACATGTCCTGGTCGTACTGCGAAGCAGAGCCCGCAGTTCTCCTTCTAGCTGACCAGATTGGTAAAGCTGGAATTGCGGCCGGCTGCGAGTCGCCGTTTTTTCCCGG
>Ga0196965_1001256_pt1 | contig 10215 bp, 7 predicted proteins | sample S1_20metaG_FD_148668 | JGI IMG/M metagenome (GOLD analysis project Ga0196965, IMG submission 148668) | Soil microbial communities from Anza Borrego desert, Southern California, United States - S1_20 | ecosystem: Environmental > Terrestrial > Soil > Desert | place: USA: California | collected... | reverse complement strand
TTCACCCGGTAATTTCTGTTTTTGTGGTGGCCTCACCTTTTTTTGCGGATTTGATTTTTGCATAGTTTTTATTTTTTAAAAAGAAGGGCAATACCATAGGCATTGCCCTTTCCTAACCAACCTATCCTATGAAAAAACTAACCCTTTTATTTTTTTCCATTGTTTGTGTTCGAAGAATTCTTCCCTGCCGACTTTTCCTTGTCCCTCGTATTCTTCCCGCTGTCCGCAGAGTTATCCCTGCGATTGCCGTGTCCGGTCTGAACGTCTTCCTCCTCCTCATCCAGCACCTCATAATCAACATCCTCAATCTCCAGCTCATCCCTTGCATCATCAGCCTCATCTATCCATTCTTCCTCTTCCTCCATTGTCGCCTCAGATTCCATCAACGCCTCCTCATTAATGCTTCCCTCTGCCAGGCTAGTAAGAGTTTGGTCGGTTGCTTTTTCCTGTTCCAGTATTTCCTCCATCAGCATCACCACTTCACTTTCGCCCAGGGTACGGGCAAACTGAACCAGGGTTCCATACGTTGCTATTTCATAGTGCTCCACCTTTTGTGCCGCCAGTATCAGGCCGGCGTCACGGGTAAGCGAACCATCCTCTGTTTCTTCAATCATTATTTTCGCCTCTTCTATCAATCCCTCCATGGCATCACACTTTTTACCGCGGGCATTTTCGCCCAGCAGTTCAAAAGCCTGCTCCAGCTTGCGCACCTGCTCCTCCGTTTCATCCCAGTGCTTTTCAAATGCCATGCGCAAATCTTCTGTAGTGGCAGCTTTTGCCATTTTGGTAAGGCCTTTCAGCAAATGCTTTTCGGCCCAGTAAATATCCCTCATTTGGTCAACCAGCAATTCCCTCAGCATGGAGGATTCAGACATCCTTCCGGTAGCTTTCCTTCTGCTGGATGTACCGTATGACATCCGGTTGCCTTGTGACGCGCTTGCGTGTTTCATAATTCCTAAATTTGATACACCGTTACTAACCCTACTATTATGCCACGCGGTAAAAAATTATTTAACCATCAGATTTATTGCAAGAAAGCCATTGCACCAGCTTTTACAGCATAAGCAGTATTCATGGTTACTTAACCCCAACGATGGGGAGAGATTACCACAAGAGATTCTTTACCGGGCAGTAAATACAAGTGCTCGTATTGTTGTTATACAGGTAAACATTAATATCCTATGACAAAAGGACTGTATGAAGTTGTAAAAGAATACCGCCTGTATGCAGAAGGCATAAATGAACCCGTAAGAGCACGTATACTGAGAACAGTGGATGCCACCGAGGAGGGCTTTGTTTTTGAGTGCAGCCATATATCCGGCAATACTGCTATTGCTTTTACGGGCGTGAGCTTTACCGAGGTGGAGAATAACCTGTTTTTGTACCTGCAATCTTTTAACGGCAGGGTAAATGAACGGAACAGGGATTATTGAGTCCAATGAAAACCAACCTGTCTGGATGCTCCCCGAGCTGGGCTCGAACCAGCGACCCTCCCGACCACGGTCGGGATGCTCTAACTGGCTGAGCTATTGAGGAATTTTAAACCACCATAAAAACAAAAAGCCACCCTTATTTGGATGGCTTTGCTCCCCGAGCTGGACTCGAACCAGCGACCCCCTGATTAACAGAAATGGGACATTAGTTTTCTTCTTTTTGCTTATAACTTTAAACCACTGCAAATAAAGGCTTACTCAAATTTTTGTTTGGACGCGCTTGCTTAAAATTGCCTTCTTTTGCTACATTTGTTTAAACCATATTTAAACCAAGAATGTCATCAGTAGCCATTATACTCTACAAATCTAAAAAACTAAAGAACGGACAACACCCTATAATGATTAGGATTATCAAAGATAGGAAACCGGTTTATAAATCCACCGGGTATACCAGCTTGCCAGAGCATTGGGATTTTGAAAAGGAATTACCCAATAGGAAACACCCTTCGTATAAAGAGTTAAGCATATACATACAAGCAAAGAAAGCCGACGCAGAAAGCGAAAAACTTACCCTTGAGAAAGAAAATCGGGATTATTCACCGTCGGATATTATAGAGGTGATAAAGCCAAAGGCCGCCAAAAAAGACGTATTCTCGTTTATTGACTATGTAATTGAAGAAATGAACACTGCTGGCCGGGTAGGGAATGCCGAAGCCTACCGAGATAGCAAACGTGCTTTGACCCGCTTTACTGGTAACTCATCTGTCCTCTTGTTTTCTAATACTGATGTCGCTTTTCTTAGAAAATTCGAAGCATTCCTGTTAAGCACAGGCGTTAAAGAAAGTACAGTTGCAGCTTATATGAGGTCATTAAGGGCTCTATTTAATCGCGCAATACAGGAAAAAGTGGTTAGGAAGGAATTATATCCTTTTGATGAATATAAAATATCTAAACTTAATATCCAGCCCAACCACCGGGCACTTGACAAGACAAAAATTGAACAGATTTTTAATTACGCTCCACGAGAAGGCAGGGCGGAGCATCGTTCACTTAATCTTTTTAAATTTTCGTATTACTGTTGGGGTATCAACTTAATTGATATGGCACAGTTAAAATGGAAAAACATACAGGAGGGAAGGCTAATTTACAGACGTTCCAAAACAGGTAAGCTATATAATATTCCATTGGTAGAACCTGCGCAGAACATTCTTAACTATTACAAAAGCCACCTAATGACCAAAGGTGCGGAAGATTATATATTTCCAATTTTGGATAGGGAAAAACATAAAACTCCACAACAGGTAAAAGATAGGGTAAAGAAAGTAACCAAGCAGACAAATAAAGACCTTAAAGCAATCGCCATTACAATTGGCATTGATGAAAAAATTACTACTTATGTCGCCCGACATTCATTTGCTACCAACCTTAGAAACCTAAACGTATCAACGAGTAAAATCCAAAATATGTTAGGCCATACCACCGAAAAAACCACACAAGGCTACCTTAACAGTTTTAAAAATGACGAACTGGATGAAGCCACAAAGCTGTTGCTTTAGCCAACAACTTGTTGGTATTCTTAATAACGCGTTGATTTACTGCCAACAATCTTGTTGGAATAATCAACAATTTTGTTGTGTAAGAGGCACAGAAAACTACCTGAAAGGTTCAGTAAAGGAGCGAAAGGTTTTTATTACGTCATTTGTGAAAGTACATTCGTGGCAACATATACCACACCAGAATAATTAGTCGGCTTTACAAAATATGCCTGCGCTCCCAATCCCTTTGTTTCCTCTTGGTCGCGTATATCAGCGCTTGTCGTATAAATATATATGGGGATCTTTGAAAATTTGGGATGCCGTTTAATCTCCCGAAGAAAGTCCTTGCCACCCATGCGTGGCATATTCAAGTCTAGCATAATAAGGTGCGGGAGAAATATCAAATCTTCGATAGCTTTTAATGCTTCAAGACCATCATGAGCTGTGATAAATAAAATATCTTTGTTAATGGAAGACAGGACGGAAGTTAATAGCTCACGGTCATCCGCGTCATCGTCAACAATTAGAACACAAGGAAATCGGATAGTAGACATTTGCGCAGATTTAATACTCATCAACTTTGATGTATCCAATGACAAAAATAGTAGTTCTTTTGTTTTAAATGTAATAGTATTCTTTAAGATACTGCTCAACAGCTCTCATTCTGTCCCGGGAGGGATGAAGGGCTTCGCCGTTAGAAAGCAGCAGTGAGCCGTCTTTGCAAACTGTTTTTATATTCATCGTATTTAACACTATATCCCTTCGGATACGTAAAAACCCGCATGATAAGAGTGCAGTTTCCAATTCCTTTAAGCTCTTGAAAATGCGGTATGCGTCCGGCATTTCTGCACAGTAGAGTAATGCATCTTTGTTCAGCCCTGAAATATAAAATATGTTCGATGAGAAAAAAAGGTGTAACCACCTGCCGTTGGCAGTGCAATTGTCTTACGGAATATGGCGGAGAGTACGGGATTCATAATGCTATGCGTTTAATCCCATACTTTATAAAACAAGAGCGTGGGATAATGACAAGTCTGTTTCCAAGGGCTGCGACACCCTTCACACAGGACAAGCCAAAGCCCACGCGTAGCGTAGGCGTTCAGCTAATTTTCCCATGGAGTTCGGAGGTCGCAGTTCTGGAAATAGGGTTCAGCTAACGCTAAATATTTTCAATACAAATATACTACTTCATAATTTTGGGAAAAGGAATCTGTGCGGGCTTAATAATATTGTTTTGAGGGTTGAATGATGGAGAACAAAAAAACTAATGTAGTTTTGTAATTGGATATCTTTGAGTTTGAAAATCAGAACACTATGGATGGAAACAATTCGTATATCCTCGTTGCTGACGATGACGAGGAAGACTTGGAAATGATTGAAGAAGCGATTCTCTCAGTTGAACCGTATACTGCAATTAGAAAGGTTAGGACTGGGCAGTCTGTAATCAATACACTTAGTAATACGGATGATCACAATCTCCCTTCGTTAATTATTTTAGATTATAGCATGCCGGAGTTAAACGGCGCTCAGGTACTTGCTATAATTTGTAATGATTCGCGGTATGTAAATATACCAATGGTGGTATTAAGCACCTCAAACTCGCCCTCCCACATTCAGGAGTGTAAATATAACGGTGCCACAGAATATTTTGTTAAGCCCAATACTTTAGCGGAGCTACGCAGTCTGGTTGAAAAAATGCTCTCTTTAAGGTGAGATTAGTAGGAAGCCGGTAAATAAATATCAAATCGGGCACCTTCATTTGGTTTTCCCTCCGCTGTTATATACCCTTTGTGATTTTGTACAATTTTTTTACAGATAGCCAAACCAATACCCGAGCCTTTTGTACCAGCACTCAGTCTTTGAAAAAGCTCAAATATTTTTTCCGAATATTTAGAATCAAAGCCAATACCGTTATCAGTTACAGAAATTCTATGATACTTGCCTGGACGAGCCCGTGTAGATTCGTCAGATTCAATAAACTGATAATCTATTTTAATTATGCTAGCTTTATCAGGTTGCCTATATTTTATTGAATTTTGAATGAGATTATACATTAGCTGTTTGCATTGAAATGGAACGACCTTTATTATAGGTAAGTCTGACACTTCCAGCTTAATATTTTCTTGCTCCAGCTCCTCTTTATGCTCCAATACAATTTCATCTACTATAGTATTAAAATCAATCTCAACCAGGTTTTCAGCATTTAATGCTGTTCTTGAGTATGCTAACAGGTTTTCAATTAAGGCCTTCATACGGTTCACAGCATCTAATGACCGTGTTAAATAATCTTGTGATTTGTTATCTAATTTATTAGATGGATTGTCTTTAACAAAAGAACTGTATATGTATATTTTTCTTAAGGGCTCTTTCATATCGTGAGAAGCCGCGTAAGCAAACTGCTCGAGCTCTTTGTTCTGAAACTCCAATTTGTTACTATATTCTTTGAGCTTATCCTCGGCCAGTTTTTTTTCTGTTAAATCACGAGTTACTTTTGTAAAGCCAATAATGTTTCCGCTTTTATCATGTATTGCGGTTATTACAATACTTCCATAGAATTGAGTACCATCTTTCCTTACACGCCATCCTTCAATTGCTGTTTTTCCATTATTTTTCGCCTCATTGATAAGCTTGCCGGGCAAATTTATTGCACGGTCTTTATCCAGATAAAAAACTTCTAAATTCTTACCAATTATTTCGTCTTCTTTATACCCTTTAATTTTTTCCGCTCCTTTATTCCAGTTTAGTATATTACCATTTATATCCAATAATATAATTGCATAGTCTTCTACTTCATCAACCATTTGATGGTAACGCTCTTCGCTTTTCCGCAACTCCTCATTTTTCAGCACTAAATCATTGGTTTTTTCTTCAACTTTCTTTTCAAGTTGCCCTGCAAGTTCCCGATATTTCTGTTCGCTTTCCTTAAGTGCTTTTTCTTTTTCCTTTAGTTCAGTAACATCAATGAGCATATTAATAGCCCCAACCATCTTGCCGTGACTATCTAAAATGGGTTGAGGATGTGGCGCAACGTTTCGTATCTTGCCGTCTGGCCTTACTACCAGTATCTCCTCGCCGTAAACAGGTCGGTGTTCTTTAAGGCAAACAGCCATTGGACAGTTTTCCAACGGTAAATCTCTGCCTTCTTTGGTAAAAATCTTATATGAGCCACACCAAAGGTCTTTACCTATAACAGGCTCACGTCCCCATAAGTCTGCGGCGGCCTTATTGTATAGCGTAATTCGGCCTTCTGGATCTGTTGTATACAAAGGAGTATTTAATGTATGGATAAGATTTTTATATTGAGCCTCGCTCTCTTTCAGGGCTGCTTCGGTTTCTTTTATATTAGAAATATCCTGGAAAATGTTGATGGCACCAATAATATTATTAAATTCATCCCGCATGGGGTCAATGTTAACATCGGCGTAAAACTTTGAGCCATCCGGCCTTTCTACTAAAGCCTCCACATTACGAAATGATTGTCCCGTTTTTAGTGCTATCGACATTGGAGTTTGGTCCGGGTTTATGAAAGTGCCGTCCATCGTCCACACTTTGTAACAGGCGCAAAATTTTAGGTTGTCATTTATCATGGGTCGGTAGCCCCATAAGGTAACAGCCTGCTCATTAAAAAAAGTAATTCTACCATCCTTGTCACAAGCATACAACCCCGCAGGCAAACTATTTACTAACTCCCTATAGCGCTGTTCACTACTTTTTAACGATTGATAGAGCCGTTTCTGCTCGGTTACATCAATGGTAAAACACCTGGTATGAATAAATTTTCCATCTTCAAAATAAACATTTGAATTAATGTGAACAATTTTTGTTGTGCCATCTTTACACCGCAATGTGGATTCATAGCCATTCAATGTTTCTTTACAGCTCAACCGATGGAGAATATCATTTATTTTTTCCTGATCCACATGAAATTCCGAAATGTAATGTCCTATATATTCATCGGGAGTATAACCAAGTATATCAAGCTCTGCCTTGTTGGCCCATTTGATAATGCCGCTTGAATCCACCCAATGCAAGCCTATAGAAGCATTATCAACATAGTCCTGTAATTCTGTGGTTTTCCGTTGAAGTTCTTCTTGCGCTGCCCGTTGTTCGGTGATATCTTCAAAATAATTAACCATGCCAACCAGTTGGCCTTCCTTGTTTTTAATCGGCGTGACATTAACCCTTGCGATGACCCGCGATAAATCAGGCCGTTCAATTACTACTTCCAAAGCTTTCCGCGGAAGTCCATCAACCAAACAGGCTGCAACAGGAGTTTCATTATGCGGCATATAAGTTCCGTCCGGATAATACAATTTGAAAGCACCACAAAAGCGTTCATCGTCATCTCCTTTTACGGGCGTCCTACCCCAAAGCTCAACCGCTTTCTGATTATAGCTAACTATATGCCCGGATAAATTGCATACGTAAACAGCAGCAGGCAAAAGATTTAGCACATTGCTTTCCCTCAAATAATCCTCATCAAGAACACTATCGTCACCGAAAACAGACTGAGAATCGCTTATATTATGATTTATCATGGGGTTCAATTTAGAAAACAAGTTAGCTTAAAAGAAGTAATAACAAAAGAAATGTGCAATAGTTTTAATAAGAGCATACTCAGCCTGACAAGCTAAAACTGGCCGATCTCATTAGAAATACGTAATCGGCAGAAATTATTTAATATTTTCTAATATTAAATTTGCAAATTTATTTACCTCAATACTTTGGTATGGGTTGAAAATATAGAATGTTGCACCTAATTCCTCGGTTATCTTTTGGTACTCTATAGATACGTATGGTGAATAAACGACAACCCCAACGCCAGAAAACAGGGTTTTTATAGTTCTCAAACATAACCCTCTATCAGCTTTTATAATATTTATATTAAGTAATATAATAGCTGGCGCAGCAATTATGTCGGAAAGTGTGTTTAGAGCCTCTTCACTATTAATTGATGTCACGCATCCAACATTGGAATCGATTTTATTAAACGTTTTAACTAATAAATCAATGTAGCTAGCGTCACTATCGATGATATAAATAAATTGAAACATAGAAGGGCTAAGAGCCGTTGTTCACAAAGATAACAAAAATACAGGAGGTTTGACTTATTCCAAGGCAATTCTCACCGTACCTTTTTTAAGGGCAGTTCAATTATAAATGTGGCTCCTTTTCCTAAACTCCCAATTGCAGATATTTTCCCCGAATGTTTCTCGACAATTTTTTTGCAAACAGCAAGACCTATACCTGTTCCCGCATATTTATCCAATGAATTTAACCTTGTGAAAGCATTAAAAATCTTTTCAGTATATGCTTGTTCAAAGCCAATTCCATTATCAGATACAGTAAACCTTGCATACTCTATATCATCCCAGACGAATGTAGACGCAGATATTGATATAATCGGATCAACTCCGGGGGAAGAAAACTTTAAGGAGTTATTCAGCAAATTATAAAATAATTGATTAATTAGAATTGCAACACCCTCAATGACTGGTAGTTCGCCGTAAATCAATGTAGCCTGCTTTTCAGTTATGAGAACTTCTAAATCCGACTCGATACTTTTAATAACATCATCCATATTGATAGCCGTTAATTCATCTTCGGTATCAATCATTGAGTAGTTCAAAATACCCTCAATCATTGTAGACATTCTACCTGCACCAAAATCAATTTTTTCTAAATAAACTTCGCCTTTTTCAGAAAGAATACTACTCTGGTCATTCCTTAATCTATCGGCAAATGTTTTAATTTTCCTTAACGGTTCTTTTAAGTCATGGCTTGCAACATGTGCAAACTGTTGCAGTTCATAATTTGAACGCTGTAATGAACTATTCGCCTTTTGTAATTCGTCTGTGCGGTCTCTTACGACTTGCTCTAATATTGTTTGATGTTCTTTCCAAGCATGAATGTTTGTAGTTGTGCCGAACCATTTTACGATTTGACCACTATCGTCTTTATGAGGCACAATACGGGTGAGATGCCATTGAAACAGCCCATTATTCATTAAAAGTCTATGTTCCATTTGAAATGCTGCTCCATTCTGCAAGGCACTTATCCATTGCTCCCCGGTCTCCTCCATATCTTCAGGGTAAATTAACCTTTGCCACTCCCAAATTCCGCTTTCACGCTTTATTGCTCCTGAGTATTCGGATATCCGGTTATTAAAATATAGAACCTCGCCGTTTTCATTTGTCGACCAGACAAGTTGTGGCACTGCATTGGCCAATTGGTATAACTCACGCTCACTTTGCTCTACTTTTTTACGGGCATATACCTGTTCAGACACGTCAATACCAACAGCAATAATTCCAAAGGTCTCTCCGCTTTCTTTTTTCAAAGGCTGGTATATATAGTTTAGGTAAACAGTTTCAGATTTCCCATGCCGTTTAAGCTCTACAGGAACTTCATCTCCTCTAAAAATGTTTCCAGTGGTGTATACATAGTTAAGTAAGTCACCAAAACCCTGCTCGGCTATCTCAGGAAGAGCTTCCAAAATTGGACGCCCAATAACATCTTCATACTTTCGTCCCCATATTTCAAGACCTGTTTCGTTTACTATGTCAATAATAAAGTTCTCATCGCGAAGTAATACTGTAGCTACTGGTGATTGCATTACCATAGCACGTAAATTCTGTTCTGCTGTAATGCGGCTTTTAACAATTTTAATATTAGTCTCAACCCTGGCTATTAGTTCTTTCGCAGAAAAAGGTTTTGTTAAATAATCATCAGCTCCAGCATTTAATCCCTCCACTTTTGCTTCCTCACCAGCCCTTGCGGAAAGAAAAATTACCGGAATATTACGTAAATCAGGATGGGAACGGACTTTTTGTAATAATCCAAAACCATCTAACCGGGGCATCATTATATCTGTCAATACTAGGGTTGGTTTATAAAAGAGGATTTTAGAATAAGCATCCTCTCCATCTATTGCAGTAATTATTGTGTACTGTCTTTCGAGCAGCCTGGTTATATAATCCCTTAAATCGGCATTATCATCTACTATTAATATTTTTGTTCCTTTTTCTACATTTCTATCGGCAGTATGATTCGATATTGACTCTAAGTCTTTATCGGATATCCATTTTGATGCTTCAAGAACAAAAGAGCTAGCATAAGGTGATATAATAGGCTTTATCGGACTGTCATCGACTTTATCTTTAGGTAAATGACTTTTGCCTAAAGGAATTTGTACCGTAAAAGTTGAACCTTTTCCTAATTCACTTTCGACGTTTATTACTCCCTTA
>Ga0196965_1001255_pt1 | contig 10219 bp, 6 predicted proteins | sample S1_20metaG_FD_148668 | JGI IMG/M metagenome (GOLD analysis project Ga0196965, IMG submission 148668) | Soil microbial communities from Anza Borrego desert, Southern California, United States - S1_20 | ecosystem: Environmental > Terrestrial > Soil > Desert | place: USA: California | collected... | reverse complement strand
CAGCTGCACCGCCGCGGAAGGCACCTTCGATCCTCCCGTGACCCTCCGCGCCGGCCGCGACGGCGAATCCTTCGAGTCGCTGCGCGGCCCCCTCGGCCTGGCCGGCAAGCCGCTGCTCGCCGACCCCGCCGGCCCGTTCGGCACGCCGATCTCCGACGGCGAGCGGATCCGGATCCGGGACGAGACCCGCCGCGCCTGGCTGGCCCTCTACCTCCCCCGGGGAGCGGTGAGCGCCGAGACCGCCCGGGAGACCCTGGAAGGCCTCCTCGCCGAGGCGCCGGTGGCGATGGTCGAGCTGATCGCGGTGAGCTGAGCTCCTCCACCCCCCCGTGAGAGCGGACGGGGGTGAAGGCTTCTGGCACTTTTCTTGCTGAGAAGCTGTGCCGGAGTCCGTTCCGTTTGTTACCCAAGGAGGGTCCCATGAAGTCTGATCGGATCGAGTCCCGCTGCGGCCGGGCTGTGGCCGCCGCATGGATGGCGATGGCGCTCGCAGCCGCCGCCCCGGCGGCCGCCCAGCCGGGCATCCCCTTCCCCATACAGCCCGGCCAGGTGGTGGTCACCTGCTCGGCCGGCGACGCGCCCGACGGCGCCGTTCTCGCCGTGTTCGACATCCGCAACCCGGCGGCGAACGCCCCCGGCCTCAACCAGAACTGGCTGGCCCCCGCCTATCACGCACCCAACTGGACCAGCGCCAACTTCAACAACGGCGAGGTCTTCGGCGTCACCCTGGACGACGACACCCCGCCCAACATCTATGCCACGGCGTCGTCGAGCTACGGCGGCGGCCGGCTGGGCTCGGGCAAGGTCTTCCGGGTCGACGGCACCACCGGCGCGGTCACCGTCTTCGCCGACCTGCCCAACTGCCCGGCCTACCCCGCCTGCCCCGGCTCCAGCTATGCCGGGCTCGGCAACATCGCCTACGACGAGGAGCGCGACCAGTTCTTCGTCACCAACTTCTACGATGGCAAGATCTACCGGCTGAGCGCCAGCGGGGCGATCCTCGAGGCGTTCGACTTCGGCGCCGCCTTCGATCCGGCGCGCAACAGCGCCCAGGGCTTCGTCCCCCTCGGCGAGCGCCCCTGGGGCGTCGCCGTCCATGACGACCGGGTCTACTTCGCCATCTGGGGGCGGGACTACCGGGAGGGCACCGCCAACACGGTCTGGTCCGTGGGCCTGGACGCGGCCGGCGCCTTCGAGGACTTCGCCACCCAGGAGGTGACGGTCCCCACCGCCGGTACCGGCCTCTCCATGCCGGTGGCCGACATCTCCTTCTCCGTCGAAGGGCGGATGCTGCTCGCCCAGCGCACCATGGTCAACGACTTCAATCCGGGCGCCCGGCAGTCGCAGGTGCTGGAGTACACCGGCGGCCACCTCGCCTGGACCCCCAGCACCCGGCTGTTCGAGGTGGGCATGGTGCCGCGCACCAACGCCGCCGGCGGCGCCGACTACCTGTGCGAGGATCAGCAGACCACCGGCGTCGCCGCCATGGGGGACGCCCTCCACTTCGGGCCGGGCGATTTCATCTTCGGCCTGCAGATCTTCCCCCCCGGCGGCGGCCGGATCGAGAACAGCTACCTGATCGACCTCGACCACAACACCAGCACCCCCGACAAGTTCCTCGTCGGCTCCCTCGACGCCCACGACGTCTGCGGCGCCGACGTGCCGCCGCCGACCCCGTGGCCCGACTACGACGCCATCGTCACCTCGGGGTGGAACGAGGACACGCGCCAGAAGATCCCCTTCGGCGCCGCCGACGACGACTGGCAGGTGGTGTCGCCCGGCCCGGTCCGGCCGGCCACCGTGGTGCTGAACCCGCCGCCGGTCGAGGTCTGGCCGCGCGCGAGCAAGGTGGCGAAGTGGATCTCCTCCAGCGCCTCGGGCCAGTCGTCCGGCCCCGGCACCACCGAGTACCGCACCTGCTTCTGCCTGAGCGCCCAGTCCAAGGACGCCATGATCATGCTGAAGCTGCGGGCGGACGACCAGGCCACGATGTTCCTGAACGGCCGGCAGCTCGCCGGGCCCGGCGGCCAGTTCCGCCGCGCCGAGCCGCTTGAGGTCAACATCAACGACATCGTCGGCCAGGGCTTCCTGCAGTTCGGCGAGAACTGCCTGACGGTGCGGGTGGCCGACCGCGGCAACCTCACCGGCTTCAGCATCGCCGGCTCGTTCTGGGTCACCGACGGCCTCTGCGTCGACGAGTAGACACCCCCCTCCATCGACACCCTCCCCGCCCCGGAAGCTCGGGGCGGGGGCGGGTGTTAGCATAGACAGCTTGGTCGGGCCCCGCGGGCGCGGGGTCACCCCCTGGACAATGGACAGTGAGGATACCGATGCATTCAATGAAGGTCTGTCTCGTCACCGCGCTCGCTTCATTCCTGGGCGCGGTACCGTCGGCGATGGCCGACGCGGAGAAGAAGGCCCCGGCAGCCAACGCGGAGACCCCGTATAGCGTCCCCGTGCTCGACCCGGCGGCGATCGACCGCGGCGCCGACCCCTGCGTCGACTTCTATCAGTACACCTGCGGCGGGTGGATGAAGAACAACCCCACCCCCGAGGACCGCGCCTCCTGGTCGCGCTTCGACCAGCTCCAGCGCAACAACCTGCTGGTCCTGCGCGGCATCCTGGAGAAGGCCGCGGCCGGCGGCGCAGGGCGGGACGCCAACGAACAGAAGATCGGCGACTACTACGCCTCGTGCATGGACCAGAAGGCCATCGACGCCCGCGGCATCGCCCCGCTGAAGCCGGAGCTCGACCGTATCGCGGCCATTCAGGACAAAACGGCGCTGGCGCGGCAGCTCGCCCATCTCCACCTCGCCGACGTGGCGGCGCTCTTCGGCTTCGGCGCCGAAGCCGACTTCAAGAACTCCACGCGCGTGATCGCCGGCGTCGACCAGGGGGGCATGGGGCTGCCCAGCCGCGACTACTACCTCGCCGAGGACGCGAAGTCCGCCGAGCTGCGCCAGAAGTACGTGGACTACGCCAGAACCCTGTTCCAGCTCCTGGGCGACAAGCCCGAGCAGGCCGCCGCCAACGCGCAGACGGTGATGCGGATCGAGACCGCCCTGGCCAAGGGCGCCCTGTCCCCCGTCGAACGGCGCGACCCGTCGAAGGTCTACCACCTGATGAAGGTCGAGGAGCTCCAGCAGCTCGCCCCTTCGTTCGACTGGCAGACCTACTTCAAGGCGATCGAGGCGCCGCGCTTCACCGAGCTCAACGTCATCGAGCCCGAGTTCTTCCGGCAGCTGGACGCGCAGCTCCGCGCCGTCCCGCTGGCCGACTGGCGCACCTACCTGCGCTACTGGCTGGTCAACGACCTCGCCCCGATCCTCCCCGCCGCCTTCGAGAAGGCCCACTTCGACTTCTACGACCGCACGCTCCAGGGGGTGCAGGAGATGCCGCCGCGCTGGCGCTCCTGCGTCGAGTACGTGGACAACGACCTGGGCGAGGCGCTGGGCCGCGAGTACGTCGAGGTGGCGTTCGGCGAGCAGGCGCGCCAGCGCATGGACGAGCTGATCACCGGCCTCACCACCGCCATGGGAGAGGACATCCGCGGCCTCGACTGGATGGGGGCGGAGACCAAGAAGCAGGCCCAGGTCAAGCTGTCGAAGTTCGGCACCAAGATCGGCCACCCCAAGAGCTGGCGCGACTACGGCAAGCTCACGGTGACCCGCGGGGACGCCCTGGGCAACTGGCTGCGCGGCAACGAGTTCGAGTCCCGCCGCCAGGTCGCCAAGATCGGCACCGCGAACGACCGCGACGAGTGGCTGATGACGCCGCCGACGGTCAACGCCTACTACCACCCGTTGCAGAACAACATCAACTTCCCGGCCGGCATCCTGCAGCCGCCGTTCTTCGACGCCAAGGCGGACGACGCGGTCAACTACGGCGCCATCGGCGGCGTCATCGGCCACGAGATCACCCACGGCTTCGACGACCAGGGGAGCCAGTTCGACGCCGACGGCAACCTGCGGAACTGGTGGACGGACACCGACCGCAAGGAGTTCGAGGAGCGCACCTCCTGCCTGGTGAACCAGTACTCGGGCTACACCGCGGTCGACGACGTCAAGGTCAACGGCCAGCTCACCTTGGGTGAGAATACCGCCGACCTCGGGGGCACCCGGATCGCCTACATGGCGCTCCAGAAGAGCCTCGCGGGCAAGGAGCCCCAGAAGATCGACGGCTTCACCCCGGACCAGCGGTTCTTCATCGCCTGGGGTCAGGCCTGGTGCGAGAACAACCGGCCCGAGTTCGCCCGCCAGATGGCGCTGACGAACCCGCACGCACCCGGCCGCTACCGGGCCAACGGCATCGTGTCGAACACCCCGGAGTTCCACGAGGCCTTCGGCTGCAAGGCCGGGCAGCCGATGGTGCGCGAGAACGTCTGCCGGGTCTGGTGAGCCCTCGCTGACTCGCCGAGGGAGCGGGGCCGGTCCGCCGGCCCCGCTCCGTGCGACAATCGAAGCGGTCCTGCGATGTACAACCACTTCTATGGCTTCCTCGAAGCGCCGTTCAACATCACGCCCGATCCGCGCTTCCTCTTCCTGGGCGACCGCCACCGCGAGGCGTTCCACCACATTCTGTTCGGCATCCGGGAGCGCAAGGGGTTCATCCAGCTCACCGGCGACGTCGGCGCGGGCAAGACCACGGTCTGCCGGGCGATCCTCGAAGACCTCGGGCCGCGGTACCGGACGGCGCTGATCCTCAACCCCTGCCTGGAGCCGGTCGAGCTGCTGCGCTCGGTCCTCACCGAGCTCGGCCTCCAGGCACCGCGCGACCGGGTACGCTGCCTCCAGGTGCTGAACCAGTTCCTGCTCGACCAGCTCGCCGCAGGCAACGACGTGGTGCTGCTCATCGACGAGGCGCAGGACATGAGCTTCGAGCTGCTGGAGCAGGTGCGGCTGCTCTCCAACCTGGAGACGGACCAGCGCAAGCTGCTGCAGATCGTCCTCATCGGCCAGCCGGAGCTACGGGAGAAGCTGAACGACCCGGCGCTGCGCCAGCTCCGGCAGCGGATCACCGTGCGCTATCACCTGACGCCGCTCACCCGGCCGGAGACCGAGACCTACATCCGGCACCGCATCCACGTGGCCGGCGGCAACTCGCGGCCCACCTTCACCCCGTGGGCGGTGCGGGCCATCCACCGCTACGCCGGGGGGGTGCCGCGGCTGATCAACGCCGCCTGCGACAAGGCGCTGCTGTGCGGCTACGTGGAGGGGACCGACGTCCTGACTTGGCGCCACGTGCGCCGGGCTCTGCGCGAGCTCGAAGGAGAGTTTTCATGAGCCTGATCGACGAGGCGCTCAAGCGGGCGCGCCAGGAGGCGGCGTTGCAGGACGCCGCTCAGCGCGAGGCCCAGTTCCGGCGGGTGCCGGTCTACACGCCGGCGCCGCCGTCCCGCTCGCGGAACGGGCTGCTGATGGCCGGCGTGGGGATCTGCGTCGGGCTGGTCCTGGCGCTCGGCCTCGCCTTCGCCGCCGGCTGGCTGCCCGCGGGCCGGAGCGCCGAGCCGGTCCGCGAGGAGCTCCGCGCCGCCGCCGAGTCGCCGGCCCCCGCGCCGCAGATCATCGAGGAGGCGCCGTCCCCCGCTCCGGCCGAGTCGGCGGCGCCCACGGCGGCTTCCCCGGTGCCGGCGCCGGTGCCCACTCCCGTGCCCACGCCGGTCACCGTGGAGCCCCAGCCCGCTCCCCTGCCGGAAACGGCCCCCACCCCGGTGTTGCCGGCAACGCCGGAGCCCCGGGAGGCCGAGCCGGCGCCCGTGGAGGCTCTTGCCGCCGTGGAGGCGCCCGCGCCCGTACCGGCTGGCGAAGCCGCGGAGCCGGTGGAGCCGCTCCCCTCCTTCTCCTATGTGCGGCAGGTGCCGGTCCCGGGCGGCGGCACCCTGGAGCTCAGCGGCATCGCCTTCTCCGCCGAGCGGCCGGTGGCGCTGATCAACGGCCGGGCCTGGGTGCCGGGCGAGATCGTCCAGGGCTACACCATCGTCGCCGTCGAGCCCGGCCGCGTGCAGCTCGAGGGTCACGGCCAGAAGGTGTCCGTCTCGCTCAAGTGAAGCGGCCGGGCTACAGCCTCCTCCTCTTCCTGACTGGCGCCGCCACCGCGGCGGTGGCCGTCGCCGTACAGGTGGCGGCTTGGCGGTTGGCGGGCCACCCGGTCCCCCTGGCCCTCCTGGGCAGCCACTTGACGGTGGTGCTCGCCGTGCACACGGTGGCGGCCCTCCTCCTCGCGCGGTGGCGGGACGGACGCCCCTGGGCCCTGGCACTGCTCCTCGTGCCGGCCCTCCTCGCCGTCCTGCCGGCGGTGGACCGGTGGGGCGGCTGGAGGGGCGCCGGGCTGGCGGCGGCCGGCGCGGCCGCGCTCTGGGCGGCTGGCTCCTTCCGGGTCCGGGCTCCCGGCCGGCCGCTGATCGCCTCGGCGGTGGGGGCGGCGCTCGGGACCTCCCTCGCATCGGCCCTTCTGGGGCTCCAGCTGGAGGCCGGTCCCTACACCCCCGGCCCGGTGGCGAAGACGGTCCTGGTCATCCTCCTCGCCGCCACCCTCGCCCTGCTCCTGGGCGGCGAGCGCCGGCTGCCCGGCCGCTCCGGCCTCTCCCCTCTCCCGACACCACCGGCTGCCCTGGGGACCGCCGCCGCGGCCCTGGCCCTGGCGCTCGCCGGCAGCCTGACGAGTCTGCCGGCAGGCCTTCCGGAGCCGGCGCGCGCGGGAGGGTCGCCCCCACCGGTGGTCCTCATCGTCCTCGACACGGTGCGGGCGGACCACCTGCGCTCCTACGGCTACACCCGGGACACCATGCCCCGCCTAGAGCGCTTCGCTCGCGAGCACGCGGTGCGGATCGAAGGGGCGCTGGCCAACGCCCCCAGCTCGCTCGAGACGCACGCGTCGATGTTCACCGGCCTCTACCCTTTCCGGCACGGCGCCCACAAGCCGCGCGAGGGGGACCCGCGCCCGCCGCTCTACGCGTATCCGCTGGAGAGCGGCCCCCCCACCCTCGCCACCCTGCTGCGCCGGGCAGGCTATTGGGCGGTGGGGGTGTCGGCGAACTTCGGGCCGCTGGCGCCGGCGTTCGGGCTGGACCGGGGATTCGCCGTCTACCAGGCGCGGCCCGGGTTGCAGATGGGCCCGGCTCGCCTCGATCCCTACCGGTTCGCCCTCTGGCGGCGCTGGCCCCTGGCCGCGGCCGACCGCCTGCCGCCGTTCGCGAGGAGCGAATTCTTCGAGCTGGGCGCCCCTTATCGCCGCGCCGCCGACATCGCCGATCAGGGGATCGCGGCGCTCGACGCGAGCGGCGAGGCGCCCCTCTTCCTGTTCCTCAACTTCATGGAGGCCCACTACCCCTACCGGCCGCCGCGCTCCTTCACCCGGATCTTTCCCGGCATCCGGCGCCCGGGCCTGGCGCGGCTTGACGACGAACAGGCGGCCGCCGCCCAGGTCATGGCGGGCCGGCGCCCCCTCACCGGCGCCGAACGGGAGGCCTGGACCGCCGCCTACGACAGCGCCCTGCGCTACCTGGATGGCGAGCTCGGGCGGCTGCTCGACCGGCTGGAGCGCCACCCCCGCTTCCCCGAGATGCTGGTGGTGATCACCTCCGACCACGGCGAGGCCCTGGGCGAGCACGGCCTGCTGCGCCACTCGACGTCGCTCTATCAGGAGATGCTGCGGATCCCCCTCTTCGTGAAGCCGGGGGTACGTTGGTCGCCGGGGCCGCCGGGGCCGCCGGGGTTCCAGCCCGGCCGGGCCCACCCGGGGCCGTTTCAGCCGGTGGACCTCTTCCCTACCATTCTGCAGCACGCGGGCGTGCCGATCCCCGCAGGGATCGACGGCCTGGTCTGGGGCGCCGGCCGCCGCGCCTCCTTCGCCGAGTGCTATCCCCACCCGCCGGCCCGCCCCCTGGGGGAGCGTTTCCGACACGAGATGCGGGCCGTGGTGGCGGACGGCTGGAAGCTGATCTTGAGCACCAGCGGCCGGGCGGAGCTCTACGACCTCGCCCGCGACCCCGGCGAGACCACCGACCTGGCCGCCCGCGAGCCCGGACGCCTCGCCCGTCTCCGGGACATGCTGGCCTCCACCTTTGCCGGCGAGAGGCGCCCCCGCCGCTCCCCGGGGCCGGGGGGCGAGGCGCTGGAACGGTCGCTGCGCTCCCTCGGCTACGTCCAGTAGGCCGGCCTCACCGCTCCCGCACCTCCGCGAGGGCGATGCCGTGCTCGCCGGCCACGGCGTAGAGGAGATAGATCCGGCCATCCTCGACGAAGAAGGCGGGGTCGCGGAGCTCCTGCTTCGGCGTCCAGGCGCGGCCACTGCGGGAGGCGGCGACGGGCTCCCCCGCACCCTCCCAGCTCCGTTCCGGCCGCAGGACCTCCACCGGCTCGTCCGGCCGCCAGCCCCGCCAGTCGCCGGTCAGACGCAGCGGGGCGAAGAGCAGGCTCTCGGGCGCGTCCCCGAGCCGCGAGAAGACGATCCAGGCCACGTCCCCCCGCACCAGCACGGCGGCGTGGCGCATGCGCGGCAGGATCTCCGGCCCGCGCTCGAAGGGGGTCTCACCGTCCGCGGAGCGGAGGAGCACCCCGGTGCGGTCCCCCTCCTTGGCCAGGGCGTAGCGCTGGCCACCGTGGCCGAAGACCCTGAAGTAGAAGGGGCCCAGCTCCCGGGGGGAGGCGGTGAAGTGGAGCCCGTCGGGCGAGGTGGCGAGGAAGGTGACCTGGCGGGCGCGGTCGGTCTCCGAGGCCGGGCCGTGGAAGTAGAGGAGGATGCGCCGCCGCTCGGCGTCCACGTGGACATCCGGCGAGGCGACGTGATGGCGCGCCGCCGTCGCGGCCAGGGGGAGGACGCCGCCCGGGTGCACCGTCCACGGCCCCTCGAGGCGGTCGGCATAGGCCAGCCGGATGAACGTCCCGTGATGGTGGGCGAAGTAGAGATAGTAGCGGCCCAGCGGGTCGGGCACCCACGACGGCACCCGGATCAGCGACGGCCCGTTGATGCTCGCCCCCAACTCCCCCTGGAGCCCGGGCGTGCCCGCGTGGACGATCGGCCCGTCGCCGAGGCGGACGACGGTGAACGGGGCCGCCGGGCGGCAGCCGGCAGCCGCCGGCCCGAGCGCGGAGGCCAGCAGGACGGCGAGCAGAACGCGGCAGCGGGGGGATCGACGGGTCATCGCGGGGCTCCGGATACGGCAGCGGTTGTACCAGAAGGCAGGTGAGGCGTCTATGCACCGGGATGTATGGACGCGGCCCCCGCCTTCTGGTACAAGGGGCGGCTCACCGGAGACCGTCCCCTCATGAACCGTCAGCTCGTCGTCACCGGCATGCACCGCTCGGGCACGTCGCTCCTCGCCAACGCCGCTTCGCGCGCCGGCTTCGTCATGGGGAGCCGGCTGATGGCCGCCAGCAAGGGGAACCGGCACGGCCACTTCGAGGACCTGGACTTCGTCCACTTCCACGAGCGGCTCCTGGAGTCTCGCGGGTGGAGCGCGCTGCGCCCCCCGGCGGAGCCGCTGGTGGTGTCGGCGGAGGAGGAGGCCGAGGCGCGCGCCCTCGCGGCGGCGCGGGCCGGCCTCCCCTCCTGGGGCTTCAAGGACCCCCGCACCACCCTCGTCCTCGACCTCTGGGACCGGGTGCTGCCGGCGCCGGTCTTCCTCCTGGTCTACCGGCATCCGGTCGAGGTGGCGCTGTCGCTGCTGCGCCGCGGGCTGGACGTGGAGGTGCAGCTCGACCCCGGCGCGGCGGGCCAGGCGTGGACGGTCTACAACAGGCGGCTCCTGGAGTTCCTCCTCGCCCACCGGGACCGCTGCCTCCTCTGGCACGTCCGCGGCGCCACCGGCGCGCTGACGGACGCCTTCGGCCGGCTGGGGGAGAGGCTCGGCACCTCCTTCCCGGCGGCGGAGGTGGCGGCGGCCTTCGCGCCGGAAGACCTGCGGACCGGCCTGTGGGCCCGCGGCATCGACTGGCCGGCGGTCCTCCCCGAGGCCATGGAGCTCTACGCCCGGCTGGAGGGGGCGGCCGACCTGCCGGGCGGCCCGGAGCCCGATCCCGCCGAGCGGTCGTCGCAGCCATCGCAGCCATCGCGGCCGTCGCCGGCCGAGCGCGATCTGGGCGAGGCGGCCGAGCACCTGCTGGCCGGCGCCCTCGCCTCCTCCCGGCCGGGGGCCCCGCTGCCCGCCCAGCTTCGGGTCGACTACTCCGAGCTGCGCCTGTTCGCGGCGCGGCAGGAGGAGCGCCTCGCGCAGCTCGTC
>Ga0196965_1001254_pt1 | contig 10223 bp, 6 predicted proteins | sample S1_20metaG_FD_148668 | JGI IMG/M metagenome (GOLD analysis project Ga0196965, IMG submission 148668) | Soil microbial communities from Anza Borrego desert, Southern California, United States - S1_20 | ecosystem: Environmental > Terrestrial > Soil > Desert | place: USA: California | collected... | reverse complement strand
AACGAGCTTTGCGCCGGTTATGCCGCCGATGCGTACGCACGGATTAACGGCTTTGGTGCAGTGAGCATTACGTATGGCGTAGGCGCTTTCAGCCTGATTAATACTGTTGCTGCATCGTGGGTGGAGCGTAATCCCGTGGTAGTGCTCAACGGCCACCCCTCCCATGCCGATGTATTTTATGAAGACGAGCTGGGCGTGCTGATACATCACTCCACCGGCAATTTCGCGTCTAATATAAATGCCTATAAGGATATTACCGCCGCTGCCGTTACCATAAGCGATGTAGCCACCGCGCCTGCGCTGATTGACGAGGCGCTTATAAAATGTCTTACCGCAAAAAGGCCGGTATATATAGAATGTTATAAAGATATGTGGCAAATGCCCTGTGCACGACCCAATGGCAAGCTGGACCTGACCCTGCCGCAAAGTGATGCTGCACAACTGGAAGCCGCTGTTGAGGTAATTGCAGCACAGCTAAAAAATGCTAAAAACCCCATTGTGTGGGGCGGTATAGAACTGCAACGCTACGGCCTGCAAAAGGAGTTGGAAACCTTGCTGGATTCTACCGGGCTGGGGTATATAACCACCCTGCTGGCCAAAAGCCTGCTGCCCGAAACCAATAAATATTTTATGGGTACCTACACCGGCTCGGCCAGCAATGATGAGCTGCGCGCAAAGGTTAGCGGCAGCGATTTTTTGCTGTGCCTGGGCACCATTATAACGGATGATTACCTGGATATTATAAATACCAGCTTTAAAAAAATGGCGGTAGCCTATGATGGCGGCGTTCGGGTGGGCTACCAAAAGTTCCCGGGTGTATATACCTATGACTTATTGCCTGCGCTGATTAAAAAGCTGAAAGGCATGAAGTATAAAACCCCGGGTAAGGTGGAGAAAGCCAAAGGTTTGCCTGCATTTACCGATAAGGGTGAGCAAATAACCTTTAACGGGTTTTTCAGCAAAATGCAGGATTACCTGACTCCTGAAATGATGCTGCTGGTGGACGAAAGTGATTCCATGTATGTGGTAAGCGAAATGCTTATTAAGCAGCAAAACGGTTTTGCATCCGAGGCGGCCTGGGGCTCCATTGGCGCGGCTGCGCCCATGGCGGCGGGTATCAACCTGGCATCGGGCAAGCGGGCAGTGGCTTTTTGCGGCGATGGGGGCTTCCAGATGGTAGATCAATGCCTTTCTATGCTGAATATGCACTGCCCCGGTACTATCATATTTGTGATGAACAATAACCTGTACGGCATTGAGCAGGCGCTGGTAGATATTAACCCGTTTGACGGTAAGGGAGAGTTCCGCCCCTACAACATTGTGCCCCAATGGCAGTACTATAAACTAACCGAAGTAATGGGCGGCAAGGGCTACCGCGCCACTACCTACAAACAGCTGGACACGGTGCTTGCCGAAGTGAAAAAGAACACCAAAACCCTATCGGTAATCCAAATAGACATCCCCTCAAAAGATTTGCCACCCCAGATTAGGAGGCTGGCGACGATGTGAGAGTATTTTTTATTAATATTTATCTTTTTATTTTACATATTTTATGGCAGCACAAGTAGAAAAAGACACAGTTTACAATAGTTTTAAACAAGATTGGCTAGATGAAATTACTGCTGGTAACCCTAGCTCTGTTCAAAAAGGTAGAAGCTTTGCACGCAAAATTCTTTCTCAATGGCTTGATTTTGATCAAGATAATGATGAAGTGATTTTCTGTGATGGAGCTGGAGATGGTGGAATTGACGCTGTTTATTTCCAAAGAAGTGATAGCGAAGAAGATAACGGTCCTGACGGCGACACTTGGTATCTGATTCAAAGTAAATACGGTAAAGCATTTACAGGTAACGATACATTATTAATAGAGAGTCAAAAGGTTATTGATACTGTTGATGGTAAAAGATCAAATTTATCTTCTTTATCTTCGGAAATTGTAAAAAGGGTACATCAATTTAGGCGTTCAGCATCTGAAAAAGACAAATTAATACTTGTTTTTGCCACAATAGAACCGTTAACAGATTCAGAACTCCGTGCCCTACAAGATATTAAATCAATGGGGGTGCAAAGGCTAGGGGCATTATTCAATGTAGATTGTATTAATTTACATACAATTTTTAACCGACTTGAGGAGCAGGAGACAAAAAGTACATCGATAAAAGTTCCAATTAATGCTAATTTAGTTCAGTCCGGTTCAGAATTACTTGTAGGCTCTGTAAAGCTTATCAATTTATATAATTTTTTAAAAGATTATTTGACTAACACAAATGATTTAGACTTGATATATGTAAAGAATGTTAGACAATTTCTAGGCGGAGGCAGGCAAGTAAATAAAGGTATTGCGAAGACAATTGATGAACAACCTGAACGATTCGGACTATACAATAATGGAATAACAATAGTCGTAGAAGATTTTAAAATTATTGAGTCTGACAAATATGAATTGACCGAACCATATATTGTAAATGGGTGCCAAACAACAAAAACAATTTGGAATGAATTAAAGAAAAAAATCGACAGTGGTGGAACTGGTATTAATAAAGAATTAGACGAGTACAAGGAACGTTTAAATAAGGGTATATTAGTCGTTAAAATTGTAAAAGTTGGCAGCGACGGTGAAGAACTTTTAATTAATACTACAAAATTTACAAATAGTCAAAACTCGGTTGGACAAAAAGACTTTTTAGCATTAGAAAAGGACTTTAGAAATTGGTCTGGAGTAATGGCAAGTAAATATAATGTCTACTTGGAGATACAAAGGGGCGGCTGGGAAGGAGAAAAATCTAAGAATAGAACCCGAATGAACGGCAAAGAATATGCTGGTTGGGCGAATGCCTTCGATTTGCTCAAAATCTATGGGGCAGCATGGCTTTACGAACCAGGACTAGCATTTGGTAAAAACCCACCGTTTGCACCCGGAGGTAGTATTTTTAAGAAAATAACCGAAACAGGAAATTTTGGAGTTGACGAGCTGTATGGCGCTTATTTGTTACTTAAATTAACCAAAGAACTAAATTTTGGTCGCGGGGCTAGTTTTCCCACTCGGGGACAAACACGTTATCTATTTTGCTTTGTGTTTATGCAGCTGTTAAAAGACGTCATGATTTACGCCAATTTACCAACAGAGCCACATGATTTGTCAATAGCGTTGATTAAAATACTCGAAAATCCCGAGACAGAAGCAGCGAGAAATATATATAATTCTGCATTACAAGTAATTGATGAATATATGACAAAAGATATGGACAATTGTATATACTCAGAACCTAAATATACAGGGGATTCTAATGCTTTCTTAAAAGATGTTAAACTGGGAAAAAGTGATGATGTTTCCCCGAAGCTAATTAACTTAATAAGCCTTCAAAAACAAATACTTCGTAGGCCTATGGGTGGGAATCCAATTCCTATGAGCAAAGTTATAGTGGAATCTTTAGTTAAATAGCTGCTTAATATCTCCGCTGTTTTCTACTAAGCGGAAATGCAGAAGCAAAAGCACAAGTTATCAATCTAATAAAAGCGCCCTGGTGGGGCTTTTATTAGATTGATAATTTAATCACTCCACATTTACCTTCTCATCCACAATATACTCCGGGCGGTTTTTAACTTCGTCGAGGATATTGCCGATGTATTCGCCTACAACGCCTACGGTGAGGAGCTGTACGCCGCCAAAAAATATGATGGTGATAATTGTGCTGGCCCAGCCGGGAACGGTGTAAGCGCCACTGAATTGCTGATACAGCACCCAAACAGTAAGGATAATTCCAATTAGAATGCTGATAAAGCCGAGGGTAAGCGATACTTTCAGCGGTTTTTTGCTGAAATAAAACATGGCTATACCCGCTAAATGAAACATTTTGCTGAGGGTATACTTGGTTTTACCGTGGTGGCGGGCGTCCCGGTCATATTGCAGCGGAATTTGCTTAAAGCCCATCCAGCTGATAATGCCGCGTATATATTTATTTTTTTCCCCAAAGTTATTAAACGTATTAATCACCTTGCGGTCAACCAAGCGGAAATCGCCGGTATCGGTATTTAAATCCATTCCCGCCAGCCAATTCAACAGGCGGTAAAATAAACGAGCAGTAATTTTTTTAAAAAAGGTCTCCCCTTTCCGTTCTTTCCGTACCCCATATACCACGTTGCAATCCTGCTCCCGGTAAATAGAAACCATTTTTTCAAACAACTCGGGCGGGTCTTGTAAATCGGCATCAATAATAATGGCTACATCGCCCTTGCAATGAGCAATACCTGCCGCCACTGCTGCCTGGTGACCAAAATTGCGGGAAAAGGAAATTAATTTAACTTTACTATCCGTAGCTGCCAGCTGGCGCAAAATATCCAGCGTGGCATCTTTGCTGCCATCGTTGATGAACAACAGCTCGTACCCTTTGTTCCACTGGCCCTGCAAAGCAGCAGTAATCCGCTCATACGCCGTATGCACGGATTCCTGCTCGTTATAACAGGGAATTATAATGGAAACAAAAGGTGTTTCTTTCATTAATTAATAATTATAACGGAATATTCCCGTGTTTCTTGCGGGGCAGGTTGGCTACTTTGTTTTCCAGCATTTTAAAAGCGTTTATCAGCCTGATGCGGGTTTCTTCGGGCAGTATCACTTCGTCTACAAAACCACGCTCTGCAGCCCGGTAAGGGTTGGCAAACAGGTCTGCATATTCCTGCTCTTTGGCCTTCAGCTGGGCCTCGTGGTCTTCAGCGTCAGCAATTTCCTTTTTAAAAATAATTTCAGCAGCACCTTTGGCGCCCATTACGGCAATTTCAGCCGTAGGCCATGCAAAATTCATATCGCAGCCAATGTGTTTGCTGTTCATCACATCGTAAGCACCGCCGTAGGCCTTGCGGGTAATAACGGTAACCCGTGGCACAGTAGCCTCGCTAAAAGCATACAATAGCTTGGCGCCGTTGGTGATAATGGCGTTCCACTCCTGGTCGGTGCCGGGAAGGAAACCGGGCACATCTTCAAACACCAGCAGGGGAATGTTAAAACAATCGCAAAAGCGCACAAACCTGGCTGCTTTTTGCGATGATTTAATATCCAATACGCCTGCAAGGAAAGCAGGCTGGTTGGCCACAATACCTATGCTGCGGCCAGCCAGGCGGGCAAAGCCCACCACTATATTCTCTGCAAAATCTTTGTGTACTTCGTAAAAACTGCCCTCGTCCATAGTGCCCTCAATCACTTCACGCATATCGTAGGGCTGGTTGGCGTTATCGGGCACAATGTTTTTCAACTGCGGGCGCAGCTCATCTCCGTGAACAGTATAAGGCAAGCGGGGAGCATCTTCTTCGCAGTTCTGGGGTATGTAGCTCAGCAGCTTTTTAATGCCGTTAATACACTCTACCTCATTAGCGTTAGAGAAGTGCGCCACACCTGATTTAGCCGAGTGCACCGATGCACCCCCCAAATCTTCGCTGCTCACCTCCTCGTGTGTTACGGTTTTCACCACGTTGGGGCCGGTGACAAACATATACGAGGTTTTCTCCACCATATAGATAAAATCAGTAATGGCGGGCGAATACACCGCACCACCGGCGCAAGGCCCCATGATGGCGGATATTTGGGGAATTACCCCCGATGATAAGGTATTGCGGTAAAATATATCGGCATAACCACCCAATGAAACCACGCCTTCCTGTATGCGCGCACCCCCTGAATCGTTCAGGCCGATAAACGGAGCGCCGTTTTTCATGGCCAGGTCCATCACCTTGCAGATTTTCTCAGCAAAGGTTTCAGAGAGTGAGCCACCAAACACGGTAAAATCCTGCGAAAAAACGTACACCAGGCGGCCGTTAACGGTACCGTAACCGGTTACCACACCATCGCCCAGCACCTTTTGTTTTTCCATCCCAAAATCGTTGCTGCGGTGCATTACAAAAGCGCCAATCTCATTAAAGCTGCCTTCGTCCAACAGCAGGTGTATACGTTCGCGGGCAGTCAGTTTTCCTTTTTTATGCTGACCGGCAATTCTATCCTTGCCACCGCCCAGTTGGGCTTCCTCACGCAGTTTCAGCAGTTTTTCGCGTTTATCCATTCCAGGTTTATAACTAGTTTAATATTTCGGCTAATTCTTCAGAAAATTCAACATTATGGTAAAATACCTTCACATCGTCATCGTTGTGCAGGTTATCCAGCAGTTTGGCAAGTTTAGCAGCATCTTCATTGCTTACCTGCTTAAATATCTTAGGTACGTACTGCAATTCCGATTTTTCAGGAGTAATGCCCAGCTCGTCCAGCTTTTTGCTCAGGCTGCCAAAATCTTCGCGCGCGCACGATGCGGATATAAAACCATCCTCTTCTTCTACTTCATCAGCGCCTCCGTCTATCACCTCCAGGGTAAGCTCGTCCAGGTCCGTTCCTTCGGGTTTGGTAAACTCAAATACCCCTTTCTGCTCAAACACAAAATTCAGCGAGCCATTGTTGGCCAGGCTGCCGCCGGTTTTGGTAAGGTAAGTGCGCAGGTTGGCAATGGTACGGTTCAGGTTATCGGTGGTGCACTCAATAATAAGCCCTACGTTGCCCGGCCCGTAGGCTTCGTACATTACATCGGTAAAGCTCTCGGCACCTGCACCTGATGCTTTGTTAATGGCCCGATCAATATTGTCTTTGGGTACGCTCTGGCCGCGGGCGTTTTGCATAGCCAGCCGCAAACGGGGGTTAGAGTCAGGGTTGGGGCCGCCTACTTTGGCAGCCACGTAAATTTCCTTCACCAGCTTGGTAAACAGAGTAGAGCGTCGCTTATCGGCTGCTCCTTTCTTATGTTTTATGTTTGCCCATCGGCTGTGCCCGGCCATAGTGGTTTTTAAGTTAAGACGGGCAAAAATAGGGAATACTGTATTTATGATAACAGATTATTTACGCCTGAACGACTCATAGTACCAGTAAATGGTGTCGCCGGGCGGCGGCTGGGTGAGAAAAGTAAGTACCAAAGAATCCTGTGTTAATATTGAAATAGTTTTTGCGTAGGGTTCGCTTCCCGGTAAATCAGCCGATAATGTTAGCTTATTGCCCTTTAGCCCCCACCCTCCCGTCCAAAAGGTATCTGGCTCAGTAAAGCGGCAGCGGGTAACGCCGCTCAGGTAACTATAGGTTTTATTAGAGTGGAAATGCATTTCGTCATCCTGTTCGCACGAGTCCCACTCTGCATACAAATCGCGGCCGGGCCCATGGTTTTGTTTATTAAAAAAATACCCGGTACGTATCCACTCACCTGCAATAAGGTCTTCCCAGGATGAGCCCCTGGGAACTTCATGCTCTTTTGCGGTACAAGCGCTTACTATTACTAACAACAAGAGTATTTTTAGTTTCATCGCTGTTTAGTAAAGATACCTAATATAACTCACTGCACAAACAAAAAATCCCGGCCTTGCAGGCCGGGATTTTTTTAAAAATTGTTATAACTAAAATGATTATTTAACAATAACCATTCTTGAAGTTTCAGTGCTGCTGTTGGTTTTAATGGTATACATGTAGATACCTTCATTCAGCATAGAAGTGTTAAGAGGTACATTGTGGAAACCGGCTTCTTTCTGACCCAGGTTTTGAGTATACACCTGGCGGCCGGTTAAATCAAATATGCTTAATTCAACTTCAGAGTTCACAGCCATATCAAACTCAATGGTGGTTGATAATGAAGCGGGGTTGGGGTAATTGCTAAGCGCTTTGTGGTTTGACAATACTAGCCCTTCAACAGAAGTAAGCTCGGTTGAAAACCTCAGGTTGTCAAGCAACAGGGTGGTGCTAATAGTGGTAGAACCGGTGTTACCTTGTGTCCACGCACCTGAGGTAATTAAGGTAATTACGCAGCTATCAGGATTGTCTGTACCCATATAAGCAGTTGGAGGCAACTGGCTGGTTAGAGTAACCAAAGGCAGGTTGCTACCTTGTGGAGTGCCTAATACGGCACCTGGCGTCTGCAGGAAAATGTAGCGGTTTAACACGGTATCATTTACACCGGCGCTATCCCTGAACATTACTACACTAATAGCAAAAGTTTCAGTGTTGATAGTAGTCAGGTACAACAAATCGGCATAAAACCTGGCTGGCATCTTGTTATATGCAAAACGAGACTGCATGCGTCCAACAAATACATTGCCGGGGGCAGCGCCTGTGGTATCATTAGCCAAAACTAAAAGTTTTGAACCGTTTGAAGGGTTAGCAGTAAAAGTGCCCTGAGATGTATTGATGGAAAAGTTTGCAGGTGCACTGGCCTGGCCACTAATTAACGTCCAATTATCAATATCATTACCAGTTACATTCTCAAAACTGGCATTAGGAATGCTTTGTGCGTTGACAAACAGTGCTCCTGCTACTGCCGCAACCGTAAGTAAAATTTTTTTCATGACTCTTTTTTTATTGTTTATTGTTTAGGTTGTAATTGCAAATAAAGACTATTGATTGATAATTTACGTTGTCCTTACACAAAAATATTCTCTATTTCATCCATACTGAGTGTGGATAAGAATGTATTGTCGCTGGTAATCAGGGTTTCAGCAAGTGCCAGCTTTTTCTTCTGAAGTGTTAAAATTTTCTCTTCCACCGTATTACGGGTAATAAATTTGTAATTAAATACATTTTTAGTTTGTCCTATACGATAACTGCGGTCGGTTGCCTGACGTTCCACAGCCGGGTTCCACCAGGGGTCAACAATAAATACATAGTCAGCTTCTGTAAGGTTTAGCCCTATCCCTCCTGCTCTTAGCGAGATAAGAAACACGCCTGATTTCTTTTCCTGCTGAAATTTTTCCACTTCGTACTGGCGTTGCTTTGAGCTGAGCGATCCATCAATATAACAGTAATCAATTCCACTTTCTGTTAAATGTTTCTCAAAAATGGAGAGCTGCTTTACAAACTGTGAGAATAGCAGCACCTTATGTCCTTCGGCGAGGGCTATACTAAGTTTCCGGTTAATCTCATCAAACTTTCCTGAAGTTCCCAGGTAGTCTTCCTGCACCAGCAACGGGTGGTTGGCAATTTGCCTCAGCATCATCAGGCCTTTTAATATCTGCAGTTTTGATTTGTTAAGCCCAAACTCAGAAACCGACTTCAATATCTGGTTGCGGTACAGCGATTTGGTGGATTCATACACACGTTCCTGCTCTTCCGTCATTTCGCAGTAGTATACCTGGTCGTATTTTTCAGGAAGGTCTTTTGCTACCTGTTCTTTGGTACGGCGCAGTATAAAAGGGTCTATTATTTTTTGCAGCCTTGCCCGCTGAATTTCATCCCCGTTTTTTTCGATAGGGGTAACAAATTTTTCATTAAAGAAAGTGAAGTTGCCCAGCAGGCCCGGATTCAAGAAATTCATTTGCGACCAAAGGTCGACAATGGAGTTTTCAACCGGGGTACCGGTAAGCACCAGCCGGTATGCCGACTGAAGGTCATTAACCGCTCTTGCCGTTTGAGATGCAGGGTTCTTTATATACTGGCTCTCATCCAGTATAACATAATGGAACTTGAATTCTTTCAGTATATCAATATCCATCCGCGCTACGCCATACGTGGTCATTACCAGGTCGTACTGCGAGAAATACTCAATATTACGGTTACGGTAAGTGCCGGTGTATATAAATATTTTTAAATGCGGCGCAAACCGGTTAGCCTCTGACAGCCAGTTGTATATCAACGATGTAGGCAAAATAATCAGGTTGGTGCGGCGGCGGGCGGAAGCAATTTGTGCAGGTTGTTCAGCTACCGCATCCATAGCAAAAAGATTCAGCTGGTTAATAACCGCCTGCCTTTGCCGGGGAACATCCTGCAAAATACTGGTGGCTGCGGTCGGCTGGTCCTGTTCTGTGGCCGACGGCATATCTGCCTCTCTTTGTAAAAGGGCCAGGGTTTGTACCGTTTTACCAAGCCCCATATCGTCAGCAAGGCAACCGCCAAATGAGTTTCGCTTTAAAAAATAAAACCAGCTGTAACCCTCCATCTGGTAGGGGCGCAGTTCACCGGTAAAGTGCGGGGAAAGCGGTGTAATTTCTTTAAGAGATTCGAAATTAAGATGAGATAATTTCTCTTTAATTTCATCTTTCGTGCTTCCGTTTTGCAACTCATCCAGCAGTTTCCAGTGGTGCTTTTTAACCCGTATTTCATCCCCAGCAATATTAAATTCCAGTAAGCTGCTGTATTTTGTAAACCATTCTTCGGGTATTACCGCAATTTCACCGGAAGGAAGCAAAAACTCCCGTTTACCCTGCAAAATATGGCT
>Ga0196965_1001252_pt1 | contig 10232 bp, 11 predicted proteins | sample S1_20metaG_FD_148668 | JGI IMG/M metagenome (GOLD analysis project Ga0196965, IMG submission 148668) | Soil microbial communities from Anza Borrego desert, Southern California, United States - S1_20 | ecosystem: Environmental > Terrestrial > Soil > Desert | place: USA: California | collected... | reverse complement strand
CACCGGGACCGCGGAACCCCCCGGACGCGCCACGCGGAGCACGACGTCCACGCCGACCCCGCGGAGCCGACGACCGGCGGACCGCCCGCCCAGCGGCTCCTGGGGTCGCGGTCACGCCTCCGCACCCGGCTGGTGGCCGGGCACGCCGATCTCGCGGAGATCGGTCACCGCCAGGACGCGAGCGGTCGGGTACAGCTCGATCTCGGCGTCCTCGACCAGGTCCGCCACCACGGTCAGCCAGCCGGCGGGCCCGAACCGGACGATCCGCCGCGGCAGCTCGACCGAACGGGACGGGTCCGCCGGGTCCTGGACCACCACCCGGCCCTGGTACAGGTGGCGGTCGTTGACGGTGGTGATGTCCATCGGGGACTCCTTCGCTGGCGCGGACAGGGGTACTGGCCGGGAGCGTCCCCGGACGAGGTCCGCCCGGTCGCGGTGGCGCGTCCCCAGGGTGGCGGGTGATCGCGTATCCTGGCGTCCGGTCGCTGTTGTGCCTCTGCTTCGTTCCCGAACGTCGACAGTCGTCTCTGCCTGACGTTCCTCTCGGTCCTGCCGGTCGGTGCGGCGACCCAGGACCGGCGACCGTCTGTCCTGATGCGACAGCACGGAAGAGGGAAACGACATGACCCAGGGCACTGTGAAGTGGTTCAACGCCGAGAAGGGCTTCGGCTTCATCGAGCAGGACGGCGGCGGCCCCGACGTCTTCTGCCACTTCTCCGCGATCAGCGGGAGCGGTTACCGGTCGCTGGACGAGGCGCAGCGCGTCGAGTTCGACGTCACCCAGGGCCAGAAGGGCCCGCAGGCGGAGAACGTCCGCGCGATCTGAGCGACGCCGGGACACGGCACCGGACCCCCACGGCTCTCCTGCCGTGGGGGTCCGGTCGTCCCCGGGGCCCGTGGTGGACCCGGGACACCGCGGTCGGGCCGGTACGGTCTGCGGACCACCCGTCCCCGCGGAGGCGCTCGTGCCCGACCAGCCCGCCGACCCCGCGACCTGGTCGCTGCGGGCGATCGAGGCCGCGTACCGCGCCAAGGTCCGGCTGGACCGGGCACTCTCCGCCCGCGCCCGTCGCCGTGGCTGGACGACCGCCGCCCTGGGCTACCCCGGGTACGCCGCGCAGGGCCGTGCGCGGGTGCGGGGACGGCTGCTGCTGGCCCCCGCGGGCACCGACCCGAGCGCCCGCCTCGACATCCCCGGCTGGCGCCGGCTGCTGACCCTCGAGCAGCCGCACGGCGAGATCGACGTCACCCTCGGCGGTGCCCGGGTCCGCGCGCGTGCCGACGACGCGGGCCTGATCGACCTCACCGTGGCCGCCGAGCTGCCCCCGGGTCCGGCCGCTGCGCTGCTGCACCCGGAGGGCCGCCCGCCGGTGCCGGCACCGCTGCACGTCGCCTCCCCCGACGCGCCCCGCGGCGTCGTCTGCGACATCGACGACACGGTGTGGATCACGGGGATCCGGCACCCCCTGCGCGCCGCGTGGCGCACCTTCGCGGGCAACGGCTCGACCCGTCGTCCGGTGGCGGGCATGGCGGCGCTGCTGGACCGGCTCGTCGAGGGAGCCCCGCACGCACCGGTGGTCTACGTGAGCAACGGGCCGTGGAACCTGGCCGGGCCGATCACCGCCTTCCTCGAGCGGCACGGCTTCCCGGCCGGCGCCCTGCTGCTCACCGACTGGGGGATCAGCCCGCGCGCGTGGTTCCGCAGCGGCCGGGCGCACAAGCGGGAGTCCCTGGAGCGGCTGGCCGCCGACCTGCCCGGCGTGCAGTGGGTCCTGGTCGGGGACGACGGCGAGCACGACCCCGAGATCTACCGCGACTTCGCCCGCGCGCACCCCGACCGGGTCGCGGCGATCGCGCTGCGCACCGTCGCCCCGATCGGCACGGAGCCGCCGGAGACCGAGGAGCGGGTCGGCCCAGTCCCCGTCGTCCGTGCCGGCGACGGCCGGGCGCTCGCCGACCTGCTCGACCGCGCCGGCCTGCTCGCCGTCCGGCCGGCCCCCCTCGGTAGCGGAGCCGGCGGCTGAGGGGCCCGGGGGGCCTCACCCGCCGGGCGGCGGGACCAGAGGGGCGGGGACCCGTCGCCGAGCGGGGCGGCGCCCGGCTGCCGCAGCCGACAGCGCGGCCAGCGTGCGGCGAACGCCGTCCTCGTACTGGGTCGCGGGGAGCCCGAAGGCCCGCGCCGCCCGGCTGCCGTCCACCTCGAAGGGCTGCTCGAACTGGTAGACCAGCTCGGCTCCCTCCCGGGCCAGCGGCACCAGCCGGCCGAGCACCCGCAGCTGTGCGGCGCTGTACCGGAGCAGCAGCAGCCGCGTCCCGGCCTGCCGGCAGGCCTCCGCGGCGAGGGCCCGCCCGCTGGTCGGCCGGGGATGCGGCACGTGCCAGACCGCCGCGTCCGACGTGTCCCGCATGCCGAGGACGGCGACCGTCCGGGCGAAGTCGTCGACGAAGGTCGGGGTCAGCGGCTGGTCCGGATCACCGAGCCAGTGCACCGGCCGGCCCCGGCGCGCGGCGCCGAACACGTTGCCCGCGATCACCGAGCGCACGCCGGGGCCGTACAGCTCCCCGGCGCGGGCGATGCTGACGCGCAGCCCTCCGTCAGCGGCAGCGTGCAGCAGCCGCTCGGCGAGCCAGGCGCGGAGGACGCCCCTGGTGCTGACCGGCCGCCAGGGGGTGTCCTCGGTCATGGCCCCGTCGACCCGGCCATACATCCAGGTGTCGTCGGCGTAGACCAGCCGGGCGCCGACCGCCCGGGCGGCGTGCACGAGGGCGTCGGTCACCACCGGGAACTCCTCGGTCCACCGGCTGAACTCCGGCATGACGCAGTGGTGGACGGCAACCGCCCCGCGGCAGACGACGGCCAGCGCGGCGCCGTCCCGGGCGTCGGCCGCCACGGCCTCGACCCCCGGGGTGCCGACGTCCCGGCCGTCCCGGGTCACGGCGCGCACCCTGGCCCCCGCCGCGTGCAGGTGGCCGACGACGAGCCGGCCGACCGCGCCCCCGGCCCCCACCACGACGTGCACGTCGGACGGGCCGTCCGCCGGCGGCGCGGGGCGCAGGGGCGTCTCGCGCACGTCGGTCACGGCGGCCTCGCGGTCAGGCGGGACGGACGACGAGCGGCAGCCTCGAGACGGCGACCATCGTCCACGGGTTGCGGTGCTCGACCGGCTCGTCGGCGGCCACCTCGATGTCCCGGTAGCGCTCCAGCAGCAGCCGCAGCGCGACCCGGGCCTCCAGCCGGGCCAGCGGCGCGCCGAGGCAGAAGTGCACGCCGTGCCCGAAGGTCAGGTGCGGGTTGGGCCGGCGGTGCACCTGGAAGCGCTGCGGCTCGGCGAACACCCGCGCGTCCCGGTTGGCCGCGGCCAGCCAGGGCATCACCACCTGCCCGGCCGGGATGCGCACGCCGCCGACCTCGGCGTCGGCCGTGGTGATCCGGGCCAGCCGCGGGAACGGCGTCCGCATCCGCAGCACCTCCTCGATCGCCCCCGGGAGCAGGTCCGGATCGGCCCGGACCTCGGCCGCGGCGTCCGGGGCGTCGGAGAAGGCGACGATGCTGTTGCCCAGCGTCGCGGTCGTGGTGACGTGCCCGGCGACCAGCAGCAGCCCGACGAAGCCGACGATCTCCTCGTACGCCAGCCGCCGGCCGTCCACCTCGGCCTGGATGAGCCGGCTGGTCAGGTCGTCGCCCGGGTGCGTCCGCCGGGACCTGATGTGCTCCAGGAAGTAGGCGTTCATCTCCCGGACGGTCGGCGCCACGGCGCTCACCGCCTGCTCGCCGGCCTCCACCAGCCCCTGGTCGGGGTCGATCTCCTGGCCGAGCAGCACGTCGGCCCACCGGCGGAACAGCCCCCGGTCGGACGTCGGGACCCCCAGCAGGTCGGCGATGACGATCACCGGCAGCGGATAGGCCAGCGCGTCGACCAGGTCGAACCGCTCCCCCGCCCGGTCGAGCAGCTCGGTGGTCAGCCCGGCGATCCGCGGCTCGAGGCCGGCCACGACCCGCGGGGTGAACGCCTGGTTGACCAGGGACCGCAGCACCCGGTGGCGCGGCGGGTCCATCCGGACGAGGTTGCCGCGCTGGAAGAGCGCGAGGTCGTCCTGCGCGGGTTGCAGCGCCGTGAGGTCGGAGGAGAAGACCGCCGGGTCGGACAGCACGATGCCGGCCTCCGGGTGGCCCAGCACCTGCCAGCACTGCTGCCGGTCGTCGTAGTGGACCTGCCCGTGTTCCCGGCCGGCCTCCAGCCACGCGAGGAAGTCATCGAACGTCGGTCGGGTGGTCGTCATGCGGGCTCGCTCCCCTCGGACTGGGCGGCCGCGTCCCCGGTCCGGGGCGGGACGCGGCGTGGGACCGGCCGGTGCGCCCGGCCGTGCGGGATCCGGGACGGCCGCCGGGCTCGGCCGGCAACCGGAACGCCATCGCGGTCAGCAGCACCGCGGCGACCGACACCAGGGTCAGGGTCACCGTCTGCAGGACCTCGTCGCTGGTCGTGTGGAGCAGGTGCAGGGTCCGCTGGTGGTACAGCTGGTGGGGCAGGTAGGCCACGACCGCGGCGAGGCCCGTCGCCCGGGCGAGCCAGACCCCGCCGGTCAGCAGCGCGACGAGGGCCACGACGCCGATGGCCAGGTTGCCCTGCCCGACGTCCCGGAGCAGGTGCTCGTTGTAGGGACCGTCGACGCTCACCCAGTGCCGGCCCAGTCCCGGGAAGTCCTCGTAGAACGACGCCGGGGCGAGTGCCTGCCACCCGCCGACGCCCAGGCCGAACACCGCGAACCAGCCCAGCAGGCCGGTGACGGCTCGTCGCACGGGAGCCTCCCTCCCGGGGTGCCCGACCGGCGGCGACCGCCGCTCCGCTGGGGCGGCTCGCCGTCACCGGACCCGTGGAGGGGATGGTCCTGCCGCCGCCGGGTGCTCACAAGGGACGACCGGCACTGGTGCCCCGGCCGGAACGACGGCGTGGCGCCGGGAGCGGGGTCGCCGCCGCGCCGTCACGGGGCACGGAGGCCACGGGGGTGCGGCTGCCGCCGGCGGCCAGGGCCGGCTGGGAGCGGCGCTCGAGCACGTCGGTCGGCACCCGGACGCCGGCGACCGTGACCGCCTCCGGGACCGGGTGCGTCCCCAGGGCGGCCAGTGCCTCCCGGCCGACGCGCTTCTCCTCGACCGTGAACTGCACCGACAGCTCCGCGGTCGGCCGCCCCCCGGTGACCTTGTAGCCCAGGCCGACCGAGGCGACGTTCGGGTCGTCCAGGTGGCGCCGTCCGTCGGTGCGGAGGAACCGGCGCAGGCCGGTGAGCAGCTGCCGGTAGGAGACGTCGCCCCACGGATCCGCCGGAGCGGGCGCCTGCGAGTCCATCCCTGACCTCCCGCGTGGGTGCGTCCGGTACACCGGACGGAGGCGGACCACCGCCGGTCTGATACACGGCCGGCCGAGGTCCTCAGGAGGCCACCCGCCGTCCCTCTCCCAGGTGCGCGACCAGCCGGGTGAGCCGGTCGGTCGGGTCCAGCCCGAGCTGGTCGCGCACCCTCGCCCGGAACTGCCGGTAGGAACGGACGGCGGCGGCCACGTCGCCCTCGGCGAGGTGGATCCGCACCAGGACCCGGTACGCGCTCTCGCGCAGCGGCTCCGCCCTGACGGCGAGGGTGGCTGCCTCCACCGCGTCGCCGGGGCGCCCGGCGTCGGCCAACCGCGCGGCGAGGGTCTCCAGCGCGTACAGCCGCAGCTGCCGCAGCCGCTCCCGCTCGACGAGGACCCAGTCGTCGCACCAGCCGGGCAGCAGGTCGCCGTGGAGCTCCGGGGGCGGGAGGCGCAGGTCCTCGACGTCGGCGCGCGGGTCCCGGACCCGGGCCGACCAGGCGCACAGCTCCCGGACGTCGACGTGCACGCCCGGGGTCACGGTGAGCGCGCCGCCGGAGGTGTCCAGCAGCCCCGGTGCCAGCCGGTGCAGCCGCCACAGCGTCGACCGCAGGCTCGCGTGCGCCTGCTCCTCGGGGACCCCGCCCCACAGCTGGCCGGCGACCGCCGACCGGGCCGGCCGGCCGGAGAGGCAGACGTACGCCACCAGGCGCTGCACGCTGCGGGGGACGTCGTCCCGCCCGGCCGGGACCCCGGCGGTGCCGAGGGTGCAGCCGCCCAGCAGGCCCACCCGCAGCGTCGTCGTCCGCACGTCCACGGCGTCCGCTCCCCGGTGCTGCACGACCGGCAGAGGCGGGCGGGGCCGGTCCTGATACACGGGGCGCGGTGACACGATGGTGACGGCGCGGTGACGCCCCCGCCGGATCGTCGCGGACCCGGGCGGCTGCCGTCGTCCGCGGGACGAGGAGGTCGGACATGACCGGTGTGACCACGGATGCGACCAGCGGGACCGGGACCGGGAGCGGGACCGGGACCGGGACGACGGTGCAGAGCCCGCTGACGCTCGTCATGCCGGTTCGGCCCGAGGCGCGCGCGGCGCTGCGGGCGGAGGTCGAGCAGCTGCAGGCCCTGCCCCGCGATCAGAACCCGGTCACCACCGCGCTGGACGCGATCGGCACGGTGCACTTCGCCCGGTTCGTCTTCATCGACGACGAGCGGCTGGCCGTGATCACCACGTACGACGGGGACTTCGAGCGCTACATCATGGACTTCGTCGACCACATCGGGCCGGTGTTCGACCTGCTGCTGAAGCACATGGCCGACCCGCCGCCGCTGCCGGTACAGCAGCACCCCGAGGAGTTCCTGGCCTACGTGCGCCGGCACGACCTGGGGTGCGTCGGCCCCTTCTACAGCGCCTACCCCACCCGGCCGGTGATCGACATCCGCGCCGACGACGCCGGCTGAGCGCGGCGGAACGGGGGATCCGGTGGTGCTCGACCTCTCCGACGTCCAGGGTCTGGTCGTCCGCGGTTACACGATGCCCACGGCGCGGCACCTGCTGCTGCGCGTGGACTCCGCTCCGGCCGCCCGCGCGCTGCTCGGCTCGCTGGTCGACGGCACCCCGGGCCGGCCGCAGGTCACGACGGCGACCCCGTGGACCGAGAAGCCGGAGGCGTGCCTCAACGTGGCGGTCACCGCGACCGGGCTGCAGGCGCTGGGGGTGCCGTCGGCCGGCTTCCCCGCCGAGTTCACCGCGGGCGCCGTCGCCCGGGCCGCGCTCGTCGGGGACACCGGGCCCAGCGACCCGGTGCACTGGCGCCCGGCGTTCACCGACCCGGGGTTCCACCTGCTGCTCTCGCTGGCGGCCGTCTCGCCGGCGGCGCGGGACCGGGCCACCGAGGCCGTCCTGGCCGGCACCGCTCCGGGGCTGACCGAGCTCGACCGCCTGGACGGCGACCTGCTGCCCGGCCGGGTCGACCACTTCGGCTACGTGGACGGGATCTCCCAGCCGACCGTCGACCCCGCCCCGCCACCCGGCCCGCCCGACCGGCTGCCCGTCCAGCCCACCGGCGCCTTCCTGCTCGGCCACCCCAGCCAGTTCACCGGCCACAGCTACCCCGTGCCCGACCCGCCCGCCCTCGGCCGCAACGGCAGCTTCGCGGCGTTCCGGGTGATGGCCCAGGACGTCGCCGCCTTCTGCGCCCTGCTGGCCGAGCAGGCGCAGCGCACCGGCACGTCCGAGGAGCTGGTCGCCGCCCGGCTGTGCGGTCGGTGGCGCAGCGGGACGCCGCTGGTCCTGTCCCCCGACACCGATGCCCGGCTGCCACCCGAGGCCCTCAACGACTTCGACTACGCCGGTGACCAGCGGGGCGAGCGCTGCCCGATCGGCGCGCACGTCCGGCGCATGCACCCCCGCGACTCCCCCGTCGCGGGCGGCGGGGGCGCCAAGCACCGCGTCGTGCGGCGCGGGCTGACCTACGGCCCGCCGTACGACCCGGCCCGGCCCGACGACGGGCCGGAGCGCGGGGTCGTCGGCCTGTTCATCGGTGCCAGCCTCCGGGACCAGTTCGAGTTCCTCATGGCCGAGTGGGCGCTCGACGGGCTCTTCGCACCGGGGCTGGGCCGCACCCAGGACCCCTTCCTCGGCACCGGGGACGGCACCGGCGCCGGCCGCGCCTTCCGCTTCCGGACGGCCGCCGGCCGGGCCGAGCTGACCGACCTGCCCCGCCTGGTCACGACCCGGGGCGGCGCGTACGTGTTCCTCCCGAGCGTGACCGGGATCCGCCACCTCGCCGGGACCTGAGCGCGCTGCTCCCGGCGCTGCCGCGGTGACGCCGAGCACCCGCTCGCCCGGCGCCGCCTCGGCCGGGCACCTCAGGCCGGCACCGCGTCGTACACCCCGGCCGTCTCCAGCGTCGTCCGCAGCCGGGCCAGGATCCGTGCCCGCGTCGGGCCGATGCTGCCCACGGGGATCCCGAGCCTGGCGCTGATCTGCGCGTAGCTCGGCGCCGGCGAGGCGACGAGCAGGCCGAGCAGCGCCTGCTGCTGCGCGGGCAGAGCGGCCACCGCGCGGCGGACCAGCACCTGCTGCTCGTGCCGCACGGCGCTCGTCTCCGGCCCGGCGTCGTCGGCCGGGCGGTCCCAGGGGACGGCGGGGGCGTGCTCGAGGTCGTCGGTCGCCTGCTCGCGGCAGTGGTCGCGGGCCACGGCCAGGCAGGCCCGCCGGGTCGTCGTCCGCAGCCAGCCGGGCAGCCGCTCCGGGTCGCGGATGTCGGCCAGGTGCTCCACCAGCCGCAGCCAGGTCGTCTGGACGGCATCGGCGGTCTGCGCCTCGCTGAGCCGGAAGCCCCGCGCCACCGACCACACCAGGCGGCCGTACTCCTCGACGATCCCCCGCCACGCCCGCTCGTCACCCTGCGCGGCGCGGCGCACCAGGTCGGTCACTGCTGCGGCGTCCATGGCGACTCCCCGGTCCGGGACGGCGGCATCGCCGTCGTCCCGGAGCGTGGGCGGGCTCTGTCAGCCGGGCGTCAGCCGGAACACGAGGACGCGCCAGCCGGACGTCAGCCAGCCGTCAGCCGGGCGTCAGCCGGGCGTCAGCCGCGAGCTTGCGGCCGGTCCCGCCGCGCAGGGGCGTGCACCTCGAGACGTCGGGCCAGGGCGAGCGTGCGCGGCTGCGCCGGGACGCCGAGGCCGTCGAGCGCCTGCAGGCAGCGCCGCAGCGCCCGGCGGGCGTCGGCTGCGTCGCCGGCTTCCAGCAGCGCGGAGACCAGCAGCTGGTGGGCCTCCTCGGACCAGGCGTCGACCCGCAGTGCCCGCTCGCCCAGCGTCCGGGCGGCACCGGCGTCCCGCCGGGCCAGCAGCAGCTCCCCCGCCCGGACGGCGGCCGCCACGAAGCGCCCCCGGATCCGGTCGCGCTCCCACTCCAGCCAGTCGGCGCCACCCAGGTCGGGCAGGTAGTCGGTGTCCCAGAGCCGCAGCGCCTGCTCGTAGGCGGCCAGGGCGGCCGACGGCACACCCTGGCGCTCGAGCCGAGCCGCCTCGTCCAGGTGCCGCTCGAAGTCCACGGCGTCGACCTGCAGCGCCTCACCGACGACCAGGTGCAGGACGGGCCCTTCGCTGCGGACGAAGTAGGGCGCGTCGGACTCGCCGCGGTCGGGTTCGAGCAGGTCCTGCAGGTAGGCGAGGGTCACCCGCAGGTTGCGGGCCGCGGCCGCCTCGTCGAGGTCCGGCCACAGGTCGGCCGTGACCGCCGCCCGGGTGGGCCGGTCGTGGGCGAGCAGGTACCCGAGCAGCTGGCGCACCCGCTCGCGGCGCAGCTCGCGGGCGATCACGACGGTCCCGTTCCGGCGCAGCTGCATGGGTCCCAGCACCCGCAGCTCCAGCCGGGCGGGCGGCGCGGCCGGCAGCTCACGCAGCAGCCGGCGGGCGGTGGCGGCGACCGGCGCCGGGCCTCCGCTGCTGAGCGCCCGCAGGGTGGGCCGGGCCCGCGGCCCGAGCTCCTCGACCAGCGCATGCCCCTCCTGGATGCCGGAGGCGACCATGCCGAGGGCCAGCTCCGCCGTCCACGGCGCCGGCAGGACGGCCCGCATGACCGCGCGGGCCTCGTCCGGCAGCGCGGCCACCTGCTCCAGCGACCCCTCCTCCCGGATCGCGACCAGCGCCCGGGCCAGCTGCAGCGCCGGCCGGAAGCACCCGGGCGGGGACCCGGCGTCCCACAGCGGCCTCGCCTCGGGGAGCAGGACGTACTGCAGCGGCAGCACCGCGGCGGACACCTGACGCACCGCCCGGCTGCGGGCCACGTCCAGCCGCAGCACCGCGCGCAGGGCCTCGGCGGCCGCGGCCTCCTGACCGAGCGACACCCGGTGGGCCGCCTCCGCCACG
>Ga0196965_1001251_pt1 | contig 10236 bp, 7 predicted proteins | sample S1_20metaG_FD_148668 | JGI IMG/M metagenome (GOLD analysis project Ga0196965, IMG submission 148668) | Soil microbial communities from Anza Borrego desert, Southern California, United States - S1_20 | ecosystem: Environmental > Terrestrial > Soil > Desert | place: USA: California | collected... | reverse complement strand
GATGAGACGAATCGTGTTTTCACCGACCGACTCGATGAGGATATTTGAGAGTACGGGGATCGTGTTCTTCTTCTCGACAATGCCCTGCACAAACCCGAGCTCTTTTTGCAGAGCGTTCTTACTAATGTTGAATTCCATCTACGGTCTCCTCTAGAGAAATAGCTGTCTGAAAGTTGTTATCTCGAAACGTTTTTCTAAAACTGCCTTTTCTTATTTATACTAATTTAATACCTTGTTTATATATCTAGTAGTAGTAGTAGGGGCTGTGGAAATGTGGAAAAGTCACTTTATTGTTGTATCCAAAGGAATTGTTTTCCACAGGGGCTGTGGAAATCGCTGTGGATAACTTGGTCGAACTGTGGAAAAAGCGATTTTAGCAAAAGTTTTCCACATTTCCACAGCCCCTATTATTGCGCTGCCTGTGGAAATGTGGAAAACTCGAAGTCAAATATAGGCATATAAAAGGTTTATCGTGTATCCGTACTGTGGAAAACTTTTTGACCCAAAAGCGGCCTAACTACTTGCAAAGACTATCCATAAGCTCGCTGACGACCCTGTGGAAATTTTGATCGGCGGCAACGAGCGCTTGTATCTTGTCTACAGAGTGAATTACGGTCGTGTGGTGCTTGCCGCCGAACTCCCGACCAATCTCTGGAAAGCTGGTTTTCGTCAGCCGCTTGCACAGATACATTGCCACCTGCCGCGGCACGGCGATCTGTCGCGCGTTGTTCTTCGACTTCAATTCCTCGACCCGTAGACGGTAGTGCGAAGCGACCGTGCGCTGTATCTGCTCGATGGTGACGCCGACGGGTTGGTCGTCCTCCGCGATGTTGCGGATGGCATCTTGCGCCAGCATCTTCGAGATGGGCAGGCCGCGCAAGGAAGCAATGGCGACGAGGCGCACGAGTGAGCCTTCGAGTTCGCGTATGTTGCTTTTAACTTTTCCGGCAATGAAGAACGCCACGTCGTCGGGCAAAGTAACGCCGTCAAGATCGGCCTTGCGTTTCAGGATCGCCACTTTCGTTTCGAGATCGGGCGGCTCCATGTCGGCGATCAGTCCCCACTCGAAACGTGAGTGCAGGCGTTCTTCGAGCGTCGGTATTTCGCGCGGCGGGCAGTCGGAAGTGATGACGATCTGTTTCTGTCCATCGTAAAGCGCGTTGAAAGTGTGAAAAAACTCTTCCTGCGTGCGCTCTTTGCCCGCCATAAACTGGATGTCGTCCATCAAGAGCACGTCAATTGAGCGATACTTCTCGCGAAACGTCTGAGTTTTGTCGTAACGAATCGCGTTGATCAGTTCGTTCATGAACTTCTCGGCGGAGATATAGGACAGGCGCAAGTATTTGTTGCGCTGCTTGATGGAATGGCCGACGGCGTGCATCAAGTGGGTTTTACCCAATCCCACACCACCATATATATATAGAGGGTTGTAGGTTTTCCCCGGAGCTTCCGCCACCGCCAGCGAGGCAGCATGCGCAAATTGGTTACATGAACCGACAACAAAGGTTTGAAAAGAGCATTTCGGATTGAGCGAGAGTTCCAGCGGCTCTATATCAACAAAATTTGTCGCGCTCGGAGCTAACCCGTCAGATTCCGCCGCTTCCAGTAGTGAAAAAAGGCTGGACGTTTTATTACCGCTGTTCTCATTGACCGTCGAAGGCGCGCTGAAGGCAGCATCCTCATCATTGTCTTTATTTATATCCAATCCGGCGGTGGCGGTCGGGGCATCGTCTACCGCCCAATCAACGTGGTAGGTGGCAAGATTCAACTCTTGCAGCGAAGCATCAATCACATCGGAATAGTTTGAACTCACCCAATCTTTCACCACCTGGTTCGGCGCACGCAGGTGCAGGACGTGTCCCGCCTCGTCGCAACCATCGAACTGAATCGAACGAAACCAGGTTTCGAAACTTTGGTGGTTAAGCCGTTTTTCGACAGCCTGAAGAAGATTGTTCCAAACTCTATTTTCGATAGCTGTGCTCATCGCTTTGCTCGTTCCACTCCGAATTTAACTTATCGAGCGCATATCAACTGAATCAAAATAGTGCAATCACAACTTTAACGCTGCTCAAGGACTCCTTTGAACCAAGCGGCGGAAAATGTTGCAATAGCACCCTTTTCTACTTCTTTTCTGACTCATTACTTGAAGGTTTTCCACAGGTTTTCCACAGGCTGTGGAAAACCTCTTGGTACTTAAAGTGTTCCTTTAAGTATTTATTTATCAAGTAGTTACGGGGATTTTCCCGTTGCGAAACGGGCGCGAGACTAGCATAGCGAAATCTGAAATGCAAGAGAATTCCACAGCTCAAAAAAATAAATCCTGAGACCGCCGGAAACCCCCAAAATCCGTCAATTCCAACGTCGCAGCAAATCCGGGGAAATCCACAGTTGAATCGTTTTAGAACATTTAGCGGAAAGCGTGTTTTAGGGAAGTTTTCATCGTGCCGGGAACAAAATGTTCACAATGCGCGCCGTTTGAGCTTGAATATGGCCGCGCATTTCTTGACATAACCGACGCCGAAAGTTAGTCTTACTGTTTTCGCTGGAGGAGGAAATTATTTACTATGCCAAAGCGCACATTCCAACCGAACAATCGTCGCCGCGCCAAAACTCACGGCTTTCGCGCGCGCATGGCGACCAAGAATGGCCGTCTAGTCTTGAAGAGACGCCGCGCCAAGGGTCGCAAGAGGCTGACACCGTCGCATTACTAAATCGAAACGGCGTGCCGTCCGGTCGTCCAAAACTGCGTAAATCCGCGGAGTTTCGCTCGGTTTACGAAGAGGGAAAGCGATTTGACGGTCGTCTGATGACAGCTTTCGTGCGGCGAAACGAGGTTGGGCGTCACCGTTTGGGCATCACCGCCTCCAAACGTGTCGCACGTCTCGCCGTTGATCGCAACCGCATGAAGCGTCTGCTGCGCGAGCTGTTTCGGCTGAGCGAGCCCACGCTTCAGGGCATTGAGCCGCATTACGATTGGGTGCTCAACGCGAAGCGTTCGCTGTTGAAGGTGAAGCTGGCCGACTCGTTGGAAGATTTTCAGAAGATAGTTGCTGCGGTCGTCGCCAGAGGTGGGCACGATGCGCGCAGTTCGGACGGGCAGAAAAAGCTGTGAAGTACGTTCTGTTGTGGCCGTTGAAATTCTATAAGACAGCGATTTCGCCGCTGCTCCCGCCAGCTTGCCGTTTTGTTCCAACCTGTTCAGAATACGCTTATCAGGCTGTAGATCGTTACGGCGTTGTGCGCGGCGGATGGATGGGTATACGTCGCATCGCGCGGTGTCACCCTTTTCATCCGGGTGGTTACGATCCGGTTAAGTAATTTTAAGCGTCGGGTCTGTGATATTTTTCGACCCCGAGCATTTATTCTGACAGCAAACACTAATGGATCAAAAGCGTCTACTTCTGGCTTTCGTCTTATCTGCGGCGATACTTTTCGGATGGACATATTTCATCGAACGCACAGCCCCCAGACCGAACAAAGCCAATTCTCAAACAGAAACTTCCAATAACTCTGCGACCCTCTCTCCGTCACCCCAGACGACCGCGCCCGTCGCAACGCCGACACCTTCCGATATTGCCGCTTCCCCGATACCGGATAATGTCCCGCAACGGAAAGTGGTCGTTGAAACTCCGCTTTACAGGGTGGAACTCGACAGCAAGGGCGCAATAGCGACGAGTTGGATCGTCAAGCAGAATAAAGACACGGGGCGTCCGCTTTACTCCGTCGCGGGCGATCAAAATAATCGCCAACCGCTCGAACTCATCCCCTCTGAAAAAAATCTTCCGCCGAATCAACCTCAACTCCTGCAAATCGCTCGGCAGACGGCTTTGAATATCTCGACCGGAGATGCCGCTCTGGATAATCTGCTGGCGTCGAAAAATTTCAAGGCCGGTGGCGTAGACGGTGAGAACGGCGAGGCGCGCGTCGAAATCAAAAGCGGTGAGACAAAGCAACTCGACTTCACGATGCGCGACGAAGCGACCGGCCTCGATGTAGTTAAGACTCTCCGTTTCGACGCGAACAGCTACAGCGTCGATCTGGGTCTTAAGCTGGCGCGCGGCGGTCAGCCGATGCAAAACGCTAAACTTGCTATCGGGCCGAGCATCGGCGATCAGGGCGTTCCTTCTTTCACCTTTTATTCGGTCGCGCCGGAAGGCGTGGCGGTCATTGACGGCGAAGCTCAACTCTTTTACGGAACTTCGATTCATGGCAACGAAGGAAGTCCGGATCGTCAAGTTGTCGGTGGCACGATAGATTGGGCAGGCGTCGGCGACACTTACTTCGCGATGGTCGCGATACCCCCGAAGCCGACCGAAGGTTTGGAGTTTCGCACCGTTAAATATCAGCACGAGGCGAACGGCAATAAGGAAGAGCGTTTTCTCCTGACGGCTTATGTCAACGTCCCCGCCGACGGTTCGCTCACGCGTCTCTACGTCGGCCCCAAAGATCACGATCTGCTCGATCAGGCGAGCGTCGAGATCGGTAAAACAATCAATCGCGAAATAGACCTCGGGGGGTTGATCAACTACGGTTGGCTGGGAAGCTTCACACGACCGCTCGCCGCCCCGATTCTCTGGTCGATCAAGCACCTGCACAGGATGACGGGAAGCTACGGCCTCGCCATCATTATCTTCACGATCATCATTTATTCCCTGTTTTTCCCTCTAAAATGGCGTTCTTCCAAGTCTATGAAGAAGGCGCAGAAACTCGCGCCGCGCATGAAAGAGGTACAGGAAAAGATCAAGGCACTCAAGCCGAACGACCCGCGTCTGAAGGAATTGCAGATGGAACAACTGCGTCTGATGAAGGAGGGCAACATCCTCGGCGGTTGTTTGCCTTTGCTGATTCAGATGCCGTTTCTCATCGCGCTCTACAGCGCCATCACGATCTCGATAGACTTCCGACAGGCGACGTTTCTCTGGCTGCCTGATCTCTCTGCCGCAGACCCTTATAAACTGCTGCCAATCTTGATGGCCGGTTCGATGGTCGTCTTGCAGTTCATTACGCCCGCGCCATCGGCTGATCCGCTGCAACGCAAGATGATGGCCATCGTCATGCCGGCGATGATGCTTTACATTCTGTGGAGCGCGCCTGCCGGGCTGCTTGTCTACTGGATCGTCGGAAACATCGTCGGTTTCACGCAACAGATGGTGATCAATCGTCTCATCAAATCAGAAGATGATGAGGAGCCGCCGGAAAAGAAAAAAGCCGGGTCGGGTCAAGCGAAAAAACTACGCGAGGCTAGGGTCTCTTAGCGTGCGCAGTTCTTAGCAAAGCTAGGCTTGATACGATCATTCACGTAAAATTTTACGGACGCAGTGAGTGCAGCTTATGAATGAAACTTGCCAGCAGGCGCAAACATTTCTGAATGATGTCTTCAACGGTTGCCAACTCGACCTCAGCGCGCGTGCGGCTGAGTCTAAAGAAGGATGTCTGTTAGAGTTGGACGGTGAGGACGCGTCGCTCTTGCGTAGCGAAGGCGGTGAGTTGTTGAGCGCGCTTGAGCATCTTGTCAATCAGGCTTTCGGACGTGCGCTCCCGCAAGGCGAACGATTCATCTGCGACGTGCAAAACTTTCGCGCGGCCCGGGAAGCCGAACTTCGCGCGATGGCGCGTCACGCCGCCGAACGCGTCCGCACCACGCGCTCCGCTTTCACCTTCGGGCCGATGAATTCTAATGAACGTCGCATCATCCACACGTCTCTCGCCGAGGAGCCAGACCTCCACACTGAATCAGTCGGAGAGGGCAACGCGCGCAGACTCAAAGTGACTTTAAAAGTCACAGGCTAAGTTTCGACACTCATCTCAGAGATCGTGTCGCGCGTGCCAACGCGACACGATCTTTTCTTTTTGCCGTGTCAAGCAAAGACACCATCGTTGCGCTTTCAACGCCGCCGGGTAGGAGCGGCATTGGCGTCATCCGGCTCAGCGGCGAACGCTCGCTCGACTATATTCGCTCGCTGCTCAACGATGCTCACTTTTCACCGGAACCGCACCGGGTCGCGCTCAGAAAAATTTTTGACCCGCAGAGCCACGAACTCCTCGACCGCGCACTCATCACCTATTTCAAAGCGCCTCGCTCGTTCACTGGCGAAGACATCGCGGAACTGAGTTGTCATGGTTCGCCCGTGCTGTTGTTGCACATCGTGGATGCGCTCTTGGCTCTCGGCGCGCGCGCTGCGGACGCAGGCGAATTCACCCTCCGCGCGCTCGCCAATCAACGTCTGAATCTCAGCCAAGCCGAAGCCGTGCGCGATTTGATTGACGCGCAAACACAGGCCGCCGTGCGACAGGCTGCGCGCCAACTTGGCGGTGAACTCTCCGCACGCCTTCAGCCGACCAAAGATGCGCTGCTTGAAATCATAGTTCCGCTCGAATCCTCGCTCGAATTTGTCGAAGACGATTTGCCCCAAATAGCTCTCGAAAGAATCAGCCTTAATCTCACAAATCTCATCCAATCTCTCGACGAACTAGCTGCCACATTCCGCGCCGGACGCCTCCTCAAGGATGGGCTGAAGGTCGCTTTAGTAGGACGCCCGAATGTCGGTAAGTCCAGTGTTTTCAATAAATTACTTGCTACTGATAGGGCTATCGTAACGGAGATTCCGGGCACGACCCGTGATAGTTTAAGTGAGTTGTTGAACATTGATGGCGTACCTGTTCTGCTTACGGATACTGCCGGAATGCGTGAAGCGAACGACCGCGTCGAGTATTTGGGAATCGAACGCACGCGCCGCGCTATTGCTGACGCAGACCTGATTCTTTTCGTGCTTGATGGCTCTCAACCCCTGACGGATGATGATCGGGCGATATTTGCGGACATAGTTGAAAGTAAATATCTGATAGTGTTGAATAAAAGCGACTTAGAGGGTTTTGATAATTTGATTTGTGCCGGGATTGGTGATAACTCTAGACATGTTGTGGTCTCTGCAAAGACCAGTGAGGGACTTGATGCCCTACGCGCTGCTATAATGGGCGCATTCGAGTTTGAGGGCGCAACTGACTCAGGATTTTTAATCACTAATGCGCGCCACTTCGACCTGCTGCGTCGTTCGGCAGACGCGCTTCGCTCATCAAAGTTGCACGTGGCTCAAGGCGCGAGCGAAGATTTGATACTGGTCGGACTCTACGAAGCACTCCGTTACCTTGATGAAATAACAGGTGAGACGACCCCGGAAGATGTTCTCTCGCAGATATTTGCCACATTTTGTATAGGAAAGTAGTTATGAGTTTTGATGAAAAGTTTGACGTGATCGTCATCGGAGCAGGCCACGCGGGTTGTGAGGCTGCATCCGCATCCGCACGCCTCGGCGCGCAGACCGCTTTGGTTACGCTCAATCTCGATTTGATAGGCCAAATGTCTTGCAATCCCGCTATTGGGGGAATTGCCAAAGGACACATTGTGCGCGAGATAGACGCCCTCGGCGGCATCATGGGGCGCGTCATTGACCGCACTGGTATCCAGTTTCGCCTCTTGAACCGCTCACGCGGCCCCGCCGTGCAAGCTCCGCGCGCTCAAGCCGATCGTGCGCTTTATCGTACAGAGATGCGTCAGGTTCTTGAGGAGACGCCGAATCTGCATTTGCGGCAGGGACTCGTGATCGAGTTACTCGTGGAAGACGGTCACATTACCGGGGTCGAGATGCAGGACACGCGGCGTCTGCGCGCCGATGCAGTTGTCGTCGCCACCGGAACTTTCCTTAATGGCTTAGTCCACACAGGTCGTCGCACTTATACCGCCGGGCGTGCCGGTGAACCGGCCTCGATAGAGTTGGCCGAGTGTCTCAAACGGCTTGGCTTCCCCGTCGGGCGTTTGAAGACAGGCACACCGCCGCGTCTCGATGGGCGCACTATTGATTGGGACAATTTCGAGCCGCAACTTGCAGACGAACGGCCAGTCCCCTTCTCATTTTCCACCGAAACTATTGAACAGCCTCAAGTTACCTGCTTCATCGGATATACGAACGAGGATGTGCATGACTCTATCCGGGCAAACATTCACCAGTCGCCGCTTTATTCCGGCCAGATAAAAGGGGTTGGGCCACGTTATTGTCCTTCGATTGAGGACAAGGTCGTCAAATTCCCGGACAAGACGCGTCACCAACTTTTTCTCGAACCCGAAGGCCATAATACTTCTGAAGTCTATTTAAACGGTTTCTCGACCTCCATGCCCGCCGAGTTTCAGCAGGAACTCGTGCACAAGATTCCCGGCTTAGAGGAAGCGCGTATCATCCGTCCCGGTTACGCTATAGAGTACGATTTTGTTGATCCGCGAGAATTGACGCCTTACTTGCAAACTGCTCGAATCAGTGGCCTGTTTCTAGCCGGACAGATTAACGGTACGACCGGATATGAGGAGGCTGCTTGTCAGGGCTTACTCGCAGGCATCAACGCTGCACTCTACATTCAGAAACGTGAGGGCTTTCGTCTCAGACGCGACGAATCTTACATCGGTGTTCTGATGGATGATTTAATCACTCACGGGGTGGACGAGCCATATCGCATGTTCACTTCGCGTGCGGAACACCGTCTAGCCTTGCGTTATGACACTGCGGATGCTCGCCTTACTCCGCACGGCAAAAACCTCGGCCTTGTTGGCGATACGCTTTGGGAAGCCTTCAATGCCCGTCGTGAACGTTTGGCGCAGTTAAGGAATGCCTTAGAGACCACTCGTTTCAAGCGAACCGACAGCGTTTATAGAGACCTTGCGCAAATTCTGGGCGACTTAGGTGATTCCATCAACTTGTCTCAACTGTCTCAGCGTCAGAATGTTTCACATGAAATGATTCGCAATCTGCTTCCCTTTTCGCTCCGAGAGCAGATTTCTCATTCCGATCTGGAAACCACGCTGGCCGACCTTTTGTATTGTGGTTATGTCCAGTCCCAGAAAGATAGTTTTGAGCGCATCTTCCACAACGATGGCTTGCGGATGCCTGTAAACTTTGATTTTCACACAGTAAGCGGTCTCTCGAATGAGATGGTCGAGCGTCTTGAGCGTGCAAAGCCTCAGACTTTCGGACAAGCTCGCCGCATCCCCGGCATGACTCCCGCGGCTCTATCCACACTTTTAGTCCGACTTAAACTACAACAAGCGGCTTAGAGCCTATGTTTCACGTGTCACATTGCGCCCTGATGTGACACGTGAAACATAGCTAACGAGACGAATAAAACGAGGTGTTGCTGACAAAAAAGTAGCACGTGGCGGAAGTTTGTGTTAGTTTAGGCGAAATTTCATGTCGTTCCTGCGCTGGGTAGACTAAATGGCTAAAATTATCGCGGTCGCAAATCAAAAGGGCGGCGTCGGGAAAACTACTACATCCGTAAATTTGGCTGCTTCGCTTGCGGCCTCTGAAATGCGCGTTCTGCTTGTAGATACCGACCCGCAGGCAAATGCTACCTCGGGCGTGGGTATTCAACGCGGCAGTTTCAGGCGCAGCCTCTATCACGCGCTCATCCTCGACGAGCCGCTATCAAACATACTCCAGAGCACGGAGTTGCCTCTTTTAAAAGTTTTACCGGCGGACAGAAATCTGACCGGGGCAGAAGTTGAGTTGGTCGAAGTAGAGCGGAGAGAATACAAATTACAGGAAGTATTGCGCAGCGTTCAGCAGGAATATGATTTTATTATCATTGATTGTCCGCCCTCGCTCGGTCTGTTGACTCTCAACGCCCTGACAAGCGCCGATACGCTTTTAGTCCCTATCCAGTGTGAATATTACGCCCTTGAGGGCGTCACCGAGTTGTTCGACACCTTATCGAGGATAAGACGCTCACTTAATCCGGGTTTGACCATCGAGGGTTTGTTGCTGACAATGTATGACGACCGCACGAATCTCTCCTCGGCGGTCGCGGCGGACTTACGCAGTTTTTACGGTCAACAGGTTTTGGAGACAGTTATCCCCCGGAATGTGCGTTTAGCGGAAGCCCCCAGCTACGGTAAGCCTATTATCCTCTATGATATACGCTCGCGCGGAGCGGAAAGCTATCTTCAGTTGGCGAAGGAGATAATCACTCATGACAAGAAAAGTTCTAGGGCGAGGCTTGAGCGCTCTGCTGTCGGAGACGCCAGCGACAGCCAATGAAGAATTAAGAGAAGTTGATATAGACCTCATCGAACCAAATAACGTGCAACCGCGGACGCGCTTCGACGAAACGCAGTTGGAGGAACTGGCACAGTCCATCAAGACCAACGGCGTGGTTCAGCCCATATTGGTGCGGAAAACCAACGGCGGGCGT
>Ga0196965_1001250_pt1 | contig 10237 bp, 12 predicted proteins | sample S1_20metaG_FD_148668 | JGI IMG/M metagenome (GOLD analysis project Ga0196965, IMG submission 148668) | Soil microbial communities from Anza Borrego desert, Southern California, United States - S1_20 | ecosystem: Environmental > Terrestrial > Soil > Desert | place: USA: California | collected... | reverse complement strand
CATAACACGCTCTAGAGATCCCCACCATGGAGGAAAAGCCGTTTCTACCGACCATGTTTGCGCTTTGGGCACAGCGGAGCATTGATGTGGAGCGAGCTATCTACGGGCATTTGCCAAATATAGCGGAACTCCTATGGACGGTAACACCGGGAGACTGGTACGCGATCAAGAATTTAGTTGATCGGATTGAACGATCGCTGGGAATCCAACGGGTAAAGACAATGCCGCTCCTCCAGGGTATACTCCAGATGTATCATCTGAAATACACTCCCTGAAGGAGCGGCATTTAATGCAAAAGTGGGTAAAAATCAAATAGCATCTAGATAATGATTAGGTTTCGAACTGGATACTTAATCATTTCAACTGGATACTATTTAATTGTTTACCCACTTTGTGTAAAATGCAAAAAATTTGATAATCTCGAATCAATACGTTGATAATCTCTATTTAGGCCATTAGGAAGCTATAAAATTATAATTGTAAATACTTTTCGATATCTTTTTATTCCGCCTTTCTGATACATCTTTCTCGTTCTTTTATGATGAAATTCTTAAATTTTTTCTTGGCTTTTATTGGGCCTAAAACATAGCTGGTACACTATATGAAGATCAGTGGCTGCCTTGAAAACAGGTTGGGTCTCACAACGATCCAGACGTCTTCAAACAAAGGCTCATTCAATGGTTTACAAGCATCCCGAGCAAATCTTTTTATTATGCAAACCATAAATAGCCTTCACCCGCATTAAGCATAGCTAATGCGGGAAGGCCCAGGTAATGTCTTTTATCAGCAGCACAAAGCAGAATGGAGGAATAGAACAGGCACCCTGCACTTGCTATTCCACCTAATCAGCCACTGAAACGTTGAGGTCACGAAAACCGCGAGACCCTCCAGCGACCCTGCACTTGCCATTCCACCTAATCACTCACTGCAACCGCAGAAAATACACCTTCAATATAGGATAAAAAGGAACTGCAAAGGCTTAATTCTTCGCACCTCATGTTTTGTCCAAATCAAGGGTAGATTTGCGAAAGAGCTACCGAACAAGCAGTGTCTGGTCCACGACCCTAGACATTCATGGCCACCATAGGATAGCAGATACTCAACCACCCTACGATGTTTTCAGGTAAAGTGTGGTCTGGAGTATACGCAATGTTGTCGTACACCGCAACTCTGTGAACCAGTGATCTAGCGATTATCCTCTCGCCACGTGATGATGCGACGCATCCTCGTGCCGACCGACGGTCCTGGCAATCAATGGCATTGCGCAGCGTTCCTATGCGGGAAAGCAGCGCGTGTATGGAGAGGTAGGCATTGGGTCATGGTTGGAACCTGATCGATAGACGTCCCTTTAGTGTTCCATGCTGCTACTATCTTCGTTCTCCTCAAGTCTAATATTCGCCAGGTATTCAATAGTCCGGCAAGCCACCAAGAGGGCACGATTGTCCTGCGAATTTTTCTTCCCACCACATCTATCACAGGTAAATATACCTTCACGATTTTTCCCCGTACCGTGTGTACTAGGATTATCTGGCAGAGCACATCGTGCGCAGTCCTTGTAGCCAACACTCCTAATATGCCGTGGTCGGAGCAACCCGGCCAACTGAGATTTATACCAGAGTTTCTGGAATATCTTCAGGTGGGGTTGGCGAAATGCCTGGCGGTTCAGCCCAGCCGAGAGCGAAGCCTGGCGCTGCCACCGCACATCTTCGACACCAATATAGGCGCGGTATCTTGTTGCAACTTCTATCATCGCATGGGCTACCGTATACACATAATTTGAGCTATAGGCTGCCTGCGACGTCTTTGGGAGAACTTTAGTAGGTATGTTCAAATCCCCATAAACCACGGTTTTATCAAATCTCAGGACTGCATACCTGTACCCTTCAGCATAGGGATGAAATCCAATAACAGCCTCTGGCAAATAGCGTAAGGGAGGAACGGGTTTTTGGATGCAAAGGTGTGCGACAAAGCGTATATGACCTCGGCGCCCGATAAAACTTGTGATTTGTGCCGATACCAAGGCTGTTTCTGGTTTGCTCTCAGGAAGCAGGAGGTTTTTACCCTGGACTACATTTGAATAGTGCAGTTCATGTTGCTTGCGACGCTGCATCTCGATCAGGGGCAGAAAGTGATTTATTTCTTGCCGTAGTCCGCACTGGATAGGGGAAAACATCACAGACTTTCGCGGAGGTTTGATGAAGGGAGTCTCCGGAAAGTTAATAAACCGCAGGTCTCGCCCCACTCGTTCAGGCGAAAAATGATCCGTTGCATATTCTCCATGCAAGCAGATAGCCAGGGTATATTCATATTCAGGCATTGAAAACGCCAGTTCATCGCTGGACCTCAGTAGAGTATGCATCTTTGTATGACTAGTCCGATTCCGTGGACTAAAGAGCAGGGCAAATGCCGCAACATATGGCTCCTCGCCTATAGTGCGCGTATAGGTCAGTGGCTGAAACTTTTGTCGAAATTTGGCGGCTATTTTTTGAAATGCCTCACGTGCCTCACGCTCGAATTGTTCCAATTCCTGTGGCGTATATGGTTTGCCTCGACGACTATTCTTAGGGTAGGGAGAATCTAGGCGCTCCAGGGCTGCCTGATATTGCCTTTCTAACTCCTCAATCTCTTCCAGGGTACGAGGGATGTGGTGAACGGTCGGGTAGCCGGGGAGACGATGATCCAGAAACAGATCAACCTGCTCCCGGATCTTAGCGAACTCCTGGGCAAACTCCTGATGCTCAACGAGCTCGCTGTACAGCTGGTCATGTTCAAAGGGCTTGAGGAGGCGGAGTTTTACTTTTGCTGGATAGGAGTGGGGTACGCTGCGTTGGTCCAAATGGGCAGCTCGAAGCGCGTAGTGCGATTTCGTTGATGTGCGCCAAAGGTGCATGGTTCTGAGTGCTTGTTTATGCCGATCTCGCTCATCTGGACGCCGGCTCATTTTCAAAGCAGCCAATTGTTCCGTGATTTGATCCGGCGAGAGTAGTTTCTCGCGGAGCCAGCGTACTTCGCGCTTGCCTACATCCGCCAGGCGCTTACCCGCATGACGGCCAAAGGGAATACGCGTATCGGCTGCCTGCTGGTAGGTAATAACTGCTTCCGCCCAGCAATGATGCAACAGCCGCCAGTCCGCTGGGTGATCGAAAATAGCATTGAGGATGGAAAGCTCCTTCTTGCGCTGATCTTTATCTGAATATTTGCTCGCAATTCTGGAACCTAGCAACCTCTGAATAGATCGATACCATGCTAACCAAAGCTTGGCACAGTTACGGAACACACCTAGACGCAAGGTACTGGCTATAGGAAAATCTTGTGGTGTAACACGATCTTTGCATCCAGGCAGATCCTCGAAACCATGTGAAAGTGTATTCGCTAGAAGATCACTCGTTAGAGCTTTATGGCGGGCAAATGTCTTCACAATAAATGTTATCGCTTTTCCAAAGCAAGCAGCATCAGGATCTTCCCGAAGATGCTCAAGGATGGTAGCAGTCATATTGGTTGCGATAATCTGTGTGTCGAGGATTGCATTTTCTTTGCGGCGTGACCGGAGGAGAAGTGGGACGTTAACCGTGATGAAGAGGTGCTTCCGCCTCATTGCGGTGAGGCGGCTTAATCCCTGGTTGAGCAGTTTCAGGTCCGGAGTCTCCCAGTACCTAATAACTTCCGTCATAGCATGATCCTCTCACAACGAGGTGATCGGGGTAGCAATGCAAAGAAGAAAGCACCTCTACGGATTAACTACATCAGGAGTAATCTCGGCCATAGTTTGAACTATGCCATCGATAATCAATTTATGCTGTTCAAGTTTTGGCGTCGAAAAAGCATAGCCAGCCATTGCCGTAAGGTAGACACCAACATCGTGGAAGTGAAGCAGTGGTTGTTCGTGATTCCTCTCGATTAGGGCAAGCCCATACGGATGAGGCGCCATAACACCGATATACTCATCAAGAAGCTGTGATGGTATTTTGATAGTGGTCACAACCTCTGGAGGCGACGGATCCCTGCGATTCCAAGGGATCGTCTTTCCAGCAACAAGCCCCCATGTTGGAAGATACGTTATTTTCTTCCCTTGTTTGCTCTTGCCCTCGATGATCCAATGGCCGAGACGAAGTTTCGTCAACGCACCAACGACGGTGCTTCGGCCCAGTGTGGTGTCATAGGCCATAATATCGGATTGTGCGAGCTCAATGGCCCGCTTATGGTATAAGACCAGCCGTGCCATCAAGGTATAAATCCCTAGAATATGGGGGCGGGTATGTTGCTCTATAATAAGGTTTGCGGGAATATGAATAGAGGTACTTGGCATTGAGATGAGCAAATCGCAGCTCCTCGTAGTGCTATAGCCTGGTGAGGGAAACCTTTCATTGCTCTGTGCTGGGGAGCCGTGACAATGAAAGGTTTGGATCCTCACTCCCTGGATGTTTCCATTGGAACTATTATATGCTGCGTAGTAATGCTCGTCAAACGGTTCCCCTCATAAGGGGAACCCGTGATTCAGCGCTTTGGTGATAAGCTGCGCTATCTTCGAAAACAGCAGCAGCTAACTCAAAAGGAATGCGCTGATCTGTTGGGCCTAGCCCGCCATAGCCACATCAGCAACCTGGAGAGTGGCAGAAAGACTCCTTCTTTAGAACTCGTCTGCCTCATGGCGCGACAATTTGACGTGTCTGTTGATTATCTTCTGCGTGATGATGTTGCTGTTGATAAACCTGAAACTTTAGCGACTCATGCTGAGGATACTCTGAAACTTCAATTTGCCTCCAACCTACGAACCCTGCGCACGCGCGCCAGACTTACTCAAGTGGAACTGGCGAAAGAGCTTGGCGGAATCAGTCAATGGCATTTGAGTCATCTGGAGACAGGTAGCAAAGGCCCATCGCTGGAGATACTGCTTGCCATTGCTGGATTTTTTGATGTTTTAGTAGAAGATATCCTATATGGTAATTTTGATAAGAACATTGTCCTATGAGGAGAAATCAATGTTGAACAAAGCGCCAAGCAGGGGTTCTTCAAGGCCGAGGACCCTGTGACGCTTCCACTCGCTGATGTGAGTCCTCAAACTGCCTGACGCGGGTGGGTATCATAGATCAGCAAAGAGATTAAGAGATTCGACTCTTCGGACCGGTATGCTATAATAGCTCTGCTTGCGAAGGAAACGTCTTCTCACATGCTTGTATGAGCATTGAAGAATCGGCGGATAACGGAACAAGCCACAATTATGAGCGCCACCGAGCGCCATGGCTACGGGTGATACACCCGGCGGTATATTCCAGACCTTATAGGTTGGATGTCCGCAAGTAGCTATGGCGCTTTTTTAGTTGTTGACGAAAGGGGGTGAACCTATGTCGGATGAACCGAAGCCAGAACATGAACACCCTGTCACACGCATGCTCAGGGTATTCATTGGCACCATTGGAGGAATAATCGCCATTGCCATTCTTGTAATGGTTCTGCAGGGACGTGAAGCGGGCCAGCTTATCACAGCCCTTACGGGAATCGGCGCGATCGGCGCTCTCGTGAGCACCAACATACGATCGAAGTAGTTGGACTGGTCGCGGGAGTGGTTGCAGCCACTCCCGTAATCATTTAAGCAGGATATCACTCGTCGCTCCGGTTGTCCACATCACGAGTCCACCGCGATGGATCGGGCAAGGGAGCGTCTGTCCAAACCAGATATTCCTCGCCATCATCATCTACCTTAACTTGAATATCATTAACGATTCGTCCATACAGCCACGGGTTGTGACCGCAATAAAGCCGATAATCGAGGCCTACTCCTTGGAATTTATCATGATAGGCAGGATAAGGATTAAATTTTCTATTATTGGCGTAGCTCAGGCGCTCGCTTAAAGAATATTGCGCATTGGCATAGATCATTTCCATGACCTGCTCAACCTGACTTGAAGACTTTCGAGGATTAAGGATAGCGGCGATGTGTTCTTTTGGCGGAATGCTATCTTCAGCGGACTCCCATGTAATGAGCCACGCTCGCATAATGCATCTCCTATCTAGGCCTACGGTAGGTAACTTGCAAGACATCGCAGGGGGCTTCCTTGGCTTCCTCGCTGCGGCGGTCATAGCTGTAGGTGGCCGGCCAGCTTGGTCATAGTTACCAAGTCGGTGCTGGTGCGCAGTTGGTAATAAATGATCGCCAGATATCCTATGGCTTGAAGTGCTTGACGTTGGCCTAGTCAGCGAGAGCCTGGGTAGATTTCCCCACAGCGCCGTTAGTGACAGCCAATCACCAATCGCTTCGGTCATGCCGCTGGCCTAGAGGCGATAAAAGAGGGACCCGGGTGCGTCGCCGTGGACAATAAGCCAGTCGTCAAAGGCGATACGGACGTCGTGCTGTTCTTCATGTTTGTTACTTCATCCTGGATGGACAGCTTATATAAAGCACAAACGTTCGGGATAACGCTGCGCGGATCAGGGTTCCGCCATGGGATGCGGGGTGTGCTGGGGCATCTCCAGGCAACGGCTGAGCGTTTGATAGAGCGTGTCCAGTGCAAAGGGCTTGGCAAGAAAGGCCGTAATGGGAAGGGTACACAGGTGGTCTGCCAGGATTTCCCAGCTATGGCCCGTCATGAGCACGATGATGGGGGCTGGTGTGCGGTGCTGCGCCTGTTCGATGACCTGCCGGGCGGTGTGCTGCCTAAGGCCATAGTCGGTCAAGATCATAGCAACCGGCGTGGTCGCCAACACGTGAAGGGCGGCATCAAGGGTCGCAACCAGGTGTGGCTGATAGCCGACCCGCCGTAAGGCTATTCCGAGCATCATGAGGACGTCCGGATCATCGTCCACGACCAGAATGCACGGGCGTTCATCCGTCATTCCATCACCTCTCGCGTTCGTGCTATCTTCGCGCATGACATGACCGCGCACCACCGTGCTGATTCTGGCTGGCTGCCCACCGGGTCGGCTCACGCGATCATGGGCCGGTCATCACGGGTGGCGTCTGCGCTACGCCGCCGGCCACCGGCACGTCGAACCTGATGCCGCCGGACCGCCGGCGCGACCAGGACGATGATCAGCGTGGTTGGGATGAGCGTTTTGAGGACGGCAAGCCAGCCCACAATGCCCGCTGGTCCATGCGGATGGTGGTTGCGCGGTGGCGCCGGCGTCAGCCCAGCCGGCGCCACCGCGCCGGCAGTCGTGGGCCCCTGGGCGACGGTGGGCGGTGCGGACTCGGCAGCGACGGCGACGACGCCCAGCAGGGCGCCGGTCACGGCCAGCGCGGCGGCGAGGATCATGAGGGTGCGGCGAAGGATGATCATGCGTGAGTCTCCTCGGCGGCTTCTGGCGCCGCCAGGTGGTGGGTCCGCGCACCGATGATGCGGCGGGTAGTGGTGGTGATCCACTGCCAGTGGAGCGCGATATGCAGACCGGTGAGCAGGATAGCCAGATTTGCCGTTGCCGTGTGCAGGCCCCGCCAGAGGCTGCCACCGGCAACTGATAGCCCCAGCGTTGGCAGGGCAGCCTCAGAGATCAGGATGCCGGTGACGGAGACCACGGTCAGGTCAATAAACAAGGCGAGATTGAGGGCGGCATTGATGCGGGTCATCGCCGGGAGCGCGCCGATGAGGCGGCGGCCGATCTCGGCCATCCACGACCAGTGCAACAGCAGGTGGACGACCAGGGCGCCGCCGAAGAGGATGCCAAGCCACTCATGGACCGGCAGACCGCTTCCTTGCGGGGTCATGACGACCAGAAAGCCGATAAAGAGTCCCCCATCGACCAGCCAATTAACAGTGGCGCGGGAGCGCGGCGGACGGGTGGTACGCATGGAAAACCTCTTTCATCGGCATGGCAGCGGCGAAGCACGACGCCCCGCCGTCGTTCAGCAGCATGGTGGGCGGGCCGCGCTCACGTGGCGGGTTGCCCTGCCCCGGTCAGCAATACCCGCACTATAGCCAGCATGCGTCCGCTCACGTGTCCTATGCGTGCCACGGCGTGGGCCGCGATCGTCCTTCTTGGGCGAGGTGGTTCAGGAACCCTGATGAGCGCACCCGGACGGGATTGTGTGGGTGCACCGGGCATGCCGGCCAGCTCGTGGGAGGACGAACTCCGGATGGAGTGTGCTGGTGACGCATCATCTATCGTCTGATGTATCCCATACGCGCGAGCGGCAGCAGCAGATCACCGCATTCCCTCCTCTTGTTACCATGCGGGTCCGGAACGCCGCCTCATCAGGATACCGAGCGCAGGGGATTGCACACCACCACACCATACTTTGCCAGTCCTTCCACCATCCGGGGGGTAGTCGTCATCAGCGTGATGGAGTGAACGCTGAGCAGCTTGAGCATGTCGGCGGCGACGGCATACACGCGTTCGTCGTTGGGCACGCCCACGGTTCGGGTGGACGCCACCGGCGCGTCTGCTGCGTCGTGCCCGCCACCGTGAGGAGCCGTCGTGCGGAAAGCGAGTACAATCCCGCGATCCAGGTGACGAACCGTTGCGATAGCGGCGTCGAGCGATGCACGATCATCACTGTGCAATGGACCCACAGCATTCCCAGTCATCCATGCAGTATGCAAGTAGACCGGGACTGCGTCAGCATCAGCAACATCACCGCGCACCAGTGCGGTGCGCTCCGTTCCATCGTGATCATGCCAGACGGCAACGATGGCGAACACGCCACAATGGGAGGTGAAGCCGTCAATCGCCGCGCCCCGGATGCTGCGCTGATCATGTCCGACTCCCACCCACGCCTGGTGGGTGCGCTCCGCCAGTTCCTCCGCAATGGGCCACGCTATTTCAAGCATTGCGTCCTCCTTCTCCATGGCCTACGCGCATGGTCGTTGATGGTGGAGACTCACACGTTGGTCATCAGGATGATTCCACGCACGACGCTGAGTGTGATCAGCAGATCCCGCGTGACACGTCCACGCTCGCTCCCATGCCGACCGCGTGCTAGGGATCCCCAGCACGCGGTGTACGGTGTCCATTCCTCATTACGGGGTGATGGTATGGCCCTTACGCCGTCGGTCCGGCCAGCTGCGTCAGCATACCGACCGCAATCGCCCACGCAACCACGTGCATGAGGGCCAGCACCACGACGTTGGCCAGGGTGGTCCCGGGATTGAACCCGGTGATGAGCATCAGCAGATCGGGGACGAATGAGACGATCAGGGCGATCAGAGCAACCCGGCGGAACTGGGCGAGGGGCTGGGCGGCGCGGCGGCCGATCACGGCATAGGTGATCACGGCACCGAGGACACCAACCACGGTGAACACGATCGGCGGCATCAGCGTCAAGGGCATGAAGGCCGGATCGGGCTGGAGGACGGCGACAGCAAGCTGCTGAAGAATGACATTCGCCAGGGTGGCGAGGACGATGGTGAGCGGTCCAACCCAGGCCAGGCGGTTCAGCGGGATCCGGGCGGTCGCGGTGGTGGTGGGTGCGGTCGTCATGAGCGTCTCCTTTTCGACCGTGCGGCGGCTGTGGCCGCCGCACGCGTGGTGGTTCCGGGATGATCAGCAACGGACTGGCCAACGGAGGGATACCCGCTTAGGCAAACCGGCCATAGGCGACGAACGCGGCCAGCAGGAGCAGGACGACATTGACGGCGATCATGGGGGTTTCGCGACGCCGCAGGTGGGTCCAGGCCGCACCAACCATCGTGAGCGCCAGCCCCGCGGCGGCGATGGGCGTCAGGATGGGCAAGATCCCGGTGGCCCAGGGCAGAATCAGCCCCAGCGCACCCAGCACTTCGACCGCGCCGATAAGTTTCACCATCCCCGGGCTGAAATCGTCGACCCAGGCCATCTGTCCGGCGAGTTTGTTTTTGGGCTGGGTCAGCTTGGTGGCGCCGGCCATGCCAAAGACGAGCGCGAGCAAACCTTGAACAATCCAGAGTGCGATATTCATTGATAGGGTCCTTTTCATAGGGTAGCGACGCTCGTTCTGTGCGCCGCCGAATCCGAGCTATATCAACCGATGTGGCTTAGGCGGTCGTCAGGAGCACGCCATTGCCTGCGGGATCCCGCAGCAGCAGGCCGTCCGCTGACGGCTGGGCCGTGATCCCCTGGGCGCTCGCCTGCGCGACCAGCCGTTCGAGATCCGTGGTGTCCGGCAGCAGCACGGTAAACGACCGCAGGCCGGTCGCGTGGGCGGGTGGCGTTGGGATCCCCCGGCCGTGCCAGACATTGGTGCCGATATGATGGTGATAGCCGCCTGCGCTGAAGAAGGCTGCGCCCATCTCCTCGGAGTCCACCATCAGGTCGAACCCGAGCAGGG
>Ga0196965_1001249_pt1 | contig 10238 bp, 12 predicted proteins | sample S1_20metaG_FD_148668 | JGI IMG/M metagenome (GOLD analysis project Ga0196965, IMG submission 148668) | Soil microbial communities from Anza Borrego desert, Southern California, United States - S1_20 | ecosystem: Environmental > Terrestrial > Soil > Desert | place: USA: California | collected... | reverse complement strand
GAAATGCAGCTCCTTACTTTAAGGTCATAGACATGAGTAGCGGAAGGCTGGATTACATAGAAACCATAAGACAATGGCGGAAGAAATTCAGGCAGTTTAATCTAAAAAAGTATTTGCACTACGCAAGCCTTATTCCTAGCTACTTTTTCAATGAGGACTTTAGATACAGAGTAGAAGTTTTTAAAGTAAGTCCGAACAAAGTCTGCTTTGAACGGGAAATAATGGATCATTACAGGATAGTATTTGAGAAGAAGTAAAAACTATTTTCTCTCTCTCGTTATTTTCAAAATACCGTTGAAGGCCTTGCTTGAAGCCTTTTTATACGAAAGGCTTACAGGATGTTATTCGCGAGCCTTGCTTTTCAATACGTAACTTTTTCTTGCCAGGTGTGTATTATTCATTATACAATGGCTAAACTTGTAAGATTATCACTTTAGAGTACAGCTATTTTATTGGGACATAAATTTTAAATCACAAGTATTCAACGATGTTACGCGGCAAATTTAAAAATGCTGATAACATCATCTATCACAATTAAATATATTTTTATGCAACAAGTTAAAGAAGGTGATGTAGTAAGGGTACATTATACAGGAAAATTAACCACTGGTGAACAATTTGATTCCTCTGTAGGAAGAGAACCCCTTGAATTCACCGTAGGCGCTGGACAGATGATTAAGGGCTTTGACGCAGCGATGCCTGGTATGAATGTCGGTGAAAAGAAAACGATCAAATTGGCGCCTAAAGATGCCTATGGCGAAAAGGATGATCAAGCCATCATAGAGTTTCCAAAGGAAAATGTACCTGCTGATATGAAACTGGAGCCCGGAATGGAATTAACTTTAGGAGACGAACAAGGTAGGCCCGTCCCTGTAGTGGTGGTTGAAATTAAAGAAGATGCCGTTGTGTTGGATGCTAATCATTTCCTGGCCGGAAAAGAACTGGTATTTGATGTGGAATTGGTGGAGATCGTTTAAGTTTTATATATTCTCTTATAGATATGAGGGGCCGTAAGGCCTCTTGTTTTTTCAAGACAAATGATTTACAGGTGCGGTCCTGAACTTGTTTCAAGTACATCATAGGAGCAATGAATCTTAAAACTGTTCATGCCGCTAAACTCACCAAAATCTTTTGTAAAATTGGACTATGATAAGTAGATCCACCTATCGGGCGGCGATAGCTGTAGCTTCGACCGTAGAAAATCATTTTGCACGGCATATTTCCGAGGCGCGCCAACAAGGAGAGTCAGACCTTGCACCTGAGCCGAAAGCAGATATAATTGAAGCCATTCTGGATGTTTCTTTCTGGGCAAGCCTTCGCCGGGAAGAAGGACTTTCACCTAAGATTTCCCTGGCATTTTTCCCACCTGAGCAAGCGGTACAACCCTTGCTGTTTGAAAGAAAAATTCCTCTTACTTCTGGAATGCTTACTAAACTTTCTTCTGCCGTGGAGCGGCCCGGAATTCATCTCGGCGTGTGGTGTGAAAAAGAGGAATTGTATGTATGGGGAACAACCCGAAAGGTACCCAATCTATGCTTCGTACTGGATGTTTCCGAACCCGGATTGCTTGTCATTAAACATAGGCGATTGGATGGTTTTGGAAAGTTTACCAATGTGGCAGTGCTTATTGGAGATCAGGTAAAGGTCGTAGATGAACAAAGTTCCGGTATGCCTGATTGTCCTTACATTCTTTCTTCTCTGGTTGGGTCCGATTCTTCTTTGAAAGGAAATAATTCAGTGAATATTTTGATTCAATTGGCAGTATCCATGCGAGCACATGGTCGTGGAGGAGCGCTTCTTGTTGTTCCGGATGAAAGCAATGTCTGGCGCGGATCTGTTATTCACCCCATCAATTATGCGGTGAATCCTGCATATTCCGGACTTGCCAATCTTATGCTTCGGGATACTAGTGAACGAGGCCAGAGCCAATGGCAGGATGAACTCCGGAGAGAAGTGGACCACTTAGGCGGTCTCACAGCAATTGATGGAGCTACTATAATCAGTGATCAATACAGACTATTGGCTTTTGGAGCGAAAATAGGCCGCCCTGACGGAAAGCCTCCTATAGGAAAAATATATTTTACCGAACCCATTGTGGGTGTGGAAGCTAAGTTTGCTAATCCTGCACAATTAGGAGGCACACGGCATTTATCCGCAAGCCAGTTTGTTCAGGATCAACCTGATTGCCTGGCTTTGGTTGCTTCTCAGGATGGCAAGTTCACCATATTCTCCTGGTCGCCCTGCCAGGAAGCTGTGCAGGCACATCGGATTGATGCTTTATTGTTTTAATGAAAAAATAATTAGTACATCTATTCACGAACCCCTTAACTGCAAACCCACAAAAAGAATAAAAGTATCATTTGGTTCAAGACCTAACAGGTTTTAAAAACCCATGTTACCATCTAAAGGTTAAGTTATTGCTTTTAGATATTTAATTTGTATTCAGGAATGAACCTTCATCATGTGTTATTTAAAAACAATCAACACAAAAGCCTATGGAAATGAACGATTTAAGGAAATTAGGCGCGAAGTTTCAGTGAACTTCCCGAACCTCTACTTCCTTGGTCTCACAGGGACGAAAAGAAGTGTCCTGTGTGTTCAACAAATAGTAGTTGACCCCGCCTCTTCCCTACCCTGCTGTAGAGACTTTACTTTTTCCTATTTTAAAACTCTTCGTCAATCAACTCTTTATTGATAATTGCTCCGGATTTTGTCCCGGATGCTGCAGCCTGTGAAACTGCCCTTAACATTGTCGTGTTGTCACCGGCAGCATAAACGCCCGGAACAGTGGTCCTATTAAAATCATCTACTTTTATAAAACCTTGTTCGGTAATCTCACAACCCAACTTTTCGGGAATGTCACTATGTTGTTTAAAGCCCACCCTGGCAAACATGGCTGAAACTGAAAATTTTCTATTGTTTGTAAAAACAATATTTTGCATTTGTCCTGCATTGTGTTCAATACTTTTGATAGGATCTTCTACAAGCAGGATATTATGCCCCTTAATTTTATTGATTTGCTCATTGGATAAGGTTGCTTTTCCATTGGTAAACAATACCAGGTCTTTGCTCCAGTTGTTAATAAACTTTGCAAACTCATAACCCATATCACCGTTTCCTAAAAGTCCGATTTTGTGATTTCTTACCTCATATCCATGGCAATAGGGACAATGAAGAATCGAAATTCCCCAACATTCGGCAAATCCGGGTATCTCGGGCATTATATCCGCTACTCCCGTGGTAAATAATAATTTTTTTCCCTGAAAAACTTCCCCTGTTTCTGTTTCGACCATAAATCCCTGGCCTGTTTTACGGGCATTTAATGCTTTATTATTTATAAAATGAACAGTAGGATAGCTCAAAACCTGCGCTTTGGCCTTGTTTGAAATGGACGAAGGAGTTTCCCCATCCTGGGTTATAAAGTTGTGTGAATGGGGCGTTTGTTTATTACAGGGATTTCCGCTGTCCAAAATCAACACGTCTCGAAGGGAGCGGCCTAAAGCCATAGCCGCCGAAAGTCCCGCATAACTCCCTCCTACAATTATTACCTCAAAATGTTTACTATCTGTCATAATCTGAATGTTTTATATCTACTTTATGAACGCTGTGATGATGTAAAGATAGGATAAGGTTTTTATTTTGCAACAGTGTTGCAAAATAATTATTTAAAAAAATAATTCTTATCAAAATCTGAAATGCTCCATTTTAAACTGGATCAGATTTTTAAAAACATTAAGAATGGCTTTGCTATTGGGATTTCCTCGATTATACTGTCTCTATCCTACCCTGTCTGCTGTTCAGGCTTTCCAGCGTTTTTTCAATTTCCTCTTCTGGTATGTGAAGAATGTGAGACATTTCATGCAAGGTAAGCGCCACTTTTTTAAGCACGCTAACTTTTATCTCTAATACGGTTTGTCCCGGATTCTTTTCTTTTATTTGTTTCAAATAATTTGGAAAGACACTTTCAAAGTGCACAAGGAAATTTTCCCAGTCTTTTTCTGCATTGTAATTTGAATTAATTACCGCTCCGAGGTCTGAAATCTTTTTAGATAAATCACCTATTTTACTTTCTTTTAACCCATTATAATTGGTCTCTAGCTGTACCAATATTTCATTTTTCTGGATAATAAAGTTTGCATGACCAAGCAGTTGCGCTATTTTCAAATTCGCCGCTTCTTCGGCAGGGTTGAGGTCTTTTCTAAGCATACCCTTTTTTAAAATGCCATTACTTTCCTGATTGAGTTCTTCCAGCTTCTTATAAAGCGCTTTGATTTTCATTTCTGCTTTTTCAAGTTGCCTTTTTTTCCTGTTTTTAAGTTCCATAAACCAGAAAGCCACTCCTCCCATTACAAGGAATAAAAACAGGAAAATGAATACGGTATATAATTTACAGTGGTTTTATATTTAACTATTGTTTCCGGTTTCGGAATTTTTACAGGCCTGTTAGTCAGAGCTTCTACCTTTTCTTTTTCGACTTTTAATAGAGAATCCCTCTGGCTGACTTCAGCTTGATATTCAATAGCAGCCTTCTGTTTTTCGGTTTCTAACTCTCTTAGCATTACATCTTTATATGAAGACTTCATGTCGGCATAAGCTATAGAGTTATTGGTATTTCCAAGTTCCTTGTGGAATTTAAAAATGTAATCAATGTTCTTCAGCACAAGCTGATGTTCTTTTAATTCTTTGGCCAGCTCTACACTATTAAGAAAGGAGAGTTCCGCTCCGCGATAATCTTTCTTCTTGAGGTAACACTTTCCAAGATTAAAATATGACCGCGCCGTTCCGCTTTTATACTTTATCTTTTCTGAATATTTAAGACCTTCCATTGCGAATTCCAAAGCTTTATCCAAGTCAGATTTATGTCCTTTTTTAGGTTTTGCATCAGATTTAAAATAGGCCTCTGAAAGCTGATTTAAGATAAGTACGCGGGTAGTATCGCTTGAAGACTTCAAGGAATCCAACAGTAAATCAATTTTTTGGGCTTTACAAAAATTGGTAAGAAAAAATAATAAAAGTAAAAAACTAAAAATACGATTCATAACCTTGACAAATGCAATATCATTAAAGATAGTGCCTGGAGAAATATTTGTAAAACACCCGTAATAAAATGGATGCTTTTAATCAATTCGTCGAGGTGGTAATAGTCTTAATTGGGACTAACCGGATTTAGGGAAAAAAAGGATTATTAAGGAATTTGATGATCTTTCGAAAGCCAGAGTATTCAGTCATTCTGTCGTTCGCTCATTTACTCATTTTCATTCCTCAATAACCGATAAAATATTACCGGCAGGATCTTTAAACCACGCGATCGGTGGACCTCCTCCTCTAAAAATACCTTTTTCATCCGTTCGATAGCCAGGGTCATTGTAAATCTCAAAACGAACGCCTCTTTTTGTAAGGTAATCCACAGCTTTTTCAACGTTTTCTACAGGGAAATTTAAAATGGTAAACGTTGCAGGAGTATGATTTGGCTTAGGATAGATAATTATTTGATTTCTCCCGGAAATGTGCAATGTCAGAATACCCATTTCCTGGTTTTCTGAAACTTGCAGCTCAAGGGTATCTTCATAAAATTGTTTGGCTTTTTGAGTATTATCTACTGAAAAACCGCTAAATGCTTTGGAATGCTGTAACATGATGTTCGATTTTTAAGGTTTAAAACAAATCAACGGCTAAACACCTTTTGATGAATGTTTTTTAATTGGTGTACGTGTCTTTGGGTATGATAGAGTACAAAATAAACGGCTTCCAACCGTGTTAAAAAACCATATACAGGAAGTTCGAAAGCCAGGCAAATTTTGGTAAGATCTAGGAGATCAATGGCTTTAATCAGGTCGGCTTTAATTTTTTCCAAAGCATTTAGCAGCTCCTCTCTTTCATAAGTAGGCTTTGAAGGAGCAATAAAAGGGGCGGATTCTACCTTAAAACCAAAATTCAGAAAATCTGTTTTTATGGTTTCTACCTTTTCATCAATTCTTCTTTTTGAATCCATTGCTGGCCCGTTTAAGACTTGTACAAATCCTGAATTGGCTTTGATAAGATGCCTGGCAAGCTGGCCTGCCGTCCAACTCCCTTGAAAAGGAATTATGTTTACCTGTCCCTGATCAAAAGACGAAATAAGGTTTATTAATTCCGTAAAAGTCTCAGCTATTTCATTAGAAAGGGCTTTTGTTCTCTTTAGGGAAATTTGTTCGGTGGAGAAATTCATGATTTTTAACTTTAATGTAATGGCGAATAATTTATAACGAGTATTTAAAGGCAAATCATAGCAGCAACAGGCTGGTCATCGGGTAAGGGTTCTGCATAAAAGCCAAAATCCTTTAAGAGGTTAATCAAAGAAGAAGACCGGATCAATTCTGTCGAACATTCTACGCGTAGAATCTTATCGCAATCACCCAGATCAAAATTCGCTTTATAATCAGAAAATAATTTATGTATCTGATCAATCAGCATTCTGGCGTACCTATGGTCTCTTACATTGGTCTTAAAAACTTCTACCATCGCTATTTTTTTATTAATACCTATTAACTGTTCCTGAATTATTGTGCATCTGCCTAAGTTTTTGCTGCACCGATATTGATCATCCAACTAATGTCAAATTTATCGTTTACGACTCCAAAAATATCGCCCCAAATTTGCTTTTCGAGAGGGATGACTACTTGTCCACCCGCACTCAAATCGTTAAACATCTTGCTAAGCTTTTCTTCGTCATTGCCGCTGAGCGCAAGACTTATTTTTCCTGTACCCAGAGATTCATGATTCGGATTATCACTTGCCATCAAATCCGCTTCTCCACCCATAAGGCTAGAATGCATGATATTATCCTTCATAGCTGCAGGACAACTGTTGTCAACTTCCCCATAAGTCTGTGCTTCAAACTTTCCACCAAATATATTTTGATAAAATTTCATAGCTTCCCGACAGTTTCCGTCGAATAATAAATAGGCATTCAATGATATTTTTCCCATGTTTCTTTTATAACTTTCAGAGAGTTGTTTCAGCTTTAACAATGCCTTTGGCCACATGTCCTCAAACATTCCGCTATATTCATCATTGGTATCTAAGTCTACCAAAACTTCGGTCACAGAGCCTGTTTCCTTGAATGTATAGTCTTCATGTGCCCCCGCCAGGGATCTTGCTTCTTCACTTTCCACATCTTCTTTACCATCTCTCACAAAGCCTTGATGCTCTATGGAAATGAATTCGTACGGCTTATTTTCCACAATTTTAGAAACCATACCTTGCCCGGCAGGATCCAAAAACAATATTTTACTACCTTTTTCCCAGCTTCCTTGATAGTATGAACCTTCAGTAAAGGGGCTGGTCCATTTCCTATAGGTGTCATCATTGAGCATTGTGTCCCATACTTTTTCTTTGGGCGCATTAATGCGTGTGGAAAAATGAAGTTTTTGCATGGACATATTTTGATTTTTCATAGCTTTAATTATTTTGTGATTATGATTTGTCTTTACAGGCTTGGCTTTCCATTTAGTTTTTTACCCTATTTTTCATCCATTAATTTTACCCAGGCATTTACTATTTTTTCCAGCTCGGTCTTATTAGCTTTTACCGCTTCCATGTTAGAAAGTTTTACATACGCCTTTCCTTTGGAAGCTTCTTCCAATAAATCTGAGATTCCATTTAATAAATCCCCTTTGTGAAACACAAGCGCTACCGAATCCTTGACCCTCGGACTGAAAGTAGCCATGTCTTCTTTGTAGAAAAAACTTGGACCGCCCCATTTTACATCTTCCTCAATTTTGGAATTAGCTTTTGCAATGATTTCCCTGACAGCTTCCATTTCCCTTTTTAGGGGATGATCAAGTTTGTTCAAAAAGTCATCTACTTTTTTTTGATTGTTCATGATTTTCTTTTTTGGTGATTGTATGGTATCTCTTTTTTTTACATCTATTCAAAACAAATTTATTGACTATAACCAAGTTTTACAGGGTGCAAAAACGCCAAATAAAGGGGTTGATTGCGACAAAGTATACGGTTAATTTTGAAACAGTATTCAGTATAAAAAAGCAAATGAAACCATCATGAAAATGAACGATTTAAAGGAATTAAGCAAGAAGTTCCAAGTGAATTTCCTCTTACCCCAGCCCTCTTACCTCAAACCTATTTACGAATGAAACATATATCTATACTCGTTCCCGAAGGAGATTCCAGTCTGAGCAACATTGAAGCTACATATAAAATGTTTTCAAAGGTGAATGATGCCATGGCAAGGAAAGGACAACAACCTTTGTTTAAAATTCAGTTGATTGGTATTACTGAAACCAGCTAGGCAAGCAATCATTTATTTTTTATAAAGCCTGAACTCACTATCAAGGATGTGGATAAAACGGATCTTGTTATAATTCCGGCAGTTCATGGTGATATGAAAAATGTTATCAAGGCTAATCAAAGCTTTATTCCCTGGATCATTAAACAATACAAAAGCGGAGCGGAAGTTGCCAGCCTTTGCATAGGCGCTTTTATCCTCGCTACTACAGGTTTGTTAAAAGGAAAGCATTGCGCCACGCATTGGCTGGCCAGTGAAGAATTTCGGATAATGTTCCCGGATGTTAAACTGGTGGATGATAAAATAATCACAGAGGAACATGGCATCTATACAAGCGGAGGCGCTTATTCTTCCCTCAACCTCATTTTATATCTGGTAGAAAAGTATGCCGGAAGGGAAATGGCCATTCTTTCTTCCAAAATATTTGAAATAGATATAGAGCGAAGCAGCCAGTCTCCATTTATCATTTTTAAGGGGCAAAAAGACCATAACGATGACCCTATACGAAAATCCCAGGAATTTATAGAAAATAATTTTCAGAATAAAATAACGGTGGATCAACTGGCGGAAATGTTCTGTGTAGGAAGAAGGAATTTTGAACGCAGGTTTAAAAAAGCCACCGGCAATACAGTAGTAGAATATATTCAAAGGGTGAAAATCGAAGCGGCTAAAAAAAGCTTTGAAAGCAGCAGGAAAAATATAAACGAGGTGATGTTTGATGTTGGTTATATGGATACCAAAGCTTTTAGAATGGTCTTTAAAAAGATTACCAACCTATCTCCCCTGGAGTATAAAAATAAATACAATAAAGAAGCGGTAATGGTATAGGGTAAGTCATTTCTTTAAATAGTTTTTTCGGTTTAATAACAAAGGCATCTCTAATTTGCCTTTGTTAATTTTATATCCATTAAAGGAACCCACTCGGTTCCATTAAATGATTGTTCCCAGATCCCTGACAAGATCTTGCCTTCTTCACGAAAACCACCAGTAAATCGCATGGATTCTCCTAGAAAAGTCCAGGTGCCATTATCAAAATTTGCCTGCATACTTCCTGTATTGCCTTTATTATCGAAATAATGCATAGGATAGGTGTTACTTTTTTCGTCGTAACCAATAATTTCAAGGGTTTCATTCTTTTCATTTCCCATTTGAACATCTACACGATGCAGAAGAAAAAAACCACCAGGAAGCCACTCATAAGTATCTGTTCCAGTTATTGTAACCAGAGGTTCGGAAGCATCTGTCTGAAAATGTCCGATCGTATTCCATTTTCCAACAAAGGCATCTAAAAGCTTATACCCATTTTTATTATTGTGCTTTTGATGAATATCAACCACTGTCATCTTTTAGATTTATTTTTATTGTTAAGTTAAAATGTAGGTTCTTTTTTTTATTGACTTCTAAATAATCTTTTGCTCATTTCCATTAATGATGAGTACTTGGTTGTCATCAAGCGGTACAACGTCATAGCCTGTATTTTCGAGGCGTAGGTTTACTTTTTTTGCAACTTCAGAAAAGTCACTACTATCAAGATGAGGCACTACAACGATGTTTGTCAGGTTAAGTCCTTCCCAAATAATTTCTGGAACGTCAGTTAAATTTTCCATAGCATCGATATATTGTAATGTCGGGCCTGCCACTATTGCTCCGGCACTCCAGCCTGCATATACTTTTCCCTGACTGATAAGCTCTGCAATAATTTTATCTGCACCGGTTTCCCTTAATATCCAACGCAAATAAAATGTATTACCTCCGCCAATCCAGATTACATCTTTATCAGACAACTTCTCTCTCAGAGCCTTTTGTCTATTTAGCCAGTTCCTTAAGTCGAGTTGTTCCAGTTGATAACCGTTACTTTGTAGCATGTTTCGAAATCCTCCAAGCCAATTTTCCGAACCTTCTTCAACATCAGCAGCATTTTCAATAAGAGCAAAGGTGATGTCTTTTGGAT
>Ga0196965_1001248_pt1 | contig 10238 bp, 9 predicted proteins | sample S1_20metaG_FD_148668 | JGI IMG/M metagenome (GOLD analysis project Ga0196965, IMG submission 148668) | Soil microbial communities from Anza Borrego desert, Southern California, United States - S1_20 | ecosystem: Environmental > Terrestrial > Soil > Desert | place: USA: California | collected... | reverse complement strand
AATGCGCACTACCTGTTCTTACGCTGGCCACTTGATCACGTCTTTTGTTCTGTACATTTTCATTTGGTTCATCTCGAGCGTTTGCCGTCAATTGGTTCCGATCATTTTCCCATTCTGATAGAGCTCGATCTGATCGAAGAAAAGGCCACTGCCAATCAAAAGGAGAAACTGGATTCCGACGCCGAAGACGAAAAGACCGCCAACCGGAAAATCAGAAAGGTGAAACAATCTTAAAGATTTCAAAGTCTCGTTTATATTTGTCAGCCTTTACCCGCCTTGTCCTTAACTAGCTACAACCACGTTCATGAAACAACGCATCTTCGGCAACTACGAGATTTTTATTATTGCCATTCTTACAATCACACAATTCACGATCATTCTCGATTTTATGGTGCTGTCGCCTCTCGGTGCGATTCTGATGCCGGAACTTAAGATCACGCCTGCACAATTCGGGATGGTCGTATCCGCTTATGCATTCAGCGCGGGCGCTTCAGGATTGCTGGCTGCAGGATTTGCCGACAGGTTCGATCGCAAGAAAATGATGCTGGTTTTTTACACTGGTTTTATTATCGGAACACTGTTATGCGGGCTTGCGCCGGATTATTACACCTTACTCGGTGCGCGCATCTTCACCGGAATCTTCGGTGGGGTTATCGGCTCTATCAGCTTCGCTATCGTAACGGATCTTTTTCGGATGGAAGTGCGCGGTCGTGTGATGGGATTTCTGCAAATGGCTTTCGCTGGAAGCCAGGTGCTGGGTTTGCCGATCGGATTGTATTTCGCGAAGGAGTGGGGATGGCATTCGCCCTTCATTATGATCGTGATCGTAAGTGTTATTGTCGCTGCTGCGATGATGATCTACATGAAGCCTGTGAATGCACATCTCAAATTGAAGTCAAAGGTGAATGCATTCAATCATCTCGCGGGCACATTAACACATAACGATTACGTGACGGCGTTTCTAGCAACCACACTGCTCGCCACCGGTGGATTTATGCTCATGCCATTTGCATCCGCTTTCAGTGTGAACAATCTCGGGTTAACCATTGACGATCTGCCCGTGCTATACATGGTCACAGGTATTTTCTCAATGGCAACAGGGCCTTTCATTGGAAAGCTGACAGACAGCGTAGGTAAATACCGCATCTTCGTTTATGGAACCATTCTCAGTATCATGGTCGTGCTCGTGTACTGTAACCTTGGCATCACACCGTTGTGGGGCGTGATGATCGTAAGTGTCGTCATGTTTGCCGGTGTAGCGTCACGAATGATATCTTCACAGGCACTTTTATCCGGGGTGCCGGAGCAAAAAGACAGGGGAGCGTTCATGAGTATTAATGCGTCGGTTCAGCAGATTTCGGGTGGCATTGCAACGATCGTCGCCGGACTTATTATTGTTCAGCAGCCTTCCGGGAGACTTGATCGATATGACCTGCTCGGGTTCGTGGTTTCCGGATTGATGCTGATCACAATCATCATGATGTACCGCCTCCATTCTCTGGTAAAAGCGAAGATGCTGAAGGCTGATGCACACGCTGTTCGTGTTTAAATCAAAAAAATATCCCGCCTGGGACACAGGCGGGATATAGAATCCTCATTCAATTTTATCAGTAAACTAAAATTGCACGAGGTACACAACCCTCTATTCTTAACTCACAGCGCCTGCGTGGTTAGATAGTTTACTTTGGATTGATAAAATTTTCGTGGGACTAGACATGGTACCTCCTTTCTTTTAGTTGAACATAAGCAGCAGATTAATGTTCAACTAACTCATGAACCTGGCCTGCTACCGACAACGGACGTTGTCAGTTGTAAGAACGCCGTGGATTCAAAAATCGTTTGACTTGCGAAAAAATAATTATCCGGGCTTAATTCCACGCCCTGGCAAAGCAGTCAAATTATGGAAGATATTGCCGCTGCGTACGATAAAAGTTATATTTTTGCAGGTCAGAACCCCTAGTTATGAGCGCATTCCGGAAGTTTACCAGGTCGATTGAAGACGTTGTTGAATATTTGATTTTTGCCGCCAGATGGTTTCAGGCGCTCGTTTACCTCGGACTGATAGTCGGATCCGGTCTGTATACGTATAAGTTCATGGAGGAACTGGCAAAACTCGCTCGCCATATCCAGGAGTGGACGGAAGTTGAGGTGATGCTGGCTGTGCTTGGGCTAATCGATATCTCCATGGTAATGAATTTGCTTGTCATCGTTATTATCGGTGGTTACTCTATTTTCACAAGCCGCATAGATTTTGATGAACAGGAAGACCGACCTCATTGGATCGATAACCTTGACGCCGATCGTCTCAAAGTAAAGCTTGCTACTTCCCTTGCCTCAATCTCAGGTGTACACTTGCTGAAGACGTTCATCGACATACATTCGGAAACCGAAACAGGAAGCTATGAGGCCTTGAATTTTGAGATTGTCATCCATCTCATCTTTATCATTTCGGCGCTTATCCTTGCGTGGATTGCAAAAATCCTGGATCATAAAGGTCTCGTCGAGAAGAAGAAGGCAAAGGTTTAATAATCCGGTACATTCTTGCCCAGAATAATATTGCGTGTCGCGACAAGCATGTTATTGTTGGAGGTAGTCTTCAATATTCCGTTTCCACCACGTTGCTCAAGACGCTGACGATGTTCTTCAGTTAACAGCGGATCATCATCAAAAAGAAATTCATCGATCCAGTATGGTTTGACACCAGGCTCTTTTATCACAGGATGGATGTGCGCCGGATCTTTACGTCCGGGATAAGCAGCGGGCCGCAATGTGTAGAACGTATATTCACCCTTGCTATTTGTCTTTATCCATCCGCGGATGTAACCGTGTCTTCTTGCCCAACCGGTTTCACCTCCTCTGGTTGAATACTCGCCGTTCTGATCCGTATGGTAAATGTAGAGAATGACATCAGGTGCCGGTGTTCGCCCGTCAGCTTTGAAAATCGTACCAGTGATCTTCAACTTTGGTCCTGGTTCGGTGTAGTCGGGCAATGTGTCGACATCCTTCAGTTGTTTTTCGCCGTATTCGAACACGGCCTCGCAACCTTCGCACGGGCCACCAACTTCTCTTTCTGCTTCTGTTTTCTTTTTGGATTGTGAGCAACCCGTACTGAATATGCTCACGACAAGCAGGAGTGAAATGACTGTTTTCATGATACATTAAACGTAAACTGGAAAAGCCGGGATGCCGACGCTCAGGCGAATATGATAAGCGGTATTTTCATGGGATCACTGTATTATACCAGCCGTGAACAGAAAGACACGATGGTCTTTTATTACCGGGTTCGATACGTTAAGTTTGGCACTTATCATCTTTATGGATCCGCAGACTATTCTCGTTCTTATTGTTGGCATAACAGTCCTTTCCTACATTTTCGACCAATGGCTCGATTACATCAATCTGAAGGCCCAGCGAACAGATATTCCTGACGAGATCGCCGAATTTTATGACCGCGAACGTTATGTGAAATCGCTGAGCTATCACAAAGCATTAACGCGCTTTGGATTCATCACCGCTGCCTTTGGGTTTTTATTATCAATCGGCATGTTGCTAACAGGCGGCTTTGGGTGGCTCGACACATCACTCAAGGAATTTTTCCCAAATGAAGTAATACGTGCGCTTGTGTTCTTCGGTGTGCTGATGCTCGCGTCGGACATACTCACGCTGCCATTTCAACTTCACGCTACCTTTGTGATCGAAGAGCGCTTCGGTTTCAATAAGACAACGCGAAAAACGTTTTACCTCGATAAACTGAAAGGATACATGCTTGCATTGCTGATGGGTGCGCCTTTACTCGGGCTGTTGATCTATGTTGTATTGGAGATCGGCCCCACTTTCTGGATCTGGTTTTCGATCATCGCAGCCTTTTTTATTCTCTTCATGAATATGTTTTACACGTCTTTGATCCTTCCTCTGTTCAACAAGCTCACGCCGTTGCAGGATGGAGAATTGAAATCCGCAATACAGGCATTTTCGACGAAGGTAAATTTTCCGCTGGATAATATTTTTGTCATTGACGGTTCGAAACGATCCAACAAAGCCAATGCTTTCTTTTCCGGCATTGGCCGAAAAAAGAAAATTGTTTTGTACGATACCTTGATCGAGAAGCACACAACTGAAGAGCTTGTCGCCGTCCTTGCGCATGAAGTCGGCCATTTTAAAAAACGCCACATTGTATGGGGACTGGTTCTTTCCATTGTTCAAATCGTGTTTACATTATTTATTCTTTCTTTGATGATCTACAATGAGAACGTTTCGGTTGCGCTTGGTAGCGATTCGTTGTCTATTCCGTTGAACCTGATCGCTTTTACAATTTTGTTTTCCCCCATCTCGGGCGTAACGGGTTTACTCATGAGTATGTATAGCCGGAAGAATGAATTTGAAGCAGATGCGTATGCACGCGCGACCTACAGCGGGCCAGCGTTAATGAAGGCACTGAAGACACTCTCCGTTGATTCTTTGAGTAATCTCTATCCACATCCGTTGTATGTGTTCTTTCATTATTCACATCCGCCATTATTATCAAGACTGCGCGCATTGACCCATTGATACTTTCGCCATAGCCTCAGTTGCGTGCCAGGCATAATAATTTTACTGCTGCTGCATACGTAACAAAATATGCAGCATCAATCCGCAATTCTCCCATTACTCCGCGACGCCCTGAAGAGAGGACGTGTACTCAAGGTAAAAATCACGCATGAATCGTCACCATTTGTGGCGAGAGTTGAGGAAATTCTTGAACGGAAGGAAGTTGTAAAATTTTCTTTTGATGAACTGCCGCGCGTTTCTACGCAGCGCACATCATATTATCTTGACGAGATTTCCAACCTGGAAATTGCTGGGTTTACTTTCAATAATCCACTCACAAGTCTGAAAGCGCTTGGTTTGAGCCTTACCAAAATGCTTGCCTGATATTTAAATGCGGTTTTAAATTTTACATTCTACAGACTTCTAATATCAGTTTGCTGAAAAAACCCAGTTTATTTTTTTACTGACTTGAAAGAATACAGTGGCAATCATACTAACACATTATTTAATTCAGTAAATTCAACTCATTCAAACTGATTGTGAAGCAATTGTATCGCTCGCCAAATTTGCAAGTAAAAGCTTCCATTATGTTTTGAATTTTAGTTTTATACTTGAGTGCTTTTAGTACTGTATGAAAAAACTTGACTCCCCACAGGAAGCAGTGACACTCTCGGTTGAAAAAGTTATTGACCTGGTTCGTCAGCTTCGCAACGAGTTGATCAAAGAGTTTCTCATCGATTCAAATCTGAGATCCTATTTTCTTAAAGAATATAATAAGGACGTTAGTCCAATCAAGATTGAGTTTGCCAAGCGCGATCTGAAAGAGCTTCTTATTTCACCGGTTGATCTCAGTCATTACGCAGCGTTGATCAAACAAATGCGTGAGTCGAATTCTGCTTCACTGGCAGAAGGCAACCAGGAACTTTTTTACCGCGAGATTGAAGCGATCTTTAAGAAGTATAATTACTGATCAAATATTTCTGCGACTTTCACCCGCGTTCTGATATACGCCAGCAAGGTAGTTTCGTTGGCAGGACGTGTCCGCAACGTGTAACTATTGGGTTCCCGGCGGTGCCAACCCGGACAAGCACAGCCGTAAATAAATAACCCCCGGCGACCTGATCACCGGAGGTTTAGTTTTGCAGTTTTACCATCGTTACAAGGACTTAAGTTTTACGTTGTTAATTGACCTGTAAAGATCGGTACCGCGTCCAAGGATCGTTTTCAGATACACCTTGGTCATTCGCGCTTTTCCAAACACGCCTCATCGTGGAAAAATGGTGCAAGATTCAGCAGGAATATTACAAAGGGCTTCCGGATCACGCTTCCAGACAGGCGTACGGAAAACATGAATGATGTGTCGAAGAATGTATGATGTTAAAGCCCTTAATGACTATAAAGACACCGGTGACCTGATTTCAGGAACCGGTGTCTTAATTTTTCGCACTTTCCGACTATGTTCGCGGCTGACTATTCTTTGACAACAATGTTCGTCTCGACGTCGTTACCCCTGATAAGTTTTACAATGTACATACCCCTTGACCAGGTGGCCCCGATGTGCTCATAATCCGTGTTCGCCTTTAAACCTTTAAAGCTTTCGATCGGCAACCCGGAATGCGTGAACACCTGAACATCGAATACATCGTTCTCGTTTCCATTCACGCGAATTGAAAATTCGTTCGTGTATGGATTCGGCCACGGCTTCAGGCTCTTCTCACGCGTTGATGTTGCTGCTGCAAATGAAGCGCAGTTGTCGGTCGAAGCGTTGATGTTACGGAAGATAAACGGCTCGTAACCGATGTTATCCCGATAACCACGATAGATCAGATGATCGCCAAAGGCCTCGATCTCGGTAGTCGCCGTTGATGTACTGACCTGCTCGATTCCACACGACGAGATCATCCACATTGCATTGCTTGCTGTTGTGAAGTATACGTTCTCCGCCATTACCTGATGATCTACTTTCCCATAGCCATACTCTCCCAGCAACCCCGGATAACCGTCGACACTGTTCATCTTCCATAGCTCAACTCTTTCGTCGTACTGGCTGACCCATGTGCCCATGTACAATGACCCATTGTATACAAACGAATGCTGAACCGGAGGCAACGACGTAACTTGCGCGAGATCATTACCCCGCAATGCATATAGTACCCACGTATAACTTTGATCAAGCGCACTGACAAACAGAGAGCCATTGTAATTGATCAGGTGACTGATGTCATGTTCGGCATAGTCCACGACAGGATCTTCTGTATTGATATCCCCGATCATGAAGGTTCCGGCTGTGGTACCGTCACTCCTCCACACTTCATTGCCATGCGCACCATCATTGGCAACAAAGTAAAGCGTACCGCCAATTACTAGTGTGTGATGCTTGTAAGCAGCCATGGCATTTGCCGTCCGGATGGTTTTTACTTTAACGACACCCTGCGATCCCATAACCCAGAGTTCAAGACCATTCGAGGCCGTCATCGCCTGGATAAATAGTTTGTTCAATACCCTGTCGACCGAGATTATTCTGCCGTCGAATGTGTGAACGAGGCTTGTCGTTTCTTTTGTGCCGTTTGACTTCCACAACTCACCGCCGCGGTTCCCGATATACACTGTCTGATCGAGCGTTACCATGTGGTCGGCCAATGCGTTAGGGTCGGAGGAAGTCAGCAGATGCTGAACTGCATTACCGTCAGTGATGTAAACACGGTTCGATGATCCTACAAACATTTTGTCGCCATAAGGATGCAGGACAGTATACAACGGCATGTGATCAATTAATTTGATCGTTCCATTCGGTGTTCCATCCGTACGCCAGAGCTGGTCGGCCCATTCAACGCTTGTCACGAAGTAAAGATGATCGTTGGTACTGGTCAGGTCTTTCGGAAATGCACTTTGCGACGGGCCGAGTGAGTTGTATACCGCTACCCGCTTGGTGCCATCAGGGTTCTGCTCAACAATGTTCCAGGTATTACCACCGAATTCCGAGGCGTACATTTTCCCGTTCATGGCAAAAAATTCCTGCGGGTAATATTGATAGTAGTCGAACCTGCTTCTATACAAGGCAACTTGTTGAATATTTAATCCATCCAGGTTTGCGCGATAGAGCCACAGTTCAGAAGGCTTGTCGTGACCATCCACCCATCCTTCAGGAATGTTGTTAAAGAAATATACTTGTCCGCCAAAGGAGACAAACTTTGGCTGGATCCTGTTTCCTCCCATTCGATTTGCGTCTGCTATCGGATAAGTTCCCTCGGGAGTGCCGTCGCTTCTCACATAGAAATCAGCTTCATGACCACGGGCTGCAGTAAAGAACAAGATGCCATTGACGTTCGTAAAGTCATCCATCGGCTCGAGATACCATGAGCTTGTGTTGTTGCTTCCGGCTGGCCCGGGATTGAGATCCTTCACCAGCTTCGTTCCGGTAGAGAATCCATCGCTCTTCCACAATTCATCACCATGAATACCGTCGTTGGCTGTGAAGAACAACGTGCCGTTTACATCAATAAGGTTTTCGATTTCAGCGTTACCATTCGGTCTTATATTTTTTACAAGCTGTGTATTTTGAATTGTGCCTTTTGTCTTCCATAACTCAGAACGTCCGTAGCTGTTCTTGATCACAAAAAACATGTTTCCATTGGAAAGTGTAAGGTTGGAAATTGCAGTACTGCCCCGGGGTGCTGGATTGATGTCTTCCACCAGCACAGTACCAAGATCGGTACCATTGGTTTTCCAAAGCTCGTAACCTCTCTGTCCATCGTTCGCGACAAAGTAAACCTGTGATCCCAGTTTTGTGATCTCGGTGGGATTGCTGTTGCCAACGCCCTTCATGATATCTTTGATGAGTACCGTTCCTGCAGTAGTACCGTTGCTTTTCCAAACCTCGCGACCATTGGCCTGCGTTACCGCTGAAAAGTAAAGAACACCGTGATTGCCGATCGTAATGTCTTTGGGCAGGCTGCTGGCTGCACCAGGGTAAATGTCTTTAATGATAAACGTACCGCTGCCTGTGTTGCCATTGCTCGCCCACAATTCGACGCCTTTACCAGCGCCGTCATCACCGGCAAAAAATGCAACGTCAGACCTTATGGTAAGCTCGCTGATATACCGAAACATCTTCAACTTCGTATTTGTACGCGTCGATGATTTATGAACCCAGAGCTCCTCACGCATGTAGTCAATATTCTTTACATAGAAAAACTGCGTCATGCCCGGATAGACAGCCGCAATGGGATTGCCATCAGCACTGGCTTCGTCATTGGTATCCTTTAAAAGACTTTCCTGCCCATAAGCAGCAGATGACCATATAAGGCCAACCATTAATGCAATCAACTTCACATTTCGAGAGCGTAATTTTTTTTTCATACAATAGATATTTGTACCTCGTGCATGTGAAAAGGAACATGCCTAACGAGTGTATTCGTCGGGGGCTTACGCATTTGAACCCAGACTTTTTACCAACTATCGTAACTGGGGTGTTAAACTCACATTCGTGTCAGCTGTGGAGGAAAGACGCCATCATTAATTCGTACGATAATAGCATTCGCTATTCAGACTTTATCATTGACAGCGCATTAAGTATTATTAACGTTCACGCGGAAATTTCTGCCGGCATGTATGTATCCGATCATGGTGAGGACTTGTTCGATAGAAACCCCACAGCCATTGATTTTCATGCGCGTCCCTCAGAACACACACTTCATGTTCCTTTGTTTCTATGGACATCCGAAAAATATGAAAGCATGTTCCCCAGCAAAAAAAAGAATTTGATTGAAAATAGGAGTCGGAAGCTCGGCACTGAAAATATTTTCTATTCAGTCGCCGATCTGGGTAACGTGCATTTTCCTTCTTTTGATTTCACGAAAAGCATTTTCGATTCAACATTCAGTGATAGTCCGCAGTTGTATTACAATGATGATCAAAGGGCTGTTCCATTTTCACAGTTCGAGATTTTTCCAGTTGCGTCAAGGTGATGAAATCGGTGAAGATTGTTTTCCAGGCTGTGTCGCTATTGACCCACGATTGACCAGCACAGTCTTGATCAAGCTAATCTTCGTCGCGAGTGGCCGTTGACAGCTTCAACTGTTTTTCATTGTATATTTTTTCCTCAGCCGATTTCTTCTTTTTACTATCGCTGACTTTGAACGATGCAATATCAAACACGATGCGAACCAGATAGACCACGCCTGTCATAACGATAACAAGGAGAAAGCACAACAGCATCCTGATTAATGACGGTCGATCGTTTTCAAGGAAAGACGCTTCGGATTCCCCATCAAAAATTTCGTTTGTTCTTTTCATTGCGTATTTTTTTGATGATAATTCAAAGGTCGGTAACAACGACCGCCGACAAATCAGCAAACGCCTTATTTACCAAAACTCAGTGAAATGCTTATTTAAGGGCAATTTTTTGTCTTGTTTTCAAGACAAAATGTAAGTGATCTACCTGGGATGTAGGAAAGTGAGTTGGCATTGGTAAGTCACCTTAAGGAATAATCAGGAAATGCAAAAGATGGATTACCGTTAATATAGCCAAATCTTAAAGGACGGGCAAGAGGTGATCCTTCAGAACATTATTGTAATTTTAGTAAGGAAAAAACAGATAATATGAATGTCCTGTTAGTTGATGATGACCCGGTATTCAATTTTGTTCACAAGAAGATACTCGAAGGAAGCGGTTTTGTACGTGAGGTAGATGTTGCGTTGAACGGTGAGGA
>Ga0196965_1001247_pt1 | contig 10239 bp, 8 predicted proteins | sample S1_20metaG_FD_148668 | JGI IMG/M metagenome (GOLD analysis project Ga0196965, IMG submission 148668) | Soil microbial communities from Anza Borrego desert, Southern California, United States - S1_20 | ecosystem: Environmental > Terrestrial > Soil > Desert | place: USA: California | collected... | reverse complement strand
CATGTCCGGCTCGATGGCGACCAGCACGATGGGCAGGCCGACGATCGCGGCGGCGATGGCGATCTGCTGGAGGTCGAGCACCCGGCGGTTCAGCCCCGACAGGTAGCGGGCCAGGAACAGCGCCGTGGCGAGCTTGGCGAACTCCGACGGCTGGAACTGGACGGGGCCGATCTGCAGCCAGTTGGCCGCGCCTCCTCTCACCTCGCCCATGAAGAGCACCAGGATCAGCAGGGCGATGCCCAGCAGGTAGAGCACCAGCGAGAGGTCGAGGAGCACGTGGTAGTCGATGCTCATCACCACCAGCATCAGGACGAGCCCCACCCCCACCCACGCGGCCTGGCGCGGCAGGTAGTCGATGGGCATCTCGGCGCTGGCGCTGTGCACCGTGGCGAGGCCGGCGGCGGCGAGGAGCAGGACGGACAGCAGGAGCCCGCCGTCGAGCGACGACAGGTGCCGCAGCCGCGGCTTCTCCTCAGCGAGCGGCTGGATGCTGGAGATCGACTTTGAAAAACTTGGCATGCAGGGCCTGCGCAATCGGTGCCGCCATCCTCGACCCCGAGCCGCCATGCTCGGCGAAGACGATCACCACCAGGCGGGGGTCTTCGAGCGGGGCGAACGAGGCGAACCAGGCGTGGTCACGGTATTTGAAAGGGAGGGCCTTGGCGTCGGTGCGGGCCGACTGGGCGATGACCTGGACCGTGCCGGTCTTGCCCGCCATGTCGATGCCCGGCACCCGCGCCGACCAGTAGGCGGTGCCGCCCGGCTCGTTGACCACCTGCCAGAGGCCTTCGCGCGCCGCGCGCAACGCCGCCGGGTCGAGGGCCACGTGCTCGGTTTTGGTCTCGCCGCCCTTGATCAGATGGGGGACGACCTTGGTGCCGCCGTTGGCGACGATGGCCATCATCGACGCCATCTGCAGCGGCGTCATCAGCACCGGCCCCTGGCCGATGGAGACGGAGATGGTCTCGCCGGGGTACCACTTGTGCTTGCGCACTTTCTGGCTCCACGCCTCGTCCGGCACCAGCCCCTTCTTCTCGCCGTGCAGCTCGATGCCGGTGACCGAGCCGAGGCCGAACAGGCGCGAGTAGTGGGCGATGCGCTCGATCCCCAGCCGCTGGCCGACGTTGTAGAAGTAGACGTCGCAGGAGTGCATCATCGCCCGCCGCACGTCCACCGAGCCGTGCCCCCCCTTGCGCCAGCACCGGAAGAAACGGCCGTAGAAGCTGGCGCCGCCGCCGCAGTGGAAGCGGGTCTGCTCGTTGACCACCCCCTCGGTCAGGCCGGCGACCGCCATGACGATCTTGAACACCGAGCCCGGCGAGTGGGTGTTCTGGAGCACCCGGTTCTGCAGCGGGTTGTGCGGCGCCTCGAGCAGCGCCTTCCACTCCCCCTTCTGGAGGCGGCGGGCGAACAGGTTGGGGTTGAAGGAGGGCGACGAGACCAGCGCCAGCAGCTCGCCGTTGCGCGGGTCCATGGCGACGATGGCGCCGACCTTCTCCGGGCCCTCGAGCCAGCGCGCCGCCTCCTGCTGGAGCTCGAGGTCGAGGGAGAGGGTGAGGTTCTCGCCCGGCTGGGCGGGGGTGGTGCCGTACTCCTGGAGCAGCTCGCCGCGGCTGTCGACCACCACCACCCGCTCGCCGTCGCGGCCGCGGAGCTGCTGGTCGTAGATCTGCTCGATCCCCTTCTTGCCCACCATGTCGCCGGGCTGGTAGGCGCCCTCGGAGTCCTCGATCTCGTCCTGCGTCACCTCGCCCAGGTAGCCGATGACGTGGGCGGTCTGCTCGCGGTGCCGGTAGAGGCGCAGGTGCTGGACCTCGACCTCGAACTCCGGGTACTCGAGCCCCTGGACGCCGAAGCGCGCCACCTCGGAGAGGGTCAGGTTCTCGGCGAGCAGCACCGGCTTGAACTCGGGGATGGCGCGGTAGCCCTCGAGCACCGCCAGCAGCTCGGCCACCGGCTTGCCCAGCACCTGGGAGGCGAAGCGGACGCTCGCCGCCGCGTCGGGGCTGCGGCTGCGGTCGAACATCAGGTTGTAGCTCGGGATGTTCTCGACCAGCAGCCGGCCTTCGCGGTCGTAGATCAGGCCGCGGGGCGCCTTGATGGGGAGCTTGCGCAGCCGGTTGTTCTCGGCCAGCTCGCGGTAGTAGTCCCCCTGGACGATCTGGACGAACCAGAAGCCCGCCCCGATCAGCACCAGCAGGACGGTGACCACCCGGGTGAGCACCCGGATGCGCAGGATCAGATCTTCCCGATGTTCGCGTACGACCAGCATGGGGTGTCCTTCCGGTATTTCAGCCGCTGTCCTCAGCCGAGACGCAGACGGCTCATGCGGCTGCGGCGCCGGCTCTCGGCGGTGCGGCGCCAGCGCCGGCCGGCGATGTGGGCGGCGAGGCCGATCAGCCCGCAGACGCCCGCCTTGACCGCCGCCCAGACCGGGTCCGGCAGCGACGAGTCGGGCAGCAGCAGGAAGGCCAGGGTGACCAGGACCGCCTGCTGCAGCACGGCGGCAAAGCTCACCACCGCGAAGACGCCGGAGGCCCGCTGGATGACCAGGCGCTGGGCCAGCCGCGCCGTGCCGTAGCCGATGATGGTATCAGCGAAGCCGAAGAGGCCGAAGGGGGCGCTGGTCAGGGAGTCGTGGAGCAGCCCGACCAGCAGGCCGACGAGCATCCCCGACAGCGAGTTGCCCTCCAGGGCGTGGAGCACCACGACGACCAGAAAGACGTCGACCACCTGGGCGAAGCCGGGGAACATCCGCACCCCCGCCAGGTGGACGAGGACGGCGACGGCGATGGCGGCGAGCGTCTTAAGGACGGGCACCCGGCAGGGCCTCCCGCACCCGCGGCGGCGGGGGCGTGTAGTCGAGGAGATAAACTTGGTCGAGGGAGCCGAGGTCGACGGCCGGCGCCACCTCGATGCCGTGGAAGAGCTGGCCCTCCTGGGTCACCTCCACCACCGTGCCGATCGGGATGCCGCGCGGATAGATGCCGTCGATGCCGGCGGTCAGCACCTGGTCGCCGGGGCGGACGTCGGCCTGGAGCGGCACGTAGTCGAGGCGGAGCCCCTCGCCCTGGCCGCTGCCGCGCACCACCCCCTGGCGGCGGGTGCGCAGGACCATCGCCCCGACGCCGGCGGCGCGATCGGTGATGATCTGCACCTTGGCATAGGGGCCGGCCACGGTCACCACCCGCCCGACCAGGCCCTGAGGGGCGAGCACCGGCTGCCCCTCGCGGGCGGGCTCGTCGCCGGTGTAGAGGAGCAGGGTGCGCAGCCAGGAGACGTGGTCGGCATAGACGATGTCCACGGCGCGGATGCGGCCGCCCGGCGGCGCGGAGTAGCGGACGGCGTCGCCCAGCCGCCGCATCTCCTGCTCGACGTCGGTGAGCTGGAGCAGTTGCAGCCGCAGCTCCTCGACCTCGCGGCGCAGCCGCCGGTTCTCCTCCTGCAGGGAGCCGCGCAGCCGCAGCCCCTCGCGGGCGCCGGAGACGCTCTCGGGGATGGTGGTCACCGTGCGCGCCGCCGGGCCGAGGAGGCGGAGCCCCCAGGCTTCGAGAAAGGTGTCGGAGCTGGAGCCGCGCGCCCCCTGGATCGCCAGGAAGACGAGCTGGCCCACCAGCAGGACCACCAGGAGCCAGCCCGTGCGGCGCTCTTCCACGGCTTCGCTCCGTGCCACTTCAACCGCGCCAGACCCGGGTTACCGGATGGAGACCTTGCGCAGGAGGTCGATGTCCGACAGCACGCGGCCGGTGCCCAGCACCACCGAGGCGAGCGGGTCCTCGGCGAGGACGACCGGCAGGCCGGTCTCGTCGCGCAGCCGCTGGTCGAGGTTGCGCAGCAGGGCGCCGCCGCCGGAGAGCACGATCCCCTTGTCCATGATGTCGGCCGACAGCTCCGGCGGGGTGCGCTCGAGGGCCATGCGCACCGCCTCGACGATGGTGGCGACCGGCTCCGCCAGCGCCTCGCGGATCTCCTCGTCGGAGATGGTCAGGGTCTTGGGGACGCCTTCGACGAGATCGCGCCCCTTGATCTCCATCCGGATCTCTTCCTTGAGCGGATAGGCCGAGCCGAGCTCGATCTTGATCTGCTCGGCGGTGCGCTCGCCGATGAGCAGGTTGTACTTGCGTTTCAGGTACTGGATGAGCGCCACGTCCATCTCGTTGCCGGCGATCCGTACCGAGCGGCTGTACACCGTGCCGGCGAGCGAGATGACCGCCACGTCCGTGGTGCCGCCGCCGATGTCGACGATCATGTTGCCCGACGGCTCGGTGATCGGCAGCCCGGCGCCGATCGCCGCCATCATCGCCTGCTCCACCAGGAAGACCTCCGAGGCGCCGGCCCGCATCGCCGAGTCGCGCACGGCCCGCTTCTCCACCTGGGTGATCTCCGACGGCACGCCGATGACGATGCGCGGGTGCACGTACATCTTGCGCCCGTGAGCCTTCTTGATGAAGTACTCGAGCATCTTTTCGGTGACCTCGAAGTCGGCGATGACGCCGTCCTTCATCGGCCGGATGGACTCGATGTTGCCGGGGGTGCGCCCCAGCATCTCCTTGGCTTCGCTCCCCACCGCCTCGATCCGGTTCGTGAGCTTGTTGATGACGACGACGGAGGGCTCGCGCACCACGATGCCCTGGTTGCTGGCGAAGACCAGGGTGTTGGCGGTGCCGAGATCGATGGCGAGGTCTTTGGAGAAGTAGCGCAGAAACGAACCGAGGGGCATCAGCTTTCCTACTTTTGACGAGGGCTCCGGACAGGCGAGCGACGCGGGCTGCAGCGGCGGCCGGAAGCGGGGTTCACGGGTTTATCGGGACGACGAATCAGGGATTTTCGACGAACACACGGCGGTTCTGCACCGCCACATTGCCGGACGTATCGTACGCCTTGATCTCGATGAAGCTCCAGCCTTCCTTGTTGAGCTGGACGGTCTTGGTGAACGAGCCGTCCGCCGCGACCTTGACCTGCTCGCCGTTGACTTCGATCCGGGATCCGGGCTCGCTGCGCCCGTCGACGATGAAAATACTACCGTAGGACTTCACGTCGTCGAGGTCAAGCTTGGGAGGCGTCTTGTCCCGCTCGCCGCTCTCGGCGCTCAGGGCGGAGACGCGGAACTCGCGCGCCGGGCTCCACGGCCCCTGCATCCCGTCCCCTCCCAGAGCGGCGACCCGCCACAGGAAGGTCCCCTCGCCGCGCAGGGACAGCGTCGCCCGTGTCTTCGCCCGGCTCGGGTCCTGGACGACATTATCGACGAAAAGGTTGTTGCGCGACACCTCCAGCTTGTAACGGCTGGCGCCGGTGACCGGCTCCCAGGCGAGCACGAGGGTGCGCTGCCGGTTCATGTCGAGGCTGAGCTGGTGCGCGGGCTCCAGGAGCTCGGGGCGGCCGGGCAGGGCCGAGGGGGCGGAGAGCAGGTCGCCGGTCTGCACCACCTGCTGCAGCTCGTTGACCTCCTGCTTCATCCCCCCCTTGGCGGCCAGCTCCATGCCGCCGCGGTAGGCGCCGAAGCGGCCGCGGTTGGAGTCCTTGTCGAAGGCGACGAAGGCCTCCGAGTCCTTGCGCACCTCGGCCACCGCGCCCGGCGTCCGCACCTGGCTGCTGTTCTGGGTGGTGTTGAGGTCGACCCAGCCGTACTCCATCTGGATGGTCTGCTCAGCCGGCCGGCCCGGCGCCGAGCGCCCGGCCGAGACGATGAACTGGGTGTTGGGGCGCACGGTGTAGAGGGTGCCGTCGGTGAACATGATCTCGGCCGAGCCGCTGCCCGACGTCCGCACGTAGTCGCCCGGGCGCAGGGGGAGGCGGCTGCGCGCCTCCTCCCATTCGCCCCCCTCGCCGCGCCGGTACTCGACCTCCCCCTGGACGGAGAGGAAGTTGGCCTGGCTGGCGCCCGACGGCAGGGCCAGGGAGTCGAGGATGTGGAGCAGCACGCCGCGGCTGCGGAGGCCGTCGCTCAGCGATTGCCGGAATTCCTTCGCGAGGAACCGGTTGCGGGCTTGGTCGAAGCTCTCGTGGGCGGCGTTGAGCTCCTTGCCGAAGCTGGCGGCCCGCTTCTCGTTCTGCAACCTCTGGAACAGGTCCGCCGTCTCCTCCAGCACCTGGGCGGCCTCGCGCTCCAGGGAGCGCCGTTCCCAGAGCCGATAGCCGAAATAGCTCGCCACCAGCAACACGATGATCGTCAACAGCAGGGCCCAGCCCCGCAGTGTGTCCACCGATACGCTGTACCAGTCCTTGGTCGGGCGGGCTGCCTTCCGGTCGGCCACCTCTCAACTCCCTTTCATGTAGGAAACCGAATATACACCACAAAACCCCGCCCGTGGTAAAGTTCGCCGTTCCCCAGGGAGCGAAAGGAGTTCGTTCATGCTCAAGGTCTTCCGCGACAATTTGAAACACCTCAGCTGGATCCTCTGGGCGGTCATCGCCCTGTTCGTGCTTCTGGTCTTCGTCGACTACGGCTCCCTCACGCAGCCGGGCGGCGCCGCCGGCACCACCGCTGCCACGGTGGGCGGCCAGACGGTGTCGATGCAGGAGTTCGAGCGCTCCTACCGGGCGCTTGAGGCGCAGTACCAGCAGAGCTTCGGCGAGCAGTTCACCCCCGAGCTGGCGCGCCAGATGCGGCTGCCGCTCCAGGCGCTCGACCAGCTCATCAACGACAAGATCCTCCTCGAAGAGGCGGAGCAGATGGGCCTGCGGGTGAGCGACGCCGAGGTCCAGCAGGCGATCCTGGAGGTCGACGCCTTCAAGGACGAGAAGGGGCAGTTCATCGGCCAGGAGCTCTACAGCCAGGTGCTGCAGTCCAACGGCTTCACGGTCGCCGAGTTCGAGCGCCAGGTGCGCGAGGACATCCTGCGCGACAAGCTGCGCAACGCCCTGCTGGCGAGCGCCTACGTCAGCGAGGCCGAGCTGCAGGAGGCCTACCGCGCGCAGGTGGAGCGGGCCAAGATCCGCTACGTGCTGCTGCCCGGCAGCCGCTTCGCCGCCGAGACCCAGGTGACGCCGCAGGAGATGCAGTCCTACTACCAGGCGCACAAGGAGGAGTTCCGGCTCCCCGAGCAGCGCGAGGCGGCCTACCTGCTGGTCGAGAACGAGAAGCTCGCCGGCCAGGTGAAGATCGACGACGCCGAGCTGCGCAAGTTCTACGACGACAACAAGGCCGAGTTCACCCAGGAGGAGCAGGTGCGCGCCCGCCACATCCTGGTGATGGTCAACGACCAGCAGAGCGACGCGGTGGCCAAGGGCAAGATCGAGCAGGCCCAGAAGCGGCTCCAGGCGGGCGAGGACTTCGCCAAGGTGGCCGCCGAGGTCTCCGAGGACACCGCCTCCAAGGCGCAGGGGGGCGACCTCAGCTACTTCGGGCGCGGCAGCATGGTCAAGGAGTTCGAGGACGCCGCCTTCGGCGCCCAGCCCGGGCAGCTCGTCGGCCCCGTCAAGTCCACCTACGGCTATCACCTGATCGAGGTGACCGACCGCCGGCCCGGCGGCTCGACGCCGTTCGAGCAGGCGCGCGAGCAGATCCGCGCCCGCCTCGCCGCCGAGCGGGTGCAGACCCTGGCCCAGGCCAAGGCGACCGAGCTCGCCCGCCAGCTCCAGGAGGACACGCCGGCCAACGCCAAGGAGCTCCAGGCCGTCGCCGAGAAGAACCCGGGCGTGAGCTTCGCCGAAACCGGCCGCTTCGGCCGCCAGGAGCCGGTGAGCGGCCTGGGCTTCTCCCCGGCCTTCACCAACGCCGCCTTCGAGCTGGAGAAGGGCAAGGTCTCGGAGCCGGTGCAGGTGCAGCGCGGCTGGGCGATCGCCTACCTGACCGCGGTCCACGAGCCGCGCGTCCCCGAGCTCAAGGACGTGGAGGCCCGGGTGCGCATGGCGGTGACCGCCGACAAGCAGAAGAAGGTGGCGGTCGAGCGGCTGCAGGCAGCCCGCGCCGGCGGCAAGACCCTGGACCAGGTGGCCGCGGAGCTCGGCATCCAGGTGCAGGAGACCGCCGAGTTCGGCAGCCAGGGGGCGATCCCCGGCCTCGGCCTCAACCCGCAGCTCGCCAAGGCGGCCCTGTCGATGAAGCAGGGGGAGACCGGCGGCCCGATCGCCACCTCCCAGGGCGCCGTGCTCTTCCAGGTGACGGAGCGCAAGGCCTTCGACCCCGCCCAGTTCGCCACCGCCAAGGAGCAGACCCGCTCGACGCTGCAGCAGGAGAAGGCGGCGCGGCTGCTCGCCTCCCTGGTGGAGCAGCGGCGCAAGGAGCTGGGGGTCGAGTACGACGGCCAACTCCTCCAGACCTTCGGCGTCGAAGGAGCCGGGCAGCCGAGCTGAGCGGACGGCCAGAACGGCGGCGCGAGCCTCCCCGCGCCGCCCCTTCCTTCTCCTATCCTCATACCGCGATGATCGGCTACCTGCAGGGCCACCTCCTCAAGGCCACCCCGGAGCAGCTCCTCCTCGACGTGCAGGGGGTGGGCTACGAGGTTCACATCCCGCTGTCCACCTATTACGAGATCGAGCGGCGCCCGGGCGAGCCCATCCGCCTGTTCATCCACACCCACATGCGGGAGGACGGCATCGCCCTGTTCGGCTTCTGGACCGAGCGGGAGAAGGCGCTGTTCGAGCGGCTGATCGGCGTCGGCGGCATCGGCCCGCGCCTCGCCCGGGTGGTCCTCTCCGGCATGGCGCCGGACGACCTGCTCGCCGCCATCGCCGCCGGTGACGTGGCGCGGCTCTCGACCATCCCGGGGATCGGCAAGAAGACGGCCGAGCGGATGGTGCTGGAGCTCAAGGACAAGATGCGGGAGCTGGCGGCCGAGCTGCCCGAGCGGGCCATGCCGGCCGACCAGGACGTGGTCTCCGCCCTGGTCAACCTCGGCTACAAGGCCGCCCAGGCCGAGCGGGCCGTGGCCGACGCCCGGCGCGAGCGTCCGGACGCCGCCTTCCACGACCTGCTGCGGGCGAGCCTGCAACGGCTCTCCCGCGGCTGACCGTTCCTGCCTTCCTACGTCGCCGGCGGCGCGGCGAAGTACCCGGTCACGTCCACCAGCAGATGGACGCTGCCGCCGTTGGCGACGCTGGCGGTGGCGGCGAGAGTCCCCGTGCCGTCCGTGGAGAGCTGCAGGATCGCGTGGTTGGCGCGGGTGGTGCCGGCGTTGAAGTTGATGCTGCTGGTCGCCGGCGCCGGATAGTTGCCCGGGAAGACCGTCACGTGGCCCGTGCCGGTGGGAGAGACCGCGGTGACGTTGGCGACCACGGCGCGGGCGTTGGCCGGGATCTCACAGGCGTCGGTGACCGGGAAGGTCCGCGCCTCCGCGCCGCTGGCGAGAGGCGTCGCGATGCGGCTGTCGTACACCCGGCAGGGGGCGACGGTGTAGAAGTCGGCGGCCTGGGTGGCGCCGAGGCTCACCGGCACCTGGGACGAGGCGGAGCCGGACGCGTTCTGCGCCTGGAAGGTGAGGGAATAGAGCCCGGGCACCAGCCCCCGGGTGTCCCACCAGATCGTGGACCCGGGCAGCTCGAGGATCGGGATGCCGGCGAGCGACACCCGCCAGGACAGGGAGAGCGGCGGCTGGCCGGTGGCCGCGCCGGTGAGCCGCACCACCTGGCCGGCCTCGGCGCCCGCCGGAGTGGCGGAGGTCGAGGTCACCGCCGGCCGGGGGTCGAGCACCGTCACCGTCTTGGTCACCGTGGAGCATTGCTCCCCCAGCATGATGCTGGGCTTGCAGACGGTGAGCTTGACCTCCTTCACTCCGGGGGTCGAAAACGTGTGCGTCGGGTGGGTCTGAGTAGAGGTACCCTGCGCATGGACGACAGCCGGCAGCAAGGCCGCCGAGCAGGCGAGGACGCAGGAGAGCCGCCACCAGACCGGACCGCGCACTCTCGCGTGCACAGAGGCTCCGGCCATAGAAGAGTCCTTTTATATGGCGCTACGCTATAGATTTTTTGGCAAATGGTCAAGCGCGTAGGCGCCGGGAGCTCCGGTACACTCTCGTCCGGACGACGGCTGGAGGTTCATGATCATGTTCATCGGGCACTTCGCGGTGGGGCTCGGGGCGAAGCGGATCGCTCCGTCGGTCTCCCTGGGCACACTCTTCCTGGCCGGGCAGCTCGCCGACCTCCTCTGGCCGACCTTCGTGCTGCTCGGGCTCGAACGGGTCGACATCGCGCCCGGGATCACTGCCGTGACGCCGCTGGACTTCGTGCGCTACCCCTACTCCCACAGCCTGGTGGCGCTGCTCGGCTGGGCCGCGCTCCTCGCGCTGGGGTATGCCGTGG
>Ga0196965_1001246_pt1 | contig 10242 bp, 7 predicted proteins | sample S1_20metaG_FD_148668 | JGI IMG/M metagenome (GOLD analysis project Ga0196965, IMG submission 148668) | Soil microbial communities from Anza Borrego desert, Southern California, United States - S1_20 | ecosystem: Environmental > Terrestrial > Soil > Desert | place: USA: California | collected... | reverse complement strand
CGCCTCGCCCGCCTCCTCTCCCTCCACCACCCGGGGGCTGACGCGGACCGGCCTCTCCCCCACCCTCTCCTTCTTCAATTCCTTCTTCTCTCGGGACCGCTTCTTCTTCGGCGGCGGAGGCGGCTGGTCGGCCAGGCTGACTCCGACGGCGCCGTCCGGGCCGGCGCGGTGCCCCTCCAGCGTCAGGGCGGCGCGCTGGAAGTGGATGAGCTTGCCGTCCTTCTCGAAGGAGTCCTCCATCATCCGCACCAGGCCGGCGGCGGCCAGCCCGCCCAGGAGGTGCTCGAAGGAGCGGCGGTCCATGGGATGGGGGGAGCCGTCGCCGCAGACCTCGCGGTAGAGCTGCCCGGTCGAGGCGCCGCGGCGCTCCGCCAGGGTCTCGACGATGCGCCGCAGCACCACCCCCTCGGCGACCGTGGGTTCCCGGAAGCTGCGGACCACGCACTCGGCGGCGGCGCAGACGTCGCACATGCCGCACGGCGCCCCTGAGTCCTCCTGGTCGCCGAAGTGGCCGACCAGGTGGAGCATGCGGCAGCCGTGGGACTCGGCGAAGCGCACCATCTGGTCGATCTGCGCCAGCTTGTGCTCGCTCTGGGCCGTGTACGGCAGCCGCCAGCCGTCGCCGCCACGGGTGATCTGGTCGTCGGCGTCAATCAGAGCGCCGCCATGAAGCCAAAGCTTCTCCAGCGCCCGCTCGAAGACCTCCTCCTCGTCGATCTTGAGCTTCTTGCGCAGCCTCCCGGGCGTCTGAGGCTCGTCGGTCAGCGCCTTGTGGATGCGCGTCAGGATGTCGATGTCCGGATAGTCGCGGCCGTGGAAGAACTCGTGGGCGCGCCGGTCGACGAACGAGTAGAGGAGGATGGCGCGCGAGGGGAGGCCGTCGCGGCCGGCGCGGCCGATCTCCTGATAGTAGCCCTCGAGGCTCCCCGGCAGGCCGGTGTGGATCACCGTACGGATGTTGGACTTGTCCACCCCCATGCCGAAGGCGATGGTGGCGACGATGACCTCCAGCGCGCCGGAGAGGAACGCCGACTGGACGCGGTCGCGGGCGGCCGTGGTCATGCCGGCGTGGTAGGTGGCGGCCGGAAAGTCCTCCTGGAGCAGCTCGCCGAGCGCGTCGGCCTCCTTGCGGGTGGGCGCGTAAACGATGGCCGGCCGGCGGCCCGGCTCGGCGAGGACGCGGCGCACCGCCTCCGCCCGCGCCGACGGCCGCAGCTCCGCCACCTCGACGGCGATGTTGGTGCGCCGGAAGCCGTGGATGAAGCGCTCCGTGCCGCCGAGGCCGAGCTGGGTCGCGATGTCGTCCTGCACCAGCGGCGTCGCCGTGGCCGTCAGCGCGATGACCGGCGCCGGCCGCAGCAGGGGCAGGCGCTGCCCCAGCAGCCGGTAGTCCGGCCGGAAGTCGTGTCCCCAGTGCGAGATGCAGTGCGCCTCGTCCACCGCGACGAGCGCCGGCTTGCGGCGCGCGAGCATCTCGGGGAAGCCCGGCACCGACAGCCGCTCCGGAGCGATGAACAGATAGTCGAGCTTCCCCTGGAGGTAGTCGATGCAGACCTGCCGCGAGGCGCCCCGGTCGCGCCCCGAGTGGATCCGCTCCGCCCGCAGCCCTAGCTCCCGGAGCTTCGCCACTTGGTCCTCCATCAGCGCGATGAGCGGCGAGACCACCAGCGTGGTACCGGCCCGCGCCAGCCCGGGGAGCTGGTAGCAGAGCGACTTGCCGGCACCGGTCGGCATCACCAGCAGCGCGTCATGGCCCGCGGTGACCGTCCGGCAGACCGCCTCCTGGAAAGGCCTGAACTCCTGGAGACGGAACGCCGAGCGCAGCAGATCGGTCAGCCGCTCGGGCGGCGTGGGGGTGCGATCCCCCTGGAACGAGGCGGGCGGAGCCTGCCGAGGAGGCGCGCTCTGGTTCGGCATCGCTCCGGACCCGAACCTCTGTGTAGGGGAGGGGCTTGCCCCCTCCCGGGAGGGGGGCCGGGAGGCCGGAGGACTGAACCCATCCAGCCGGAGCTGCCGGCCCTGGGTGGGAGGGGAAGGCTGTGCCGAGCGAGGGCCGCCTCCCGCTGCGGAGTCGACCAACCGGAGCTGCCGGCCATAGGCAGGAGAACCCCCCTCCTGACCTCCCCCGCTCCCTGCCGCCCGCCCGCCCAGGGGGGGAGGCACCCCCGCCCCCTGCGGCACGAAGTTGGGTGAGGGGCTCCTGGAGCCCCCCCTATCCGGCGCCGTCCTTCCCGAAAAGTCCCCCCCTCTCCCGGGGAGGGGGTCGGGGAGGCGGGAGAGGGGGCCGGGGGGTGAGGGCCCCACCACTTCCTTGATATAGGCCTCGATCTTCTCCATGAACGTCGCGAGATCCGCCTGACCCCGCTGGATACTCTGGAGGTGGGCCTCCCACTGGCCGGTCATGGCCGGGCTCTTCACGTGGGGATGAACCACCTGGATCAGGCGGATCCCCTTGTCCGTGGCCTCCAGCGACTTGCCCTGGCGGACGACGTACTCGCGGCGGACCAGCGTCTCGATGATCTCGGCGCGGGTGGCCGGCGTGCCGAGGCCGGACTCCTTCATCGCCTCGGACAGCTCCTTGTCGTCCAGCGTCTTGCCCGCCGTCTCCATGGCGGTCAGGAGCGTCGCCTCGGTGAAGCGCTTGGGCGGCCGGGTCTTCTTGGCGAGCGCCTTGGCGTCGAGCACCCGCTGCGGCTGCCCCTGGACGAGCCCCGGCGGCAGATCCTGGGACTCGTCGTCCGTGGAGTCCGCCGGCTCGTCCGGCTCCTCGCCCCCCTCCGCCTTCGCCTCTTTCTTCTCCCTGGCCTTCTTGTCCTTCTTCCTGTCGAGGTCGAGCACCTTCCACCCCACCTGCTCCACGGCGGTGCCGGTGCTGTGGTAGCGGTCGATCACTTCACCGGACGTGATGCGGGTGATCACCGTCGTCACCGACCAGACGTGCTCGTCGTGCCAGGCCGAGAGCAGGCGCCGGCAGATCAGGTCATAGAGGCGGCGCTCGTCGGCGGAGAGGTCCATCCCCTCGGCCGAGGTGGTGGTGGGGAGGATGGCGTGGTGGTCGGTGACCTTGGAGTCGTCCACGAAGCGGCGCGACAGGGGGCGCTCGCCGGTGCCGGGGGCGAAGCGGTCCTGGTAGGGCCCGGAGACCGCGCGCACGATCTCCGGCAGGGTCGCGGCGACGTCCGCCGAGAGGTGGCGGCTGTCCGTCCGCGGATAGCTGATAAGCTTGCGCGACTCGTAGAGCCCCTGGGCGATCCCCAGCGTCTTCTTGGCGCTCCAGCCGAACAGTCGGTTGGCGTGCCGCTGCAGCTCCGTGAGGTCGTAGAGGAGCGGCGGCGGCATCCGCTTCGTCTCGGCGCGCACCGACTCCACCTGGGCCTTGCCGCTCTTCGCCCGGGCGACGATCCCCGCCGCCTCCGCGAACTCGGCCCCCTCCTTCCCCTTCTCGGACTGGAGCCGCTTCGCCTCCGCGGTCGGCGAGTCGCCGCGGAACCAGGTGCCCCGATAGGTGCGCGGCTCCGCAGCTTCCAGATCGGGGGTGAACGTCGCCACCACCTCGAGGTAGTCCTCGGGAACGAAGGCGCGGATGGCGAGCTCCCGCTCCACCACCATGGCAAGAGTGGGAGTCTGCACCCGCCCGACGGAGAGGTCCTCGTTGAAGTCCAGGGTATAGGCGCGGGAGAGGTTCATCCCCACCAGCCAGTCAGCGCGGCTGCGGCCGCGGGCGGCGTCGGCGAGCGGGTCGTAGTCGTGGCCGTCGCGCAGGCGCTGGAACCCCTTGCGGATGGCGTCCGGGGTGAGCGACGAGATCCAGAGGCGCGACACCGGCTTGGAGCACCCCGCCGCCTCATAGATGTACCGGAAGATCAGCTCCCCCTCGCGGCCGGCGTCCGTAGCGCACACCACCCGCTCGACGGACGGCGCGTTGATCACCTTCCGGACCGCCTCGAACTGCTGCTTGGTCGCCTCGGGGACGACGAGCGGCCAGTCGCGCGGGAGCATCGGCAGGTGGTCCCGGCGCCATTTCCTCCACTCGGGGCGGATCTCGTGCGGCTCGGCGAGGGTCACCAGATGGCCGATAGCCCAGGTGACCACATAGCCGTTCCCCTGGAAGCACCCCTCGCCGCGGCGGTCCGCCCCGAGCACCCGGGCGATATCCCGGGCGACGGCGGGCTTCTCGGCGACGACTGCGATGGTGGATGACGTGGACGGGCTCACAGGGTTCCTACGGGTCGCCGGTATTTTACGTCACCCGGGGACCCGAGGCACGGAGGAGAGGTCGCCGGAGACTCAGCGAGCGCGCGAAGCACGGCCTACTGGAACAGCCGGTTGTGTGGCCCTGTCACGGAGACGCCGGAGGAACGGATCTTCAAGCTCCTGCGAAGCCAGCCACTCCAACTCCTCTTCCAGCGTCATGCCTTCGATCTTGGCCGAGACCTCTTCCCGAATCGATCGCATCATAGCAACTGCGTCAAACTTCTTCTCGCTTCTACTCATCGAGCAGCACCTCCCTTGGCGCCCGAATCTCAAGCGTAGGATACCCTCTGCGCAGGTTCACGGAGTTATACCCGTGAATCCGGTGCAAGTTGACGATGTGCTTGAAGTTCCAGCTCACCAACACATCCACGCGGGCCACAGTGGCGATGGCGATATGCTGGGCATCTGCCCGCATCCTGGCCATGATGACCCCCTCGCTGATGTAGGTTTCGGCAAGTTCCCTTGCCTCCTCGTCGAGTTGGAGAGTTTCGATGTGCCTCTCCGGCACTGAGGCAAGATGTCTCCGCACTTCGGCGGGAGCCGCCGCCAGCTCCTGGATCGTCAGGGTGGACATGACGAGGACAAAGTCGCCTCGGACGAAGCTCTCCATGAGCCGGAGGGAGTACGCCGCGAATTCATCGTCCTCGCAGCCTCCGACCACGGACGCATCGACGTAGATCCGGGCCCTCATGCTCGTAGTATACCGATCAGGCGGGGAGGCCTTCAGGAGACCAGAGGCGCCGGATCACCAGGCATCCCGTGGCAGAGACCCGGCCTGAAGCGCCGCCCAGCCCTCGTCGAGAGACGAGTCTTCCTCGGCATAGACCCGGTTCAGGGCCGCGGTGATCTCCTCGCCCTGGTGGGACCGGAGATAGCTCTCGAGAGCGGCCGCGTAAAGCTCGCTACGGGAAACTCCGAGCCGCTCCGCCAGCCGTTCGGCGGCTTCGAAGAGAGGGTCCGGGAGAGAGACGGCTGTCTTCATGAGGGTAGTATGACTCCAGTCATGCCGGCTCTCATCGGGCTCTTCCCAGGCCAAAGCCCTTGAGGTGGTCACGATCTGTGACCACCTCTGAAGAGACTAACTTGTCGGATTGCCTCCACTTAGACCGGAGGAGCGGATCCGGTTAGCCGCCGCGGCCATGGGGCTCCCCCGCCCGGTCGCGGAAGCAGGGGAGCCCACTACGATTCAGTTGTCAATGAACCCAGAGCCGCCGCCCTGGAACGCTGCCGGCGCCGTGGACCATATTCGATCCTGCGGGTATTGACAAGCTCCGGAGTGCGGGTCTACTCTCCGCTCCGTCGCTGCCGGTCGCATCATCCGGCGCCGATCTCCGGCGCCGGCTCATCGGGTCCCTGTGGGAGCCCAGAAAGGAGATGGTTGTATGTCCGACGAAACGACACAGACGGGACGAGTGGGAGACTGGCTGCGGCTCGGGGAGGTGATGGAGTCCAACACCGCCGAGCTGTCGCACCTGGAGCCCTTTCGCGTCCGGTTGACCGAGATGACCCGGGACGTCCGGGAGCTCTTCAAGGAGCAGGCCGCCTTGAAGGCCAGCAAGCAGGACGTCTCCAAGCGGCTCGACGTCCTCCTGCGGGAGGGTGACCGCCTAGCCACCCTCATCCGCCAGGCGCTCCGGCAGCACTACGGTATCCGCTCGGAGAAGCTCACCGAGTTCGGCCTTCAGCCCTTCCGTGGCCGCAAACCCCGCACGAAGAAGCGTTCCACCGTGGCTCCGGCCCCGGAGGCGGCGGCTCCTATCGATCCCAGCTAGCGTTGCTCCGGGGGCGTGCTCCGGCACGCTCCCTTTCTCCCCCCATCCGCCGCTGCCGAATCCTGCCCCGCCACTCGCCAGCGATAGTCATCACGGCCCGCCCACCCTATGGACATCTCCTTCCGCCGGTCGAGGGGAGCTTCCATCGGATCTCGTAGCGTTATCGCGCCCGAGATGAGTTTAGGCCGGAACAAGCTCGGCTTAGTGGGATCGGAATACGCTCAGCAGGACGATCTACGCTCTTTTGTAACAACTCAAGCTTATCTGCGCAGAGCTAGCGTCAGGCTGGCGCGGGACACGCTCAGCAGACCTCCCGCTACGATTGTCTGGAGCAAGATGAGCGTATCTGAAACGAGATATGCTTGGCGATCCGAGCTGACGCTAGCGGGAGCGAGATAGGCTTATCGGAACCGGGACAACTTTATAGGGGCCGAGATAAGCCTGGCATGAGCTAGTTACAATAAACAATGCCTCCAGGCTGCGGAGACTTCAAAGCTTCTTGCGATCGATGGAGGCGCGAAGTGACATTAACTGCTGCTGCGCTTCCTGGAGAACGCTACTACCCGGGGCCTCATCAGGCAAGTTCTTCACAAGAAAGTCGATCGCGGCAAAACGTCCGGCCGCCAGCAAGAAGCTCTTCTCATTCCGGGATATAGAAAAATCTGTTGTCCTGACAGGAAAAGGATCGATAGCTACGATTTGATTAGCGTACTTCCTGATTACGTCCGGCTCCTCTCCAACGGTAGCCGACTCTATTAAATCGGACACCAGAGATCTCTTCCTCATAAACTGAGGCTTGAGGTAGAGGCCGATGACAGGCTTCTGCGGGTTGTCCGCAATAAAGCGCATTAGAGGAAAGTTCTGCCACAAGCCACCATCAAACGCCCTTACTCCCGCCATCAAGGGGCTGGCAAAGAAGAATGGGATCGCCGCGCTGCAACGCACAGCGAAACTCGCTGGCTCGCTTGCTCTATCACCCAGCTTGTCAAATGCCAGAACACCGTTCGCGGAGCACGCATATACGACAGCTCGACTTGGAAGGTCAGACAACCGCACAGGCGGCGGAATTCCACACCTAGCCACCAACCTCTCTTCGAGCCAATCTTGCATAGAATCCCCTGAATGAAGAGCCCCCCGCCTCAGGATGTTTGACGCTATACGAAAAAGGCCCGAGTCGCAGAAGCGGCTAAAATCTAGCTCATAAAGCTCCTCTCGCAATTCAGGAGGTGTGTAGCCGGCAGCAAGGAGCACAGCTGTCATAGCGCCCGCAGAAGTACCAACGAAGACATCGAACGACAAGTACTGCGACAGAACTTCGAGAGCGCCAGTTAACGCCAGCCCCTTCACGCCACCACCCTTCATCACAATAGCATAGGGCAAATCTTCTGCTACTCGCTTACACATTAACTCTAGAGAGGCGTGCACCTGAGGGGAAATATGGGCCCGCAGTTCGCGGCGGTGCTGGTCACAGATGCCTCCCGACAGCAGGCTCTCCTGGATACTGGGCTTATACTCTTTACGATCCAAAAAGCAGCCGCGCGTCTCCTCGTGAGTGCCAAGGCTCGGAGCTATAAAACTAATGGCATAACGAACCAAGTAGTACCGGATGAAGCGTACGGCGTCAGCCACGAAGCGTCCTCTATCGTACAGAGTGAATACTGCGAGCCCTTGAGCTGCTCTGTGGCTTCCGAAGGCATTCTCGTAGCTTGCTGTGCTTAGGCGCCCCGCAACGACAAGGATGAGGTAAGGCCTACTTCCGCCAGCCCTGGCGCGGTACGACTCAAGCCAACCAAAAAGCTCGGGTGCGTGGTGCGGAGTCCCCCTCAGCAAGCCGACCTGCGCTTCCAGTTCCGGTGAAGGTCTGTGGAAATAAAATTCTTTCTGTAATGCGTTGAGTGAGACCATAGCCCGATCCAGAAGTGAGGCAAGCTCGGCCTCAGCGACCATGACCTCAATGGGATACATTGGATTCCTCCAAACCCTACGGCTGGGCAAGCACCTCAAGGTAAGGGTCGTCGTCATCGATGAGCTCGCCACTTCCGACAATCACACCCCTCACCCCGTACTTATAATCACCCGGCCGCGTGGCTGACGCAGACACTGACATTCCCCTGCTGAAGTCGCTCCCGCTCCTGAGCGTGAGGGATCTCGAACTCCACCTAAAGGGTGATTCTTCAGAAAAGTATATTGTAAGCCGAAATGGCGCAACTTCTCCTTCGACAGCTACATTCCACCTGACTGTGCCCCCGGCATGAACAGAAGCGGAATAAGGCTGGACCGATATTCCACTAGGTGATACCGTAACCTGGATATCGGTGCTGCTCATCCTTCCGCCCATTACACGCCGGACTGCGTCCAGGCCGCCTTTCATTCTGCTGAATAAATCAAAGAGATCGCTCGGCTTAATCTTCTCGTCACTCCCCATGATCAGTCCTCAGCCAATCTGCACCTCACGATGGCCCCATTACAGGGCAGGTCACTGGCTCCGCAAGGTCTTCATCCTGGATGCGCACATCATCACTCGGCGTACCGACGCAGGACGCCGCGCAGGATGTCGTTATCGAAGTTCTCGTCCGCTGCCAGACGCAGCATTCAGTTCACCCGGCTTGGCGCCGCCACTTGATGAGGCGCTCCTGCACTGCGGTCGGATCGAAGCGGGCCTCGTTCTCGGCCCGGACGGCCTCGGACTGACGGCGCTGCTTGTCGAGGTAGGCATCCACCTCTGCCCGGTGGTGGAGGACGTAGCCGATCACAGAATAGACACCGGCCAGATCGAGCGATGGGTATCGGAGCACGATCTCCTCTGGGGTCGCTCCTTCACGAAAGGCCTCAACGACCGTCGCGAGAGGGACACGAGTCCCTTCGACGCGCAGGACCCCGTCGGCGTCGGCGACAATAGGAATCGGCTCACTCTTTGCCCCTGCCAGAGACATACATCCTCCTCTCCTCGGTGATCTTACCAGCCCTGATGCGTCGAGCCGAAGAATTTCGTTAGCACCCCTTGCAACCACCCTCCCGCCTATCATATGCTTCCCTCGCACCTCCAAAGGCGACCTCCGGTCGCTCCAAAGGTGTCGCAGGCATCCAGATGTAGAAGCGCTGCAAAGGGCGGTCGGCAATCCTGCTAGCGGCCCGAAGGTGAGCGCCAAACTCACCCCGGGCCTGACCGCCCATAGTCCAAAGGAGGGACTATGACCAGCTTCTCTCAGAGTAGCACTGTCTCCGCCCACCTCCCGAACGCCTTCACCACCACCTTCCTCCGCCGCCTGGCCGAGCGGGACGAGCCACCTACGGCCGGCGATGCCGACGTGGCCGGGCCTTGGCGGATCGAGCCCATCCCGGGTCATGGCTTTGGCCTGTTCCGGGTGGGCGAGAGCCTGGCCCGCGGCTTCGCCCCGACGGCGGTCTTCCCGTCCCGCTGGCTGGCGCTCCTCATGGCGGGCGTCCTTCCCGGCACCGGCAAGGACCCGATCCTCCTCCTCTCCAAGCAGCCTGACGCCCACGGCGTCTATCCCGTCGCCCTCGCCGGTGGCAGTGACGGCGGCGACGGGGGTGACGGCGACGGCCCCGGAGATCGCGTTCCGGTCGGCTTCCTTCAGCTCTTTGACGAGCGGGCGGTCGACGCGCTGAACGTCGTCATCCATCTCCTCCAGGCGCCGGAGTGTCTGGCGTACGTGCTGGAGGCGGCGGGCGGGGTTGCCCTCGAGCGCTGCGGCGCCATCCTCGACGAGCGGCTGCCGGAGGTCGGGGCCGAGGACGCCGACGGGGCGGCTGCCGGGTAGGACATCCTTTAGATAGAGAGGCACCACCGGCGGGCCGAGCCTGTCGGTGGTGCCTTCGTTTCCACACCTCGAGCGCCTTGCCTGCCCCGCAGGGCCGAGTACGCTTGCAGCGTCGGCTGAAGGGAGGCAAGTCATGCCCGAGTTGCTGGACCGAATCACCCTCGATCCCGAGGTGCGTAGCGGAAAGCCGGTCATCCGGGGCACGAGGATCACGGTCGCCGACATTCTGGAGTACCTGGCGGGCGGGATGACCACGGAGGAAATCGTTGCCGATTTCCCAGACCTCTCGGCGGACGATGTGCGCGCCTCTCTGGCTTTCGCTGCCCTACGTGAGCGGCGCCTCTTCTCATCCTAACCGGCAAAGACCGCTCCTGACGGCCGCTCCGGGCGGTCCATCGATCCGCCCGGAGCGCTCAGCTCACTTCGCGGCGACG
>Ga0196965_1001245_pt1 | contig 10243 bp, 6 predicted proteins | sample S1_20metaG_FD_148668 | JGI IMG/M metagenome (GOLD analysis project Ga0196965, IMG submission 148668) | Soil microbial communities from Anza Borrego desert, Southern California, United States - S1_20 | ecosystem: Environmental > Terrestrial > Soil > Desert | place: USA: California | collected... | reverse complement strand
TCCGCCCTGGCCATCGCCGAGACCCCTCGCGACCTGCTGCGCGCACTGGCCGAGGCGGGGTCCGGCGGCTCGGCCGCCTTCCTGGCGGACCCCGAGATCCTCGAGGCGGGCGAAGCCGCTCCCGACCGCACGCAGACCCTCGTCGAGGTCCTGGAATGGCACGCCCGCCGCCACCCCGGCCGGCGGCACGTCCTCTTCCATGGCGACGGCGAGCCCGAGGAGCTGACCTATGGCGAGCTGCTGCGCCGCGCCCGGGCGGCCGCCCAGGGCATCCGGGCGGGCGGCCTCGAAAGGGGTCAGGCGGTAGGGCTGATGCTTCCCAGCGGCCTCGACTACTTCGTCGCCTTTTTCGGCGTCCTTCTCGCCGGCGGCGTCCCCGTCCCGCTCTACCCGCCCGCCCGGCGCAGCCAGATCGAGGACCACCTGCGCCGCCAGGCCGGCATCCTGGCGACGGCCCAGGCCGGGCTCCTCATCACCTTCGGCGACGTCCTCCCCCTGGCCCGTCTGCTGCGCGCCCAGGTGCCCGAGGTGCGCCGCGTGACCACCGTGGCCGAGCTCTCCACGGCGCCGAGAGCGTCGTCTCCGGCCGGCCACCCGGAGGAGCCCGCTCCTCCGCAGCCGGAGGACGTGGCCTTCCTCCAGTTCACCTCCGGAAGCACCGGCAACCCGAAGGGGGTGATCCTCACCCACGCCAACCTGCTGGCGAACCTGCGGGCGCTCGGCCAGGTGGCGGAGATCCGGCCGGACGACGTGGTGGTGAGCTGGCTGCCGCTCTATCACGACATGGGGTTGATCGGCGCCTGGATGGGGAGCCTCTATTTCGGCCTGCCGCTGATCCTGATGTCCCCCCTCGCCTTCCTGGCCCGGCCGTCGCGCTGGCTCCAGGCCATCCACCACCACCGGGGGACCATCTCCGCGGCGCCCAACTTCGCCTACGAGCTGTGCGCTGCCAAGATCCCGGACGAGGAGCTCCAGGGCCTCGACCTCTCCTCCTGGCGGACGGCGTTCAACGGCGCCGAGCCGGTGAGCCCCGAGGCGATCCGGCGCTTTACCGAGCGCTTCGCCCCCTACGGCTTCCAGGAGGGGATGATGACGCCGGTCTACGGCCTGGCCGAGAACTCCCTGGCCGTCACCTTCCAGGTGCCCGGCCGGCCACCGCGCATCGACGCCGTCCGCCGCGAGCCGTTCCAGCGCGGCGACCGGGCGGAGCCGGCGGCGCCCGGCGACCCGGCGGCCCTCCACTTCGTCTCCTGTGGCCCACCCATCCCCACCGTCCAGGTGCGGATCGTGGACGGCACCGGCAACGAGGCCGGCGAGCGCCGGGTGGGCCGGCTGCAATTCAGGAGCCCCTCCGCCACCTCGGGCTACTTCCGCAACCCGGAGGCCACCCGGCGCCTGTTCCACGGCGACTGGCTCGACTCGGGCGACCTCGCCTACATCGCGGAGGGCGAGCTCTACCTCACCGGCCGGGTGAAGGACATGATCATCCGCGCGGGACGGAACCTCTACCCGCAGGAGATCGAGGAGGCGGTGGGGGCCATCCCCGGCATCCGCAAGGGGTGCGTCGCCGCCTTCGGCAGCGCCGATCCCGCCACCGGCACCGAGCGTCTCGTCATCCTCGCCGAGACCCGCGAGCGCGACGAAGCCGCCCTGGAGCGCCTGCGGCAAGCCGTCCAGGACACCGCGGTCGATCTCCTCGGCACGCCGGCCGACGACGTCGTCCTGGCGCCGCCGCAGACCGTGCTCAAGACCTCCAGCGGCAAGATCCGGCGGCAGGCGAGCCGCGAGCTCTACGAGGGCGGCCGGATCGGCAAGGGCGGCACGGCCCTCTGGTGGCAGCTCGTCCGCCTGGCCGGCTCGGGCCTCTCGACCCGCCTCTCCCGCCGGGCCCGGGTCCTCGGGGATTACCTCTACGCCGCCCGGGTCTATTTCGTCGTCGCCCTGGTGGCCCTCCCCGCGTGGGCCGCCATGACGCTCACCCCCGGGACCTCGCGCCGGCGCCGCCTCGCCCGCCGGGCCGCCCGGCTCCTCGCCCGCGCCGGCGGCATGTTCCCCAGGGTCCACGGGCTCCTGGACGACGATGGCCCGCGCCTCCTCGTCGCCAACCACCAGAGCTACCTCGACGGCATCCTCCTGACCGCGGCGCTGCCGGCGCGCTTCGCCTACGTGGTCAAGCGGGAGCTGGAAAACGCGCCCGGCGCCGGCGGCTTCCTGCGGCGGCTGGGGACGGTCTTCGTCGAGCGCTTCGACCCCGCCCAGAGCGCCGGGGAGAGCCGCAAGGTGCTGGACGCCCTGCGCGCCGGCGACTCGGTGGTGATCTTCCCCGAGGGGACCTTCCAGCGCCAGCCCGGGCTCCTGCCCTTCCGCATGGGAGCCTTCCTGGTCGCCGCCGAGGCCGGCGTGCCCGTGGTGCCGGTAACGATCCACGGCACCCGCTCCATGCTGCGCGACGAAGGCTTCTTCTTTCGCCGCGGGACCCCCCAGGTGACGGTCGGCCCGGCTCTTCACCCGGAGGGAACCGGCTGGGACGCCGCCGTCTGCCTGCGCGACGCCGCCCGGCGCGAGATCCTCTCCCACTGCGGCGAGCCGGATCTGGGCGCGGGGGGTTAGGGCCTACACTACCCCCCGATGCCCCGTCTCGCCGCCCTTCTCCTCCCCCTCACCCTGCTCCTGTCGGACGCGCCGGACGCCCGGCAGCTCATGGCGCGCTCCACGCCCGCCGAGATGGAGCGGCGGCTGGAGGCGGACCGGTCGCTCGTCCCCTCCACCCTGGGAATCCTGGCCACGGCGCTGGGGGGTGACGATCCGGCCCTGGTGAAGGAGACCGGGGACTACCTCGCCGCCGCCGCCCGTTCCCGGAGCCGGAGGCTGGGCGCGGCCGGCCGCTGGCAGCCCGGCCAGGTGGAGGACCTCCTGGTGCTCCAGCTCGTCCAGCCGGAGCGCTTCGTCACCGACGCGGCCTTCCGGCAGCGGGTGCTGGACCTCCTCCCCCGGGCCCTCGATCCCGCCGTCCCTCCTGCCCTGCGCGACGGCCTGCTCGCCGAGCTGAACCAGGTCCGCGGCGTGGACTTCGCGGCCTCCGAGAGGGTGGAGAGCGCCTGGGGCGCCGTGCCCCGCCGCTCCGGGGAGCGCCGGACGGCCTACCCGTCACCGGCCCCGCGCTTCGGCCACGACACCGGAGGGGCCCTCGCCGCCTCGGTCTACTCCCTCTCCTCCACCTTCTTCAGTGCCGAAGAGGCGACCTCCTTCCTGGCCGCCGTCCACGAGGCCGCTCCGGAGCGCCGCCTGCTCGTTTTGACCGACCCGCCGCTCCAGCGGGCGCTGGCCGGCAGCCCGGGCGTCCGTCTCCTCCCCACCTACGGCCGCCCCTACTCCCCCTGGCCGCGCGACCCGTTCAGCCTCGCCCGCGAGCCCGGCGGCCGCCTCCTCGTCCTGCTGCGGCCCAACACCCAGCCCGGACGCGAGGAGGACCTCTTCCTCGGCCGCGAGCTGGTGCAGAACCTGCCAGGGGACCTCGACAAGGCCTGGGGCCAGGTCCACTGGGCCGAGGCGCCGGTCCCGTTCCACAACGGCCAGATCCTGCTGACGCCCGACGCCGTCTGGTTGAGCCTGCACAGCCTGGAGCCCCACATCCTTCAGATCCTCGGTCTCTCCCGGGTGCCGGTGGAGAGCTTCGGCACCGCCGCCGGCATCGACCGCTACCAGGAGGCGGCGGGCAAGGCCGCCCGGGAGCTGGCGGCCTTCTACGGCCGGCCGGTGCGCTTCGTCCACCCTCTGGCCGGACCCGGCACGGGCGATATCCAGGCCCGCCGCCGGCTGCTCGGCACCCTCGGCGGCGGCGCCGGCTATGACCTGGACTCCCTGCTCACCCTGCTGCCGCGCCCGGACGGCGGCCTCACCGCCTTGGTGGCGGACGTCTCGGAGGGCCGCCGGCTGCTCGCGGCGCTGCCGGGGGATGACTGGCTCTCCCTGGAGCGGGGGTACGGGCTGGCGCCGGCTGCGGGCAGTGGACCGGCGCTCCGCGAGAGGGTCGCGGCGGCCCAGGAGACGGCCGAAGCCTCCCGCCTGGACGGCTTCCTCGATCTCGTGGCGGAGCACCTGAAGAAGGAAGGGCTCCAGGTCCGGCGGCTCCCCCTGCTGGCGATGCCGGTGGCGCTGCTGCGCGACCGCGCCGGCCTCGAGCACGACACCTTCCTGCTCACCTGGAACAACGTGGTGGTCGAGACCCGCGGGGACCTCCGGCGCGCCGAGGGGTTCTCCTCGCTCCTCCCCACCGGCGACCGCGACGCGCGCGCGGCCTTCGCCGCCGCCGGCGTCCGCCTCGACCTCTTCCCGCCCCTGGTGCGCAGCGTCGTCCTCAACGGCGGCTACCGCTGCGCCTCCAACCACATCCGCGGGTAGCGAAGCCTCCGGCGGCGGATCGGAGCTTCCGACGGCTTGTCGAAGATCGCGTTGGGCTGCCGCAGGCTCTGACAGCCCGCCGGAAACTCCGAGAGCCCGCCGGAGACTCTGACAGCGCATCGGAGGCTCCGGCAACCTGCCGAAGACGGCGGTGGCGCGCCGGAGACTCCGGCAGGCCGCCGAAGCTGCCGGCGGCTCGTCAGAGATTGCGCTGGAACGCCGGAGGCTCCGGCAGCGCATCGGAAACTCTGACCGCGTGCCGGAGACTCCGAGACCGCGCCGGCAACTCCGCTGGCGCGCCGGAAGCTTCCGCCAGCCTGTCCAAGGGGGGGAGGGGCCAAGAGAAAAGGCCGGGGCTCCGTGGAGCGCCCGGCCTTCTCGCGGTGATCCGGAGAGCCTTACTTGAGCTCGGCCAGGACCGCCTTGGCCTCCGCGGCCTGGGGGTCGTTGGGAGCCAGCTTCAGGAACGTCTGGACGTACTCCCGGGCCTTGGCCATGTTGCCCTTGCTGGCCTCGACGAGCCCGAGGAGATAGTGGGCCTTGGCGTAGTTGCCGTCCTTGGCCAGGGCGCGCTCGAAGGCCTTCTCCGCCTCGGCGACGTTGTTGGCGTTGTAGAGCGCCACGCCCTGCCGGAACGCCTCCTCGGCGGTCTGGTTGCCGGCGGACGCCTGCATCGCCGCCATCGCCTGCTTGGCCTCGTCGGTCCGCTTGAGCGCCTTGAGCGACTCGTAGCGGAGGGACAGGGCCTCGGCGCTGTTGGCGTTCTGCTTCAGCAGGCGGTCGGCCATGTCCAGGGAGGCGTCGTACTTCTTCTGGCGCAGGTAGTAGGTGCCCAGAGACGCGTAGGCCCGCTCCAGCGTGGGATCGAGCTCGATCGCCTGCCGCAGGTACTTCTCGGCGTTGGCGTCGTCATCCTTGCGCTGCGCCTCGGCGCCCAGGTTGAAGATCCGCACCGCGGCATCCTTGCCGGGCTCCTTCTGCAGCATCTCCTGCAGGGCGGCCGAGGCCTTCGCCTTGTCGCCCATGGCCAGGTAGGAGTCGTACTTCAAGACGTACATGCCGTTCGTGCTCGCGGGGCTGGTCGCCAGATACTTGTCCGCGGAGGCGATCGCCTCGGGGTACTTCTTCATCTCGAAGTAGACGTCGGCCAGCACCTGGTGGCCCTGGGTGATCGTCGGATCGAGCGTCAGCGCCTGCTCGAACTTGCCCGCGGCACCCGGGAAGTCCTTCGCCTTGACCAGGGCCACGCCCTCGTTGAAGGCGGCCACGGCGTCGTTCTTGCCCTTGATCTCGGCCAGCTCCTCGGCGCTCGGGCCGGCGACCGCAAGAGTGAAGTCCTGGTCGGTCGGGGCCGACGGGTTGATCGCCAGCGGACCCTGGATCGGCGAGTAGCCCTCCTTCTCGATCCGGATCTCGTACTTGCGCATCGCGTCCACCACCATGATGGTGAACTTGCCCTTGTCGTTGGTGGTCTTCTCCTGCTTGTAGCTCGAGCCCGGGCTCGTGACGGTGATCTTGGCGCCGGCGACCGGCTTGCCCTCCTGATCCATCACGGTCCCCGTGAACCTGCCTTCGCCGATAGCCCACACGGAGCCCGCAGCGAGCAGACTGAGCAGCAACGCTACGACGAGCGTGCGATAGTTGCGAATCATGCGTCTTGCCTGCCTTTCTTGGGAAAGGTTGAAGTTTCCGACGGCCGGGTATTCTACCTCGGCGCTCCGTGCTTTAGACCCACTCGTCCCGCACATGAAAACAGTTGGAGGGCCGTCTCTAATCCCAAACCCGTGTCCACATGCCAAAGTGGCGCCGCGCCTCCGCGACCGTCTGGAGATGGATCTCCACCGTCTCGCTCACCTCCCGGTTGTAGCCGCCGGCCATCACCACGGCCACCGGCAGCCCGCACCGCCGGCAGGCCTCGAAGACCAGCCGGTCGCGGGCGAGGAGGCCGGCACGGGAGAGGGCGAGGCGCCCCAGCCGGTCCCCCTGGTGCGGATCGGCGCCCGACACGTAGATCGCCAGCCCGGCCTCCGCCGCCCCCGCCGCGAACACCCGCTCCAACCCCTGCGAGAGGTTTGCCAGGTACTCCTCGTCGCCGGTGCCGTCCTCCAGCTCCACGTCGAGGTCGCTCCTCTCCTTGTGGAAGGGGAAATTGTGGCGGCCGTGGATGGAGAAGGTGAAGACCGTCGGGTCGTCCTGGAAGATGGCGGCGGTGCCGTTGCCCTGGTGGACGTCGCAGTCGAGGACCACCACCCGCTCCACCCGCCCCTCGGCCTGCATGGCGCGGGCGGCGATGGCGGCGTCGTTGAACACGCAGTACCCCTCGCCGCGGTCGCGGAAGGCATGGTGGGTGCCGCCGGCGAGGTTGACGGCGCTGCCGTTCTCCAGCGCCTCGCGGCAGGCGGCCAGCGTGCCGCCGGCCGAGCGGCGGGAACGCTCCACCATCGCCGGCGACCAGGGGAAGCCGATGCGGCGCACCTCGGCGCGCTCCAGCGTGCCGGCGCCTACCCGCTCCAGGTAGACCGGTTCGTGGACGCGCAGGATCTCCTCGTCCGTGGCGGCGACGGGGACCCGCAGGTCCTCCGGCGCCACCAGGCCGCGCTCGAGCACCCCCTGGCGCAGGAGACGGTACTTCTCCATCGGAAACCGGTGCCCCTCGGGGAGCGGGAGGACGAACTCGTCGCAGTAAAAAGCTCTCATGAGAGGATCGGGGCGCATCCGAGCCGGTACGCCGCACCTCATTCTAGAAGTCTCTGATAGGATTGGCGGACTTCAACTGTCGTTTTCATTGTTGACCCTGCCCGGGGGCCTGATGCCCCTCGAGCAAGAGGAGGAGAGGAATGCTCGCCGAACGGATCCCCGAGATCCAGGACGCCCTCGCCGAGGCCGGACTGGATGGATGGTTCTTCATGTGCTTTCAGTTCAACGACCCCATCAGCCTGGATCTCCTGGGCCTCGTGGGCGAGGGGAAGCTGGTCAGCCGCCGCTGCTACTACCTGATCCCCCGCCAGGGCGAGCCGCGGAAGCTCGTGCACGGCCTGGAGGAGTCGATGCTCGACCACCTGCCGGGCTCGAAGGCGGAGTACACCACCTGGCAGGAGAACCGGGAGCAGCTCGCCAAGCTGGTCTCCGGCGTGGAGCGGATCGCCGCCCACTACAGCCCGCGCAACGAGATCCCCACCATCTCGCGCCTGGACGCCGGCACCGCCGAGCTGCTGCGCGAGCTGGGGGTGGACCTGGTCTCCGCCGCCGACCTCGCGCAGCGCTTCGCCGCCACCTGGAGCGACGAGCAGCTCGCCGGCCACCGGCGCGCCAACGTCCACCTGCACTCCATCGTCAAGGACGCCTTCACCCGCGTGGGCGACATCCTCCGCCGCGGCGACGAGGTGGACGAGTACATGGTCCAGCAGTGGATCATGGAGTCCTTCGACCGCGCGGGCCTGATCACCGACGCCGCCCCGATCATCGGCGTCAACGCCCACAGCGCCGACCCGCACTACCAGCCGGGCCCGGACCACTCCTCGCCGATCCGCCGCGGCGACTTCCTGCTGATCGACCTGTGGGCCAAGGAGAAGGCCGCGGGAAGCGTCTACGCCGACATCACCTGGTGCGGCGTCTGCTCGGTGACGCCCCAGGAGCGGCACGCCGAGATCTTCCGGATCGTCGCCGGCGCCCGCGACGCCGCCTGGGAGCTGGTCCGCTCGCAGTATCCGCTGCGGCCGGTCCGCGGCTTCGAGGTGGACGACGCCGCCCGCGCCTTCATCCGCCAGGCCGGCTACGGCGAGCGCTTCATCCACCGCACCGGCCACTCGATCGGCACTACCGACCATGGCCAGGGCGCCAACATGGACAACCTGGAGACCCACGACACCCGGCAGCTCCTGCCGATGACCGGCTTCTCCATCGAGCCCGGCATCTACCTGACCGGCGACTTCGGCGTCCGCAGCGAGATCAACGTCGCCCTCACCCCCGAGGGCCCCGAGATCACCGGCGGCGAGCCCCAGCGCGAGCTGCTCCGCCTGCTGGCCTAGGCCAGGCCCCGTCTCCCTCTCCTTCTCGGCCGCCGGAAGTGGCAACCTCTTCCGGCCCGAGAAGGAGCGACTTCCCCGTGCTCGCGATCCCCTCGCCGAAGCCTTCCAGTAGCGGGCTCCGTGCGGCTACAATGGCCGCAGGAGGTGGCCGATGCCCACCGTGAGCACCCGAGTCCTGAAAGACCAGCTCTCCAGCTACTTGCAACGAGCCGAAGCGGGTGAGCAGATCGTCGTGCTGCGAGACGGCCAACCGGTGGCAGCATTGGTCCCGCTGTCCCAGCTCCGCGAGGTCGACGAAGAGGCTCGCTTGGCCGAGCTGGCGGCCCGTGGTCTGGTGGCACTGCCCAACCGGACGCGGAGCACATTCCTGGGCCCCAGCGTCCCGAGCCGCGGCAAGCTGGCGTCCGAGATGATCATTGAGGATCGGCGTTGATCCTCTTCGTCGACAGCAGCGTCCTGGTCAAACTCTATATCGCGGAACCGGGCTCCGAACGAATGCGCGAGGCGGCGGCGCAGGGGAGCTCGGTAGCCGCCTCACGCCTGGCGTTCGCCGAGATCCATGCGACCTTCGCTCGCCGTAGCCGCGAAGGGCTCCTTCTCGCCTCCGAGCTCGAGCAGCTCCGGCGTCGCTTCGCGGAGGATTGGGAAGGGATCACGCAGATGCCGGTCGGAGCCGAGGTTCTCGCTCTCATACCCGGACTCTGCGATCGCCACCCTCTCCGAGGCGCCGACGCTGTACACCTCGCAAGTGCCCTGCTCTTGGATCAGGAAGGATTGGAGATCACCTTCGCCTGCTCCGACCGCCTTCTCCTCGGAGCCGCCGATTCGGAAGGGCTCGCCACCTTCAACACTGTTCAGGAAGATTGAGAGCGTATAGAGGAGCCGGACGCAGGCTCTTGTAGAGCGCGGCCCTGGAGGGGGTCAGGCGTCCCTGCCATGGCGGGAGGAGGGATCCTCCCGCCATGCGGAGAAACGAGATGCCGAGATCTGTCGCCTAGAACTGCGACCAGAGGTACTGGTTCGTGACCTCGTGGTGGAACTGAATCTCAGAGGCCTTGATGAGGGTGCCGAGGGCCTTGGGGCAGCGTTCGGCCTGGGCGAGCTTGATCTCGGCGTATTTGGCGTGCACGTCCTCTCCCATCACCTCCTGCATAAACCGGCTCCCCTTGAACAGCCGGATGGCGTCGTAGATGTTGTCCGGCAGGAAGCGGGTGCGCGGCCTCTTATCCCCGTCCTCCTCGCTCTGGGGACCTTCGAGCCCGGTCCTGAGCAGGGTGTAGATCGCCAGGTACGGGTTGGAGTCGGGAGCGATGGAGCGCACCTCGACGCGCGCCGAGCGCTCGTTGCCGAGGGGGATGCGCACCATGGAGCCGCGGTCGATGGCCGAGGCCTTGATCTGGTTGGGCGCCTCGAAGTGGGGATCGAGGCGGCGGTACGAGTTGACGCTCGAGTTGAGCACCAGGCAGATGTCCGTGGCGCTGGCCAGGATGCGGTTGATGAAGTCCCAGCCCATGGCCGAGAGACCATCCTTGCCGTCCTTGTCGTAGAACAGATTGGTCGACTGGCGGGTCACCGAGAGGTTGGTGTGCATGCCCGAGCCGTTGACGCCGGTGACCGGCTTGGGCAGGAAGCTCGCCGTCATCCCCAGCCGCGCCGCGACCTGCCGTGAGAGCAGCTTGTAGAGCTGCACCTGGTCGGCGGCCACCGAGGCCTCGGTATAGCTGTAGTTCATCTCGAACTGCGAGGGCGCCACCTCCGGATGGTCCTTCTCGTTGGCGAAGCCCATGGCCCGCTGCACCTCGGCGGCGGTGTCG
>Ga0196965_1001244_pt1 | contig 10252 bp, 8 predicted proteins | sample S1_20metaG_FD_148668 | JGI IMG/M metagenome (GOLD analysis project Ga0196965, IMG submission 148668) | Soil microbial communities from Anza Borrego desert, Southern California, United States - S1_20 | ecosystem: Environmental > Terrestrial > Soil > Desert | place: USA: California | collected... | reverse complement strand
AGGCCTGCCTGACGCTGGCCGCGCGCTTCCTGCCTGCCGGTCCGGGAGCCGCCGGGGCGGATTCCGCGCCGGAAGCGAGGTACTCCGAAGTCTTCGACAAGGTGCGGCAGGAGCTGGCAGAGCGGCAGGCCGCGCTGTCGGTGGAGCAGGGCGAAGCGCCGGGGATCCTCCGGGAGCTCTTGCAGCACCCCCTCGACCGCCAGCGGCTGCTGATCGCCAACAGTCCCCGTTTCCGCACCTGGGCGCTGTGCGAGCTGCTCCTGGAGGCGGCGCGGGAAGAGGGTTTCCAGGATCCCGCGAAGGCTCTGGAGCTGGCTCGGTTGGGCGCCCTGACGGCCGAGCACCTCGACGCCAGCCTCTATGGCGACGGCCGCGCCCGGGACCTCGCCGCCCGGGCCTGGGCGACCGTGGGGAATGCCGAGCGCATCCGCTCCGACTTCCAGGCCGCGGAGAAGAGCTTCCAGCGGGCCGAGCGCCTCCTCAAGCAGGGGACCGGCGATCCCCTGGAGAAGGCGGGGGTGCTCCTCCTCAAGGCCTCGCTCCTCGGCAACCAGCAGCGCTTCCCCGAGGCGTTCCGCGTGCTCGACCGGGTCGTGTCGATCGCTCGCAAGTACGGGGACCTGCACCTGTGCGGCAAGGCGATGGTCACCCGGGGCTTCCTCTGCGGCGTCGCTCACGACCTGCCCGAGGAGGAGGCGAGCCGCTGGCTCTCCGACGGGCTCGCTCTGGTCGATCCCGCCGCCGAGCCCAGGCTCGTGGTCGCGGCCCGGCACAACCTCATCCTTCACCTCGCCGAATGCGGGCGGAATGCCGAGGCGCTCCAGCTGCTGGAGCAGACACGGCCTCTCTACGCCTTCATGGGCGACAAGATGAACCTCCTGCGCCTCCGTTGGGTGGAGGGCAGGATCGCCGTGGCGCAGGGGCAGTTCGCCCGCGCCGAGCCGATGCTCCAGGAGATCCGCAGGGAGCTCGTGGAGCGCGAGATCGGCTATGACGCCGCCCTGGTCAGCCTCGACCTGGCCCGCATCTATGCCCGCCAGGGGCGCAGCGCGGAGATGCGCCGCCTCGCCGAGGAGATGCTGCCCATCTTCCAGTCGCGTCAGATCCAGCGCGAGGCTCTCACCGCGCTGGTCATCTTCCAGAAGGCGGCCGAGATGGAGAGCGTCACGCTCGGTCTGGTCCAGGAGCTGAGCGAGTACCTGGACCGGACCCGCAAGCATTCCGGTAGCCGCTTCAGCGAGTCCGTCTGAGCCCGATCGAGAGGGTCCGCCTTCCGCCGCCGCCCGAGTGGGGGAGCGAGCCCTCGCTGCCGCTCCTGAAGCTGGACAAACACCGGGAGACTTGGTAGGTTACCCTCCACATTTAAAGCGACTGCGATGGAATCTCCCCCTTGCCTGGAGCCCCTCTCCCTCGAGGAGGTCTTGAAGAGGGTTGAGCCGAGGCTCAAGCGGATCCTCTTCCGCTACAAGATACCGGCCCAAGACGCCGAGGACCTCCTGCAGGAGACCTTCCTCATCATGGTGTCGAAGTCGGGGAGCATCCGCAATCCGGAGGCCTGGCTGCTCGCCACCCTCTCCAACCGTTGCGTCATCTACTGGCGCAGGCACAGGAGCCGGCTGTGGGACCTCGTCGACACGACGATCCTCGAGCTGCTCGCCGAATCCGAGGCGCCGACCCAGGAGCTCTCCGACCTCCGATCCGATCTGGACGCGCTGCTGGCGCAGCTCCCGGACCGGTGCCGGTCGGTCCTCCGCCTGCGCTATGGACTGGGCTGCAGCACGGCGGAGGCCGCAGAGCGGATGGGCTATTGCACCTCCAGCATCCGCAAAGTGACCCGCAGGTGCCTCGCCGCGCTGACCGAGCAGCTGCTCGGGGCAGGCGCCCAGCCCGGCTCCCTGGCCGACTAATCGCGGCATCCTTTCCCTTTCCGAGCAGTTTCGCGCACTCTGTCAGTGCGTGGCAGGTTGGCTCCGTCTTCCTGTCCTCGCTTTCCCGTGTGCGGAAACTCTATTGTTGGACGCAAGCCTCTGGAGCTCCGGAGGTCTTGAGAAAGGAGATACGATGTCTCAGCGCAACAGTCGTCACGTCGCCGCCGCTCTCACCCTGGCGGTCTTCCTCTCCGTGCTCCCCTTCTCGGAGCTCGACGCTGCCCCCCGGGTACGCTCTCCTCGCGGCCAGGATCTCTGGCAACGGGTCGAGCAGCAGGTCTCGCAACTCTTGGGTGGGGTGGGGCGTGTCTGGCAGAAGGTCGGGGCCCGCATCGATGACAACGGATTCCGCTTCCGTCTGGGAGGCGCCGAGGTTCCGGACGACGGTCTGAAGCCGGCTGAAGGCCCCACGCCCCCGGAAAGGTAGGGGAGGGCCGCCGGGGCATCCGGCACGAAAAAGGAGCGCGCGGCTGGACAAGAATCCAGGAGGGTGGTAGTGTATCAACTCATTCAAAACCTCCTCCTGTCGATGAGTGCACTGGACCATCCGCACGTCGAGACCTCTCTCGAAGAGTTTTTGCAAAGGGTGCGTCCCCGTCTCAAGACGCTCTTCGCGCGCTACCGGATCCCTCCCCAGGACACGGAGGACATCCTGCAGCAGGCGCTGCTGGCTCTGGTGTACCAGCGCCAGAACATCCGGGATGCCGAGTCGTGGCTGATCGGCACGTTGCGGAACAAATGCCTGCTGTACTGGCGGGACCACCGGCGCAAGCTCTACGACGCGGTGGATGCGGCGGTTCTGGAGATCGTCGCCGAGCCTTTGGCGCCGGCCCAGGAGGACGCGGACCTGCGGCGGGATCTGGCGGACGCCATCGAGCGGCTGCCGGAGCGTTGCCGCTCGCTCCTCTCCCTGCGCTACCGGCATGGGTACGAGCCGCCGGAGTTGGCGGAGCGCCTTGGCTACAGCCCCGCGAGCATCAGCAAGATCACCACCCGGTGCCTGGCGGCCTTGAGCCGGCACTTGGTCTCCGCGGGACTCGGGAAAAGGAAGACGAACCATGGGTGACGGGCACCCTGGACCGCCTGCCGAAGAGTGGAGCAGCGTAGAGCGCCTCCTCCAGGAGAGCGGTCTCGACCTTCAGACGGCGACCAGGCCTACCTGGTGGCCGCTGCAGCCCGAGGGAGAGACCGACGAACCGGAGCTGGAGCCACAGGCCGGCGGTCTCTATGACGAGGTCTTCGATCGTGTCTTCCAGAGGGTGGCTTCCCAGGAGTCCGTGGTGGCCCGGGAGCGGGCCCGGGGGCGCGATCTCTTCGAAGAGCTCGTGCGGCACCCGCCCGCCCGTCAGCTCCTCCTGATCAGGAACAGCACGCGCTACCGGAGCCCGATGCTCTGCGAGCACCTGATCGAGGAGTGCCAGGCCGAGGGTTTCAAGGATGTGTTCCGGGCTCTGTCGCTGGCTCGGCTGGCCGTGGCGGTCGCCGACCTGCTCACCCCGGCGGACTGTGTCGGTGAAGAGTCGCTCGCCAGCCTGAAGGCCAGGACCTGGGCACAGCTCGGGAATGCCTGCCGTATCAACGCGGATCACACCGGAGCCGAGCAGGCCTTCGAGCAGGCTCGCGCCATCGGCCAGACAGGCGGGATCGAGCTCCTCGCCAAGGCCCGCATTCTGGACCTCGAAGCCTCACTCCGGCGCGACCAGCGCCGCTTCCAGGAGGCCTTTCAGCTCCTGGACGAGGTGATCTCCATCTATCACCAGCTCGGGCAGCGCAATCTGCTGGGACGGAGCCTCAAGCAGAAATCGATGGTCTGTGGCGAGACCGGCGACCTGGAGTCCGAGATCGCCCTGCTGCGCTGTGCCCTGAGGCTCCTCGACCCGGAGGAGGAGCCGAGGTCCTTCCTCGCCGCGCGCCACAACCTGATCGTCGCCCTGAACGAGACCGGCCGCGCGCGGGAGGCCTTTGCCTTGCTGTTCTACACGCGCCCCCTCTACCTCAAGATGGGGGACCGCATGAACCTGTTGCGCCTGCGCTGGCTGGAGGGGTCGGTCTCCCTCGGCCTGGGGCGGGCGGAGCAGGCCGAGGCCGCGTTCCGGGAGGTCCGGGACGCCTATGTCGAGTTGGGGCTCGACTACGACGCCGCGGTCGTCTCTCTCGACCTCGCCGGTGTCTATGCCACGCAAGGACGGTCGGCGGAGCTCCTCCAGGCCGCGGAGGAGATGCTCGCTATCTTCCGGTCCCACAACATCCATCGCGAGGCGACCGCCGCCCTGCTGTACCTCTGCCAGGCCGCGAGGATGGAGAAGGCCGAGCTCCAGCTCGTACGGGAGGTCGCGGACTTCTTGAAGCGGGCCCGCAACAACTCTGACCTCCAGTTCCTCCATCCGGCAGCTCCCTAGCCTTCCAAACTCCCTCCCTCTCTCAGAAAGTCCGCGGCTCGACAGCTTTCCGAGCGGATCTACTTCCATGCTAAAATTCAGTGATAACAGGTATGGACTTCTGAAACTCTCCGCCGACCGCCAGCTTGGGAGCCAGCCATGATCGTCCGGAACACCCAGGCAGAAGACCTGTCGAAATTGCTGCAGGGGAGCCTGTCGTCCGGGGAGAGACGCCGGCTCCTACGGCATCTGCTCTCGACATGGCAGACCCGCGGCGGCGGTCTCCTGGAGATGGGCTCCTGCGTACCCGAGACCTCGGGGACGCTGATGACGGACCGGCCCAGCCTGGCCGATCATCTCGAGCGTCTGAACACCGAGCGCCGGCAGTTGCCGCACCTCGCCGCCCATCTCCTGGCCTCCCCGCCGGCGGAGCAGAGGAGCCTCCTCAGGACCGATCCCGGCCTCCAGTGCTGGACCCTGGGCGAGTATCTCCTGGAAGAGTGCCACAAGTTCATTTACATCGAGATCTCCCAGGCCGAGCGGCTCGCAGACCTGGCCCTGGTCGTCGCGGAAGAGCTGAACCCGGCGGTGTACGGGGACGAGCTGGTCAACGACCTCAAGGCTCGGGCATGGGCTGCGGTCGGGGAGGTCTTGCGGAGCCTCTCCGATCTGCGCGGGGCCGACGAGGCCTTCGCCATCGCGGAGAACTTCATCAGCGAGGGGACCGGGGACGCCCTGGAAGAGGCGAGCCTCCTCGAGCTCAAGGCCGCGCTCTGGCGGGACCAGCGGCGCATCCGGGAGGCGCACGAGATCCTCGACCAGGTCATTGCCATCTACCGGCATTACCGCGACTTCCATCTCGTCGGCCGCGCCCTTGTCCAGAAGGGGAGGGTTTATGGGGCCGGCGACGATTTCGAGACGGCGATCCGATGGTTGCGCAAGGGCTTGGGGTTGATCGATTCCACCCGGGAGCGCTATCTGGAGCTCGCGGCGCGGCACAGCCTGATGCTCTACCTCCACGAGTGCGGACACCACCAGGAGGCCTGGTTCCTCCTGAAAGCTTCGCGGTCCGAGTTCCTGGCGCATGGTGGACAGCTGCTGAGCCTGCGGCTCCTCTGGCTGGAGGGCAAGATCCAGCACGCACTGGGCTTCCTGACCGAGGCCGAAGCCGACCTGCTCGCGGCCCGTAGCGGCTTCATCGAGCAGGGGATCGGCTTCAGCGCCGCCGCGGTGTCGCTCGACCTCGCGACGCTCTACGCCGGCCAGCAGCGGGCCGAGGAGATGCGCCGCCTCGCGGAGGAGATGCTCCTCGTCTTCCACTCCCGGGACCTCCACCGGGAGGCGATCGGGGCGCTGATCGTGTTCCAGCAGGCCGTCCGGATGGAGAACGTGGACGCCGACCTCCTCACTCAGATCCGCTCCTACTTGAGGCGCGCCCGAAAGGACCATAAGCTGCGCTTCGAGTACAGTGCCTGAGGGGGCGTGCCGCTCCCTCGGATTTGACGGGAGGGGGAGCGCCCTGTGCAAGAACGACCTGATCGTCCAAGGCTTCTGGTCCTCGGCTGTGGCTTCGGCGGCTATTCACTGCTCACACGGCTACGCTACAACCGCTGGCAGACCACTCTCCTGACCCCCCGCAACTATTTCCTGTTCACGCCCCTGCTCCCCTCGGCGGTCAGCGGGAGCGTCGAGTTCCGCAGCATCCTCGAGCCGGCCCGGCGGCGGCTCCACAAGGTCCAGGTGGTGGAGGGCGCCGCGGAGTCCGTCGATTGGGAGGCGCGGGAGGTCATCTGCACGGCGGCGGTCGGTGGAGAGAGGTTCTCCCTGCCGTATGACTACCTGGTCATCGCCGTCGGGGCGACCGTCGCCGACTACGGAGTGCCCGGGGTCCAGGAGCATGCCCTGAAGCTGTACAGCGTCGAGGACGCCCAGGCGATCCGGCGGGGAATTCTGGAGCAGTTCGCGCGGGCCGAGATCCCGGGGCTGAGCGTGGAGCAGATCCAGCAGCGCCTGACCTTCGCGGTCTGCGGGGGGGGGCCCACCGGGGTCGAAGCCGCGGCCGAGATCCACGACCTCATCCATGAGGAGCTCACCGGCAGCTACCCGGAGCTCGCTCCCCATGCCTCGGTGGTCCTGGTGGAGGCGCTCCCGCGCATTCTCACCAGCTTCGACGAAGCGCTGGGCGATTACACCCAGGTCCACTTCCAGCGCGAGGGTATCCAGGTCCGCACCTCGTCCATGGTCGCCGCGATCCGCGCCGACGGGGTGGAGCTCAAGGACGGCTCCTTTCTCCCGTGTGGCCTGGTCCTGTGGGCGGCCGGGAACGCTCCGGTGCCGTTCATTCGGTCTCTCGGCCTGCCCGTCACGCAACGTGGCGGCCGGCTGATCGTCGACACCTCTCTCCGGGTGCCCGGCCGGCCGCACGTCTACGCGGTCGGGGATTGCGCCGCGGTGGGGGAGCCGCCGCTGCCGGCCACCGCGCAGGTGGCGCAGCAGCAGGGCAAGTATCTGGCCAAGGCGCTGGAGTGGGAACGGCTGGGAGAGCCGGTCGAGCCGTTCACCTTCCAGGCCTCCGGTATGCTCGCCTACATCGGAGCCGGCCAGGCGCTGGCCGACCTGCCGCAGGTCAAATGGAGCGGGCGCGGCGCCTGGCTCTTCTGGCGGTCGGTCTACCTGACCAAACTGGTCAGCCCCGCCAACAAGGTGAAGGTCCTCTTCGACTGGATCAAGGCGAGGCTCTTCGGCCGGGACCTCAGCCGCTTCTGAGCCTCACGTCTTCACCCCCAGGAAGAGATAGACGGCCAGGATCCCGAAGATCGCCCCCGGGCTCCAGACCGCCACCGCGGGCGGGAGCGCCCCCGCTTCGCCCAGCGTCCTGAAAAAGGCGAATACGCCCAGGAAGACCATCCCGAGGAGGATGGAGAGGCCGATGCCGTAGAGCGCGCCCTGCCGGCCCAGCCGGAACGCGAAGGGGAGGGCGACGAGCGCCATGATCAGCGAGACCACGGGGAAGGCGATCTTGTTGTAGAGCTGCACCCGTAGCTCCGGGACCGGTTGGCCGCTCCTCGCCAGATCCTCGATGTACTTCTTGAGCTCCACATAGCGCATCTGCTCCGGAGGCCGGATCTCCGAGTCGAAGTAGTCCGGGGTCTCGGGATAGCGCACGACCCTGGGCCCTTCCAACTGCTCGAAGTCGCTCACCTCGACACCCTGGAAGGCGCGCGCCCAGCCGTTCGAGAACATCCACGCGCCGTCGCCGACGTAGCGGGCGTCCTGGGCATAGAGCCGCCGTGACAGCCGGTGCGCCCCGTCGAAATCGAACACCTGCAGACGCTGGAGGGTCTGTGCCCGGGGGTCGTAATGCATGTAGTTGTAGATGTAGCGGCCCTGGCCGAACAGCCACTGGCGGTCGGCCCTGCGATAGGTACGGGCGGTCTCGCGGCCGCGGATGCGGTCCTTGAGCTGAGCGACCTTCTCGTTGGACGCCGGCAGGACCTCCGAGGCGAGGTAGCCACAGAACAGGGTGATCAGCAGCGACGCCGCCACGGCGGGCAGGGAGAGCCGGTAGAGGCTGGTGCCGAGCGCCTTGCAAGCCGTGATCTCATTGGTGCGCGCCAGGAGGCTGAAGGTCATCAGGGTGGTGACCAGGACGACGATGGGCGCGATGTCATAGAACATCTGCAGGGCCGAGTACTTGTAGTAGTCGAAGACGACCCCTCGCCCGATCTTGTTCTTCATGATCTCGTCGATGAGCTCGGAGAGGTCGAAGATCACGAAGAGCGACAGCCCCGAGAAGAGCACCAGGCAGAACACCAGGGAGAACAGGCGGACCACATACCGGTCCATCAGGTTGGGGAAGAGGATCCTGGGCCTCTGGAACCGGAGGACGACTCCGGGACGCACCACCGGCCTGCCGCGCCGGTCCTCCTCCTCCTCGCGCCGGCGGCGCTCTTGACGCCATTGCTCCTTGGTCTTCCTCCTCAGGCGGTCGAGGCGGAGAAGCCCACTCCAGACGTCTTCCCGGATCCAGCGGTCGATGCGCGAGAGGAGGAGGCTCTTGTCCCGATTCCGTCTCATGAGGAGGAACAGCCCGCCGATCGCCAGCAGCACGTTGGGAGACCACATGGCCGCCCAGGGGGGGATCCGGCCGAACCGCGCCGCCTCCTCGCCGTTGCTGAGGAGGATGTAGTAGAGGGCGATGACTCCGATCGAAAGGGCAAATCCCGAGGCCTTGCCGCCGCGGCGGTTGTTGAATCCGAGGGGCAGGGCGAAGAGGCCGAACACCATGCAGGCCATGGGGATCGAGAACTTCTTGTGGATCTCCACCCGCGCCAGGTTCTGCTGCTCCTCGGAGGCGGATGGATCGGAGCGCAGGTCCTGGAGCTCGGCGAGGGTCAGCTCCCGGATCCCCTTGGACACCGAGATCTTCGCCTTCTGCTCGGTGGTGAACTGATCCTCGAGGATGATCTCGAGGCGCCGGTGCCGGATGATCTCGTAGCGGTCGGGGGCGTTCAGGTCCACCTGATGCCGGATAGCGTTGTGGAGCAGCAGGACGACCCGTTCACCCGCCTCGTCCACTTTGATCTCCCCCCAGTCGGCGACGGTGATCTCGTTCTTGTCGGTGGAGGGGAGAGACTGGGCGAGGAAGACGCCCCGCCAGCGGTTCGTCCCCTTCGGGACCTCGAAGACGTAGACGACCTTGCCTTCCCACTCCTCATAGAACACCCGCGGCTGGACCTGCTGTGCCACGGTCTTGGTCGCGATGTCCAGAAAGAGCTGCTGCAGGGCGTGGTTACCCCAGGGCAGCGCGTAGACCATGAGGTACGTGTTGAGGGCCGTGAACACGGCCGAGAGCAGCAGGATCGGCCGGTACAGGGTGAGCAGGCTGATCCCGGAGGACCTCATGGCCACGAGCTCGCTGTCCGAGGAGAGCCGCCCGACGGCGATGAGGATGCCGAACAGCAGGGACATCGGCAGCGTCAGGACCACGATGTTCGGCAGCGACAGGAACAGCAGCTTGCCGACCACCGGCACCGGCAGGCCGCGCCGGATGATCATCTCGGCCGACGTAAACAGGAACCGGATGAGGAGGATGAAGGTATAGACTAGGAAGCCCAGCCCGAGCGGGCCCAGGATCTCGACGAGGATATAGCGGCTCAGTCTCACACGCATCGGACGCATTATATGGAGATGACCCTGCCAGGGAAGGTCCGGCTCGAACGCCGGTTCCGTTTCAGCGCCAGCCACCTCTACCGGCGCCCCGACTGGAGCGAGGAGGAGAACCGGGCCCGCTTCGGGAAGTGCGCCAATCTGCCGGGCCACGGCCACAACTACCGGCTCTATGTGACGGTGAGCGGCGAGATCGACCCGCACACCGGCTTCGTCGTGGACCTCGGGGCGCTCGACGCCTGCGTCACCCGGCAGGTCATCGAGCGCCTGGACCACCAGCACCTCAACGCCGCGCTGCCCGAGTTCGCGAGCGGCGGGCAGATCCCATCCAGCGAGAACCTGATCGGCTGGATCCATGGCCAGCTCGTGCGCACCCTTCCGGAAGGGGCCCGGCTGGTGAAGCTCCGGCTCGAAGAGGACGAGGATCTGGCGGCGGAGTGGAGCTCGGAAGCCTGAGATCCAGGCCGGGTCGCAGCCGGTCGCCGCAGGATGGTTAACATAATGCGCCTTATGCGACTGACGACAGCCGGAAGTTTCCGGCGGCTCCTCGGAGGCCCGGCAGCCCGCCGGAAGCTTCCGAGGGCTTGCCGAAGAGTCCGTCGATGCGTCGAAGACATCGATGAGCCACGGGAGATTACGGCGGCTGGCGGGAAGCTCCGACGGGCCACCGAAGACTTCTCCAAGGCGCCGCAACCTGTGACGGTGCGCCGAAGGCTTCGGTAGCCTGCCGGAAGCTCCGAGGACGCGCCCGAGATCCCGGCGCCCCGTCGAAGATCC
>Ga0196965_1001243_pt1 | contig 10266 bp, 5 predicted proteins | sample S1_20metaG_FD_148668 | JGI IMG/M metagenome (GOLD analysis project Ga0196965, IMG submission 148668) | Soil microbial communities from Anza Borrego desert, Southern California, United States - S1_20 | ecosystem: Environmental > Terrestrial > Soil > Desert | place: USA: California | collected... | reverse complement strand
CTCTCCACAGGAAATAGGAAAATCGGTAGCTACTTATAGAATTCCGGAGGGAGAACGAAATTCACACATTTTATTTTTTCTTAAAAAGAAAATTCCTGACCTTTTCGAAGACCAGAAAAATAAAAAACTGCTTATTCTAAAAAATTCTCCGCTGTTCTTTCTTGAAGGTATTCCAATAAATGCCCCACTCATTGCAGGCGAACAGAAGGAGTCTGAAAGCAGTGCCGGGTTAACTTTAATTGAAGACTTATTTTGTAATACTGTGGACAGAATTGAAGTGGTTGATAATTTGTCTATAAATGAGAAAAGCGATCTTTTTGCCAATCATAAAACTGGAATCTTCATTTATCTAAAAAAAGGATCGCCAATTATGAATTCTTTGAAAGAAAAACCAAAAACCTATTCCTTGGAAGGCTATCAGAATCTTGAAAACAGCCCCTACTTCAGTAAAAATTTAGGGGAGATATATTGGAATATTGAAGTAAATACAGACGTTTTCGGCAAAAGCATTATTTCCATTCAAAATGATCAGCATGAATTTATCAATACTCTTATCAACGGGTTAACCGAAGATGGACAATCCTTCAGAAAAGAAACCATTGTAACAATAAATAATTGAAAACACAAAAGCAAAAGGAGCAGTACAGCCCTTTTGCTTTTATATTTTTAAGCTTGCTACTCTTTGTTAGATACTTCTATCTCCTTTGTTTGTCTTCCTGGCAGTCCACTATCTGAAATTCCTTCTATTACTATCTCGTATTTCGATGATATGTCTGAAGTATAAAATGAGACGCTTGCCTTTCCATTATTATCTGTAATTATTGCCGGCTTCCAAAATAAAGTATTTCTTATGTCCACTATTTGATTTGCTTCGGAAGCAACACTGTAATTGGGAGAATAAAACTCTCTAGCTAAATAAATTCCCGCATGTTTTACTTTATTAACTCCAAGGCCGGAAAGCCCGGTTGAAACATGTCCCTTTTTAGAATGCAATACTATTACTCCATTAAAACCTCTGGCTCCAAATGCTGCTGCATTGCTAAACTTGATAATATCTACTATTTCAATCTCTCTGGCATGTAAAAAAAGTGGATTTTTTAACTCTGAATATTCAATTTCAACTCCATCTAAAATAACCAATGGAAATCTGTCATTACCAAAACTTCCTAAAAACATATGATTTCTTAGATGAGGCTGTATATAATCAAATACATTATCCGAACTTAGGTTCATATCTGCAAGCCTTATGGTTTTGTCAGGGGTATAATACCGGAAAGGCTCTTTACCTTTTTCCTTTTTTCCCTCAACCACTATCTCCTTTAATAAAATTGTTTTATAAATTTTTAATGTTTTTTTCCTTTTTTCATTTTGTTCTAAAAATTCTGTTGAAGCTTCATTGTTTAACTTTATAGCCGGGTTGTAATTCAACTCGGGAGATGGACCCAACGGATTCAATGTTAATTTATAAGGTGACTCAGCGCCATTCTGGCTATAAGTTTGAATGAATACCTCTGAAGAATCATTAAACATAAACTTATCCAGGTAAAATTTTCCTTGAGGATCTGTCCGCATCATTATCACGTCACTTCCAGGAGCTGCTATTTTCACCTGGCTCTCGCCGGCAGGTTTACCTCTCCTGAAAACTTGTCCACTTATAGGTATTCCTTTTTCAGGAAAATTATGAATCGGAGGCAAAGAATCACTCAAAATAACGTTCCATGAAAACCTTCTCCATCCATTGGTCATCATCAACAAATCAAGTTTATCTCTTGTTTCTTTTAAAGTATCTTTAAAATAATAACCCGGTTCCTCAATCAACCCTTTTAAATCTGAGGATAGAAGCAGATAATTAACAATGTTTGATGGGTATTTCTCTTTACTTTTTATTTTTTCAGAATCATTTATGGCCAAAGAAAAATTTCCTGATACAGGATTACCATCTTGATCTTTTACTGTCAATTCCAGGTTTACATTTTCTCTATTACCATAAGAAGGTTTGTCTGTTTTAATTTCCACAATCAATTCATTCTTGTGATTTATAAAAAACAACCGCTCACACTGAGGCACCGAATTGTCATCAAAAAGTGTAATCTGAATAATCCCTGTAGGAAATTTCTCTTTTGGAACGAAAGTAGAATAGATACTTTCATTCATTTCCCCCTCACCTGATAGAAAGGGTACGCCACGCGATTGAATAACTAAAGAAAAAGATTTGGCTTTTTCAAAAATGCTATTGTCATTGTTTCTAACATATATTCTTAAATTTTCACCTTCCTCCACTACTCCTAGAGAAAAACCATTACTTATCACTTCCGGGAGATCATATGCCGGTGCCGCGTTAAATTGTCTGATAATTTTTGCTTTATATTTTTTACCAACTTCAGGCTTAAACCGAACCAATCCCATCCCGTTATGACTGCTTTTAAAAGTAGTTATTTGCATATCGCTCTCATCAAATATCACCCCTTCTATATCGATCCCTTTTCCCAAATTATTTATGGCTTTAAAAGCAATCCGGTTTTCCAAACCCGCCAGCAGATTTCCTCCTTCGGGGAAAAATTGAAGATCAATGGACTGATCGGAAACGGCATGAACAGGAGAATTGAAATTGGGATTCAGGAGTGTAAACTCTTTAATAAAGAAAAAGTCTTCACCCAAATTCTTCATGTAATTGGTGTACGCCCTGATCAAATAGTTGCCTTCACCTAAGGATTCATCCAAAGTGAAATCACCATTTGCCCATCCATTTTTATTGTACAATACTTCTCTCTTTAGTAGCTTCTTATCTGGAGAAAGCAATTCAACATAAATAATTTTACTCAAAGTATCTGGGGAGTGATCAGATGCATTGACTAAATAAGCTTTAAACCATAAGTCTTCCCCAACGGCATACAAAGGTTTATCCAGATGTAAATAGATTTTTTCCTGGGGCTGGTGTTTATTATATAGTTTTAATTTTGCCACTATCTCCTGAACACCTTTACCTGAGAATGAAAAAGAAAAAATAAGAGCAATCGGAATAAGCCATAATACCTTAAAAAGTCTGGAGTTGCGAGATCCCATAAAATAGTGTGGTTGTTTACAAAGTCAAAAAAAATATTTCTTTGGAAGACGTAAGAATAGAAACCTATCAAAATATAATAATATTCTATTCTTTCTTCTTAATAACGTAATACATAAAAAACTAACACAACCCCTATTCAACTCACTATCAACACCATCTTTTAGTTTTGCTTACAAAAATGCCTTTGTGTAGAGTAAGTAAACTAAAATCCAAACCTTTCTTGCCTCTTCTAAACACTTATAATAGTAAGAATTCAAGTTCTAATTATACATTTCAACAAATCTTTAAACTATTGTAAAAGAAACCGTTAAATATTCGAACGGACTTTTATATTTACATTCATAACCCCCTAACTGACTAAAGTGATCTCAAAAGAAGAACAATTGCAATTGTGCAGAGACGAGGCAATTGAATTGCTAAATCAGGGCTATTTGGCGAAGGCTATTGTTCATCTTGAAAAAGGATTGATCGATAACTCACGACTGCAAGCTAATGTTGCTTTCCGGCAAGTGAAACAACTGGCTATCGAAGGAAAGTTTCAGTCTAAAAACCACTTCATTAATCTCATAAAACTTATAAAATAACCTAAGCATAAGATTTGTCAAAAAATCTAAAACTCCAGCATAAAGGCTGTACCCTCGCCGACCACAGAATTCACCTGAATATTTCCTTTATGCAATCGCATAATTTGTTTGCATAATGTCAATCCTATACCACTTCCATTTTTCTTTGTAGTAAAGAAGGGAATAAACATTTTATCGATTACTTCTTCAGGAATGCCTGTTCCATTATCAGCCACTTTTAAGGTGACTTTACCCAATTTTGTTTGAGAGGCAGAAAGCACAATTTTAGGGTTTTCGCAGTCCTTTATTGCCTCTATTGCATTTACAAGCAGATTAATTAAAACTTGCTCCACAAGGTTTATATCTGCCTGGAAATGAAGCTGGGGATCCTTTAAAATAACTTCAAGCGTTATGTTCTTTTGCTCCAGGGTTGGCTGCATCAAGTGAGTTAGGTTTCCAAATAATTCCCTTACTAGAACCTCCTGTAAGTTTGGTTTGGTAATTTTATTAAGACTTCTGTACGACTGCGCAAACTTCATCAAACCTTCGCTTCTTCTTTTTATGGTATCAATTCCCAACGCAATATCTTCAACAGAATCCTGGTCTTTGATTTCTTCAAGATCTGAAATTCTATTTTTTAACGTATCCGCCAAAGAAGATATGGGAGCAATGGAATTCATTATTTCATGGGTCAACACACTTAAAAGCCTCTGCCAGGCATTTGACTCTGTTTCTTCTAAAGCTTCATTAACATTTTGGAAAGCAAGCAATTTGTACTTTTTACCATCCGTTTGAAATGCTGTGGCTGAGATCAAAACCTTTACGGTCATTTTCTCACCTTTCAAATCGAAAATTTTTGAATCTCCCGGTTTCACCGAAATAATCTCAAAGTGAAGAGTAGGCGCCCATTTGGACAGGGACTGAATATTCTTTACATAGGCGATATCCAGTAACTTCTTCATAGATTCATTGATCCATACAACATCACCAGTCATTTCTTCAAAAGAAAGAATACCCGTATCTACCAACTCCAGAACCTTTTGAAGATATTGATATTGCGTTTCCTTATCTTTTGCTATTCCCTTAAAAGTCTTGTTGATTTCGTTAAATCCTTTTCTTAACTGCTGCAGTTCTTCAGGTCCTTTCTTTTCATTAAAATGTCTTGAAAAATCTCTGTAATGCACGGCCTCCAAGAACTGGCTAAGCTCCTGATGAGTTTTTAGTTGAATTTTATAAAAATCAAACAACTGAAAAACCACAACTGGAACAAGAAACACAAGATAGATATACCAGCTGTTGACGAGTAAATAAGAAGTTGCAGATAAGGTTGTAAGTAGAAAAAGGACCCTTAACAGGATTCGGCTTTCAAATTTTTTAAATATCATACCTGATATCGTATTTACTTAACCTTCTGTACAAAGCCGCACGGGTTAGACCAAGTTCTTTAGAAGCTTTGGAAATATTTCCATTATTTTTTTCAATCACTTTAAGAATAGTATTTTTCTCCAGCTCACTAAGTTTTACTTCCTTTTCATCGGCTTCAAGGAGGGTCTGAGATTCGATCGGAGAAAAAATAAGATCACGCGCTTGTAATACAGGGCCATCTGCCATAATAACTGCTCTTTCAATGGTATATTGAAGCTCTCTCACGTTTCCGGGAAATGGATATGCGCATAGTTTCTGAATGGCTCTTTCTTCCAGCTCCATTTCAGGCTTAAGGTATTTATTGCTGTAGGTTTTAAGAAAATGATTAGCAAGAAGTACAATATCCCTTCCTCTTTTCCTTAAAGGCGGCACAGTTATTTCCACGGTATTTATCCGGTAGATCAGGTCTTTTCTAAATCTCGTTTCGTTGGCGAGTTCCTTTAAAGAAACATTAGTTGCACAAATTAACCTGATATCAATAGGAACAGGATCATTACTTCCTAGCCTGGTTACCTGTCGATTTTGTAGCACACTCAGCAGCTTAGCTTGCTGATGAAGAAAAATATTACCTATCTCATCTAAAAAAAGTGTTCCGCCATTAGCGCCTTCGAACCTTCCCATCCTATCTTCCCGAGCATCAGTAAACGCGCCTTTTTTATTTCCGAACAGTTCACTTTCAAACAAGCTTTCGGTCAATGAACCTACATCTACCTTCACAAATGGTTTCTGAGCCCTTAACGATCTTGAATGAATGGCTTTGGCGATTAAGTCTTTCCCTGTTCCATTTTCTCCCAGTATTAAAATATTGGCATCGGTAGGCGCTATTTTGTTGATGATGTAGAAAACCTCTTGCATCGCTTCTGACTCCCCTATCAATTCCGAACTTATTCCAGACTCCTTTATTTGTAAAGGATTTTTACCCTTCGATTTTAATGTTTCTTTGATTGTTTCAATCAATTTCTCATTGTGCCATGGCTTTACAACAAAATCTGCTGCTCCTTCTTTAAGCGCCCTTATTGCCAAATCAATATCGCCATAAGCGGTGATCATTATTACTGAAGCATCGGATTTTGCTTCTTTTATTTTGCTAAACCAGAAAAAGCCTTCATTGCCTGTATTAATGGCGCTTTTGAAATTCATATCAAGAAGGATCAGGTCAAAATGTTTTGAGGAAAGTAATGCGGGAATGTTTTCAGGTTTTTTTTCTGTAACCACTTCTTTTACCTGTGGCTTTAACAATAACCTGACCGCCAGCAAAACATCCGGATCATCATCGATTACAAGGATAGAAGCATTTTTTAATTGCATAGTTTAAAAAGGTATGAGGTTTCAGTAAAGCGTCTACGCCTATGTGATTAAATGTTATTGAATAATTCAATGAAGTTATTTATCTTGATCTATAAGCCTGTTCACCGTCCGAAATTAGCAATTGTTTTTGAAATACAACAACGCTTATCTGCTAGTCCTTTCTCGTTGATCTATCCTTTAGTTTTCAGGATTGTTTGCCAATACATCTTCTGAGTTTGTCTTTTTTGAGAATTTTTGGAGAAGCCTGAAATAGTTATTGGTTTCCACAGGTCTATAATTTAAACTTGTTTTAAGCCTTACTAAAGCAGGGTAAGAGATTTGCCAACCCAAAGGCAAAACAGGCTTAAAAGGTTTTTTATCTTCCAATTTTATTAAATTATCCAGCGGTTTAAAAGCAAAATACCTGTCTTTAAAAACAATTTTATTTATGGAATCTGCCCTGAATGTATTGCCTATCCAGCCATTCATGAGGCCTTGTGCAGGGGCAGTCAGCTCAAACAAGTTTTTATCCGGTAACTCTGGTTCATGAGGAGCCATATTATTTAATGAGACATTAAGTATTTCTATGTTTTCAAAAATCGAATCCTTTAAAATTAACCTTCCCAATACCCTGTCAAACACATTCTTAATCTCTAAGGCAGTCTGTGCACCCGAATTATCTTTTAACCCGCCATCCAGAAAATGATACCCATTCATAATTTTACCTGCCGGGGAAATAAAGGGAAACCTGGCGCTGAGAAAAGCGCCGGTACTAAACCGCACTGTTTTTTGCTCCTTTAAAAGACTATCATTTATAAAAACAACGGTAGGAAAATCCTCCGCGCGAAGACTAACCGGGGCAATTATACCTTTTCTTCCACTTTCAAGATGGTAAGTATTTGCAAACAACAACGGTATATCCAGCCTCATTCCTTTGTCGCTTTCCCATATTGCCGCATACTCCTTTTGGTAAAAATCAACCGAATAATTATCCAAATGCCTTTCCCAAAGTTGTGTTTGAAGTTTTCCTCTGTCATCCATGGATTTAATATTAAATGTGGAAAAGAAAACATCTCTACCGAGGAAACCAATGATGACCGGCGTTAAAAAATCCCTTTGGTAAAACGAGACCAGTGAATCGAGACTTAACATTTTGTTAAAATTATCCCTTCTCATGGCAATGGAAACAGAAGCGCCAATGGTTCCTCCCGAAGCTCCTGAGTAGGCAAGAACATAATCCTGAAAATTTTCATTAATTATGCCATCGGGATTATTGTCTATTAAACAATCCAGGTAGTTTACAACCATGCTCGTCCACGCGGCGGCACGAATTCCTCCACCATAAGCATTGACAATTATTACCGGATACAATTTCCCTTCCTTCTTATATCGGGCAATTTCCTCCTTTTTATAACTTAACCATTGTTCAATATATTGATCAAGGGTTATCTTCTGATCTGTAGTATTGTCTATTAGTTCTACATCATGAAAATTATTATCAAAAGAAAATGCAGAAAAAAGCATCAGGAGGATTAAGATTCCAGCAAAATTTATCCTGTATTTGTGCCCCATCAATATCAACAATGAAAAAAGAAAGACATAGAAAACTACACCGGTTAGCACAACGATGAGTGTGGTGGATCGGGAAATGGAATAACCCGTCAATAAAAACGGAAAAATATTAAAAACAAGAAAGATCAATGACACAACAATTCCTGCCGAAAGTATCCATGCGTTGATGTTTTTCTTTTTCATCCATATCCAGAATTTACGGAACCTGCTCTGGTCATAGCAGCCTAACCTTCTTCTGACGCTCACAAAAAAGGCAAACATAAAAGAGACCATGTAAAGACCCACAGAGAGATTGCCCAAATACGTAGGATGCCCGGTATTGTTAAATCCAAACAGAATAATGCAAAGCATAAAAAATCCCAATACCAGTCCGATTATCCTGTCTTCTCTATTTTTTATCAACCATTCAAAACACTCCTCGAATAAATTATTGCCCTCCCCTCTGACAGGGCTTTTGTGAAAAGTGCCGGCTTTTTCTGAATCAAAAAAAGGATATAAGGCAAGAATGTAAAAAATAACGGTAAGCAGAAATACGGCTTCTGCACCCATAACAGAAAGTGAATAACTTAATTCAAATGTATCCAAAGCTTTCAAAATTCCACAAGCAGGAATGATAAAGGTTAACACCCCAAATAACCGGGCTGTAAATATTTGATACCCAACTTTTTCTTTTTTTATAACTTCATCTTTACTGTAGTTCCAGTCTTCTTTCCAAATGCTTTTCCAGGTTATTTTTTTGGAGTCTTTGATAAAAAAATATTTAGGTAAGAACCAGTTTATGAAAGCTATAACGGTCAAAATGATATACAATAGAAAAGGTCCTGTATTCCTTAACAAAGGAATATCATTGGGCTCTTTTTGAAACTTTGAATTGAGATTTACCAATACATCCTGACCTTGATCCGATTTCCAAAGCAAAAAAAATACTACAAGAAGGACTACAGTAATCACCCTGTTGATCCAAAGAATGTATAAAAAGTTTTTTAAAAACAATGAAATTCTTCTAAGAGTATTGAACACATAACTCCATCCATATATTATAATAAAACCTAAAGGCAAAAGCAGCAAGCCCATTTTTAAGGAAGCAGGAAGGGCGAAAGAAATTGCACCGAACCGAACAGAACTTCCGGCAAGAAACTGGTAAAGAAAATAATTTTCTACCCAATCCAGAATCCCAACTCCAAGGATTGTTATACCAATTAATTTAAAAGATGGCTTTTTGAAAAGAAAAGCAAAACTGATAAAGAAAGAAGTGAAGAAAATAAGCTTAACTGGCAGATAATCAAGATCCATTAAACTGTATAAAATAACAAACAAACTCAGCCAGATTATTATTATATAAAAAAAACGAGGTCTAAAAGCTGATCTTGAAACCACAAAAGAAGTGACGAATAAAAATAATAAATAAGCGGGAATGAAAAACCACGAATCCAGAACAACATTTCTTAATCCCTCAGATAACGCCGTAGCATATTCTACTTGCGTAGGATCATAAACATACGATTTGATCAGTGCATCCTTTTCACTTTTACACACCAGTGAGTCGGAGTATTCCCGGTATGTTGAATCCTTATTTTCCGATTTAATTTGCTTTCCAAACCAAAGGTTTTTTATAGCATAAGCGGAAGAATCTGACCAAGCTAGTTGTAGATCTAAAATTGACTTAGGCGTAAATTCCGTATTTAGCGCCTTGGTTGATTTATTCAATGATAAAGCGGCCAGAAAAAATAACACAATGGAAAGCCAAAAAAGGAAATGAATGTTTTTAATTAAGAACTGAAATATTCTTTTCATATAATAGCTGTAATTGTTTACAAACTATTCAATTATAATTACTTGTGCAATAGTATTTTAAACTACTTTAAATTGTTTCCCAAGAAATGATAATTCACTCGAAAAGAAGGGTCTTTTGTGAGGACGGTGAGGTATTAAAAAAGGCCTTATTTTATGGTTTCCAAAAACTGCTTTGCTGTTATCACCGGTATCTTTGATTTGGCAAAATCCTTTAAATTTCTGGTAACGATGGCAAATTGATTATTTTCAATAGCTGAAAAATATTGAATTGCATCTTCATAATCATTAAACTCATTATCAATTAAGGCCAGATCGATAATTCTATCATTTAATGATAGCACGTTAACAATTAATTTAAATTTTCTTAGAATGGCTCTGGCTTCCTCTTGTTTTTTCTCTTTTAATAAAATGTAGTTTGTATTAGCAAAGGTTAGGGATCAATCGGAAAAGTTGGGGGGAAACCTATAAAATTATTTTCTTTGTCTGATGGCAAAAGAAGATTTTCAGATAGCACACCTTGTACTCCCTCAAGGTATTTTAGATTTTTTTATACTTATTAAG
>Ga0196965_1001242_pt1 | contig 10266 bp, 8 predicted proteins | sample S1_20metaG_FD_148668 | JGI IMG/M metagenome (GOLD analysis project Ga0196965, IMG submission 148668) | Soil microbial communities from Anza Borrego desert, Southern California, United States - S1_20 | ecosystem: Environmental > Terrestrial > Soil > Desert | place: USA: California | collected... | reverse complement strand
CCATCTACATTGTGGATTCCTATTTCTATTTCCCTATCAAATCGCCCTGGTCGCCTTAAAGCAGGATCTAGACTGTCAGGTCTGTTGGTAGCACCCAATACGACAACATTTCCGCGATCCGACATTCCATCCATCAATGCCAACAATTGTGCTACAACTCTCTTTTCGACATCTCCAAATGTATCTTCTCTTTTTGGAGCAATAGCATCAATTTCATCAATAAATATAATACTTGGGGCGGATTCTTTGGCCTTTTGAAAAATTTCTCTTAATTTGCTCTCAGTTTCTCCATAATATTTGTTTACAATCTCTGGTCCATTAATTATGTAGAAATTTGCTTTTGACTCCGCGGCTAGAGCCTTGGCAATCAATGTCTTTCCACAACCAGGTGGACCAAAGAGTAGGATTCCTTTATGTGGTTCTATACCAATTTTTGAGAATACTTCAGGATGTCTAAGGGGGAGTTCGACTATTTCTCTTAATCTCGTTATTTGACTTTTCAGGCCCCCAATCTGCTCATATGTCACATGATGACCCGCATGATATGATTTTTCTTGTCCAATCTTTATTGTGATTTTGGTAGATTTTGTAATTTTAACAACTTCCTTGGGAACAGTATTTTGAACTCTAAACTCCAATGAGGTTCCTAAAAAGTTAAGCAAAAACTGCTCTCCTTTTGTTATGGGATATCCGTCAAATCTGTTATTTAAATAAAGTATAAATTCATCAGAGAAATTTTTTGATGTATTACATGCCAATACTATCCTTTCGGCTGATTTAGGGTCAGATTTTTTTACTATGACATAATCATTCAAGCTAACACCAGCGTTCTGTCTAGTTTGGCCATCAATATGGATATAACTATTTTTTTTATTTTTGTCCTCAAAACTATAAGCTGATACTGCAGCTACCTTCTTTCCAGCAATTTCAATTACATCCCCATCCTGGATTCCTAGCTTGGCCATCGTAAAACTATCTAAAATCGCTTTTTTCTTACCTACATCTTTTATTCTACATTCCGCCACTTTCATCTTGATGGCGCTTGTCTTTCGTAAGCTGGCGTTAGATTTGTCTTTTTTTTTCAATTGGACCTCAAAACATTATAACGGAATTACTTCATTTTAACTGACTGTCTGCTGATATTTATTACCTGCATTTCTCCGGCGCCATCGACGTTCTTAATTGATTCTTCAAGTTTCTCCATTTCACCCTCAGCATCATCTAACAGAAAATCTCCTACTAATGCATTCAAACCGAAAGCAATCGGCTCTTTTGCGTGTGCTTTAAGTTCCATGCCCTGAGGAACATTTTTTTTTAGACTATCCGCTAATATCTCAATATCGGTTTCCGAATCGGCTGGCAGTATCTTTATACGTGCAACTAGTCTAGCCATTTTGATTATGGCCCCTCAAATCCACATCCAACGCATTTGTAAGGCCTTGCGAATTCCCTACAGCTTTGACATCTCCATATTATGACATAGCCACAGTTTGGGCAATAAAATCTAACACAAGCGTCATTAGGCATAATAGGCCTATTACAAGAAGTGCAAATAGGTAATTGTAACTGCTTTGACATATCTCTTGAACAGCTAGAAACCGCATTTATATCTTGCTTAGGTCTTTTATTAACTTCCTGTACTCATTACCCATGAAGGTATAAATCAAGTTTATTGTCGTTTTGGTGTTTAGAAATTGTTTTAAAGAAAATGAATGAAAATCAAAATCGCCTGTTTCCGAAATTTTATCAAGAGTACTGTTTGATATCTCTGAAAAGATTTTGTCTAATGATTTATTATCTAGTCGCTCTAAAACTTTCCTCAATAAAAGTAGTCTGTCGAATTCTTTTCCAAATTTAGATAACCAGTTATCCTCATATTGAGCAAGATATTTGTCATCGTTGCCCTCCATATGGGAAAGTGCAATAGATCTACCAGCATAGATCCCGCCCATGCCACCTGTGTATATGCCTCCTGCAGTGGTAGGTTTAGTTTGGCCTGCAGCATCCCCTACGATTACATTTTTACCCATAAAAAAAGGCTTTACATATCCGTTTATCCAGATTGGTGCATAGATCTTTCTAATAATCGAATAAGGCTTTCCCCGGCTTTTCAAAAAAGATTCTATCGCATTATTGGGATTGACATTCTTGCCGGCGACCCCCACCTTTCCTTTCCCTTGGCCTGTAGGGATAACCCAAGCAAAAAACCCTGGATAGAGTTCCGCGTCAAAGATAACTTCTATAGTATCTTTTACAATCCACGGAGCGTATACTTCGTACTGTCCTGAGGGAATTATGTTTCTCATCCCCTTATTTACTAATGCACTGACCCCTCTTGCATCAACAAAATATTTGCTATTATATATTTCACCACCTTTGATCCTAATTTTAAACAAATTGTTTTCAAAAGTAATGGAAGTAATTGAACTTCTGGTATTAATTTCGGCTCCATGGGATTGCGCCTGGAAGGCAATTTCTTTATCAAATGATCGCCTGTCAATTACAATTACTTTCTGATTTGTCGAGTCGACCGTAAAAGACTTTTTTCTGGTCCTAATTACAGCGCTTTTTATCTCGTTATCGATTGTCTTTATTCGAGGAATTATTCCTAGACTTTCCAAACCCTTTTGACTTACAACGCCTCCACAATGCTCTGGCGTGCCAATCTCATGATCTTCTTCCAAAACCAATACTTTCATACCTTTAGAAGCCATTTCTCGAGCAGCGAACAGTCCAGAAACACTACCACCTCCAACTATCGCGTCAAACGAGCCGGATTCTAATGATGTTGTCAAGCGAATAAAGTTAAAGAAGCGAATATTTATCTTATTTACTTTTCCAAGCAATCGCACTAAATTAATTTAATAATTTTTTAATATGTCAATTCCGGGCATTTCGTCTCCTGCTAAAAATCTTAAAGTAGCACCACCGCCCGTAGATACATGTGTAACTTCCTTTTCAGATACACCAGAAATTTTCATTGCTTCTAAAGTATCACCTCCACCTATCAAAGTTTTGACTCCCCTCCAATAGGCAAGAGCCATACTAACTGCTACGCTTTTAGTTCCATTTGAGAAAATTTCTTTTTCAAAATAACCCATTGGACCATTCCAAAAAATGGTTCCCAAACCATTGTTATGGATCTCATAGCTAAATTTTTGAATTGTCTTGTCTCCTATATCGTATCCTCTCATACCTTTTGGTATATCGGTTTGAATAATTTGATAATGAGCACTATTTTCAGAAGGTGCCACTTTATGATCCAGAGGCAAAATTATTTTTTCACTATGGGCTTGGAGTGCTCTAGTTACCCAGGGCAAATAATCCTCTTCAATAATTGATTCTCCTATAGAATAGCCCTTCGCTTTTAGGAAAGTGTACGAGGCTGCACCTCCTATTAGAACCTTATCTGCCTTAGGCAACAGGTGATTTAGGGCACCTATCTTGTCTTTGATTTTCACACCACCTATCACCAAAGTAAACGGATTTGGTGGGCTTTCTTTTAATAAGGACAAGTATTGAAGCTCTTGAGCAAGATTAAATCCTGCAATTCGGTTATCAAAAAATTTTGCGACTCCATAAGTGGACGAATGTTTCCTATGAGAAGTACTGAATGCATCGTTGATATATACATCAGCATACGATGAGAGAATTTGAGAAAAATTCACATCATTTGTTTCCTCTTCGGAATAAAATCTTAAATTTTCAAGTAATAAAACGTCTCCATCCTTCATATTATTTACCATTTTGCTGGTTTCACTACCCACGCAATCATCAGAAAACATAACCCTAGCATTAATTGAAGTTAAAATTTCAGACAGTTTCTTTGAAACAGGTCGTAAAGAAAAGCGATCATCTTTGCCATTAGGTCTGTCCAAATGGGAAGCAAGGATGACTTTGGCACCCCTTTTCACCAAATATTCGATAGTAGGAATAGCAGACCTGATCCTATAGTCCTCGCTCACAACATTATCTTGGACTTTGACATTAAAATCAACCCGAACAAATATTTTTTTATTAAAATAAAACTGATCATCAAAATCTGTGATAAATTTAATCTGTCCCACATTTAAGTTGAAAATTATTCGTTATAAAATATTTGTTGTCAGTCTAAATTCATCTAATGAAATAGATAAGTAATCGATATTGAGTTAATATTTAATCCTACGTTCTAATTCTGGTTCCTAGTAATTCTGATCGTAAAACGTATGACAGTCTAATGAGAATTATTCATCTGCTGTTTGTTACTGTCATCCAGATCATCTAACAGCATAGCCGGCATTCGATTAGCAAGATTGATAATTATTCATGGTTTAGATACGAGTAAAAGTCAGATAACTTCATCTCTTTCTAGGTTATTGTTACAATTTTATTTCCGGCCGGAGCAGCTAAATATTATTTCTTTAAGGGAGTAATCTTTGTAAGTGTTGGACATCCCACTTTACTTGAAGCCACTTTAAATGCCTTTTTAGCAAGTTCTAAATTCTCTTTTGTAACATAGGCTTCATAAATCGTTTTTCCACGTTCGACACGAGCTGCTAGTCCAGTTGCCTTTCCAAATGCCCTTCTCATCCCTTCTTGAAGTCTATCAGCACCTGCTGTAGCAATCATTTTGTTTTCACGTAAAAGTACATGGGGATACACCCTAAGTCGTGAGAAAAAGCTCATATCACCTGCTTGTGCCATAGTTTTATTCGCCGCTAGTCTAGCTGCTTCAAGTGAGTTGTGCCTTATCTGTATCCTCTCTGTAACCGTCAGCTCAAGTAAGTAATCATAATCTGCTTTTGCCTGACCAGACGCAAACCTTGCAATCTTGATCTGAGGTTTTCCTGCAATATATTCGCGCCTCACATAAGGCATTCCTCGAATTTCTCGATAATTAACTCCTTTCATAACAATTCCCTATATAATGAATAAATGTGGCTGCTGGCAGTGATTTATGTGTTATGCCATCCATTGATAGTGAAAAAGTAGAACCATTTCCAAATGTGCAAAAGTCAGATAAAACTTTATTGAGCAAACAGCAAAATATTGTGGAGGATGTTCAGCAAGGAGATAAACTCCATCCAGATGAAAACGGTTCAGACTCGAGCTTTTTAGTGGAAGCTTATTATATTTCTAAAGATGGTAAGATATTTGTTCAAGAGCAAAAGCATCAAGATCAGCTCAGGAATAAAGGATTTGGAGAAATATTTAACAAAGAATATCTTTTAAGCTACCTTGAAGCGTTGTTCCTGCTGCAGAATGGCAAACTGAAGATTCTCGGCAAAAATAAGGAATATGATTTTTCTAGTTTGATGAAGATTCTTATAAGAAAGGACAAAAAATTACTTACAAAATACCTCATATATAGAGATTTAAGAAGTAAGGGGTATGTAGTAAAAGACGGTTTTGGGTTTGGAACGGATTTTAGAGTGTATGAAAGGGGCGACTATAACAAGAAAACTTCAAAATATGTGGCTATTGGTTTAAACGAGGGAACTACCATTAGTGCTTTTTCGTTTGCTAACATGGTAGAACAGGTAGAAAGTATGGGTAAAAGTGCAGTGATTGCGGTCGTTGAGCGTAGAGGAGAAGTTATTTATTACAAAACTTCCCAAATGACTTTCCCAGAAAATAAGAAATCCAAATAAAAAGGCACTGATAATACAGTTACATAAGAATATAATTCTCTCTTTACATACTAACACTTAAGGATGTCCAAAAGTAATAATATTTCCAATTCAGTTAAACTAAACATCTGTGAAGAAATATTTACAATTGAAAACAGCATCAGATTCGTAGGATTAGTAAATAAAGAAGGAGAGGTAATTGAAGGAGGTTTTAGGAAAGGAATAGAACCTTTGCTCAATCAGAATGAAGAGCAAGATATGTATTTGCAATCTCTTTCTAATATCAGCTTTTTTCAGTCATTTTCTGAAAAATTCGGACCCGTGGATTATCTGATTATTAGGCAGAAAAGAATTACTATGATGACATTTCCATTTAAAGAAAAGATCCTTTGTATTTCATCCTCATCAGAGTCCGATATCGATAAGATCCGTGATAGAACACTCGAATGTCTTGAAAGGGTAAGAAGTTAGTAATAAAGTAATAAATAAAGTATTATATCCATACTATTGTAGATGGAAAAAGTAGTTTGCGAAATATGTTTCCATAAGGGTAACAAGACCGACTTTGAACTAAGTAGTGATTACTGCATAGAGTGCATGTGTGATCATGCGATGTGTCCAAAATGCAAAAAACCGTATCACTCGGCCATTATAACTGATTAAGGCAAATGAATTCAACCTTTCCATATTAGAATATATTCTTTGGTATGCAAGTAATTATGTTGCAAGACAATGATGAGGATGATAGTCCCCCTATTAAGTTGAACTTGATTCGGCTAAAATGAAGAGAATAAACCGGACTTCCGAGTCTTGTGACAATTATTTACCCCTGCTAAACAATAGTATTGCAGATCTAATGTGATAGATTTAATTTCTTCACTAAATTTTTGAATTCGAATATGCCGATATTTGCTAGGTTGTTTGTCAAATGGCTATTTATAAAGAGAAGGTTGACAGCGAACACATAATGCTATAATATGGAATTTATACATATATTTTTTATATTATAAAATTTTTACAATTAAATTTGCAATATTTATATATCTAAAAATACAATAAGAGAATGAAAATCCATGTACAATGAAAGCTCATGTAGATCATGCGGAAGAGAAGTCACCGCTATACTTCGATGTAAATTCTGCGAGGAAACTGATTCATGGATTTGTAAAGGATGTAACATTACAGTTCATCGCTTACATATACACAATGTGAATATATTTAACACAAAATCCTCTACCAATACGATTGAATTATTCAAATAATAGCTATAACAAATTTGCCAATAAAGTTTGGAAGTTGGTTATAGTTCAATAAGTTAAATATTAAACCAATATTTAATAAATTTTGAGAACCCAATTTTTCTCTGACTAAAGGCTTTCACCATGTTTTAAAGGATTTATAGACGTTTCATAGACCAAATTTTCGGCTAAAAAAAAGTTTCGGCATTATTATATGAAATTGCTTCATTATGACGATCTGAAAATAGAGTTCAAATTGAGTATCCTTTAATCCAAATGCGTTATTCAAATTGTTTTTGCAAGACATATCGATTCTATCAACCCAGATTCTTCCAATCAAGTATGAAATTCACTTTTACCAAAGTGATATAATTAATTACATAGCCATTTAGACTTACAGTTTACAAGATCAATTTAGTTGTAACTTAATGTATATTTCAGAAAATTTATTTCCGTTGCAGTGTTAATCTAATGCGGTCATTCTAAATCACTGCCCTAGAAATCATAACTTAAGAAGATATCAAAAGATCTATAAATCATTAGAAAAATAATAATGATTTTATATTACTGATTCCTTCTTCCTACTGCATTCTTCAATTTAGTCAATTGGTTATAATATACTTTTAGCCACAAAAGGCATCTAATCCTTTAATTGGCTACTTTTCGGCATTGGGTGTTTGCTTGTTGAAATCGAGAGACAAAGAGTTAATGCAATATCTCAATCCTGTGGGTTTAGGGCCATCATCAAATAAGTGTCCTAAGTGGCATCCGCATTTTGCACAAACTATTTCCTTTCTAACCATCCCATAGTCATAATCCATCTTCTCCTGAATATTTGACTCTTTACTGGGTGCCCAAAAGCTTGGCCACCCAGAGCCAGAGTCATATTTGGCTTCAGAATTAAACAAAACGGTACTACAACATTTACATGTATAAACCCCACTTTCCTTGTTATTTAAAAGGGTACCAGAAAACGGCCTTTCAGTACCCCGGTTTATACAAACTTCGTATTCTTCTTCTGTTAATTTTTTTTTAAATCATTACTAGAATTTTTTTCAGGCATTATACCCACTATATGCGGATTCTTTATTTAAGATTTTTCTTCTCTTCCTATATATTTACTGGACATCCTGACCCCAAATAAAATGAAAGTTAGATTCATACATTTTTTTCAATAAATGATAAAGGAACATTAAAGTAAAAAATTATAATTATCTCTATCGTCAGAATACAAAAATAAAAGTATTTATTTAATCTTTGGGAACTAGTTAATGATTCGAAATAGGTAAGCGCAAAGTCTTAAATGAAGCCCATTTAAAAGAACTGGTCATGCCCCAAGAGGGTGAGTTGTTTGGAAGGGTTATCAAGTTAGTAGGAGGGGATAACATTATTGTGAAGAGTTCTGATGGGAAAATCCGGACATGTAGAATAAGAGGCAAAATCAAAAGAAGAATGTGGATACGGGATAATGATCTAGTATTAATAGCGCCATGGGATTTTCAGTCAGATAAAGCAGACATTATATGGCGATATATTAGCGCTCATGCAGACAAATTAGAGCAAGAAGGACATCTCGAAGGATTAAATAGATAATTAACAAAAAAGGGATTTAATGTACCCCGCCACTGACCCACAACTGAATCATAGTTAGCCTTACACTTCGTGTAAAACTCATCGTGCACTCTCTGACGGGGTTAAATAATTTAAAAAACTATCAGGTATATATCAGTTGACTCGAAAGTTTCTTAATCTAAAAATAGAGCATACAAATTCTGTTTTTTCGAGGAATATCCTTAATTTTTCCAGGCCACATTTCAATTATAATAGCGAAGAATCAAAAAACATCATCCTAATTAAGATTTAATAAATCCATAGTCTTAGAGAGGTCAATTTCAAAAAGACTAACCAAAGTCCTCATATTGTAATTCTCTAATACTTGAGGATGAAGTTCACCGATAAAACCAATTATATTGGCGTCTAGTATGATCTCAGCAGAGTGGCCATCAAGAAGATATGGTGTTTGAACTCTAGCAGTACTTATTGATTTGTCAAAACAATATTTCATAAGAGACACTAAATTTGATTTTATTTCAGTATAATCGGTACTATCATGTGCTATTGCAACGCTCAGAGACCAACCTTCATAGATTGAATTTCCCTCCTCTCTAAAAATCTTACCTATCTCAAAAAGTTTTTGTGGATACCTTTCATGAATATTTAGAGAGAGGGTCCCCATCATAGACGGGATAAGGCTTATTCGCAATACTTCATACTCTGCGTTCTGCGAATCACCGAGCCAGATTAATCTTTCAGATAACTCATCATCAAAAATCAATGTTTGCTCCAGGGCATTTTTAGAAATAATATTGGGATTAAGGATTTCAATAAACCCTAGTCCTACCAGAGTTTCGCGTATCTTTTCAAAAACTATTGATCGAGTATTTTTTTTTCCGTCAAAATATGTGTTTGGATGATCGGGTTTTAGATTATTGATTCCATAACCTATTACTACCTCTTCAATAACGTCATTAATATCAAATAAATCAATTCGATAACTTGGTGCGATACACCGGACTTTACCCTTGTCAGTTAGCAAACCATCACATCTGCTTTTACGTAAACATTCGATAATCTTCTCAGGCCCCAAATCCAGACCAAGGATATTGTTGATCTTGTCCACATCTGCATCGATTATTATTGGATCCAAATTTGGAGTTACTACATCACCTTCGAAAGGAGAGCGAATAGTGATATTAAACAAATCAAATCCCATATCAGCTAGTTCATAGGATAATAAAGCCAACATTTCTTTTGCAGATTTGAAATTTGTTGCTGTAACTTCCACAAATAGGTTTCTCGTAGTAGAATCAACTATTGAAGTAGTTCCATTTATTATTGGAGGAAAGGATACAACATTTCCGCAAGAATCCTCAAGTAAAGGAACGAAATCGGATTCTAGTAATAGATGGCCATATTTTTTTCCAATTTGAGATTCCTCTAGAATTTGTCTCATCGACATCTCCAATTTAGCATCCAGAGGAACAAATTTCTTATCTTTGGTTGCAGCATAAAAATGCAAAGGGAAAGTTAATGCATCATAATTGTGAATTCCTATCGACGACTTTTTTCGTTTTCGGCCTAATCCGTTATGCAAGTCTTCTTGGATCGAAATCAATTGAGATAGTTCCACATTTGAGAGAGGTTTGACCCTCTTAGCAGTTAGACCGTAAATTATGGGGCGGATATTTTCCAAATTTTTGTCCACATAGATGCTTTCTAGCGAGTGGTGTACTTTTTTGATATAAGGTATTCCTAATTCAACGCTCAATATTCCCTTGAGGCCCCTGATTATTCCGTTTTCTGAAGCAAAATCAGGTCTATTAGGATTGAATTCTAATTTAAGAATGTTTAGGGAC
>Ga0196965_1001240_pt1 | contig 10285 bp, 13 predicted proteins | sample S1_20metaG_FD_148668 | JGI IMG/M metagenome (GOLD analysis project Ga0196965, IMG submission 148668) | Soil microbial communities from Anza Borrego desert, Southern California, United States - S1_20 | ecosystem: Environmental > Terrestrial > Soil > Desert | place: USA: California | collected... | reverse complement strand
ATTAACTTGATGTTTGAGTAGGGCTGGTATTCGTCTTAACCTATTGCAGGTTTGTTCTCACAGATGCCTGTTGCTTGATTAAAGATAGCTCCCTGAGCTTCACATGATGCTGGGGTTGGCTTTGCAGCTGGATCAAATACTGGTGGTTTGTTCTCACACATGTCTGTTGCTTGATTAAAGATAGCTCCCTGAGCTTCACATGATGCTGGGGTTGGAAATTTACCCTGCTGGTCAAATATCCTATCAGATAATCCGCTGTTAGCAGGAAGTTGTTGTTCTACTCCGGAAATCAGAGTATTGGGTACAGTAGTTGAAGCGGTGTTATCAGGAAGTTGTTGCTTGTCACCTGCACCATTGCTGTCATCACTTGCTTCATCAGATCCTCCTTGATCCTCATCACCTGTACCATTGCTGTCATCACTTGCTTCATCAGATCCTCCTTGATCCTCATCACCTGTACCATTGCTGTCATCACCTGATTCATCCGAAGACGCAAAAACAGAATTTACTATCAAGTTATTTTGTATAATATCATTAACTCTCTCTTGAGGTAAGATACTAGAAGAGATTCCAGTTATAGAAGAATAAGACACTAGAAGAATAACAATAATGGTAGTTAGTATTATTGACAATGATTTACAAGAATTAGACAATTATACAATTGTTATTAGGGGATGTATATATTATTTTATTTAAATTGGTTTTAGTACATTTTATTTAGTTACCCTATGGATGAATACATTCATGAGGGTTCGATTCAAAGTCGAATAGAATATAGAATTAATTTGACATGTGTCTGGAAAAGGGCTCTGCAAGTGGTTCTTGATCCCATTATCAAACAGTAGATCACTTAGTCTGGGCACATGGGGATACGATTCAAGATTGAATCTAATCTACCATATGCAATGGAACAAAACTTAAAGAATGTATAATCTTAGAACGTGTCACGTTAATTAGACGTATCAAACGTGACACTAGAATGGCAATCAAGGCTTGTGTAAGATAAATTAATCTATAGTTCTTGGTATGTGTCTTGTGAACTCCGCAACCCTGAAACGATACTTGATACAAAGTTCCTAGCTATTGAACCATCTACATCCAATTTTGGATTAAAAATAGTAATAGACATCCCAACAGCATATTGGCTTGATATCAAAATTCTAAGGACCTTACTTAATTCAGACAAATCTAGACCATCCTCCATTCTATAATCCACGGCAGACATTACATTATCATTCAGTACGTCAGCGTCTAAATGTACCCAGAAACCTTTTTTGTTATTCATAAGAAGTTGATTGACAGCAGTAGAGGCAGCCAATTGAACCTGTAATTCCTTTATTTTGGGAAGATCAAATAAATGCATATCACTCTCCTTTACATTTTGAGATCCATATCTTGCGGCTTCATCTGCATCACGATAGCCAAAAACTACTACATCCTTATCTTTTACAAGCGGTTTCAAGCCTTCTATATCCGCAAGAATATTTGGACCTCTTCCTGTAACAATAGCCAAATCCATATCCGCCACTTCGCCTGTAGGCGAAGTACTTGGTTGATAAAAGTCAGAGTGTCCGTCGATAAAGAACAAACCGTATCTATTCATTCTTCGTAGTCCAAGCATGATACCTATAAGAATACTACAATCCCCACCTAGTACAATAGGGAAAAAATTCTGTTTTATTTGGTGACTCACTACATAAGACAAATCAATAGAAAAATCTCTAATAGAATTTGCGTTTAGCAGATGGGTGTCTTTATCTCTTTTAAAATCATACTTGTTATTTGGTTGAACAAGGGCGACCAATTTGGCATCTAATGCTCTTATTAATCCTGCTTCTTTCAATGCATCAGGAAGACTTTCTATACCGGTTGGTCGTAATCCAAGATTTGAAGGAGCATCGATGATCACATATATCGGCTTACGCGTCAAACTTGTATTACTATATTAAATGTAGATTATAATATTATTAAAATTTTCATAAAAAAGGATATGATCAAAAATAACAATTTCTCATAAAATCATTGGTTTTATCATTCTGTTATTGTTACGAATTAAAAGATACTTGTACGAATTTGTTGAAGCCACCAAATGACACTACTGAACCTGGAGTAATTAGTTGCATAAATTCTTTATAAAGTGGCTCCATACTTGTGTCGCCTTCCATGCTTTTAGAAAATTCTTTTACATGTTCTGCATCTCTATAGGATTGGATCTCAAGCCATACCTCTTCCTCCTCTGAGGCAGAAATGGTTTTTGACAGATTAACAAATTCCATTATGTTCTCTCTATTTTCAAGAGAAAACACCTCAAAGTCAGAAGCCCCGTGTTTCATAAAGAAATCTCTAGATTTATTATTAACTTCCATCATTGCATCATGGTTTTTCTTTGGGGCACGGTAAAGGAAAATCTCTATATGATTACGAGGAATTGTATCCTTAAAAGAGCTAGTGCTTGTGTTACTCATGATGATTCATTCTCTTAAAGATATAAAAATTATAAAGGGATCAAAAGTATAGTTTTGCCCTATTACATTAAAGAGGGCGGATTCGGATGGAATCCATAACTAATGTGACATGAATATTTGGAAAAAGGTAATAATCTCGGCTTGATCTACCATCATTATCATATATAGCATCATTTAGTTTGGGCGCGTGGAGATACGATTCAAGATTGAATCTAATCCTGGCAGATAGAATTGTAAAATCAAATGATATTCAACTTCAATTTTTCTTTACCTCATAGTGGAGCAAAACGAGACCGCAGTCAAACACCTTTGATTTGATCAATCTAAGTTTTTGGATCTCTTTCAGGTCTTTGAAGATAGTTTTTCCACTTCCCAATACAACAGGATTAACAAATAAATAAAATTCATCAATTAGTTTTTCTTTAATTAGAGAGGAATCAAATGATACTCCACCGTAGACTATAATATCTCTCAGGCCATCCAGATTCTTTAACTTTGTAATTTCATCTCTAAGATCACCTGTTGCAATATCTGTATTTTGCCAATCAGATTTACTTAATGTTTTAGTGAATACAACTTTTGGGATTTCAACCATCTTTTTAGCGATTTCATGCATGGAGTCATCTGGTTTGTTTGCTACTTCTGTCCAAAAGGGAATAAATCCATCAACCATTTTTCGTCCCATGATAATGGTATCAACTGATTCAGTTATATCATTTATATATTTTATATAGTCATCATCCCAAACTAACCAATCCATTTCATTATTGGGTCCTGCAATACAACCGTCTATAGACATATGCACCTGTAGTCTTAATTTTCTCATTGCTTTTTTGTTATCCTTCATCTATTCTCGTCCCTGTAATTCTTATTTAGAAGATCCTGTTTTCCCATTCTTGCTTATTGTCATCAAATTAAAAAACCATACTCGTAAAGAAGGATTAGTCATAAGGAATAGGACATTGGATGTCTAATAAGTATACATGGGATCAAGAGTATATTATAATTGTATAATATTCCCCATATTTATTTAAGTATGTTTTAGCGCCGATTTTTTATTCCTAAACGTAAATACTTAAATTATCCGATGTGTTATATTTTTTATTTATAAATAGTTAAAAGTAAACATAACAACAATCTTCACCTAACTTTGTATCTTTTGTCATGATTGAATATATCTGTGGAAATACGACACAAGGTTATATTGAATGTTGGATTGGTTTGATTGGATTGTCTGAAAAGAGGTTCAAATCCAGGTTCTCATAATTTTATTACCAAATTTAATATCATTTACTTTGGGAGCGTGGAGATTATGTTCATAGTGGTAATAGCATTCTATGAAATCCTAAAAAGGTCTAACTATTCAAAACCCTAGTTCCGCCGTTTATAGTCAAAAGTATCGTCTGATGTACATGTTTTTCTAATCAGGAGTGAAAATGTGATTCTATAATGATAGGCTATAATGATAAAATCCAAAAAATTAAGGCTTTACATTTGTAAAGTCCGGTATTAATATATCTTTTACTTCTACGTATAATATGACACAAAAAGTCTTTACAAGGGTTGTAGTAACAATCATTGCAACAATATCAATTGGTTACATATTATCTCAAGAACCGGTTTTGGTAACGGCGGTATCGGCGCCACAACAGCAGCAACAATCAATATCTAACCAAACTGAAATTGTGGGGGCAAAAACCCCACAGGAGAGAGCCAACCTCGAACGATTTGATAAAGGTACTTTTGATGGATGGAACAAAAAAAATTGGACGCTCTATAGAAATGTGCATACACCAGATGTATTGGCGGTGGGCTTTAGTGAAAACACAACAAAAGGAATTGACCCCCACGTCCAATGGGCTTTGGAAACAGCTAAATCAAATAACAAGATAATAGCTCACCCAATCAAGATTGCGGTAGATAATTGGACAGTTGTTACTGGAATAACGGCAGAAAATATCTCAATGGTGACAGTTGCACGGTGGGAAGAGGGGAAAATCGCCGAGGAGTATGCATTCATACAGACTCCAACGTAATCTATGATATTAGTAACAGTTCTCATCAGCGGGGATTAAGTTCCCGGTGGTACTAGTGTTCTAATACAAACATTCCAAGTATAACAAATTTCAAAGTAAATATGGTTAAAGGGGCTCAAGATAGTTATTGTATCTATTTCATATATTGAATATTTACACTCTACACGCATTTGAATAGTTACACGTTCCAAAAAGAAAACATATACATGATGTCGGATTATCGTTGATAAAAAAGATTTAGATTATTTCAAATATCTATGATTTTGAACGGTTATGGGATATCTACTAGCTGTCCTCTTACTTCACCATTTGGATTTTGTTCTGTATGAACATTGACATATGTACTACCATTTTTCATTGCAGTAATCAAATCAGGTATTGTTTTTCCTTGCGTGGGACCTTCCAAGTTACTTGCTGCAAATGTACCATTTTCAATAACCGCATTTTGAGGAGATTCAAAGTTGAATAATGTTACGGTAATTGGGCCATTCTCTCCTTCAGCGCCGCTATGGATATGTCCCTGAGTTGCACCTTCAATTCCTGTGACATTGACGAAATAGTGAATTGTCTGATTTAGTGGCAAGTCCTGAACCATTATTGCTTCACCTACTGCTTGTATATCTAGCGGTGGTACTTCTTGTTGTCCAGTCCTATTAGTCGCAAACTCATGGTTTGCAAATACTGTGAACGGAGAGAAGCTTGACGATATCACGGCTATACCAGTTATTGATACTGTCATAGCCAACACCAATAATTTAATTACCTGGTTGCTGATGTTCACCAGCTATTAAGCAAAATGCCAGTATAAAATATATTTGATAAAAGGTGCTTTCCTAATAAAAAACTCGACAAATATAGAGAAATTAAAAATAATTTTATTATTATAGAAACAAAAATAAATATTTTTATATAAGTAGAATTCAAGAGGATCAATGAAAATTACAATGAAACTGTGTGCAATAGTAATTGCCGTAACATCATTAGGATTAGCACCATCATTAATAGCCATAAGCCCCGCAGATGCCAACTCCCATTACTGCAGAGACCAGAAAGGAAAGTCTCAAGATTGGGTATACGGATGCCAGCGGGGATGGGCGGATCATAATGAATGCAGTTCATATAATCCTGAAGAACCGGGTGCCTATGCTAGCGGATATAAAGTAGGTTGGAAACACGGTTCCTGCAAATAAGTAACAAAGTCGTTACCAATTCTTTTTTTATTTGATCAGAGATGAATGTGAATCTGCTTTTGTATGATTAAGAAGTCCAATCTCTGACTAATATCTTCTTTTGTGTACGCAATTAGATATGCCATATCTAAAAGTAATAATTTTAATACGTCGGGATTCAGTTTCTAATAATAATAGTAGGGTTCTTTAGTATTTTATGGGATAACGAGTTCTTTATCTAGTAATACCCCACTAGTGCATTATAGTCGATAGTTTGTAAACTATTTTTAGTAACAGTCTGGGTGCGCGGGGATACGGTTCAAGATTGAATAGAGTCTCAACAAATTACTCAGAGAGGTCTCAAAAAGTTTACAATTAATTATGCAATTATATGCAAAATTTATTAACTAAATTTGAGATTACAAATTCTATACAATCCTTAACTTTGATCTCTTAAACTCTAGATCATGTATTAGGATTCTAGATTTATACACGTTAAAATGGTATAACTTTAGTAAATATTTAGAGTAAGTATAACGATCACTTTATTCTTTTGCAAAATAATGTGTCAGTAAAACAACCTATGCCGACCAAGAACTTAGGCTGGATAATCTCTTCAATATTGAATTAAAAACGTTGAAACCACCGCTGATTTAATTCTTCATTTATTTAACATGTTATATAACCTTCATATAACAAGAATATAGCACCATTTTAGGTAATAAATATATCAAATAAAATACGTTTTGAACCAGTATGAATAAAATATACTTATTTGCAATCGCCACTATTCTTGCAACAACGTCTCTGATGGTTACTGGAACATTTACATCTACCTCATTTTCTCAAATACCAACTACTTCAGGTACCGACCCTACTGAAAATATTGGACCAGGAGTGTTACCAAACGGTACTGTTGTTAACACAACGGCAAGTAACGCAACAACTGGCGGATACTGAGAATTAAACAATACCAATGTAGTTTAAGAAGATACAAACAACCAAGAATTATTCAACCCCCTTTTTTATTCCTGACATTTCTTCTTTACCTAATATTATTCTAATACATTTTAAATCAATGAACATAGAGTTCTATTGGCCCATATATGGTCCAGTCTTTATTAATATATTTATATTATGTTCATAATAATAACTCAACAACCTGGGCTGGTACATGTAATGCTCTTTCAAGTATCACTCAGCCCAAAACTAGATAAGCTAAATTCAGATATAGCAGGTAACTTAACTGATTGTAGTCTTGACGACTTTATTGCTTTTCATGATGCATTTAGTTATTTTGCAAAAAGATATGGACTCACTCAACATTCAATTGAAGGTTTAGCACCAGAAGCCGATGTGGATCATCAAAGAGTATCAGACACTATTAGTCTTGCTAGACAATTGGGTGTAAAAGTAATCTTTGCAGAGGAAAGTGTAGATCCAAGACTGTCAAACACCATTGCAAATGAAATAAACGGACAAGTACTAGTTCTAAATCCAATTGAGGTACTGTCACAACAGGAGTTAGAAAGTGGTGAGGATTATTTTTCCAAGATGTATAAGAACTTGGAAAACCTAAAAGTAGCTCTTGGTTGCAAAAGTTAACTTATTATTTTTAATATCCGGAATACTCGAATAAAGAGGTATGTCTGGATCCAATCTAATTACTGTTACTTTTTTATTTAATTAATTGGGAACTATTAATAATTTATATTTAATTTACAGTAGTAGAATAATAAATATTATTAACCACGACTTCCCGGCTATAAGTATTGCCAATTGTAAGTATTTCACTGAATGAAAATATAATCCAAGAGATAGAAAAACTGCAAAACACTATGGGTTTTTCAGGTAGATCTGAAATAGTAAGGGCAAGTGTCAGAAGCCTACTTTTGGAGGAAAAAAAAATTAATGAACTCACCGGAACTTTACATTCAGTATTATTAGTAATACATGATGAAAAGTCTGATCAGGAAATCAGTGAAATCCGACATGGGTTTGATAAGATAATTAATACTCATATTCATAATAAGATCGATAAAGACAGATGCCTTGAAATATTCGTTCTTTATGGCGACGCAAGAGAAATTAAAAATATTACCAAGAAATTTCAAGGAAATAGAAAAATGGACCAGGTAAGATTGGTGGTAACATGAATCAATAATACATACCACTTAAGAAATGGTCATAATCCACGGAGATTCGATTCTTAGCGGTGGTAGCATGTCATAAGACGATTAAACACACTAGACTATACTTAAATTAAACTCAAACTACAATTTTGAAAAAAAGATAGGGATTTGGACTTAGCTCTGTGCTGCTGCGTTGCTACCAGAGTTTTCTTGATTCTGAACGTTTATGTTGTTACCAGAGCCTATTGTGTCTCCACCAGATACTACATGGCTGTTTTGACTAGAGGATTGTGATTGGCTGATGCTTTGTTCTGCAGAGTTTCCGCCGTTCCCATCATCATCGTCATCTTGTGCTAATGCATTGTTTCCAGTATTCTTTTGGTTTTGGAAGCTAACGTTATTGCAGGATAGAAAAGTTGTCCCACCAGAAGTACATAAGGCGTTTTGAACTGATGCTTGTGATTGAGATATTGATTGATCGGCTACGTTACCACCACCTTTTTTCTTCTTTTTGGTAGCAAAGGCGTCATCCATAGCCACTAACGGGCTGGTGATTAATGCCAAAGCGACCACTATTGCGATTGATGCTATAAAGAGTTTGTTTTTGTTTTTGTTGTGAATATTTGTTGTTTTATTCATACCAGTGATACTATAGAAAAAATATATTGGATTTGCTAACTAGGTGCAATACTCTAATATTCTAGCACTATTAGAATTGAGTTGCAAAGAAAGAAAATGACCGTATAAAAATGCTATGATGCTCCGTCATGGGGGTACAATGCAAGGTTGGATAGAGTCTATAACCTCTACTGGATCGCAAATTAAGGATTTCAGTCACTAGTTGATTTATTGACCGAGTTCTGTTTTTAACCTTAAAGACCCTGTAGTAAAGTCACTTTGATAATACACACATCTTTAATTGTTTATGAAGAGGATATCATTTAATATTTTCAAGTTCTTTAGATCATACATCACACAGATTTATCTGGTTTTGATGTGAATAATTTAACACAGGAAGTAGATCTCATCGTATCACTCTCATGCATATGTATGGATACAAATAACAAATTATTAAAACAAATGTACCATCAACTTGTTTTTAATTTTTGATACAAACAAAGTAAGGTGGAATGCATTACAAATTTCATGAGTTTTTAATCTATCAATAAGGATATATCTAGAAATAAATCTTATTTATTGATTAGAAGATCTAGCTTTATATCTTGGTAATAGTTAAGATTAAATAAATTTGAAAGTATAAAGTGATAATGTCTTCTCGTGCAGAATCCTCATCCTCTCCTAGATCCGTTATTGTTGTAGATGACGAAATTAAATTAGCCTCTCTATTTAAGACATTTCTGATAAATAGTGGCTATGATACAGTATCTTTTTCTGATCCTCTAGTAGCATTAGAACATTTTAAAGATTCATCTGCTAAGCATTCGTTAATAATTACTGATATGAGAATGCCTGGAATGTGTGGAATAGAATTGGCAAAAAGGATCCGAACCCTCAATGAAAATATCAAGATTTTTTTAATGACCGCCTTTGATATTGTCGACTTGGAAAATAATCCTGATTTCAAAGTAGCCAAGATTAATAGACTACTTCAAAAACCGATTCGTTTTTCTGACTTGAGAGAGATGATTAAAATAGATTTAAAGGATTGACTTTATGTTATACTATAGTTTCGTGCATTTTGCTTTAACAAAATCTAGCTAACTTATGTAGTAGATCTTTTTTTAGATTTTTATTGCCATTTTGTGGTGATTTATTATCTTCTCTTTTTGATCTGCAGGCAACCTATCAAAGTCCTTTTCGTGGTATAGGCATATACCTTTTAGATTAACATCAAATTCAGTGGGTAAGGAAAACTTGTAATCTATTAAACTTTGTATTTGATTTTTAAAAACAAAAGGACCCATATCTCCTAAAAAAGAAACTCCGTTCTTGTTTGATGTATTTGCATATTCTACCAAATCCTGATTAGCCTTCAATAATGACTTGACGTCAAATGTATTTGTATCTTTATCAAGATATTTTTCTAACGCATCTACTATTATCAAGGATTTTTCATCTTTTTCGTATTTTTGAATATCCATTGGTAGGTGTCCTTCTGAAAGTGTTTTTCTTACAGAATCGACTGTCTCATAGAAGGGTGCCAAACACGCTACTTCCTTTTTTTCTTTAACACTTTTCTTTGTATACAAAGACCAAAATTCTCTTAAAGTCATCATATCAGAATAAACTATCAAGGAATGCATTCCGTAAGGTGATTCTAAAAGAGTATCTGTTGCTTCTTCTACATGCTTTGAACTAATATTATTATTATTATGTTTAGTAGATGTCAATCCATACTCCCCGTCCCAATTTACGTGTACTTTATAACTTAATAACCCTATACTTTGTTAATTATTACTATTTTATTGCCAAAGCATTACTCTTGTGACACATTTATTCATAGCAGAGCCCAGAGTATATAA